>ERZ1645187.4954-NODE-4954-length-10548-cov-11.799485_pt1 | contig 10548 bp, 6 predicted proteins | sample MGYA00575352_ERZ1645187 | MGnify/ENA primary metagenome ERZ1645187 (study PRJEB40837, sample SAMN11349314) | freshwater sediment metagenome | isolation source: river sediment | host: Sediment | place: India: Wazaribad , New Delhi | collected 2017-02-21 ...
GCCAAGCAGGTCGCCGAGATCGCCGAAGCCAATGTCGCCGCCGCGACCAGCGCCACGGTCAAGGCCGTCGGCGTCGCGCCCAAGGCGAAGAAGGCCGCCTAACCAGTTTGTCTCCTCCTCCCAGCCCGCAATAGGCTGGAGTTCAAGCCCTGGCACTGCGTGCCGGGGCTTTTTTTGGTTTCGATCCCCCGTATCAGTGCCTGGAGAACTCCGGTTGGGGCAAACCCCGAAGCCGGCCTCGAACATGAACGTAGCGCCGGTGTCGATGCCCGCCCTCTCCAGGAAGACGTCCTTCCTCGGCCCGCCGCTTCCCCGGCGGGCTACTTCCGGTCGTAGGCCAGGCCGCGTCTCGTCACTTCCGCTTCGATCTCCCTTATCGCCGGCGGCACGAGTTCGGGCGTTCCACGCACCCCCAATTCGACGTGCCGGCCCCGCGTCGCGGAACCCATCGAGGGCAGGCTGAAGACGGTCAGGCCGGGGAATTCCCGTTCGATCCGCTCCATCAGGTCGACCAGCAGCCCCTCGATGCCGTTCCAGACCAGGATCGCGGCTTCCGCTTCCGGATGGGCGTGGAACAGGGCGGCGTAGTTTTGGTCGAGCACCCATTCGACCATCGGCCAGGCCATTTCGGGAAAGCCGGGAACGAAGTAATGATCCGCCAGCGAGAAACCGGGAATGTCGTTCACCGGATTGGGAATGATCCGGCTGCCGGCCGGAAAGACGCCCATTTCCAGCATCGATGGCGTCGCCGGGCGATCGATCGCGGCCAGGCGGGCGCGAATCCGCGTCTCCGCTTCGGCATGCAAACGCAGTTCGACGCCGGCCGCCGCCGCGGCCGCTTGCCGGGTGTGATCGTCGGGCGTGGCGCCGATGCCGCCGAAGCTGAACACCACGTCGTCGCCCGCCAGCGAGCGCTTCAGCGCCTCGATCAGGCGCGGCCGGTCGTCGCCAAGGTAGAGCACCCAGTCGAGGTGCAGGCCGCGCGCCGCGAGGATCTCGCGCAGTCGCGCAAAATGCTTGTCCTGCCGCTTGCCGCGGATGATCTCGTCGCCGATGATCAGCGCGCCGAAGCCTTTCACCTCACCCATACGCCCTCCTTCGCTCGCAGCCGGCGCAGCGCCGACAGCCCAAGATGCGTGAACAATAGCGCGGCGAAGGCCGGCGCCAGCATGTTCGCCAAGGGCACGTGGACCGCCAGCGCGGAAACAAAGCCCGCGCCCCAGAAGCGGGACCGCTCCCCCGCGACCAGCGCGCGCCGTTCATCCGGCGTCGCATGCTCGGCCAGCACGTCGAAACGGAAGGTACGCTGGTTCAGCCATGCGCTCCACGCGAGCGGCAGCACCAGCAAGCCGCCCGGCACCAGCAGCAGCGGCAGGCAGAGCAGCCAGCCGAAAACGAAGATCGCCCCGGCCGCCAGCGCGTTGCCGATGCTGCCCCAGAGGGCCGATGCCGGCGTGCCGCGACGGCTGACTTCCGGATAGTCGCGCGCGGCGACGATGGCCATCATGCGCGGCAGCGCGAAGGCCACGACCAGCAGGAGCGTCGTCACGTAGATCAGCGGCGCGAACAACAACGCCAGAACCACATGGACGAGATAAGGACCGAGCCAGTCCAGCCATGGCCAGGCCGGCAGGTTCGCCAGCAGCCAGCCGCTCGACGGCATCCAGGTAAACCAGGCCACCGCGGCCCAGCCGAACAACGACACCAGCGGCGGCCACAACGCCTGCCACAGGATATCGCCGCGGCTGAATTCCCGCGCCGCCCGCAGACTCGCCATCGTCACTTCATGCATGGTCCCGACCCTCCCACATTTTCTGCAATCTCTTGACCGAGACCGGCGAAGGCGTCTTCAGTTCCTGCGCGAACAGCGCCACGCGCAATTCTTCCAGCAGCCAGCGGAATTCTTCCAGGAACGGATCGGCCTGGCCGGACTTCGCCAGCGCCTGCCGCTCGCGCTCCCACGGCCGCGCCAGCAGCTGCCAAGCGGCCATCAGGCGCGCATCGCGCGCCGCGTCGTTGCGGGCCTTGTCGAGCCGCATGCCGGCAGCCTTGAGATAGCGCGGAAAGTGCCCGAGGCGCTCGTAAGGCGTCGCGGCGATGAAACCCTTCGCCAGCAGCGCCGGCACCTGCCGCGAAATGTCGGCGCAAGCCTGGGGAAAGGCCTTCTGCATGGCGGCCAGCTTCTTCTGCAGCGCGCCGTGTTCCGTCAATACCGCGCCGGCGAGCCGCGCGATCTCCTGCGCCACCAGCACCACCCTGCCCTTGGCCGTCGCCACTCGCGCTTCGAATTCCTTGTCGCTTTCCGGCAGCGGCTCGAAAAGACAGACGCGGTCAAGCGTCGCGGCGACGATCTGCTCCTTGAGTTCTTTCTCGGAACCCAGCGGCATGAACTGCATGCCCAGCTCGCGCGGCAGGTTCTTGTCGACGAACTTCAACTGTTCCTTGAGCGCGGCGGCGAAACGTCCGCGCAGGTCGGCGCGCTCGATCTGCGCCACCTGCTCTTCCGACGGCTCGGCGAAGTCACCGTGGCCGGCGCGCAGTTCGGCCAGGTTGCGCGACATCGCCAGCGTGGCGCCGTGCTCGTCGATGAGCCGGAAGTTCATCGACAGATGCGGTCGCAGCTCTCCCGGCCGGAAGGCGTCCAGCGGCAGCTTGAGGGCGATCTTTTCCTCGACCGCGCGCGTGAGCGCCTTGACCAGGGGCTCATCGACATCGTGTCCGCCTTCGCAAAAGCCCTGCGCGAAGGCGTCGATGGGCTGAACGCGGTGGCGGTATTTCTGCGGCAGCGTCTTCAGCAACGCCACCACCTTTTCCTTCAGCAGGCCCGGCACCAGCCATTCGATGCGCCTCTCCGGCACGCGGTTGAGCGCCGCCAGCGGCAGCGACAGCGTGACGCCGTCGTCCGCCGCGCCCGGGTCGTGTTTATAGGCGTACCGCCACGACTGACTCTTGTACTCCAGGCTCGACGGGAAGGCGTCGGTCGTGATGCCCGCCGCCTCGTGTCGCATCAGTTGTTCTTTTTCGAGGAACAGCCGCCTGGGCTCCTTCGCCTCCACTTCGCGCCGCCATTTGTCGAAGGCGGCCAGCGTCGTGACGGCTTCCGGCACGATCGCATCGAAGAAGGCGTGGATCAGCTCCTCGTCGACCAGCACGTCGGGGCGGCGCGACTTGTGCTCGAGGTGCTCGATCTCGCGCATGAGCTTCTGGTTGTGCCGCAGGAACTGCCACTTGCGCAGCCAGTCCTCGTTCACCTCGCCCAGCACCAGCGCGTGGCGGATGAGGATCTCGCGCGAGAGCTTCGCGTCCATGGGCCCATAGTGGACGCGCCGCTTGGCATGCAGCAGCAGGCCATGCAGCGTCACGCGCTCCCATGCCACCACCTGGCCGGGGCCTTTCTCCCAATGCGGCTCGAACACATGGCGGCGGACAAGGTGCGCGCCGACCTCCTCCAGCCATTCCGGCTGAATCTGGGCGATGCAGCGCGCGAACAGGCGCGAGGTCTCGACGAGCTCGGCGGCGACGATCCAGCGCCCGGCCTTCTTGACGAGCGATGAGCCCGGATGGATGAAGAACTTGATGCCGCGCGCGCCGAGGTAATGCGGTTCCGCCTCGCTCTTGAGGCCGATGTGGCCGAGCAGCCCGGTCAGCAGCGCCTTGTGGATGGCCTCGTAACCGGCCGGCAGCTGATTTTCCTTCCAGCCATGCTCGGTACAGAGCGTGTGCAGCTGGCCGTGGACGTCGCGCCATTCGCGCACCCGCAGCCAGGAGAGGAATTCACGCCGGCACCATTGACGCTGCTTGTTGGTGGATTCGTGCTTCCAGACTTCGTCCGCCGCCGTCCACAACTTGAGATAGGACTGAAACTCCGACTTTTCGTCCTTCCACTTGGCATGGGCCTGGTCCGCGCTGCCCGCCTGCTCCTGCGGCCGCTCGCGCGGGTCCTGCACCGACAGCGCGGAGGCGATGACCAGCATCTCCCCGAGGCAGCCGTATTGCCGCGCGGCGAGGATCATGCGGCCGATCTTGGGATCGAGGGGCAGCTTCGCCAGTTCGCGGCCGACAGCGGTCAATTCCTTCGTGGTTTCGTCGATGGCGCCCAGTTCGGCAAGCAGCGTGTAGCCGTCGGCGATCATCCTTGGCGCGGGGCGTTCGAGGAAGGGGAAGTCCTCCACGTCACCCCATAAGCCCCCCCCGAAATCGTCGCGACGCGACGATCTCCCCCCAGGGGGCAAAGAAACATTTGGGGCGGCCCTGCTTGTTTCTTTCAGCGACTTCATGCGCAGGATCACGCCGGCCAGCGAGGAGCGCAGGATTTCCGGATCGGTATAGGGCGCGCGTTTGGCGAAGTCCTCCTCCGAATAGAGCCGGAAGCAGACGCCCGCCGCCACCCGGCCGCAGCGGCCGGCGCGCTGTCTGGCCGCCGCCTGCGCGATGGCCTCGACCTGCAACTGCTCGACCTTGTTGCGGTGGCTGTAGCGTTTCACGCGCGCCAGGCCGGTGTCGATCACATAGCGGATGCCGGGCACGGTCAGCGAGGTCTCGGCGACGTTGGTGGCCAGGATGACGCGGCGGCCCTGATGCGGCGCGAACACGCGTGCCTGCTCCTGCGCCGACTGGCGCGCGAACAGCGGCAGGATTTCCAGTCCGGGCGGATGGTGCTTCCGCAGGGATTCGGCGGCTTCGCGGATTTCCCGTTCGCCGGGCAGGAACACCAGCACGTCGCCCGGGCCTTGGCAATGCGCCTCGCCGACCGCGTCGACGATGGCCTCATTGACGTCGCGATCATCATCCTCGCCGAACGGCCGGTAGCGCGTTTCGATCGGGAACAGGCGTCCCGACACCTCGATCACCGGCGCGCCGTCGAAGTGCTTCGAGAATCGTTCCGCATCCAGCGTCGCGGACGTGATGATCACCTTCAGATCCTGGCGTGCCGCCACGACTGACTTTAGGTAGCCGAGCAGGAAATCGATGTTCAGGCTGCGTTCATGGGCCTCGTCGATGATCAGCGTGTCGTACTGGCGCAGCAGCGGGTCGCCCTGCGTTTCGGCAAGCAGGATGCCGTCGGTCATCAGCTTGATGTAACTGTCGGGCGAGGCGCGGTCGGTGAAACGGATCTTGTAGCCGACATGGCGGCCGAGTTCCGACTTCAGTTCCTGCGCGATGCGCGTCGCCGTTGCCCGGGCGGCGATGCGGCGCGGCTGGGTATGGCCGATCAGGCCGGCGCAACCCCGGCCCAGTTCCAGGCAGATTTTCGGCAGTTGCGTGGTCTTGCCCGAGCCGGTCTCGCCGCAGATCACCACGACCTGATGCCGGGTTATCGCCTCGGCGATCTCCGCCCGCCGGGCATTGACGGGCAGCGCCTCGTCATAGGCGATGGCCGGCCGCGCGGCCAGGCGGGCTTCGGGATCAAACTTCAAGCGAGTCCGAGCCGGCGCGGTTTCTTGACGGGATCGGCATCGATGGTGGCGAGATCCTCGCACACGGCCGACAAGGCGAGATGAAGCGCATCGGAAAAGTCGAGGCCGCGCCGGTAGCCCTCGATGGCCCGGGCGACGGCAGCGGCACGATCCACCGTGACTCCCCCTTTCTAACGACGCGTGCACTATAAGGTCTTGAACATCATCGTTCAACCGCGTTCGACAACGGCCGGCCGGATGATTGTTAACAAACAGACCCTAACCATGCCATTGCGCTGGAATACAGGATTTTCGCGTCCGCACTTCCCGCCCGCGCAAGCGAAGCAATTAGACTCTCGTTATACTGCGATAAAAATTACCAAGCTCCGCCCCATCGAGGCGGCGCAGGATAGGAGTGGCACATGTCGGTCGTTGTCAATCTCAAGGATGCGACCCCGGGTTCCGTCACGGGAGCCGAGGTGGTCGCTTATTCGGATGATCCGCGCGATACCGGTTGGGTCGCCAAGAACATCCCTTGCCAGCACGCCTGTCCGGCGGGCACGAATATTCCCGCCTACATCCGGGCGATCGCCGAGGGCCGCCACGGCGACGCCTACGAGATCAACCGCAAGGCGAACGTGCTGCCGGGCGTGCTCGGCCGCATCTGCTCCCGGCCCTGCGAGTCGGCCTGCCGTCACGGCTGGCCGGGCAACGGCGAGCCGGTGAGCATCTGCAACCTGAAGCGTTCGGCGGCCGACATGAAGCACGCCGGCCACCGCATCACCGAGAAGCTCTACGCGCCGACCGGCAAGCGCGTCGCCATCGTCGGCGCCGGCCCGGCCGGCGTGGCGGCGGCACATGACCTGTCGGTGCTCGGCCACGACGTGACGCTGTTCGAGCGCGAAAGCCATCCCGGCGGCATGCTGCGTTACGGCATCCCGGCGTTCAGGCTGCCGCGCGACATTCTCGAAGTCGAACTGCACAACGCCCTGCGCCTCGGCGTCGAGTTGCGGCTGGGCGAAGGGGTCGGCAAGGGCACCACGACACCGGTCGCCCGGCTGTTGCACGACTACGACGCCGTGCTGCTGACGGCGGGCTGCATGGCGCCGTTGCCGCTGCCGCTGGAAGGCGACTGGAAGGAACGCGATCCCGCCGACACCTGTCCGGACGTGGAGCACGGCCTGCCTTTCCTGATGGCCCTGCACCGCGACGAGAAGAAAACCGTGCGCAAGCGCGTCGCCGTGGTCGGCGCCGGGTTCACGGCGCTGGACTGCGCGCGGGTGGCCTCGCGGCTGGGCGCCCAGGAAGTCATCATCCACATCCGCACCGCCGAGGAATACATCCCGGTCACCAAAGAGGAAATTTTCGAGGCCAAGCGCGAAGGCATCCGCATCCGCGGTCTGCGGACGCCGGTCGGCATCGAGCTCGACGCCGACGGCCGGCTGACCGGCGTGCGCTTCGTGCAGAACCGCCTCGGCGGCTGGCGCGAAGGCGGCCGGCGCCAGGCGATACCGATTCCCGGCTCGGACTTCGTCGAACCCTGCGACACGCTGCTGATCGCCATCGGTCAGAAGACGGTGAACGACTTCCTCGACATTCCGGTCGAACTGGACCGCTGGCAGAACGTCCGCATCGGCGAGAACGGCATGACTTCGGTCAAGGGCCTGTTCGCGGCCGGCGACTACGTCACCGGTCCCACCACCGTGATCGAGGCGATCGGCCGCGGCCGCCAGGGCGCGGCGCGTGTCGATACCTGGCTGATGGGACATCCGCGCCGGCGCAAGGTGGTGCGCATCATGCCGGTCGCCGGCCCGTTGCGCGAGCGCGCCTTCGACTTCATCGGCCGCCAGGAAATGCCGACGGAGCCGCCCAACGAGCGGATACGCTCGCGGACGCTGGAAGTCGAAACCGGCTTGTCCACCGAGACCAGCCAGGAAGAAGCCAAGCGCTGCTATCTGTGCAACCTCAATTACCAGATCGACGTGGACCGCTGCATCTATTGCCGCGCCTGCATCGAGGTGGCGCCGCGCGCCTGCATCAAGCTGGTCGAAGGCGTGGATATGGAAACCGATGGCAGCTACGGCAAGCTGCGCGAGGCCAAGGAATGGAACCGCGTCGGCGCCATCTGGATCGACAACAACGAGTGCATCCGCTGCGGCGCCTGCTTCAAGGTCTGCCCGGTGAAATGCATCTCCATCACCCGCAACGAGTTCGTCGAGGTGGACCAGCCATGAGCACACCGCGTCACCATGTGGTCATCGGCAGCGGCGTGGCCGGCAATCAGGCGGCCGAGACGCTGCGAGCCCGCGACCCCGAGAGCCGCGTGACCATGATCACCGTCTCCAAGCTGCCGTTCTTCAACCGCTACGACCTGCCGCGCGTCTTTCGCGGCGAGCGCGACTGGCGCAAGTTCGTCATCTATCCGGCCGAGTACTATCGCGACAACCGGATCTCCCTGCGCCGGGCCACCAAGGTGGTCGGCGTCGATGGCGAGCGGCGGACGCTGACGCTCGATCACAATGAAACCATCCGCTTCGACACACTGCTGGTGGCTTCCGGCGCCAGCGCCTACATGCCGGCCGAGCTGGCCGAGTATCAGCCGCTGATGCACGGCTTCGGCGCCTTCCGGGACGCCATCACGGCCGCCGACGCGCTGCCCAAGGACGGTCACGTCATCCTCATGGGTGGCGACACCATCGGCCTGGACCTGGGCCGCACGCTGCTCGACATCGGTTACCGGGTCACCGTGATCGCCGAGAAACACACCTTCTGGCCCCACGAAGTGAAGGCCGAGGACAGGCCCCGTTACATCGAGGCGCTCGCCAGGATGGGCTTCGAGGTGGTGGATGGCCACGCCCGCGGCGAAATCGCCGCCGTGCGCGCCGGCGCGCCGGGCCTGTCGCCGCGCCGCGTGGTGTTCCACGACGGCTCCGAGATTCACGGCGACATCGCCATGCCCTTCTTCGGCGTCGCCCCGGCACTCGACTTCATGCTCGGTTCCGGCGTCGATATCGAGCGCGGCCTGCTGGTGCAGCCGAACCTGCGCACCACCAACGAGGCGATCTACGCCGCCGGCGATGTCTGCCAGATCTGGTCCGACACCGACAAGCGCTATCACTTCTACCATGGCTGGAAGAACGTGCGCGCCATGGGCGAACTGGCGGCGCGCAACATCACCGGCGCCAACGAGCCATGGACGCCGATCCAGGACGAAAGCCTGCAACTCGGCAGCGACGGCCGCATCCACTCGCCCTTCTGGGAGTACGCATGAACAAGACCGACATTCAGATCGCCATCTGCGGCTCGGCCGGGGAAGGCACCATCGCCGCCGGCGACATCCTGAGAAGCGCGCTGGCCGGCGCCGGTTATCGCATCATCGCCTTCGACGCCTATCCGGCCGAGATTCGCGGCTTCGGCAAGTGCGTGGCGCGACTGCGCGTCACCACGGAGCAGGCATACTCACTGAAGGAAAAGTCCGACGTGCTGGTCTGCCTGAACGATGAGCACGGCATCCCGCACATCGGCGAGGTGCGCGACTACGGCGCCGTCATCTACGAGGAAAAATCGATCGTGCCGCTGGCCGAGGGCGCCCATGTCAGCGCCCATATCCTGCCGGGCCAGGTGCCCTATCCGGTGCCGATCCGCGAACTGTCGGAGCGCGCCACCGGCGCGGTGCGTTCGCGCAACATGGTGGTGGTCGGCTATATCGCCGGCCTGTTCGGCCTGTCGCGCGAGCCCTTCTACAAGATCGTGGACCTCAAGTTCAAGAACAAGGGCAGCGTCGCCGCGCAGAACCGCAAGGCCTTCGACGCCGGCTACGACCTGGGCGCCGACACCTTCAAGCTCGATGACGTCGAATTCGGCGCGCCCGGCGAGATGTTCCAGGCCACCATGCTCAACGGCAACGCCGCCGTCGCCCGGGGCTGCCTCGATGCCGGCATCGACACCTTCTTCGGCTATCCGATCACGCCGGCCACCACCATCATGGAAAAGCTGGCCAGCGAGATGCCCAAGCGCGGCAAGCGGCTGTTGCAGACCGAGGACGAAATCGCCGCCATCGCCACCACCATCGGCGCCGGCTACACGGGCGCGCGCGCGGCGACGGCGACGTCCGGCCCCGGCCTTGCGCTGATGTCGGAAATGCTCGGCCTTGGCGTCATGGCCGAGGTGCCGAGCGTGGTCTTCGTCTCGCAGCGCGGCGGCCCGGCCACGGGCATACCGACCAAGACCGAGCAGGCGGACCTCAACATCGCCCTGCATGGCGGCCATGGCGACGCGCCGCGCATCGTCATCGCCCCGACCAATGTCGATGGCTGCTATCGCTGCGCCGGCAAGGCCTTCGAAATGGCCGAGCGCTACCAGACACCGGTCATCGTCCTGCTCGATCTGTACCTGTCGAACCGCTACGAGACCGTCGCGCTGCCCGGCAAGTCGCCGTTCGAGGCGGACAGCGACAAGCCGCTGGCCAAGCAGGACCTCGGCGCCGGCTACAAGCGCTTCGCCTACACCGACGATCACGTCAGCCCGCGCGCGCTGCCCGGCATGGCCGGTGGCATGCACGTCGTCACCGGCCTCGAACACAACGAGCTTGGCCGCGTGAACGAGCAGCCCGATGTCCATGAGGCGATGAGCCGCAAGCGCCACGAAAAACTCAGGGCCGCGCTCGATCATCCCGACTTCACCGTGTACAAGCGCTTCGGCGACGAGGGGCCGGTCGATGTCGGTATCCTCGGCTGGGGTTCGAGCTTCGGCGAGTGTCTGGAAGCCATGTTCCTGGCCCGCCGCGAGGGCATCCGCTGCGCGGCCCTGAAGGTGGTCATGCTGTCGCCGTTCCCGGTCGACGCCGTCACGGCCTTCCTCGACGATTGCGGCGCCGTGCTGGTACCGGAGCTCAACTACCAGGGACAATTCGCCCAACTGGTGCAGGCGGAAACCTGCCGGCCGGTTCATCGCTACAACCGCGTCACCGGCACGCCGCTGCGTGTCGAGGACATCTACGCCGAAGTGCGCCGCCTTGCCCTGGCGGCGACGCGCAAGGCCGCCTGAGGAGACCCGCCATGGCACCCCAGCCCATCTATCTCGAGGAAAAACTCAAGGAAATCCAGGAATCCGGACGACTGGTCTATCGTTCCAAGGCCATGCCGACCTGGTG
>ERZ1645187.4955-NODE-4955-length-10547-cov-15.689287_pt1 | contig 10547 bp, 9 predicted proteins | sample MGYA00575352_ERZ1645187 | MGnify/ENA primary metagenome ERZ1645187 (study PRJEB40837, sample SAMN11349314) | freshwater sediment metagenome | isolation source: river sediment | host: Sediment | place: India: Wazaribad , New Delhi | collected 2017-02-21 ...
GGCGGCGGCACGCAAGGCCGACTTCATCGCCGCTGCCCGCCGCGCCGCTCAGGCCGCCGCCGCCGCCACCGTCGCCCCGGCCCCGCTCGCCGCCCAGCCCGAGGACCGTGCCGCCCCGCTCGCCGCCGAAGACGAAGCGCCGGCCGCCGGCGGGCCGCTCGCCCGCATCGGTCAGGTGCTGAAGAACCGTCGCCGGCCGCTGGTCCTCGCCACCGCGGCGATCGTCCTGGCGATCCTGTCGCTGCGCATCCTCCAGGGCGGCGACGAGCCCGCCCCGCAGATCTCGGCCCTGCCGCCGGCCCCGGCTCCGGTGGTCGCCACCGCGCCGCAGGTCGCCCCGCCGGTCGCGTCGGCTTCGACCACCTTCACCAAGCCGGCCCCCGGCGAGATCGTCACCAATTCGGTGCCGCGCGCCCCGGCGCCGACCCGCGTCACCCCGAGCATGTTGGCGCCGGCCCCCACCGCCGTCACCGAGCCCGAGACCGTCGCCCCCAAGCCGACCTCGCTCGCCCCGTCGACGATGGCGACGCCGGCGCCCCAGCCCTACGCGGCCCAGCCCTACGCGACCCAGAGCTCGGCCCCGGAGGCCGCGCCGCCGGCGCCGCCTGCCGCACCGATCGTCTCGGCGATGCCGCCGCAGTCCGCGCCCGTGCCGCCCTCGCCGGCGCCGGGCTTCGCCGCGCCGCAGGCGTCGGCACCCGCCGCCGCCCTGTCGTCGCAGCCCGACACCACCGGTTCGATCCCGCCGCTCGAAGCGCAGATGCCGAAGCCCTCGGCCGGCGAGACCGTCGCCCTGCCCGACAAGATCGGCTCGGAGAAGCTGCGCCGCGCCGCCGAGGCCGGCGACACCGCCGCCGCCTTCGAGGTCGGCCTGCGCTATGCCGAGGGCCGCGGCATCCCCGCCGACCTCGCCCGCGCCGCCGACTGGTACGGCAAGGCCGCCGCCAAGGGGCTGGTCCCGGCCCAGTACCGGCTGGCCATCGCCTACGAGAAGGGCCTCGGCGTCGAGCGCAATGCCGAGCAGGCCAAGCGCCTCTATCTCGCCGCCGCCGAGAAGGGCAACGTCCGCGCCATGCACAATCTCGGCGTGCTCTTCGCCAACGCCCGCGACATGAATTCGGCGGTGCCGTGGTTCCAGAAGGCCGGCGATCTCGGCCTCAAGGACAGCCAGTTCAATCTCGGCATCATCCACGCGCTCGGCTCGGGCGTGAAGCAGGATCTCGCCGTCTCCTACAAGTGGTTCGCCCTCGCCGCCAAGCAGGGCGACCAGGAGGCCGAGAAGAAGCTGCAGGAGGTGGCGGGCCACCTCGACAAGGTCAATCTCGCCGCCGCCCGCATGGCGGTGCAGACCTGGGTCCAGCGCCCGGTCGACCGCGTCGCCAACGACGAATCCCAGGTCTGGAACGAGCCGGCGCCGCCGGTCGTCCAGGGCACCCCCTTCGGCCGCGACACCGTGGTCCAGGCCCAGCAGATGCTGAAGGCCAAGGGCCTCTACGGCGGCGCCGTCGACGGCGAGATGTCGACGGCCACCCGCGCCGCGATCCGCTCCTTCCAGAAGAAGGTCGGTCAGGCCGCCACCGGCGATCTCGACCCGGCGCTGATGAAGGCGCTCGGCGGCAAGGCGATGTGAGCCGGTCCGATCGGCATCGACGGCGGCCCCGCCCGGGGCCGTCGCCGTCTCCCCGCTCAGCCGATGCGGCGCCCGCTCAGCCGCAGGATCAGCCACACCGGCACCACCAGCACCGCGCCCCACATCAGGTAGCGCAGCACCCGCACGATCGCGTCGGTGCCCAGATGCAGCACCCACTCGACGAAACGGTCGACGTTGCCGACCAGCCGCGACACGAAGGTCAGCGGATCGAGCCCGATCGTGTCGAGGACGAAGCCGACGACGATCGACATCACCACCAGCCACAGCACCGTGCGCAGCGGCGAGCCTCCGGTCAGGCGGGTGAGGGCGTTGCTGTCCATGGGCACCTCCGAGGGTCGCGATCGGTCGCCCTTACCACGCGCCCGCCGCGCGGTCGAGGCGCCCCTCTGGACCGCCGCCGCAAACCGGGGCATGTCGGAGCACCCGCCCGCTCCCACCGCCGCTCCCGCCCTCGGAGACGTCCATGCTCACCGCCAAGCCCCTGTCGTCCGGCGACCTCGTCGCCGACCGCCGCCTCGAACACGCCCGCGGCTATGCCGCGGCCGGCGAGCCGGCCGCCGCGGCGGAACTGACCGAACAGGCGCTGGAAATCGTCCCGGCCTGGGCCGCCGGCTGGTTCGAACTCGCCGGCTTCCACGAGGCCGCCGGCCACCGCGATGCGGCGATCGCCGCCTACGAGCGCGCCCTCGCCCTCGATGCCGCCGACGCCTGCGGCGCCGGCCTGCGCCTCGCCCGCCTCGGCGCCCGCCCGACCCCGGCCGCCCCGCCGCCCGCCCATGTCGCCGGCCTCTTCGACGGCTATGCCGCCCGCTTCGAGGAGGCGCTGGTCGGCCGCCTCGGCTATCGCGCCCCGGCGGTTCTCGCCGCCGCGATCGCCGCCGTCGCCCCCGGCCGCCGCTTCCGTCACGGTCTCGACCTCGGCTGCGGCACCGGCCTGATGGCCGAGGCCCTCGCCGGCTCGGTCGACCGTCTCGACGGCGTCGATCTCTCCGCCGCGATGATCGCCGTCGCCGCCCGCAAGGGGCTCTACGCGACGCTCGAGGTCGGCGACGTCACCGCCGCGCTCGCCGCCCGGCCGCCCGCCGCGCTCGACCTCGTCATCGCCGCCGACGTCTTCTGCTATCTCGGCGATCTCGCGCCCGTGGTCGCCGCCGCCGCCCGCGCCGCCGCTCCCGGCGCGATCTTCGCCTTCACCGTCGAACGCTGGGACGGCGGCGATGCGATGGAGCTGCACCTCGGCGACAGTCTGCGCTATGCTCACACCCGCTCGCACCTGGAACGGGTGACGACGGCGGCCGGTTTCGCCCCCCTGCACCTCGAAGAGACGGTGCTCCGGCGCGACCGCGACGCCGACGTCGGCGGTCTGGTCGCCGTGTTCACGAAGACGTGATCGCGCCGCCGGCAATCTGAACGGCGGGTGAACGCGTTCCTCAGGCTGCATGCATCTGCGATCGGGCATGATGCGAGCCACGATCGAGACGACGACCATCGGGGCCGCCGCCTCCGCCGGACTTCCCAACGGGGATCACGATGAAGACTCTGTCGACCGCCCTGCTTCTCACCGGCCTTCTGTCGTCGCTCGGCCTCGCCGGCTGCCAGACGGTCGAATACGAGGAGTCCTACGACACCGGCTATCGCCGCCCCTCGTCGCGCGTCGTCTACGAGGAGGACGTCTACGTCCGCCGCGCGCCCGACCGCTGGGGCTACGACCGTCCGCGTCGCTGGTCCGAACCCGGCTGGGGCGCTCCGCCGCCGCCGCGTCCGGTCTATCAGGCGCCGCGCCCCGTCTACGCCCCGCCGCGTCCGGCCTATGCCCCGCCGCCGGTCTACGCCCCGCGCCCGACCCATGCCGCGCCGCCGGTCTACGCGCCGCCTCCGGTCCATGCCGCGCCGGTGCGCCCGCCGGTCGCCCAGCCGATGCCGCCGATGGCCGTGCCGTCGATGGCCCCGTCGCGCGCCCCGGCCTCCAACCAGGTCGGCGTTCGCCGCAATCCCTGGGAACAGTGATCGACCGGGCGCGCCCGCCGCGGCGCTGCTGATCCGCGGCCGGCCTCGTCGCCGGCCGCTTCCCCCCTCCGCTCCGTTTCCCGTGCCGCTCGCCCCGCGATCGGCCGTCGGGTCCGCTCGTCCTCGCTCCACCCGCTCGCCGTCGCCGCGATGCGGAGGAAGGTCGCCATGAAGCTCGCCGTGCGTTCGCTCGCCCTCGCCCTGTCGCTCGTCTTCGCCGGCCTGTCGGCGGCCGAAGCCCGGCCGATGCACCATCACGGCCACCATGGCCACGGCGGCGGCGGCGACGACGCCGCGCTGGCGGCGGTCGGCGTGATCGGCGCGGTCATCGTCGGATCGATCATCGCCGGCGCCCTCGCCGACGACGAGCCGGCCCCCCGCCCGCTCCATCGCAGCCCGCCGCCCGACTGGGGCGGCGAAGACCCCGCCTGGGGCGACGCCGATCGCCCCGCCGACGATGCCGGAGCCCCTCCCTCCGACGACGAGGGCTGACGCGCTTCGCCGCAATCGCGCCCACGATTCGCCACGACCGGCGCGCACGATGTCTACGAGCGCACCTCGCCGGCCGCTCCCCGGTCGCCCGTCCCCCCGGGCGACCCTGCCGACCGCGATCCTTCGGAGAACGACGATGAAGACATTCGTGACCGCCCTGATGGCCGCTGCGACCCTCGCCGGGGCGACGGCGGCGAGCACCGGATCGGCCGAGGCCCAGGATTGGCGCTGGCGCCACCACACCTACCACGGCGGCTACTACGGCGGTCATCGCGGCGGCGACGTCGCGGCCGCGGCGGCGGCCGGCATCGTCGGCGGCCTGATCCTCGGCGGCATCGCCGCCCAGGCGTCCCGTCCGGCCTACGTCTACGACGAGCCGGTGGTGGTCCGCCGCCGTCCGGCCCGCGTCTACTACGAAGACGCCCCCGTCGTCCGCCGCAACACCCCGCCCTACTGCCGCACGCTGATCAAGCACGACATGTACGGCCGGCCCTACGAATACAAGGACTGCGATCCGTGAGATCCGCGGGTCGCCGCTGATCCCCCGATCGGCCGCAGGGCCGGCGTCCCGACGGATGCCGGCCCTGCGTCGTTCTCGCCGCGTTCGCTGCGCCCCTCGACGCGCGGCCGGCGGACGACTACCTGTCGAGACGTGACCGAGACCATCGCCGACTCGCCCCCGCCCGATCTCCTGCCGGCCCGCTTCGCCGCGTGGTTCGCCGGTCGCGGCTGGTGTCTGCGCGATCATCAGCGCGCCCTCGTCGAAGCCGGTGCCGCCGGCCGCTCGGTCCTGCTCGTCGCCCCGACCGGCGCCGGCAAGACCCTCGCCGGCTTTCTGCCGAGCCTGATCGCCCTCGCCGAACCGAAGAGCGCCGGCCGCCTGCAGGCCGACGGCCGCGGTCTCGCCCGCCGCGGCGTCCACACCCTCTACGTCTCGCCGCTCAAGGCGCTCGCCGTCGACGTCGCCCGCAATCTCGAGACGCCGATCGCCGAGATGGGCCTGCCGATCACCGTCGAGACCCGAACCGGCGACACCTCCGCCCACAAGCGCCGCCGCCAGAAGATCGCCCCGCCCGACATCCTGATGACCACGCCGGAACAGGTGGCGCTGCTCCTGTCGTCGCGCGAGGCGCCGACCCTGTTCGGATCGCTGGAGACCGTGATCTTCGACGAGCTCCATTCCCTCGTCACCTCCAAGCGCGGCGATCTCCTCGCCCTCGATCTCGCCCGCCTGCGCCGCCTCGCCCCCGGCCTGCGCGCCGTCGGCCTGTCGGCGACCGTCGCCGACCCCGGCGAACTCGCCGCCTGGCTGGCGCCGCAGACGGTCGGCGAACCGCGCCGCGAGGCCGCTCGCGTCACCGCCCCGCCCGGGGCCTCGCCGCAGATCGACATCCTGCCCGGCGAAGCCCGCATCCCCTGGGCCGGCCATCTCGCCCGCCACGCCATCCCGGCGGTGCTCGCGGCGATCGAGGGCGCAAAGACGGCGATCGTCTTCGTCAACACCCGCGCCCAGGCGGAACTCGTCTTCCAGGACCTGTGGGCGGCCAACGAGAAGGGCCTGCGCATCGCGCTGCATCACGGCTCGCTCGACGTCGCCCAGCGCCGCCGCGTCGAAGCGGCGATGGCGGCCGGCGGCGGCCCGCACGGTCTCGATGCCGTCGTCGCCACCTCGACCCTCGATCTCGGCATCGACTGGGGCGACGTCGATCTGGTGATCCACGTCGGTGCCCCCAAGGGGGCGAGCCGCCTCGCCCAGCGCATCGGTCGCGCCAACCATCGCCTCGACGAGCCGAGCCGCGCCCTGCTGGTGCCGGCCAACCGTTTCGAGGTCCTCGAATGCCGTGCGGCGCTGGAGGCCACCGCCGCCGGGGCCCAGGACACCCCGCCGATCCGCGCCGGCGCCCTCGACGTCCTCGCCCAGCACGTCCTCGGCATGGCGGTCGCCGCCCCGTTCTTCGCCGACGATCTCTATGCCGAAGTGACGAGCGCGCTGCCCTATGCCCGTCTCGACCGCGCCACCTTCGACCGCGTCGTCGACTATGTCGCGACCGGTGGCTACGCCCTGCGCGTCTACGAGCGCTACGCCAAGATCCGCCGGACGAAGGACGGCTCATGGCGGGTCTCCAACCCGCAGGTCGCCCAGACCTGGCGCCTCAACGTCGGCACCATCGTCGAGATGCCGATGCTCAAGGTCCGCCTCGTCGACGACCGCAAGGGCCGCATCCCGCGCTACGGCGGCAGGATCCTCGGCGAGATGGAGGAATATTTCTTCGAGACGCTGACCGCCGGCGACACCTTCCTGTTCGGCGGCGAGGTGCTGCGTTTCGTCGCCCTGCGCGAGAACGAGGCGCTGGTCGCCCGCGCTCGCGGCCGCGACCCGCGCATTCCCTCCTATTGGGGCGGCAAGTTCCCGCTCTCCACCCATCTCGCCGCCCGCGTCCGCGCCATGCTCGCCGATCGCGGCAGCTGGGGCGGCCTGCCCGAACAGGTGCGCGACTGGCTGGAGCTGCAGGCCGAGCATTCGCGCCTGCCGCAGGCCGGCGAGCTGATGATCGAGACCTTCCCGCGCGGCGAGCGCTTCCACATGATCGCCTATGCCTTCGAGGGCCGCCTCGCCCATCAGACGCTCGGCATGCTGCTCACCCGCCGCATGGAACGCGCCGGCCTGCGCCCGCTCGGCTTCGTCGCCAACGACTATTGCCTCGGGGTCTGGGCCGCCACCGATCTCGGTGCCGCCTTCCGCCGCCGCCCCGACCTCCTCGCCGACCTCTTCGACGAGGACATGCTCGGCGACGATCTCGAGGCCTGGCTCGACGAGAGCGCTCTGCTCAAGCGCACCTTCCGCAATTGTGCGATCATCGCCGGCCTCGTCGAGCGCCGCCATCCCGGGCAGGAGAAGAGCGGCCGCCAGACGACCATCGCCACCGATCTCGTCTGGGACGTGCTGCGCAGCCACGAACCCGACCACATCCTGATCCGCGCCACCCGCGAGGACGCCGCCGCCGGCCTCCTCGACATCCGCCGCCTCGCCGACATGCTCGCCCGCATCCGCGACCGCCTCCGCCACGTCCCTCTCGACCGCATCTCGCCGCTCGCCGTGCCGATCATGCTGGAGATCGGCCGCGAGGCGGTGCCCGGTTCGGCCGAAGAGGCCCTGCTCGGCGAGGCCGCCGAAGCGCTGATCGCCGAGGCGACGCGATGACGAGAAGCGCACCGGCGATCGTCGTGGCCGGCGAACGGCTCGAGGCGCTGCCCTCCGGAGCCGCCTGGTGGCCGGCCGAACACACCCTGATCGTCGCCGATCTGCATTTCGAGAAGGGCTCGTCCTACGCCCGCCGTGGCGCCCTGGTGCCGCCGCACGACACCCTCGCCACCCTCGCCGCCCTCGAGGCCGACGTGGCCGCGACCGCCGCGGCGCGCATCGTCTCGCTCGGCGACGCCTTCCACGATGCCGAAGGCCCGCAGCGCATGGAGGCGACGGCGCGCGCCCGCCTCGCCGCCCTCCAGGCCGGGCGCGACTGGCTGTGGATCGACGGCAATCACGACGCCGGCGTCGCCGTCGACATCGGCGGCCGCCGCGCCGCCGAGACCGCGATCGGTCCGCTCACCTTCCGCCACGAGCCGAAGCCGCGGCCCGAGCGCGAGATCCTCGGCGAGATCGCCGGCCATCTCCACCCCGCCGCGCGGGTCCGCGTCGCCGCCGGCAGCGTCCGCCGCCATTGCTTCGCCGGCGACGGCCGCCGCCTGATCCTGCCGGCCTACGGCGCCTTCGCCGGCGGTCTCGACGTCGCTTCGCGCGCCTTCGCCGGCCTGTTCGATCGCGATGCCCTGATCGTCCATCTGCTCGGCGAAGGCCGCGTCCATGCCTTCCCGGCCCGCGCCATCCTCGGCCTCAGTCCCGACGGAACAGCACGCCGCCCAACCAGCCGGTGACGAGCGCGATCGCGACCGACAACAGCCCGTAGGCGACCGGCCATTGTCCGGCGAGATCGGCGACGGTCTGTTCGAAACCGGTCTTGGCGACGGTGATGTCGAGCGCCTGCTCGGCCAGCGGGATGCCGTCGCCGAACAGCACGACGCGGGCCCGGTAGCGCCCGACCGGCACTTCGGCCGGCACCGGCATGGTCACCGAGAAGAGATGCGGCCCGAGCAGTTTCACCGCGCCGGGATATTCGGCATAGAGCCCGGCCCGCCGCTGCAGCCGCAGGAAGGCGTTCTGAAACTCGGTGGTGCCGGCCAGAACCTCGACGCCGCCGGGCACGCTCTCCGGCAGGATCAGTGCATCGATGCCGACCCGGGCGGCGGCGAGGATCTGCGGCGACGCCGTGTCGGCGACGGCGCGCGTCGTCGCCGCCGCGTAGAAACTCGGCGCGTGATAGGTGCGTGCGTCGCGATTGACCCACAGCCCGACCACCCGGTCCTTGCGCCGCGTCACCACCGGCCGCTCCGGCCCCATCAGGATCACCGCGACGTCATAGGCCCCGGCCCGGCCGACCGTGCCGGCGTCACGCTCGATCGAGCCGTAGACGGTGAGGCTGGTGCCGGAGAAGTTCGAATGGATCTCGATCCGGTCGGACGATGCCGTCGCGATCAGCGTCTCGGCCCGCACCGCGCCGCCGGCGACACCGGCCACGGCGGCGACGAACAGGACGACGGCGCCGAGACGGCGAAGGAGCGACGGGCTCATCGCTGACCTCCCGTGATCACCACCGCGTTGGAATAGCGATCGGCCGGCGTCATCACCAGATCGAAGGCGAAGCGCACGCCGACCGCCAGGATCAGGATGCCGAGCAGCGCCCGCAACTGTTCGCCCTTCAGCCGCTGCCCGATCTGCGCCCCGAACTGCGCCCCGATCACCCCGCCGATCATCAGCAGGAAGGCCAGCACGATGTCGACCGTGTGATTGGTCGCCGCCTGCAGGAAGGTCGCGAAGGACATCGTCGCCACCATCTGCACCAGCGACGTGCCGACGACCAGATTGGCCGGCACCTTGAGCAGATAGATCATCGCCGGCACGATCAGGAAGCCGCCGCCGATGCCGAGCAGGGTGCCGAGAAAGCCGATGCCCAGGCCCAGCGCCAAGACCGGGATCGCCGAGATCACCAGTCGCGACCGCGGAAAGACGACGTGGAAGGGCAGGGCCTGCAGCCACGTCCGCTGGCGCAGCTTCTTCGGCTCCGGCGGCTCGGCCCGCCGCGAGGCGAGAATGGTGCCGATCGACTCCCAGGTCATGAACGAGCCGATGAAGCCGAGGAACACCACGTAACAGATGCCGATCACCAGATCGAGCTGACCGACCCGCCGCAGCGCCGCGAAGGCCGCCACGCCGAGCGCCGACCCGCACATGCCGCCGGTCAGCAGCCATAGCGCCAGCTTCCAGTCGATCAGCTTGCGCCGCCAGTAGCTGAGCGCCCCCGACGTCGACGAGGCCACCACCTGCGCCGACACCGATGCCACCGCCACCGCCGGCGAGATCCCCGAGAACACCAAGAGCGGCGTCAACAGAAAGCCGCCGCCGACCCCGAACATCCCCGAGATGAACCCGACCGCCCCACCGACGCCGAAGACGACGAACATGTTCACCGGCCACTCGGCGATGGGGAGATAGAGCTGCATGGATCACCGGAGGGAGGTCGGAGGACGGGCGGTGTTCATGAGGTTCTTCTAATCGATCAGAACGCCCCGGGCGAGCCCGGAAATCGTCGCAAAAGCGCGAATTTTCCGCACGGCCCCCGTCGAGACCGGCTGCTCAACCCTCGGGGTCGAGCGCCGCCCAGGCATCGGCGCGGCTCGCCGTCAGCGCCGCGAGGTTCGGTATGCCCTCGCGCGTCAACCGCTCGGCGAGATGGTCGAGAATACGCCCGACGAGGCCGGGACCTTCGTAGACGAGGCCGGAATAGATCTGCACCAGATCGGCGCCGGCCGCGAACTTCTCCCAGGCGGTCTCGCCCGAGGTGATGCCGCCGACCCCGACGATCGGCAGATCGCGCCCGACCAGCCGCCGCATCTTGGCCAGCGCCACGGTCGAACGCCGGAACAGCGGCTGTCCCGACAGCCCGCCCGCCTCGCGCGCCGCGGTGGTGTCCGTCAAGCCTTTGCGGTCGAGCGTCGTGTTGGAGACGATCAGCCCGTCGACCTTGGTCGCGAGCGCCACCTCGGCGACGTCGGCGAACCCGGCATCGACCATGTCCGGGGCGATCTTCAGCAGCACCGGCACCCGCGGCCCACCTCCGGCCGCGATCTCGTCGCGCGCCGCCAGAACCCGCTCGAGCAGCTCGGCCAGCTGGTCGCGCGCCTGCAGGTCGCGCAGACCCGGCGTGTTCGGCGACGACACGTTGACCGTGAACCACGAGGCGAGATCGGCGAAGGCGCGGATGCCGGCGACATAGTCGGCGAT
>ERZ1645187.4956-NODE-4956-length-10545-cov-4.318112_pt1 | contig 10545 bp, 10 predicted proteins | sample MGYA00575352_ERZ1645187 | MGnify/ENA primary metagenome ERZ1645187 (study PRJEB40837, sample SAMN11349314) | freshwater sediment metagenome | isolation source: river sediment | host: Sediment | place: India: Wazaribad , New Delhi | collected 2017-02-21 ...
GACCGGTCGTCACGACTTCGACGGCATCGCCGTTCACGTCGACGCTGTCGCCCGGCAGGCGCAGGCTCGAGGTCGGCTTGATCGCCACGCTGACGACGATGTCCTGGCCGGTCGAGATGCCGCCGAGGATGCCGCCGGCATGATTGCTGCGAAATCCGTCCGGCGCGATCAGGTCGCGGTGCTCGGTGCCGCGCTGCGCCACGCAGGCGAAGCCGTCGCCGATCTCGACGCCCTTGACTGCATTGATGCTCATCATCGCCGCAGCCAGGTCGCCGTCGAGCTTGCCGTAGATCGGCTCGCCCCAGCCGGGCGGCACGTTCGTCGCGACCGCGGTCACGCGCGCGCCGACCGAATCGCCGGACTTGCGCAAGGCATCCATGAAGGTCTCGAGCTCGGGCACCATGGCGGCATCCGGCCAGAAGAACGGATTCCGTTCGATCGCGTCCGCATCGAACGCGCGCGGCACCAGGTCGCCGATCTGCGCCATGTGGCCGCGCACCTCGATGCCGAAGCGTTCGCGCAGCCACTTCCTGGCGATCACCGCGGCGGCCACGCGCATCGTCGTCTCGCGCGCGCTCGACCGGCCGCCGCCGCGCGGATCGCGGATGCCGTACTTCTGCCAGTAGGTGTAATCGGCGTGGCCGGGACGGAACTGGTCCGTGATGTTCGCGTAGTCCTTGCTGCGCGCATCGGTGTTGAGGATCAGCAGCGCCAGCGCGGTGCCGGTGGTGCGGCCCTGGTAGACGCCGGACAGGATCTCGACGCGGTCTTCCTCGCGGCGCTGCGAGGTATGGCGCGAACGGCCGGTGGCGCGACGCTCGAGGTCGTGCGCGAAATCGTCTTCGGCAATCGCGATCCCGGGCGGCACGCCGTCGATCACGCACCCGATCGCCGGCCCGTGGCTTTCGCCGAAGGTCGTGACCGAGAAGATCTTGCCGAAGCGGTTGTGGCTCATCCGCCGCGGCGCTCCGCCGCCAGGGCCTCGATCTCGATATGCCAGGTCAGCAGGTCTTCGCGTTCGACCTGGAAGATGCCCATCTGCCCGACCTTGAACTCGATCCAGTTGAACGGCACTTGCGGCAGCAGCTCGACCAGGGCGCGCTCGGACTCGCCGACTTCGCAGATCAGGAAACCGTCTTCGCTCAGGTGCTTCGGCGCCTCGGCGAGGATCTGCAGGACCAGGTCGAGGCCGTCGTGGCCGGCGCGCAAGCCGTTCTCGGGTTCGTGGCGGTATTCGTCCGGCAGCGCGTCGACTTCGGCATGCGTGACGTACGGCGGATTGGTCACGATCAGGTCGTAGACCTCGCCTTCGAGCCCGGCGAACAGGTTGGATTCGACGAAGCGCACGCGGTCGCCGACGAGCAGGCGCTCGGCGTTCTCGTTCGCCAGCGACAGCGCCTTCGGGCTGATGTCGACGCCGTCGACCAGGGCATCCGGCAGGTAGTGCGCGCTGGCGATGGCGATGCAGCCGCCGCCGGTGCAGAGGTCGAGCACGCGGTTCAGCGGCCGGCCGTTGCGCCAGGGCTCGTAACCTTCGACGATCAGTTCGGCGATCGGCGAACGCGGCACCAGGGCGCGCTCGTCGCACTTGAACAGCAACTCGGCGAACCAGGCTTCGCCGGTCAGGTAGCAGGCCGGCTTGCGTTCGCGGATGCGGCGCTCGAACAGGTCGAGCACGGCCTTCTTCTCGTCCGCGACCAGGCGCGCGGCGCCGTACGCCGGCTTCAGGTCGTGCGGCAAGTGCAGCGCATGCAGGACCAGTTGCGTGGCCTCGTCGAGCGCGTTGTCGTGGCCATGCCCGAAAGTCAGGCCGGCCGCCGCGAAACGCGAGGCGCCGTAACGGATGAAATCGATGATGGTCTTCAGTTCGTCGCTCATTGGCCGATCATAGACATCGGGACCGATATACTCCACGCCTTCCTTCTGCCATTTCGCTGACCCCATGCGGCAACTTCCCTGGATCATCGTGCTGGTCGCGGCCGCGACCAGCTTCGGCCTCTGGCTCGGCCTGCGCCCGTCGGCGCCCGAAGCGCCGACCTACGCGGCCTTCAGCCAGTACCCGCAACCGCGCAGCCTGTCGCCGTTCGCGCTGGACGGCAGCGACGGCCACCCCGTCGACGCCGGGCGCCTGGCCGGCAAGCTGCATCTGGTCTTCTTCGGCTTCACGCACTGTCCCGACGTCTGCCCGACCGCGCTCGCGGTCATGCGCGAGATCGACCAGGGCCTGGCGGCCGCCCGGCTCGAAGGCCGCGTCGGCTTCCTGTTCGTGTCGGTCGATCCGGAGCGCGACGACCTGGAAACGCTGGGCAAGTACGCGACCTACTTCAGCCCGAACATTCTCGCCGCCACCGCCGACCATGACCGGCTCGGCGCCCTGACCCGCGAGATGGGCGTGCTCTACGTCAAGGAACAGACCGAGTCGCCCGACTACAACGTCGACCACAGCGCCGCCGTGTTCGTGCTGGATGCCCAGGGCCGCCTGATCGGGCGCTTCTCGCCGCCGCTGGACCCGGCGAAGATGCTGGCCGACCTGCGCCTGGTCGCGGGGTCCTGATGTCGCCCTTCGTCGCCCTCCAGTACTTGCTCCCGCACCGGCTGCTGTCGTCGATCGCGCTGCGCATCGCGCGCATCGAGGCGCCCTGGTTCAAGAACGCGATGATCCGCTTCATCGCGAACAAGTTCGGCGTCGACTGGTCCGAGGCGGCCAGCGCCGATCTCGCCGACTACAAGCACTTCAATGCCTTCTTCACGCGCGCCCTGAAGCCCGGCGCCCGTGTCGCGGCCGGCGACGAGCGCACGATCCTGATGCCGGCCGACGGCCGCATCAGCCAATGCGGACCGATCCGGTATGGCCGCCTGTTCCAGGCCAAGGGCTTCGAGTTCAGCGCCGAGGAACTGCTCGCCGACGGCGAACTCGCGAAGCGCTTCGACGGCGGCGTGTTTGCGACCGTCTACCTGTCGCCGCGCGACTACCACCGCGTGCACATGCCGCACGCCGGACGCTTGCTGGAAACGCGCCACGTGCCCGGCCGCCTGTTCAGCGTCGGCACCGGCACCGTGGCCCAGGTGCCGCGCGTGTTCGCACGCAACGAGCGGCTGGTCTGCCTGTTCGAGACCGATTTCGGGCCGATGGCCGTGGTCATGGTCGGCGCCCTGCTGGTGTCGGGCGTGGAGACGGTCTGGAACGGCGTCGAGATCCCGGCCTATGCCGACCAGGTGATCGTGCGCGACTATCGCGACGCGGCGCAGCCCGTGCACCTCGATCGCTTTGCGGAGATGGCGCGCTTCAACTACGGCTCGACCGTCATCGTGCTGCTGCCGCCCGGCGTCGCGACGCTCGACGCCAGCCTGGCCGCGGAAGTACCGGTGCGGCTCGGCCAGGCGCTCGCGCGCCGCGCGACCTGAGACCGGTTCACGCGAACTGGATCACGTTTGCGATGTGCGCACGCCCGCGGATTCCGCAAACGCCCGGGCAAGATTGACGGAATGTGACATGGCGCGCGCTTCGTGCGCGCGTGATGACGATGATCGGCAGCGTCAACCTCGCCGGGAGCCCGCCATGGACATCGTCGCCAACAACAAGTGGGTGCAGCGCACGACCGCCTTCACCCGTTACCTGACCCTGCTGCGCCAGTTCAATGCCGTCAACGAGGCCATCACCGGCCTGCTGCCCGACCAGCGCCGGCAGATCGCACTGACCGCGCTGGCCGAGCTGACCCATGCCGAGACTGCCGGGCTTGCCCCGGTCACCCAGGAAGCGACCAACTGGTCGGTCGAGGCCTCGGTCGCCTTCGCCCGCGTGCGTTCGCAGCACAACGCCATTCGCCTCGCCGGCCTGAAGCGCTGGCTGGTCTGCGCCTACCGCGCCACCTTCAACTCGCCCTACGGCGAGGTCCAGAATCTGCATCGCCTCGTGCTGCGCGCCCTGCGCCAGATGCATGGCGAGGAACTGCCGAAGGCCAGCGAGCTGCGTCGCGACCAGCGCCGCTACGCCTGATCCACCCCGTTCGCCGCCCCGAGGCGAACCACCGACCGGACCTGCGCCGGTCGGTTTTTTCATGCCCGACAACTCGGCACACGCAGGCGCTGGCCGGCGCGAATGGTGTAGCTCGGCGGACGCAGGCCGTTGGCCTGGGCGACCGCGGGCACGCCGCAACCGAAGCGACGGGCGATGGCGTGCAGGGTCTCGCCCTTGCGCACGATGTGGGTGCGCCCGCCGCCGCCCGTGGAAGCAACCCAAGTCGAGCCCGAGGCGACCGGCGGCCGCGCCGCATTCAGCTCGGCGGCCGTCTGCGCCAGCAATCCGCTGCGGCATCGCGCGGCATAGGCCTCGGCTGCGGCCGCAGGAACGTCCAGCCGGGTGCCGGCCTCGATGCGAGCGTCGGCCTCGTACTTCGGATTGAGATTGCGCAGGGTGCGGAACCAGCCGCGCGCATTGCCGAACTGGCCCATGCAGACGGCCAGCTCGTTGATCGAGGCGGTGCGCTCCAGGGTGATCTCGCCCGCGCGGGCGTCGAACTTCGGGAACTCCAGGCCATAGTCCTCGGGATGCAGGAACAGCCAGGCCGCGGCCAGCACCATGGGCACGTAGTCGCGTGTTTCCGGCGGCAGTCCGTTGTAGACCGGCGCCTCCCAGAAACCGCGGGCGCCATTCGCCGAGAGTCGGCGCATGCGTCCCTCGCCGCCGTTGTATGCGCCGAGCGCGAGCTCGAGGTCGTTGTTGAGTTCGCGGAAGCGGTCGTTGAGATAGGCGACATTGGCCCGCGTGATCAGGGTCGGTTCGAAACGGTCGTCGAAGCCGCTGGCGCGCCCGAGTCCGTAACCGCGCGCGGTCGCCGGCATGAATTGCAGCAACCCGGCGGCGCCGGCGCGCGAGACCGCATGCACCTTGCCGCCCGACTCCTTGGCCAGGATGCCGAACAGCAGCGCTTCCGGCAGGCCGGCCTTCTCGTACTCCGGCCACATGCGATGGCGCAGATACTGGTAGTTCTCGTAGGCGTCGAGCAGATTCGGACGCATCCAGGTCAGCCACTCCTCGATGCCGGCCTTGACGGCGCCGTTGAGGCGGATGACTTCGTCGAGGCGCTTGCCGTTCAACATCGCCGCCGAACGCGCCAGCTCGGGCACGTCGGTCGCGGGAGAACCGCCATGCAGATGGCGGTCCGTGGTCGTCACCACGTCGACCGGCTCGACCGGATCGGATTCGCGCTCGCCGAGCAGGGCATGCGCCATGCGCGCGTTCGCCGCCGACTGCGCGCGCAGCGCGGCGATGGTGTCGCAGTCCGCGCGCTGCGCGCAGCGCGTCACCGCCTCGTCCAGCGCGAGCCTAGCCTTCGTCAACGCGGAACCGTCGGCGCCGTCGGCGCCGCGATGCCAGGTCTCGAGCGCCGCCTCGAACTGCGCCAGCGCGGCCGCCACTTCGGTCGGTTCGGCGGACCTCGCCTCCGGGGCGTTGCGTTGGGGTTGCGAAGCGCATCCGGCGAGGACGAGCAACAGCGCGAAACGAAGATGACGCATGGGCGGAATCCTGCAAAAAGCTGCGCGCACGGTAGCCGCGCCCGAGGGTCGAGGCAACCGCCGCGGCTGGTTAGAATCGACCTCCGACATTCAAGGAGCGCGATCGTGACCAGCATTCATCTCGGCAAGGGCGAACAGGATGTGCACCTGCTGTCGAAGTACGGCAATCGCCACGGCCTGATCGCGGGCGCCACCGGCACCGGCAAGTCGGTCTCGCTGATGGTGCTGGCCGAGGGCTTTTCGCGCATGGGCGTGCCGGTGTTCCTGGCCGACGTGAAGGGCGACCTCGCCGGACTCAGCCAGGCCGCCGCCGCGCCGGGCGAGAAACTGCAGGCACGCATCGCCAAGCTCGGCCTGGGCGACTGGAAGCCGGAGGCGAACCCGGTGGTGTTCTGGGACATCTATGGCCAGAAGGGCCATCCGGTGCGGACCACGATCTCGGAGATGGGCCCCAACCTGCTGACGCGGCTGCTCGAACTGAACGAGGTCCAGGAAGGCGTATTGCAGGTCGCCTTCCGCGTCGCCGACGACGAGGGCCTGCTGCTGCTCGACCTCGACGACCTGCGCGCCATGCTGACCTTCGTGTCCGAAAACGCGAAGGAGATCTCCGCGAAATACGGTCTGGTCTCGCCGCAATCGATCGCGGCGATCCAGCGTGCCCTGCTGCAACTCGAGAACGACGGTGGCGACCGCTTCTTCGGCGAACCCGCGCTCGACCTCGCCGACTTCATGCGCCAGGACATGGCCGGCCGCGGCATCATCAACGTGCTCGCGGCCGAACAGCTGATCCTGAAGCCGCGGGTCTACTCGAGTTTCCTGCTGTGGATGTTGTCCGAACTGTTCGAGAACCTTCCCGAGGTCGGCGACCTGGACCGTCCCAAGCTGGTGTTCTTCTTCGACGAGGCGCACCTGCTGTTCGACGATGCGCCGCAGCAGCTGCAGCAACGCGTCGAGCAGGTGGTGCGCCTGATCCGTTCCAAGGGCGTCGGCATCTATTTCTGCTCGCAGTTGCCCGACGACGTGCCGCCCGTGGTGCTCGGCCAGCTCGGCAACCGCATCCAGCATGCCCTGCGCGCGTTCACGCCGCGCGACCAGAAGGCGGTGAAGACCGCCGCCGAAACCTTCCCGCCGAACCCGCGCATCGACGTGGTCGAGACCATCACCCAGCTCGGCGTCGGCGAAGCGCTGGTGACGACGCTGCAGGAAGGCGGCGTGCCGCTGCCGGTGGAACGCACCCTGATCGTTCCGCCGCATTGCCGCATCGGCGCCATCACCGACGAAGAGCGCGCCACCCAGCGCAACCGCTCGCCGGTCGGCGCGAAATACGATTCGCCGATGAACCGCGACTCCGCCTTCGAGCAACTGAATCGCCTGCAGGAAGAGGCGGCGGCCGCCGCGCAGGCACCCGCGGGCGCGTCCGCCCCCGCCGATGCGGAGCCGACCTGGGGCGCGCGCTTCAAGGAGTTCCTGTTCGGCACCAAGCGCCGCCAGGGCGCCATCGAACAGGTCGCGAAATCGGCGATGCGCACCGCCGGCACGCGCATGACCAACCAGATCCTGCGCGGCATTCTCGGCGGGGTCAGCGGCGGCAGCCGGCGCAGGCGCTGAGCCATGGGTCGCTGGCGCCCGCCGCAGCCGCACAGCACGGCGATCATCACGCCCGATGGCCATGCACGCCTGAAGGCCGAGCTCGACGAACTCTGGCGCGTGCGCCGACCGGAGGTGGTCAAGGCCCTCGCCGCGGCCGCGGCCGAAGGCGATCGCTCGGAGAACGCGGAATACACCTACCGCAAGAAGCAGCTCGGCGAGATCGACCGCCGCGTACGCTACCTGAGCAAGCGCCTGGAATCGCTGCGTGTGGTCGGCGATCGTCCGAGCGACTGCGGCGCGATCTTCTTCGGCGCCTGGTTCGAGATCGAGCACGCCGACAGCGGCGAGATCAAGCGCTATCGCATCGTCGGTCCGGACGAGACCGACGCCGAGCTCGGCTACATCAGCATCGACTCGCCGCTGGCCCGCGCCGCCCTGAAGAAGCGCATCGACGACGAGTTCGTCGCGGAGCTTCCGAGCGGGCGCTGCGGCTTCGTCGTGGTCGACATTCGTTACGAAGCGTGACCTCGCCCGCGACGCATGGACAAGCGATCCGATTGGGGTAGCATCGGGACATCCGCTTGCGTCACCCGTCGTTCCTGTCCACTCGCACGAGCATCCGGGAGTCCGCCATGATCGCCAGCCCCATCCGCCGCGGCCTGTTCGCGGTCCTCTGCGTCTTCAGCGCCGGCCTCTGCGCCGACACCATCTCGATCCGCGCCGACGAATGGTTGCCCTACAACGGCCCGACCACGAAGAAGCCGCCGGGCTACATGATCGAACTGGCCGAGAAGATCGCGGCCGCGAACGGCCACAGCATCGCCTACGCGACCATGCCCTGGGACGACGCCGTCGCGGCCGTGCGCCGCGGCGCCCACGACTGCGTGGTCGGCGCGCTCAAGTCGGACGCGGAGGACTTCGCCTTCCCCGCCGAGTCCTGGGGCGAGTCGCAGAGCGCCTTCTACGTCCTCGACGACACGAAATGGCGCTACAGCGGCATCGACAGCCTGGCGGGCATGCGCCTGGCGGTGATCGAGGGCTACAGCTACAGCGACGAGATCGACGCCTACGTCGAGGCGAACAAGAACGATCCGGTCAAGATCGTCATGGTCTCGAGCGCCGGACGCGCGCAGATGAATGCGATGTCGCGCCTGGTCTCGAAGAAGGCGGACGTCTTCATCGAGGACATCAACGTCGCCAAGCAGACGATCGCCCGGCTCAACTTCGCCGGACGCGTGGTGATGGCCGACATCGCCACCGAGTCCGATACGCTCTACATCGCCTGCACGCCCGCCGATCCGCGCGGCAAGCGGTACGCCGAGATGTTCTCCGCCGGCATCGCCAAGCTGCGCGCCTCGGGCGAGTTGGCGACCATCCTCGACAAGTACAACCTCAGCGACTGGGTGGCGACCGAGTGATCGCCGCGGCGCCGCGCCGCATCAGCGGTTGAACACGAGCAGCGCGACGAACCCCAGCGCCAGCAGCAGGGCCGCGGTGCCGACCAGGCACAGCAGATCCATGCCCAGCTTGGCGGCCAGGCCGTAGGCCTCCGGCAGGCGCCGATGCAGCGAGACGAGGCTGGCGACCGCGCCGACGAGGCCGATCGCCAGCCAGCCCATGATCGCGCGCTCGCCTGCCTGCACGCCGGGGCCGGTGGCGAACATCAACACGACCAGGGCGACCATCAGGCCGACCCCGTAGATGCAGAGGTGCACGATCAGCAGGACGAAGGGATGCACGGCGGCTCCAGGGAATCGGGGTCGATGCCGGATACGCAGGACGGCGCCGTTTTCTCCGCGGGCAACGGCGCCGGGTACGTCCGCCCCGGGCGCGCCGGACGGAAACATTCGGCGGCGGCGTAGAACGCCTCGTCCTGCGGCGCGTGCCAGCCGGGAATGCCGGACACCGGCAACGGACGCAGTTCCTGCGGGTCGTTGAGCCAGCGGCCGTCGGCGATGGCGGACGCCGTCGCGGCGACCCCATCGAACCCGGCGGGATCACCCTGCCAGACCAGGCATTTCGCGGTCATCAGCTTGCCCGGCGTCAGCGCATGCTCCATCAGGGCATGGCCGAAGACCACGAGGCGGATCGCGCCCGACCGCCAGTGCACCGGCCGGAACAGTTCGCGCCAGTCGTGTGCGTTCCATGCCGGCAGCAAGCCCGCGTCGCGCACCTGGACGATGGCGCCGCCCTCGTCGAACAGCGTCTGCGCATACTGCGCCGGCGTGCGCTGCTTGGCGCCGACGCGCACGACGTCCCGATACTGGCGCAGGTTCAGCGCCGACTTGATCGCGGGAAATCGGCACCAGACCATGGCATTCAGCAGGTCGTGCCAGTTGCCGGTGCGCGTCGCGATCGCGCCCTGCTCGAAGATGCGCGCCTCGTAGTGCAGCCCGTCGGCCAGCAGTTCCGGCGTCTGCGCGACGAAGCGCAGTCGGCGTCCGCTCTGCGCATGTGCCGCGCCGTCGAGCGCGGCGTTCAGCACGTCGACGCCGGGCCATTCCGGCGACAGGCCCCAGTCGATCCACGGCGCGATCTCGGCGAAGGCCGGATGCGCGAAAGTCGCCGCGACGATCTCGCCGCGCGCGGGCGCGACGTAGCGGCGCTTCACGGCGCGACGAGCGTGCCGTGCAGGTCGTGCTCGTCGCTGCGTTCGATGCGCACGTCGACGAATTCGCCCGGGCGCGGCTTCGCGGCACCGAAGGCGACGTGCACACGGCCGTCGATCTCGGGCGCATCGGCCCGCGAACGCCCGACGGCCACGGTCGGCCCGACCTCGTCGATCAGCACGCGCTGCACGCTGCCGACCTTGCGGCGCAGGCGCGCGGCGCTGATCCCGGCCTGATGCAGCATGAAGCGCTCCAGCCGCTCCTGCTTCACGTCCTCCGGGACCGGATCGGGCAGGTCGTTCGCGGTGGCGCCGGCGACCGGCGAATAGGCGAACGCGCCGACGCGATCGAGCTGGGCCGCGTCGAGGAAGGCCAGCAGTTCCTCGAACTCGGCCTCGGTCTCGCCGGGGAAGCCGACGATGAAGGTGCTGCGGATGGTCAGCTCCGGGCAGATCGCACGCCAGGCCTGGACGCGTTCCAGCGTTTTTTCGCCGCCGGCCGGGCGCTTCATCAGCTTGAGGATGCGCGGGCTCGCGTGCTGGAACGGCACGTCCAGATACGGCAGCAGCTTGCCTTCGGCCATCAGCGGGATGACGCGGTCGACGTGCGGATACGGGTAGACGTAGTGCAGCCGCGTCCACACGCCGAGTTCGCCCAGGCCTTCGCACAGCGCCTGCATGCGGGTCTCGTGGTCGCGGCCGCGCCAGGCGCGCGGCGCATACTTCAGGTCGACACCGTAGGCGCTGGTGTCCTGCGAGATCCCCAGCAGTTCCTTGACGCCGCCCTTGACCAGGCGCTCGGCTTCGGCCAGCACCGCGTCGACCGGGCG
>ERZ1645187.4957-NODE-4957-length-10544-cov-8.374964_pt1 | contig 10544 bp, 9 predicted proteins | sample MGYA00575352_ERZ1645187 | MGnify/ENA primary metagenome ERZ1645187 (study PRJEB40837, sample SAMN11349314) | freshwater sediment metagenome | isolation source: river sediment | host: Sediment | place: India: Wazaribad , New Delhi | collected 2017-02-21 ...
CTCCTCGTCCTCTTCGCCGCCCTCGGCCTTGCCGCCTTCGCCGTGTTCACCGCTGATGGCGTTGGGATCGGCAGGCGGCGGGCCTGACATGGCAATGCCGCTTCCCGCGATGACCAGCAGGGTCGCCCAGATGGCATAGGCCATCAGCGAGCCCAGCGGATTGTGCGAGTGATGCCGCACCACTTCACCGCGCCGGATCTCACCGATATGGGCGAGCGCCCGTTTCGGGCTGGGCGGAAAAGCGGAAAAGCGCGCTTCGGACGGCCCGATCAGGCCCCACAGAAAACGCAGGCCCAAAAGCGCGGCAAGACCGTAGCCGACCCAGATGTGCCAGCCCGAACCCTCTTCGGTGAAGATCGCATTGGCGATGACCGCCGTGACGACGCCCCAGTGGGTCAGCTTGACAATCGGGTCCCAGACGCGGGGCCGCTCAGCTTGGTCTTCCATGGCATATGCTCCTGCTCGTATTGCAGGACCACGATGGACCGTTCGCCACAACCTGACGAGGGCACAGCCGTTTAGGCGGCCCCCAATAAGCGCCTGCTTAGGCGCCGCGGCGCGGCATCATGCGCAGCAGTACGCCATCCTTCAGCACATAGTGATGGAACAGCGCGGCCAAGGCATGCAGCCCGACCAGCCAGATGCCGATCTCACCACCCAACTCGTGCAGTTCCTTGATCTCTCCGGCCAGGGCCTCGTTCGGTCCGACCAGCGGCGGCAATTCCAGCCCGAAGAACGGGATCGGCTTGCCTGCCGCGCTCAGGATTACCCAGCCGGCAATCGGCATGCCCAGCATCAGCGCATAGAGCGCCAGATGCGTCGCCTTAGCCGTCCACTTGCGCCAGGCCGGTTCCGGCAGTTCAGCCGGAGACGGCGTTATCAGCCGCGCCGCGATCCGCACGATGACGAGGGCGAGCACCGACAGGCCCAGCATGAAGTGCCAGGTCTTCAGCCCTTCGCGAATGTCGCTGCCGCGCGGGAAGTTGGTGCGCAGTTCAATCGTGAGAAAGGCAGCCGCGATGACCAGTACCATCAGCCAGTGCAGCGTAATGGACAGTTTCGAGTAGCGATCGCTCTGGTTCAGTGTGCTCATGCCCGCAGTCTACCGCAAATACCGCAGTGGGCAATTGCATTAACAGCGTCAGAGCCAGCGATTTTCGCGGTACCAATCGGCCGTTGCCTTCAGGCCTTCGCGGGTCGGAATTTCAGGCTGCCACAGGCTGCGCGGCGGGCGCGCATCGTGGGTTACCACCCAGTCGGGGTGGCTAATATAGCGGGCGCGGTCGAGCGTCAGCTTGGCACGGTGACGGCGCAGGAAACGGTCGGCCCTGGCCGCGCGCTCCAGCGAGGCGCGACTGAGGTGGATCACCCACGGACGGCGGCCCAGCGCCCAGCCAATCGCGCGGGCGAGTTCGTAATGCCCCCAGCCGTGCTTGCGGCCATCGTCCGGTTCAAACACTTGCCCGGTCACGCCTTCGCCGCCCGGCACCAGCGCGAGCAGCAGGCGGGCAAGATCATCCACATGGATTACCGAGGTCCGCCCATCGCTGGGCGGCATCGGCATCAGGCCCCAGCGAGCGATGCGGAACATCTCGAACATTTCGGTATCGCGCGGGCCATAGATCGCCGGCGGACGGACCATGGTCCAGTCCAGCCCGCTGGCTGCAACCAGCTTTTCCGCCCGCGCCTTGCTGGCGCCATAGACCGACAGGTCCGGCTCCCGCGCGGAAAGCGAGGAGACATGAATGAAGCGCCGCACCCCTTCATCAAGGCAGGCTTCGATGACATTCAGCGTGCCGGTGACATTGCCCGCCTCAAACCCGGCTTCGTCCGGGGCATTGACCACCCCGGCGACATGAATCACCGCTTCGCTGCCGCGCACCAGTTTGCGCAGGGCCGCCTTGCCCTCCAGATCGCCGCGCACCCAGTCCACGCCTTGCCGGGGCTCCTGCTGGCGGCGGGTCAGCGCCTTGACCGGAATTCCCTGGTGCTCCGCCCGTTCCAGCAATGCCTGTCCGACAAACCCGGTCGCGCCGGTAACGGCTATGGTCACAGGACAACCATCTGGTCGCGGTGGACCACGGCCGAGCGCGGCGCATAGCCCAGAATCGCGGCATGTTCGGCCGACTGGTGGCCCATCAGGCGGGCACATTCCAGCGCGTCATATTCGGCCAGACCATGGGCCAGCACCGTGCCATCCTCACCCCGCACGGCCACGGCATCGCCGCGCTGAAATTCCCCTTCGACCGAGGTGATTCCGGCGGCAAGCAGGCTGGAGCCTTTGCCCAGCGCGCGCACGGCGCCAGCGTCGATCACTAGCGCCCCTTTCAGGCGCAGACGTCCGCCCAGCCAAGCCTTGCGCCCGGCATCCTTGCGCTTGGGCAGGAACAGCGTGCCAATGCCCTGCTCCGTCGCGCGGGCAATCGGGGCATCGTGCAGGCCCGAAGCAATGGCGAGGGCAATGCCTGCCCGCTCCGCAATTTCAGCGGCCTGCAACTTGCTGGTCATCCCGCCCGATCCCATGCCGGAAGAACTGCCGCCCGTGGCCATGGCGTGGATTTCCGCCGTCACGCCCCGCACTTCGGCCAGCCGCACTGCGCCGGGTTCAGCCGGGTTGCGGTCAAACAGGCCATCAACGTCAGACAGCAGCAACACCGCGCTGGCCTGCGCCGCCTGAGCCACGCGGGCGGCCAGACGATCGTTGTCGCCAAAGCGGATTTCCTGCGTCGCAACGGAATCGTTCTCGTTGATCACCGGCACGGCCCCGGCATCGAGCAGACGGGTCAGCGTGGCCGTGGCATTGAGATAGCGGCGGCGATCCTCAAGGTCTTCCAGCGTCAGCAGCAATTGCGCGGCCGTAATGCCATGCGCGCCAAGCAGATCGGCCCACAGCCCAGACAGCGCAATTTGCCCGACAGCGGCTGCGGCCTGCGCATCGGCCAGACTGCCACGCCCGCCCTTTTCCAGCCCCAGCCGCGCCGCACCCAGCGCGATGGAGCCAGAAGAAACGACGATCACTTCCTGCCCGCGTGCCTTGGCCGCGGCGATTTCGGCCACCAGCCCTTCCAGCCAGTCGCGCCGCACGCCCTGTTTGCCAACCAGCAACGACGATCCCACCTTGACCACGAGACGGGGGCAAGCGGCCTTGTCGGCAAAGTCGGAGAGGCGAGCGATCTTCATTGCCCAAGCCGATTAGGCAAAACCGCGCGCGATGCAACCTTTGGCAAGGTGGATGGCGTCAAACCGGCGACCAGGGCTTGGCCTCGCCCTCTTCCTGCTCGCCAACCGGGCGTTCGGTCACGGTCGCAGCGGGCAGATATTCGATCACGGCATCGAGCAGGGCATCCATGCCCTTGCCAGTCGCGCCGGAAATCGGGAAAACCTTCTTCGCACCCGCCGCCTTCAGTTCCTTGATAAAGGCATTGACGAGTTCACGGTCGACCGTATCGATCTTGTTCAGGGCGATCAGGCGCGGCTTTTCATCCAGGCCGTTGCCATAGGCTTCCAGCTCTTCCTCGATGATTTCCAGCGCTTCGGCCGGATCGGTGCCGTTGATGTCGATCAAGTGGATCAACACGCGGCAGCGTTCGATATGGCCCAGGAAGCGGTCGCCAATCCCGGCCCCCTCCGCCGCACCGGCAATCAGGCCCGGAATGTCGGCCAGCACGAATTCACGATGACGATGGCGCACCACGCCCAGCTGCGGGGTCAGCGTGGTGAAGGCGTAATCGCCGACCTTGGCCTTGGTATTGGTGATCTGGTTGATGAAGGTGCTCTTGCCCGCGTTGGGCAGGCCGAGCAGACCCACATCGGCCAGCAGCTTGAGCCGCAGCCAGACGTACATTTCCTCACCCATTTCGCCCGGCTGGTGCTGGCGCGGGGCGCGGTTGGTGCTGGTCTTGTAGCTGGCATTGCCGCGCCCACCCAGCCCGCCATGCAGGAAAGTGACGCGCTGGCCCGCCTCGGTCAGGTCGAGCAGAACGGTCTCGCGATCCTCATCGGAAATGACCTGGGTCCCGATCGGAACCTTGATCACCAGATCCTTGCCCGCCGCACCATTGCGGTTCTTGCCCGAACCGTGGACGCCGCGCGGGGCCTTGAAGTGCTGGGCATAGCGAAAGTCGATCAGGGTATTGAGACCAGCCACAGCCTCAAAAATGATGTCCCCGCCCTTGCCGCCATTGCCCCCGTCGGGACCGCCATATTCGACATATTTTTCCCGCCGGAACGAGACCGCACCCGGACCCCCCTGGCCCGAACGAATGTAGATTTTTGCCTGATCGAGAAAATGCATGGGTTCAGCTTCTAGCGTAATTTGCGGGAAATGTCGCCCATTGCCTTCAAGAGGCTCGAACAGAGCGGGGTTTAATAGTCCAGCGAAGTGGACGTGGCTAATCCAGTGGCTTGAGAATTGCCTTAGCCCGTGCCGAGAATGGCTGCTGGCAAGAACCGGCGCGCAGCGACCTTTCGGGTCGTGAGCACCGCAAGCGCAGCAAGCGGCTATTCGCAGGCCGGGATAGGGCAATTCTCAAGCCACTGGTGGAGCCGAGGGGGATCGAACCCCTGACCTCGTCATTGCGAACGACGCGCTCTCCCATCTGAGCTACGGCCCCGTTCCAGTGCGAATACGCAGGCAAAGGTTCGCCCGCGCGCGAGGCGTTTCATTAGCGAAAGCGGATAGCCCTTGGAAGGGCTATTTTACTTTGGCGTGCTGGCCGAGGTAGCAAACGGTGCCGCAGCCTGCGTGGGCGCATACTTCGCATCCCAGGCCGCTGCTTCAGCCTGATACCGCTCATAGGTCAGGAAGAACTGGTGGAACACCGTGTCCAGCGACGCCAGGTTGCGCTGCGCGAACGTGGGCAGATCCGCCGCCTTCACCGCCATGGACTCCCGCGCCATGCCCAGCGCTGCATCGCAGAACTTGGTCACGGTCGCCGGATAGGCGTAATAGTTATAGACCTGCGTCATGTAGGCTTCGCGCGGGCGGATCCAGTTGGTGCCAAAGCGCTTCTTGTATTCGCTGTCGACCGTCTTGTTAGCCGTGGCGAGCGCATTCTTGTGCGTGGCCAGGAACTTCTTGTAGCCGACTAGAATGTCAGCGTGTTCCGGCTTCAGGCAGTTCAGCGCCGCGACGTTATAGGCCGAGCGCAGGTTCCACAGCGTCTGGGCCGGGGTGATGCCGCGGTTCACCGTCATGCGCGTGCCGTCTGGACCAAGGCGCGGCACAGCCAGGCCCGGAGCGGCACCAAGCGGCGGCAGCGGGCGCGGCGGGATCACGGCGACCCGTGCGGGCGGCGGAGGCGGCGGAGGCGGCGGCGCCTTGGGTGCACAGGCTGCCAAGGCGGCGATCGCCACTGCTACAACACCGGAGTATACTAGCTTTTTCACGCGCAAACCCATCCTGAATTTCAGTCGCCAACCTGCACTTGCAGATCCAGTCGCCCTCGTTTTCTAGCTTGTCCGTTCCGGAATGCAAATGCCCGGAGCACCGCAGGCACCCCGGGCATGGCAATCCGTTGTCAACCTGCGATCAGTCGCGGTTGCCGAGGAAGCTCAGCAGGAACTGGAACATGTTGATGAAGTCGAGGTAGAGCGACAGCGCGCCCATGATCACGACTTTGCCCATCATGTCGGTTCCGGCGACATAGTAATACGTATCACGAAGGCGCTGCGTATCCCACGCGGTCAGCCCGGCGAAGATCAGCACGCCCAGCGCCGAAATGGCCAGAGCCAGCGGGCCAGACTGCAGCCACAGGTTCAGCAGCATGGCAATGATCAAGCCGATCAGGCCCATCATCATGAAGCTGCCCATGCCCGACAGGTTGCGCTTGGTAGTATAGCCATAGAGGCTAAGCCCAGCGAACGCGCCAGCCGTGGCAAAGAAGGTCGTGGCAATCGACGGCCCGGTGTAGACCAGGAAGATCGCCGAGAGCGACAGCCCCATCGACACGCTGAACAGCCAGAACAGCAGCTTCAGCGTGCTTTCCTGCATGCGGTTCAGGCCAAAGCTCATCGCGAACACGAAGGCCATCGGCGTGAGTGCGATGACCCAGCGCAGCGGCGTGACCATGACCTGCGCGGCAAGGCCCGAAGTGGCGAACAGCAGGGCGACAATGCCCGAAAGCAGCACACCCGAGGCCATGTAGTTGTAGATCGACAGCATGTAGCGCCGCAGACCCTGGTCCATGACGACATTACCGGTCGCCTGGCCATTGATCACCGGCCCGGCCCCGAAAGGCGAGCGCGTGGTCCGCGGGTCGTTCCAATTAGACATGACAAACTCCTTTGCCGCCCCAACATGGAGGCGATGGGGTGAATATCGTGTTACTTTGCGCAGGTTTCAAGCAAAACCGGACCGGTTCCGTCGGATTTCGACGAACGACGTCAAGCCCTTGCCGCAGCGGCCAGTTCCGCCCCGCGATCGCGCGCCGCGCGCAGCACGTCGGCGACGATACGGGCAAAAGCGCCTTCCGCGTCCATCACCGCCAATCCGGCAGCAGTCGTGCCGCCCGGGCTGGTGACGCGGCGTGCCAGTTCCGCCGGATCGTCCGGCGAGGCGGCGGCGAGCATGGCTGCCCCCTCCACCATGGCCCGCGCCAGGCGGTCAGCCTGCGCCGGATCAAGCCCCAGCGCCGCACCGCCTTCGGACAGGGCAGCAATGAAGCGATAGACGAAGGCCGGACCCGATCCTGCCAGAGCGGTTACGGCGTCAAGCTGATCCTCGCTGGCCAGCCATTCCGCCGTGCCGAGCGGCGCCAGGAGCGCCTCAACCCTGGCCTTTCCAGCCGCATCGAGGTTCTGGCTCACCAGCCCCAGCGGCGATTTGCCGATCGCGGCAGCAAGGTTGGGCATGACCCGCACCAGCGCCGCAACATTCGGGAACCGCGCGGCAAGGCTGCCCAATTCGGCACCGGCCAGAATCGAAAGCAGGATTGCGCCCTCAGTCGCAGCAGCCAGGCTGGGCGCGACTTCCGCCAATGCCTGTGGCTTGATGCCAAGGAGGACAATGTCAAACCGCTCGTCCGGTACTTCGCGCAGCAGGCGCACGCCCGTCGGAGCCTGCGGCAGGAACGGATCGACCACGGTGAACTGCGCCGGGTCCAGACCGCCTGCCAGCCATCCGGCCAGCATGGCCCCACCCATGTTTCCGCAACCACAGATCAGAATTTTCACGCGTATTCTCCAGCCGGTGCGGCCTGCCGGATTGGCTCAGGCCTCGCCCGCCGCATCCACCATCGAACTGGCAAGGGCTTCGGTCGGGCTCTTGTCGCCCCATAGCACGAACTGGAACGCGGGATAGAACCGGTCGCATTCTTCGACTGCCGCCTCCACCGCAGCCTGCGCCTGGGCGAGGCTGAGCAGGCCTTCATCGCCCAGCAGCATGGCGTGGCGATAGAGCAGGACCGAACCGTTCGACCACAGATCGAAGTGGCCGACCCACAGCTGCTCGTTAACCAGGGCAAGCAGTTCGTAAACCGCAGCGCGCTTGTCATCCGGCACGCGAATATCGGGCAGGCAAAGCAGTTGCAGGACGTGATCCTCGCGCCGCCAGACGCCGCGCAGGGTATAGGTCGCCCAAGAACCCTTTATCTCGCCCGAAATTTCGTCGTCAGCGACAAATTCACAAGGCCAGCCCCGCGCCTCGAACAGGGAAGCGAGCATATCAACGGGGGCAGCGTCCTCGTCACGCTCATACTGGTGATCGCCTTGCATCATGCGAGGGTGGATGCAGTGCGAAGGGGGTAATCGACAATCCACCCGGCGCGCTGCCCTGCGCAAAACTCCATAAGCCTGTTTACAAGGTGTGGAAAAGGAGTGGATTGCCTACTTGTCCGCCGCCAGCGGATCGACCGCCTGCCCGGCCGGACTGGTCCAGACGAAGGCACCGTCGCGTCCGGCCTTCTTTACCTTGGCCAGATAGGCCTCGGCCGCCTTGGCACTGGCAAAGGGACCGGTCAGCAACCGGTTGGTCTGCCCCCACGGGGTGACATAGGGGCTCTGGCCCTTGAACACCGCCGGATCTTCCTTGGCGAACTTGCGCCAGTCAAAGGCCAGCGCAGGCTTGTTGCGACCAGCGGCAATCTGCACCCATATGCGGCTGGGATGGCTTGGCTTGCCCTTGGCATCCTTGCCCTTGGCATCTTTCGCCTTCGGGTCCTTGGCCTTTGGATCGGCCGCCTTGGCCTTGGCGTCCTTCCCTGCCGCAGCCTTGTCCGCTGCGGCCTTTTCCTTCGCGGTCAGTTCTTTCCCGGCAGGTGCCTTGGCTGGCGCAGTTTTTGCCGCTGCGGGCTTTGCCGGAGCATCCTTGGCCGCAGGCTCCTTCACCGGCATCACCGGCGCAGGCTCCTTGCGGGCCAGCGCCACCGGACGGACCGTCCGCACATCAACTGCACCGGCCTTGGGCTCGGCCACATTGCTGGGCGGAGCAAGGTCGGCAAAGGCCTCGTCCAGACTGGCCGGTTTACGCGGCGCAGCGACTGCTGCGGGCGCAGCCTGATTGGCCTTGGCCAGATCGAAGGTTGCGGCTTGCTGGGTCACAGCCGGGCTGACCGTCACGGCTGGCGGCGTGGCAGGCGGGGCGACTGGCGGCGTAGCGGCGGCAGTTGCTGGCGGCAAGGTCGACTGCACGACCGGACGCGGCGCGGCGGCGACCTGAACCGGGGCCGGCTTTGGCGCGACCACTGCCGGGCGCGAGGCCGTGCTGGTTTCCCGGCTGACCTGCGGTTCAGGCGGCGGCACTGCAGCCACGGCGCGGACTGGCTGAACTTTGGGCGGCCTGGCATCGCGCTTGCCTTTGCCCTTGGCCGGCGGTGCGGCTGGCGCGGGTGTCGCCACGGCCAGCTGCGCGTGCGAGCGTTGATAAGCCGCGACACGCGGATCGTCGGTGCCGATTTCCGAAGCGCGGGGGAACCGGCCAAGATTGCCCGCAGCCGCCTGCTGGGCCACAGTAAGGCGCGGCATATACCGCAGGTAAGCGGTGATCGCCTCGGCCATTTCGGTTGGCATGGTCTGGCGCGCGATGGACTCGGCCTCTTCCGCCTGGCCGATGATGGCCAGACCGAAGGCGCGGGTGCGCCATGCCGCCTTGTCCTGCTTTTGCAGCAAGGGGGCCAGGGTCAGATCCATGCCCTTGCGGTCGCGCCGGATCGCCTGGCTCAGCGCCATGCGCCGCAGGGTCTCGTCACTGGGCGCCGCAGCCAGCGACTGGCGGTAATAATCCTGTGCGGTCTGGCTGTCGCCAACCAGATCAAAAGCGAGTCCGCGATCGGCAAGACGGGCCGGATCGATCGGCCCGGCCTTTTCCGCCTCGTCAAACAGTTCGAGCGCGCTGAACGGGTCTTCGCTCAGCACATAGGCTCCGGCCAGACCTGCCTTGAGCCGAGCATTGTCCGGTTGGAGCGTCAGCGCCCGGCGGTAAAAGCCGATTGCTGCCTGTCCGTCGCCCAGTTCCAGCGAGGCCTGTCCCGCCTCGCCCAGCGCGGCCACGTCCTGCGGGTTGCGCGCCAGCCGGTTCAGCGCATCATTGAGCCGCACTCCCGGCGACTTTTGCGGCACGGCCTGAACCACCGGCACCGCGACTTGCGGCAGGGCACTCTGCTGCGCTCCGGCAGCCAAAGGCCAGCCAAGCGCGAGGGCAAGAAGCGTTGCGGAAGAGAGCTTTGCAGGCAAGGCAGCGAAGTGCGACATCGGCGGACGCGTTAACCTTTCAGAGCCCAAGGGCAAGCGGGGATTGCAGGGCAAGCCACTGCAATCCCCTAGCTTAACGGTCGCCGAACGGGCGGCCGGTTACTGGTTGTTCTGGCGGCCCAGGAAGCGCGGAATCGAGATCGACGGACCATCATCGTCGTCGTCTTCGTCATCCGTGGAGCGACCGCCACGTGACAGGTTGGCCATCCGCTCAAACAGCGTTGCCCCACCGCCGACGCGCGGTGCGCGCGGTGCGGGGGTCGGCTCCGGAGCGGCCTGCGCCGGAGCCGGAGCCGGTGCTGCTTCGGGCGCACCAAAGTCCAGATCGTCGCCCGACACCAGACCGCGGCGACGCCCCGGCATGACCGGGATTTCATCGGCCAGCGAACCGGGGCCAAGCAGCAGTTCGTCGTTCTGCGCGGGCGGTTCCGGCTGTACTTCCAGTTCCAGTTCAAGCGGCTCCGCAGTCGTTTCCGGCGGCGTCAGAACCGGGGCCTGCCAATCATCGCTGGCAACCGGAGCGGCAGGCTGCGGCGCAGCTTCGACCGGAGGTGCAGCCGGCAGTTCCGGTTCAGGCGCAGCCACGACCGGAGCGGGGGCTGGTTCAGGCTGGGCAGCCGGCGCGGCAGTCGGAATGGCGACAGCCGGACGGGCCGGCGGACGCGCTGCGCCCATGTTGAACGTGCGCATCGCCTCTTCGGCCTGGGCCGGGCTTTGCTCGATCCCGGTGGCGACCACGGAAACGCGGATCTTGCCATTAAGGTCGGGATTGAACGCCGAACCCCAGATGATGTTGGCATTCGGATCGACCAGTTCGCGGATATGGTTCGCGGCTTCGTCGACTTCGAGCAGCTTCA
>ERZ1645187.4960-NODE-4960-length-10542-cov-24.647373_pt1 | contig 10542 bp, 10 predicted proteins | sample MGYA00575352_ERZ1645187 | MGnify/ENA primary metagenome ERZ1645187 (study PRJEB40837, sample SAMN11349314) | freshwater sediment metagenome | isolation source: river sediment | host: Sediment | place: India: Wazaribad , New Delhi | collected 2017-02-21 ...
GACGTTGGTGTAGGTCAGGCCGAAGAGGCGGAGGCCGCGCAACGGCGCCAGGGCGCCGATGTCGGCCGGGGCGAGGCCGCGCAGGTCGCCGAGCTGGATGCTCTCCAGCGAGCCGGTGCGGGCGAAGACGGCGAGCGCGCCGGGTTCGATGTCGCCGCCGGACAGCGACACCGTCCGCAGCCCGGTGACCCCGGCGAAGGCGTCGAGGCAGGCGCGGGAGTAGCGGCCACCGGAGATCATCACCTGCTGCAGCTTCGGCAGCGCCGCGATCATGCCGCAGTCGGCGTCGGTCAGGGTCTTGGCGCGGTCGCCGTAGAGCGAGATCATGCCGATGTCACCGAGCGTCTCGGGGGTCGGCTTCTTGCCGCCGATGTTGACGCCGAGCGCGTCGAGACGGGCGGCCGTTTCCGCCGGTGTGGCGGCCGAGGCCGGGGAGGCCGCGACGGCGGTGGCGGCGAGGACGGCGGCGAGGGCGCGGCGGAGGAACTGCGGCGACATGGACGTCTCCGATCGATGAACCGGGGCGGAAGGGGGTGGGTGGCCGTCCGAGGCTCCCATCCGGATGGAGGGACGGGCGGACGGCCGACCGGCGTCAGCGCACGACGATGACCTTGCGGCGACGCCACGGACGGACCACGACGACCGCCGGCCGGCGACGGCGGACCACCACCACGGCCGCGTCGGCCGGTGCCGAGGGCAGCACCAGGGATGCGACCGCGCCGAGCGCCAGCCCGAACAGGGCGCGGCGGGCGGGGGGAGCGGTCTTCTCGGTTTCATTCGCCATGACGTCGTTCTCCTCGTGACGTTTCCAGGGTTCCGGTCGTGCGGCAGGGCCGCGTATCCGGGGTGCCGGCTCGGGCGATCCGCCGAGCCGTTTCGCCGCGACCCGTCCCTCGTCCGGGTCGAAGCGGATCCTCATTCGGTCCAGATCTCCGGCGGGCAGGCCTTGGTGTCGATCACCTCGAGCGCGAACGGCGGATCGAGCGCCTTGTCGTCGGACGACCCGCTCCACAGCGCGCTCGCGACGACGAGCGTCACGCCGGTCGCGCGCCGCAGCAGGTGGGCAGAGACCGGCTCGCCCTCTCGCGAGCCGTCCGGGCCGGCGAGCGAGGCCTCGCAGCGCCATTCCCAGGCCCACGCCCGGCAGTGGAACAGATAGCGCCGCGCGCTGCCCGGCGCGCCGCGCAGTGCCCGCAGGGTGAAGGTGTCGACGCCGGTCATGAAATCGCCGAGGGCCGGGTTGAAGCCGGCGACGATCGGTGCCCCGCCGCCGACGGCCTTCAGGCAGACGCGGCCACCTTCGACCCGGAATGTCTGCTCGGGTCCGACGGTGGAGCGGTCGAGGGCGGTCTCGACGATGGCGCGCAGTGGCGGGCGGCCGTCGCGGGCGTAATCGGGCGCCGAGGCGACGAGCCGTTCGCGGCATTCGGCGAGCGGCCGCCGCTCCAGGCGGAACTGGCGATCGTCGGCGCCGGGCGCCAAGCGGATCTCCTGCGGCGGTCGGCCGAGCCGCGCCTGATCGGGCGGGCGGGTGAGATCGAGGCCGGGTTCGCCGAGGTCGGCGATCACAGCGCCGTCCTTGGGCGTCAGGCGCAACGGAAAGTGGACACCGTCGTCTTCATCGGCGACGCAGCCGAGACGGCCGTCGACCTCCTTGCAGGGAAGGCTGCGGCCGGCGACGCCGGGGCGATCGGCACGCTCGACCAGGATGGTCGGGAAGACCCTGGTTTCGCGGCCGTCGGGATCGGCGTAGTCGGGGTCGTCGGGGGTCTCGTAGAGGCCGTTCTTGCCCCAATGGTCCCAGAGATGGATCGTCTTGACCTTCTGGGCCGGGTGTTTCGCCAGATGTGCCGCGTCGTAGCTGCGCCCCCAACAGGTGCCCTGACCGGTCGGGAACAGGGTGTCGAGCACCCCCGCGGCCGATGCCTGGACGGGAGCCGCGACGGCGATCGCCAGGGCGAGGACGCGGATCGAAACGGTCGGTGCGGCGGGCATCGGCAGGGATCGCCTCCGGGCGGGGGTCAGGGGGTGAGCGAGGGGACGCGGGTCGGGCGCGGCAGCGCGGCGAATTCGCGTTCGGCGACGACGCGGCGCGACAGGAGGCGGACGGCCGGTTCGGAAGGGGCGCCCTTGCGCGGGATGATGGTGCCGGCCCGGTGGGCGGTGGCGACCAGCCGCAGCCACGGGCCGTCGTCGGCGTCGCGATAGATGCGCCAGCGATCGATGCGCTCGACCCGGTCGAGGAAGATCTCGCCGGGCTTCGTCGGTTCGATATAGGACCCGGGGTAGGCGCCGCCGGTCCAGCGCGCGGTGTAGGTCTCGACCACGTCGAAGGAGACGGACCGGGGCGTGTGCCATTCCCAGTGCGGATCGTCGGCGAGGCGGATCTTCTCGATCTCGCCGACCATCAGGAAGGCGGTGCGATCGATGTCGAGCGGCGTCAGCCGGGCGAGGAGCGCGTCGATCTCGGCGATCGTCGGGTTCGGCAGGCCCTGCAACCGGTTGCCGGCGAGGCGCATACGGCGGAAGACGAAACGGCCGTCGATCAGCCGATAGACGACGTCGCCGATCACCTCGACGATGCTGCCGGGACGGTCGCCGGCGCGGCGCACCGTGACCGAGCGCTTGTACTCGTCGACGAGAACGCCGTTCTCCTCGATGCGCTCGAGGGTGCCTTTGCCGCGGAAGACCACGTCGATCACGCCGGGGGCGGCGAGATCGCGGCGGATGTCGTCCTCGCTCGGCGGGGAGAGTGCGGTGGCCGGGCGGGCCGCCGCCGCGACCGAGGCGGCGGCGACGAGCAGGACGGAGCGGCGGGTGAGGCGGCGGCCGAGGGTCGTCATGGGCCGCCTCCTCACGTCGCCGGAGCCGCGACCGGACGACGTCCGGCGAGGCGGCGGACGGCGAAGGCGACGACGAGGCCGGCGACGACGAGGCCCAGCGAGAGCAGCGGACGATAGGCGAACCAGGCGACCGCGATGGTCACCGCGCCGACCAGGGAGGCGGCGGCGAAGGCCACCATCGAGGAAGCCCCTCCGATCAGGTTGCCGATGAAGGGGACGACGTCGGCGAGGACCGAGAGGGGGCCGAGCACCAGACCGAAGCCGAAAGCGAGAACCAGGATTCCGACGACGCGGAGGATCCAGGTCAGGGTGGTGTTGCCGCTCTGGGCATCGTCGAACACCTGGGCCGGGCTCACGGCGCCGTCGCGAAGGATCTCGATCGTGCGGCCGTTGGAGGTGGTGAAGGGGGTGAACCCGGCGCCGGTCTGACGCGCCACCACGGTGGCGTCGGGAGTTGCGGCGACCTCGTAGGAGATGCGCAGATCGCCGAGGCGCGGGCGGGTGGCGTCGACCCCGACGTAGATGCGGCCGTCGACCAGTTGGCCGGCGGCGGCGACGCCGAAGGTCTTCTGCAGGGCGGCACGATCGAAGCGCTCGATCGGCGACGGGCGGGGGCGGCCGAGCCCGCCGGCCTGGGCGGCGGTGAGGGCGAAGGCGCCGAGCCGCGCCGTGGTCTGCGACAGGGTCTCGCCGGCGAGGGCGGTCGGCGGGTTGCGATGGCCTTCGGGCTGTTTGAAGGCGGAGCCGTCGACCGGATGATCGGTCCAATCGAGGGCGTAGGACGAGGTGGTGACGGTCTCTTCGCCGCCGCCGAGTTTCTTGCGCGTCTCCGACTTCGTCGTCTCGCGCCACTGGAAGGCTTCGACCCGGCGGACGAGACGGAGACCGTCCGCCTCGACGCCGGTGGCGGGATCGCGCAGTTTGTCGCGGGTGGTGACCGGGCCGGTGAGGTGGACGAGGCGGCCCTCGTTGGCCGGATCGACGGTTCCGGGGACGACGGTGACGACCGCGCCGGCGCCTTCGGTGAGCGATCGGGCCGTTCCGACCGCCCGTCCCTCGTTCCAGAACAGCAGAACGATCGCGCCGAGGATCACCAACGGGCCGATCAGGAGACCGGTCAACGACGATCCGATGCGCGAGAACCACGACCTGGTCGAGACCTCGGTGAAGGTCTCGGAGCCGCTGGACCCGAAGCTGCCGTCATCATTGTTCGTCATCGCGTTCCTCTGCCGCATCGCCGTGGCGTCGCCCGACCGGACGACCATGGTCGCGCCACCGAACGATCGGTTTCGCACCGGCCCTTCGGCGCGCCCGGCCTTTCCCAAGGTCATGCGCTACTGCGCCGGGTTGCCGCATCCCCAATTCTGGCGATGTCGGCATTCGGGTGGCAGGACGCCGGCTGGCAGGGTCCATCGCCGGTAGGCGGCATCGGGATCGTCGGTGTCGGCGCGTTCGACCGCCGCATCGAGCAGCAGCCAGCGGCCGGCCCGTTGACGCAGGACGCCGGAGAGGGTCAGCGGACGGGCGGCTTCGCGGATCCAGACCAGCGGCCCCGGATCGATCGGCGTGCCGTCGGCTCGCGTCACCACCGCCCGGACATGGGCGAAGTCGCCGACCCGGCGGACCTCGGTGCGCCCGAAGGCGATGGTGCCACCGCCGACCTGCCACTCGGCGAAGGGGGAGATCTCGCCGAGGACGGCGGCGCGGATCTCCTCGCCGGCGGCGAGCGGATCGGCGCCGCGCGCCGGGACGCCACACAGCAGGCTCGCGGCGAGGCTCGCGGCGGCGACGCGGGGGAGCGGGGCGAGGAAGCGGCTCATCGTCCCGCCTCCTCGTCGTCGGCGACGTCCGGCATGAACAGCCGGCGGGGAACGCTGCCGAAGATCCAGTTCGACGAGGCCGCGTCGGTCGGCCCGACCACGTGGGTGATCAGATGCCAGCGGCCGGCCGACAGGCGGAACAGGGCGTCGGTGGTGAGCCCGTCCATGAACGGCTCGTCGGCGAAGACGGTCTCGCGCATGGCGATGGGGGCGCCGCCGGGACGCTGCGGCTCGACCCGCACCAGACCCCAGCCCTTCAGCGTCCGCGCCGATCCGACGCGGAATTCGACCGGGCCGCGCATCTCGAGCTCGAGCACCGGGCGCAGGAGATCGAGCAGGATCTTGCGCTCGGGATGGCCGGGGACCAGTTCGCGCACCGGCTCGGGGGGCGCGGCGACGGCGGGGCCGTACAGCGGCGAGAGCAGCGCCAGGGCGCCGGCGACGGCGACCATCGCCGCCGATCCGGCGCGGCGTCGCGGCGGGGAAGGAAGCAGGAAGGATGGGTGCAAGGGAGCCTCGCAGACGTCTCGCGCGACCGAAACGGTCGCCCGACGACCCTGTGAGAACCGACCGTTCGTCGCGTCCCCAGAGTTGAGGATGCCGCGCGGCCGGTGGCCGGGCGGGACGGGCGGTCAGTCGTGCGTCGCGCCGCCGGCGACGAAGTGGGTGACGTCGTTGATGATGCGCACCAGTTCGCTCTGGCGGCGGACCGCGAGCTTCTCGTAGATGCGTTTGACGTGGTGGCGGGCGGTGGAGAGGGCGATGCCGAGATCCTCGGCCGCCTCCTCGGGCGAACGGCCGGAGGCGATGGTCGCCGCGACCTTGACCTCGGCCGGGGTCAAGCCGAGACAGCGCAACGCCTCCCGTGTCGCCTGCTCGGTGCCGACGGTGCGCCGCGTCTCGTGGAAGAGGACGAGCATCGCCGGCAGGTCCTCCATGAAGGCGTCGATCCCGAGGCGGATCTCGGCGGTGCGGAAGGGCGAGGCGCGGACCAGCAGGGGCGGACGGGTGCCGTCGCCGGTGAGCGCCGCCAGATCGGGCGCCGATGCACCGGCGGCGCGGCGGCCGACGTCGGCCATCAGCCGATCGAGACGGGCGGCATCGGCGGCGTTGGGGGCGGTGAGGCGACCGCTGCGCAACGAGATCCGGTTGTCGGCCCAGGCCTCCATCGCGGCGTTGGCCCGCAGCACGCGTCCGCGCGCCGACAGGATCAGCCCGGGACAGTCGAACTGCTCGAGCAATGCCGCCTCGCCCGGCTGCAGGCCGCGCATCCGGCCGTAGATGTCGAGCGCCTGATGGAGATGCGAGGTCAGAAGCGAAAAGACCTCCCGGTTCCACAGTTCCGGCGGCGGGGCTCGATTGGAGTACTGCACCGAGATCCACAGTTTATGCTTCGATCCGCGAGTCTTGAGTTGATCGAGGCTGTAGAGATTTTCGTTCTTCATCAGGAAGTCATTGTAGAACGTATGCTTCTTGAGCTCTCGATCGTCCATGATGTCGTGGTCGGAAAAGACGATGTCGGTGAAATTGTTGGCGGTGAGCCAATTCTTGCGCGGGTTGAGCGCGAGGAAGTGGTCGAGGTAGTCGGGGATGGCGTCGTGGAAGACGGTGCTGGCATAGGTCACCAGAGTCGGATCGGCGACCACGGTGCGCGACAGCGGCCCCATCAACAGACCCTTGCCGCCGAGCAGGTCGGCCAACCCGTCGAGAGCGGCGGGAAGGGCGGCGGGATCGGTGGTGATCGAATAGATGGACGAAACGGCTTCGCGAATCCGTCGTTCCGAAACGAATGGAATGGAGGTCATCGCGGCTCGCCTCCCTCGAACGCGCCGATCCCGTGGAATTTCGACATGTTAGCGGATCGCATTCGGGAAGCTACGTATTTATGACGGTTTCGCGCGAGTCTTCGTCGCGACCCGCGCGGCGCCGGCGTGGGTCGAGGTCTCAATTCGCCCGCAGCCTGCCCCGGGTGGGGAAGTAGACCCCGTCGAACCGGCCGCGGTGACCGCATTTCGGCGTCTGCGCCAGCGCGCGACCGTCCGGCGCGGTCTCGGTGCCGGGCGGGCCGACCTCGAGCAGACGGGCGACGCCGGCGACGCGGTCGATGCGGATCGACCAGCCGGGATAGCCGGGGGTGACCGCTTCGGGTGGCGCCACGAAGGTCGGGCCGCTCTCGACCCCTAGGTCTTCGACGTCGCAGATCCAGCGGAACCGGATCGGCTCGACGGCGTTGCCCCAGAGGGTGAGGCCCGCCTTCTCCCGCGAGATACGGATGGCGCCGGCGAGGTTGCTCCATTCGCCCTCGAAGCCGGCGCGGGGCGCGGTGTCGAGCGATTCGAGGAAGATCGCCTGGGCTTCGAGATGGCGGGCGAGACCGCCGTTCGGGTCGGCGAGGGCGGTCTCCCGATCCTCCAGGAAGCGGCGTTGGACGAAGCGGAGTTCCTCGCGGGTCGCCGGATCGGAACTCCACCCCTGCATGGCGCGGCGATAGGCGGCGTCGATGCGCACGTCGAGCTTCGCCAGTGTCTGCGACCCGCAGATCGCGGTCTCGACCGCACCGCGGGCGCCGGCGCAGGCGAAGGACGGGCCGGCGGCCGTGGCGGGGTCGGTGCAGGCTGCCGCGACGACGAGGGCGAGGGCGGCGGGGCGGAGGCGGCGGACAGAGATCTTCAACGACGTTCTCCGGGAAACATGGCAAGGTCCGACGGCCGGATCGCTGCGGGCATGCGCATCCACCGCCGGGACCGGTGGCCGGACGCACCGGGCCGACGCTAGGTCACCGGGGCGGGATCGGGCATCCCCAGTATTGAGGAGGCGGAGGTGCGGGATTGCGCGGATCGTCGCGGCGAACGGACGCGCCGAAGGATCTCGACGATGTGGAACGACGCACGCGGCAACCGGCCCACGGTCACGACCCTCGCCCTGGTCGGCTCGGCCGCCCTGTGGCTGCTCGGCGCGGTCCCGACGGCGCGGGCGAGCGACCCGGCGTTCTCCGCCGAGGAGCGTCGGCGTCTGGCGCAGATCACCCCGCTGCCGGCGGAGGGCGAACTCACCGCGGCGCGGATCGCCGGCGTGACCTTCGCGACGATCTCACCCAAGAAGTTGCCGGACTTCGGAGAGGCCGACTGCCGGGCGCTCGGGCGTCTGCCGAAGCTCTCGGACGTCACCCTCGACGATCTGCCGCTGTCGGCGGCCTGTGTCGATGCGCTGCCGCGGACCTCGATGAGCCTGCGGCTGGTCGGCGTCGGCTTCGCCCCCGACACGCTCGCCGCCCTCGGACGGATGCCCGGCCTCGCCAATCTGCGGATCGAGGGCGGCAAGGGGCTGACGGCCCGTCTCGTCGACGCGGTGCCGCCGACCAGCCGGCTGGTGCGGCTGACCGCCGGCGAGGTCGACGGCGAAACACTGACGGCGTTGCGGCGGCTACCTCGGCTCACCGAACTGGAGATCGAGCGCAGCGTCGGAGGACAGGGGCTGGCACCGCTCGAGGGCGCGCCCGACCTCGAACGGCTCGTCGTCGGCACGGTGACGGGCGCCGACCTCGCGGTGATCGCCGGTCTGCCGAAGCTGAGCGAACTGTCGATCGGCGTCGACGCCGGCGTCGGCGAGGGCGGCCTGCGCCTTCTGGCGACATCGAAGACGCTGAAGACCGTCTCATTGAGCTTCGAGGCCGGAGCGGCGGGGGTCGGGGTTCTGGCGGAGATGCCGCATCTGGAGCATCTGAGGCTCGTCTATCAGACGGTTCCCGATCGCGAGTTGGAGCGACTGGCGCGGTCGCGCACCCTGACGGCGCTCGACCTGCGCGAGGCCGAGGTCACCGAGGCCGGTCTGGCGAGCCTGCTGAAGAGCGGCAGCCTGAAGTCGGTGAACCTGTGGCGGGTCTCGGTCTCGGACAAGCTGCGGCGCCGTCTGGCGAAGAAGTTCCAACTCGAGTGACCCCCTTGATCGTCCGAAAGGATCGAGGGGATGCCGTTCGCGGTCGCGGGCCGGCGATGTGCGGGAGACATGCGCCGGTCCGCGGCGGGGTGGGCGAGCGCCCTCCCCCGTCTCGTCTCAGCCGAGGGCGGTGTCGAGCACCATCATCAGGGCGAAGCCGATCATCAGACCGACGGTCGCCGGGGTCTGGTGGCCGTTGCGGTGGGTCTCGGGGATGACCTCGTGGGAGACGACGAAGATCATCGCGCCGGCGGCGAGGCCGAGGCCGACCGGATAGGAGATCGCCAGACCACCGGTCAGCCCCGCACCGACGAGCGCCCCCAGCGGCTCGACCAGACCGGTCGCCGCGGCGACGAGAACCGCCGCGAGCGGTCGCATACCGCCGCCGCGCAGCGCCAGCGCCACGGCGAAGCCCTCGGGCATGTCCTGTAGGGCGATGGCGGTGGTCAGCGGCACGCCGACGCCGAGATCGGCGCGGGAGAAGCCGACGCCGATCGCCATGCCCTCCGGCAGGTTGTGCAGGGTGATGGCGAAGACGAAGAGCCAGATGCGGCTCCAGCGTTCGGCGCCGGGGCCGAAGGAACCGGCGGTGGGGTGGAGATGCGGGGTGAAAGCCTCGAGGCCGAGCATCAGCAGCACGCCGAGGGCCATGCCGACGACGACGATCAGAGCCGAGACGAGCCCGGCGCCGGCCAGCGCCTTGGCCGCCTCGAGCCCGGGTAGGATCAGCGAGAAGGCGCTCGCCGCCAGCATCATCCCGGCGGCGAGGCCGAGCAGGCTGTCCTCGAGCTTCTGCGGCATGGTGCGCACCGCGAGAGCGGGCAGGCCGCCGACCGCCGTGGCGAGGAAGGCGACGAGGCCGCCGGTCGCCGCCAGTTGCAGGCCGGGGATGGGTTCGCCGGTGAAGAGACGCCAGTTGGAGAGGAGGATGAGCGCCACGACCACGCCGCCCGCCACCATCAGCCCGACGGCCTGCGGCCGGTGGCGACGGGCGTGTCCGACCAGAGCCGCCCAGCGGCCGGGGGTGGACGAAGCGGCGGCGTCGGTCATGCATCCTCCTGTCGAAAGCGAACCGTCCGGCGGTGGCGGGGCGATCCGGCTCACCGGTGCGGAACACCGGCGCCCTCACCCTGCCACGGCAGCGGGACGACGACCAGCGCGGGCGGCGAGCCGCGAGCCGAGCCGGCACCGGGCGCCGGCGACCCGACCGCGACGGCAACCATCGGACGTTCGGATCATAATGCGATTAAGTCGCAGGAGCAATTACCAGCCACGCGACGATCGGCCATGGGCTTCGAACAGGTGGGGTGGGCGGTACGGGCCTTCGCCCCGCCGGCCCGCGGCCGCCGGCTCGGCCCCGCCGGCCGACGTCGTCGATGCGCCCGGACCATCGGCTGCCCGCGACGGCGGCCCACCGGTCGCCGTCGCGGATCCGGGGCACGCCCGACCGGCATCACACCGGTCCTACGAAGTCTCGACCCGTTGCGCGGCGGAACCGTTTCGAAGACCGGTGCCCAAACGTCCCCTCCCCCTTTCGAAATCGGATCGATCCGATTTCGATCACCCGGATTGGTCCAACTCGGAAGCATCCGAGTTGGACACGGGGAGGGACAGGGAGAGCGGTACGCAGCTCATCCACGAATGCCGACGCTCGCGGTCGGTCCCGATACCCCCCTCTCTGTCTCTCCCCCTCAAGGGGGGAGAGAACCGGATGCGAGCATCTTCGGAAAACCGATGCCGAGACGAGTCGAAACTTCACGAATTCGGCGTCAGACCGCCGGCTTCGGCGCCTCCCAGCGCAGCTTCGGCGAGCGGGCGGCGCGGGTCTCGTCGAGGCGGCGGCGGGGGGCGAAGCGCGGCGCCCGGGTGAAGCGCTCGGTGTCGCCGGCCTTCGCCGACATCACCAGATCCCGGAGCGTCGCGGCGAAGAGATCGAGCGAGGC
>ERZ1645187.4961-NODE-4961-length-10537-cov-37.018222_pt1 | contig 10537 bp, 8 predicted proteins | sample MGYA00575352_ERZ1645187 | MGnify/ENA primary metagenome ERZ1645187 (study PRJEB40837, sample SAMN11349314) | freshwater sediment metagenome | isolation source: river sediment | host: Sediment | place: India: Wazaribad , New Delhi | collected 2017-02-21 ...
ACGTCGAGAATGCGGATGTGTTTTTGCTGGACGGCGATGAAGCCTTCTTCCTGGAATTTGGAGAAGGCGCGCGAGACGGTTTCGAGTTTGAGGCCGAGGTAGCTGCCGATTTCTTCGCGCGTCATGCGCAGGTAAAACTCGGCGTGCGAGAAACCGCGCGCGGTGAAGCGTTGCGACAGGTTGAGCAGGAAGGCGGCGAGGCGTTCTTCGGCGCGCATGGTGCCGAGCAGCATCATCACGCCGTGGTCGCGGACGATCTCGCGGCTCATCACTTTGTGGAAATGGTGTTGCAGGGTGTGGATTTCGCGCGACAGGCTTTCCAGGCGCGAGAAGGGGATGGCGCAGATTTCGCTGTCTTCGAGGGCGACGGCGTTGCAGGTGTGGTGTTCGCTGCTGATGCCGTCAAGGCCGAGCAGTTCGCCGGCCATCTGGAAGCCGGTGACCTGTTCGCGTCCGTCTTCGAGCAAGACGTTGGTTTTGAAGAAGCCGCTGCGGATCGCATAGATCGCGTCGAAGGAGATGCCTGAGCGGTAGAGGTGCTCGCCGCGCTTGAGGCGGCGCCGGGTCGACACCAGGTCGTCGAGGCGTTCGAGTTCCTCGATGGTGAGTCCGAACGGCAGACAGAGCTCGCGCAGATTGCAGTTCGAGCAGGCTGTCTTGATGACCGAGAGGGAAATTGTGTCGGTAGCGGAATTGGGAGGCATCAGGAACCCGTGTAAGCTTGATCCAAGTCAACCGTGATGTTGCTGCATCCGAACATAATCCGACCTATTCTTGGTGGTATGTTTAATGAATTTTGCAACCGATAACCTCGTATTCGATCCTCAGATCATTCGCCGTTTCGATGTAAACGGCCCTCGCTACACGTCTTATCCAACCGCAGACCGCTTTGTCGAGGCTTTCGACTCGGACGCGGCAAAGGCCTGGCTGGGCAAACGCAACATCGGCGGCATCGGCCGACCTCTTTCATTATACTTCCACATCCCCTTCTGTAACACCATTTGCTATTACTGCGCCTGCAACAAGATCATTACCAAGGATCACGGGCGCAGCGGCAAGTACCTGAAGTACCTGGCCAAGGAAATCGCCCTGCAGAGCGAATACCTGGACGGTAATCGCGAAGTGATTCAGTTGCATTGGGGCGGCGGTACGCCGACTTTCCTGTCGCATGAAGAGATGCGGCAATTGATGGATGCGACGCGCAAGCACTTCAAGTTGCTGGAAGGCGGCGAGTATTCGATCGAAGTCGATCCGCGCAAGGTCGACCGCGCCACGGTGGCACTGCTCGGCGAGCTGGGTTTCAACCGCATGAGCGTCGGCGTTCAGGATTTCGATGAAAAGGTGCAGGTGGCCGTCAATCGCATCCAGAGCGAGGAAGAAACGGCGAACGTGATCGATGCGGCGCGCGCCAATGGCTTCAAGTCGGTTTCCATCGACCTGATCTACGGCCTGCCGTACCAGACGGTGATGGGTTTCAACCGGACGCTGGAGCGCGTGCTGGCGATGGATCCCGAGCGCCTGTCGATCTACAACTACGCACATCTGCCCAGCCTGTTCAAACCGCAGCGGCGCATTGCCGAGCCGGATCTGCCGTCGGCCGATACCAAATTGCAGATTCTCGCGCTGGCGATCCGCAAGTTGACCGAGGCCGGTTATGTGTTCATCGGCATGGATCACTTTGCCAAGCCCGACGACGAACTGGCGGTGGCGCAGCGTCAGGGGCGCCTGCACCGCAACTTCCAGGGCTATTCGACTTATGCCGACTGCGACATGCTTTCTTTCGGCATTTCGTCCATTGGCAAGGTCGGCCCGACCTACAGCCAGAACGTCAAGACCCTGGACGAATACTACGACCGCCTGGACGCCAATATGCTGCCGGTGTTTCGCGGCATCGAGCTGACTGCCGACGATATTCTGCGGCGCTCGATCATCCAGGCGCTGATGTGCCATTTCGAGCTGTCCATCGAATCGATTGAAAGCGCGCACCTGATCGATTTCCACAAGTATTTCGCCGGCGAGCTCGACGATCTCAAGGAAATGGAACACGCCGGCCTGCTCAAGGTGGAGCGCGAGTGGATTACCGTGCTGCCGCCGGGGCGCATGCTGGTGCGCATCATTTCGATGGTCTTTGACCGCTACTTGCGTGCCGACCGCCAGCGGACGCGTTACTCGAAAGTGATCTGATTCGCGTGCAAGTGACGGGGAGGGCGGGTAAACTGCGCGTTTCCGCCTGATCCAAGCTTGCAACGATGCCCGATTCCGCCTACTTAGCCCTGTTCCTCGTCGGACTGCTGGGTGGCACGCACTGCGTCGGCATGTGCGGCGGCATTGTCGGTGCCCTCTCCCTGGGGGCGCCCGCGCGCTGGAGCATGCACCTCGCCTACAACGCCGGGCGCATCGTTTCCTACACCGCCGCAGGCGCACTGGCCGGTGCGCTTGGCGCTGCCAGCCTGAGTCTGGACGGGCAGGCGCCGGTTCGCCTCGCACTCTATCTGCTGGCCAACCTGATGCTGATCGCCCTTGGCTTCTACCTGCTTGGCGTGACGAAGGCGCTGGCTTTCACCGAGCGCGCAGGCCAGCATCTGTGGCGGCTGATCCAGCCTTTGACGCGCCGCTTCCTGCCGGCACGGACGATGGCGCAGGCGTTTCCGCTCGGCCTGCTGTGGGGCTGGCTGCCCTGCGGGCTGGTCTACAGTGCGTTGGCGACGGCGCTCAGTGCCGGTTCGCCCGGGCGCGGCGCCTTGCTGATGCTGGCTTTCGGGCTGGGCACGTTGCCAAATCTTCTGCTGGCGGGCATTCTGCTGGCAAGGCTCAACGAATTCGTGCGGCGGCCGGCGGTTCGCATCGCCTCCGGTTTGCTGGTTCTGGGGTTCGGTATCTACGGGCTGATTGGCATGATGCGTTTGTTGCAGTGGATTTAGGAGAGAGACATGACAATGAAAATCCTGCTGGCGGTCGATGGTTCGGCCTGCGCGTTGCGCGCGGTAGACCACCTCATAGGCCATGTTTCCTGGTTTCGCGAGATGCCGGAAATCCACCTGCTACACGTGCAGCCACCGATTCCCGTCGCGCGTGCGTTGGCGCATGTGAGCAAGGAGACGCTGCATGCGCATTACATGGAAGAAAGCCGCGAGCAGTTGCGCGAGGCGCAGGAGAAACTCGATGCTGCCGGAAGCCAGCATACGACCCATGTTCATGTCGGCCAGGCGGCCGAGGTGGTTGCCAAGGTGGCGACTGAGTTGGGCTGCGATCTGATCGTCATGGGCAGCCATGGGCGCAGCGGCATTGCTGGCCTGATGATGGGCTCGGTGGCGACGCGCGTGCTGCATCTCGCGCCTTGTCCGGTGCTGCTGGTCAAATGAGCGAAAACGCCGACAGTCGTGTTGTCGAATTTGCGATTGCTGGCATGACCTGCGCCGCGTGTTCTGCGCGGCTGGAAAAAGTGCTCAATCGCCAGCCCGGCATTCAGGCTAACGTGAATCTGGCTGCCGAGCGCGCACGCGTGCGGCTGGATGGCGCAGCCGACGAAGCTGCGGTGGTTGCGGCAGTGGCCAAGGCCGGCTTTTCGGCGAGCCTGGTCGACAAGGACACCCGGGCGCGCGAGAAGGCGCGCCGTGCGGCGGACTACCGGCGCGAGATCAACCGTTTCCGGATCGCCGTGGCACTGACCTTGCCGCTGGTCGGGCAAATGTTCTTCATGTTCGGCGATGCGCATCATCATCCCGAACTGCCTCGCTGGTTGCAGCTGGCGCTGGCAACGCCGGTGCAGTTCTGGATCGGCTGGCGTTTTTACGACGGCGCTTACAAGGCCTTGCGCGGCGGTGGTGCCAATATGGACGTGCTGGTGGCGCTGGGTACCAGCATGGCGTGGGGCTTTTCGGCGGTAGTGACGCTGTTCGGCCTTGATCAGCATGTCTACTTCGAGGGCGGTGCGGCGGTCATTACGCTGGTGCTGCTCGGCAAGCTGCTGGAGGCACGGGCCAAGGCGCGGACTTCGGAAGCCATCGAGTCGCTGATTCGCCTGCAGCCGAAAACGGCGCGCATAGAGCGCGATGGCCAATGGGTCGAGATCGCGGTCGATGCGTTGATGCCGGGCGATATCTTCATGGTGCGTCCGGGCGACAGCGTGCCGGTCGATGGCGAAGTGGTTGACGGCGTTTCCAGCATCAACGAAGCGATGCTGACCGGCGAGAGCATGCCAGTGGCCAAGGCCGTTGGCGACAAAGTTTTCGCGGCCACCGCCAATGGCCAGGGCGCGTTGCGCTGCCGGGCGACCGGTGTTGGTGAGCAGACGCTGCTGGCCGGCATCATCCGCATGGTTGGCGAGGCGCAGGGTTCCAAGGCGCCGGTTCAGCGGCTGGCCGACCGGATTTCGGCAGTCTTCGTGCCGGTGGTGTGCGTGATTGCGCTGGCAACCTTCGTCGGCTGGTGGCTGTATGCCGGCGATTTTGCGCTGGCGCTGGTCAATGCTGTTGCCGTGCTGGTCATCGCCTGCCCGTGCGCGCTCGGGCTGGCGACGCCGACGGCGATCATGGTCGGCACCGGGCAGGGCGCGCGGGCGGGGATTCTGGTCAAGAACGTCGAGGCACTGGAGCGGGCGGAAAAGATTGCCGTGCTGGCGCTCGACAAGACCGGTACGCTAACTTGCGGCGAACCCGTGGTCACCGACATCGTGCCGCTGGCGGCCAATGCGGACGAGGCGCTGCGTTTGGCGGCGGCGCTGGAGCAGGGGTCGGAGCATCCGCTGGCGCGGGCTGTTCTGGCGCGGGCTGTTGCGGTCGACAGCCAAAAAGTGGCAAATTTCAAATCGACACCCGGGCATGGCGTGGCCGGCGAAATCGATGGCCGATTCTTGCGTCTCGGCTCGCCCGCCTGGCTGGGCATGGCCGATGACGCGACGGTGATGCGCCTGCAAGCGGCAGGCCGGACGGTTGTCGTACTGGAAGAGGGCGGTGTCGCGCTGGCCGTGCTGGCGATTGCCGATACGCTGCGTCCGACTTCGCGCCCGGCAGTCGAGCGTCTGCGCGCACGCGGCATTCGCGTTGTCATGCTGACCGGCGACAACGCGGCGACGGCGGCAGCCATCGCCCATGAAGCGGGTATCGACGAGTTCCGCGCCGGCATCCTGCCTGGCGACAAGGCGGCGGCGATTGCCGAGCTGAAGTCCGGCGGCCTGGTGGCGATGGTCGGCGACGGCATCAACGACGCGCCGGCGCTGGCGGCAGCCGATGTCAGTTTCGCCATCGGTGCCGGTTCCGACGCAGCGATGGAGGTGGCCGACCTGACCTTGATCCGCAACGACCTGCGCGGTGTGGGCGATGCCATCGAGCTGTCGCGGGTGACGCTGGGCAAGATTCGTCAGAATCTCTTCTTCGCCTTTATCTATAATGTATTGGGGATTCCGCTGGCGGCATTCGGCGAACTCAACCCGGTCATTGCCGGGGCGGCGATGGCCATGAGTTCGGTGTTTGTGGTGTCGAATTCCCTGTTGCTCAAGCGCTGGCAGCCCAAGTCCCGCTAGGCTTTTGAAGGGGGTTTTCTGGAAGCAAACGATAAACTGGCATTTTACGAGGCGCTGCTTGAAAGCATGCAGCGTGTCGTCTATTGCCTGAACCTCGACAGTGGGCAGTTCGAGTACATCTCGGGCGCTGCCGCCAGCCTGTTCGGTCTCGACCCGGAAACCGTGCGCGATGCCGGTGTGGATCTGGTCAGCCAACATATGCTGCCTGGCGATTTCGATGCGGTGATGGCGCATATCGCGGAAGTGGCGGCAGCCAACCCTGGGCAGCGCGTATCGCTGACGGCTCAATATCGCGTGCTTGGCGCCAACGGTCGGGTCAGGCATTGCCATGATTCGATGACGCTGGAAGTCGATCCGAACGGCAAGGCGCGGATGGCCTTCGGGGTTGCGATCGACGTCAGCAAGCGGGTGCGGGCCGATGCCGCGATTCATGAAAAGGAAGCGCAATTCCGGGCCACCATGGAGGCCGCACAGGTCGGCATCTTCGTGCTGCAGGACGGACTGTTCCGTTACGTCAATCCCTTCCTGATCCGCCTTTGCGGCTATACGAAGGAGGAGCTCCTCGACAAGCGGGGGCCGCTGGATCTCATCGTTCCCGAGCAGCGCGAGTTCGTGCGCAAGCAGATCAAGTTGCGGGCAGCCGGCGAACCGGGGCGGCCCTATGAACTGACGGCGGTGCGCAAGGATGGCAGTACGCTGCCAGTGATGATCATGGGTTCGCCGACGACCTACGAGGGGCAGCCGGCCTCGGTCGGCACGCTGACCGATATTTCGGCCCAGAAGGATGCCGAACGACGCGCCCGCGAACTGGCCGATTTCGACCCGCTGACCGGGCTCCCCAACCGCCGCCTGCTCAACGACCGCTTTGGACAACTGCTGGCCGCTGCCGAGCGTGAGGGTTCGGAGATCGCGCTGATTTTTCTCGATCTCGATCACTTCAAGCGGGTCAACGACTCGCTCGGGCACAGTGTCGGCGACGAATTGCTGCGCGCCGTCGCTAATCGCCTGTCCTCGGTGCTGCGCAAGGTCGATACCCTGGCCCGCCTCGGGGGCGACGAATTCATCATTGCCTTGCCGGGCATCCGCGCCGGGGCGGCCGCTGAAGTCGCCGGACGCCTGCTCGAGATCTGTGGAACTCCGTTCTCGGTCGGCGGCCACGACCTGATCATCACGCCGTCGCTGGGGGTCAGCCTCTATCCCGATGACGGCCGGGATTTCGAAATCCTGCTGCGCAACGCCGATGCCGCGATGTACAAAGCCAAGGAGGCGGGACGCAACGGCTTCTGTTTCTATTCCAGCGAAATGAACGTCGCGACGCTCAAGTACCTGCTGATGGAAAGCGGCCTGCGCCGAGGGCTGGGTGCGCGCGAGTTCGTTCTTCATTACCAGCCGCTGGTGCATGTGGAGACGGGCGGCATCATCGGCGTCGAGGCGCTGATCCGCTGGCAGAACCCGGAGGTCGGGCTGGTGCCGCCGGATCAGTTCATCCATGTGGCCGAGGATATCGGCCTGATCAACCCGATCGGCGAATGGGTGTTGCGCGAAGCATGTCGTCAGTTGCGCGCCTGGCAGGATGCCGGTTTGCCGACGCTGATGGTGGCGGTGAATGTCTCCCCAATCCAGTTCCGCCAGCCGGGGTTTGTCGATACGGTTGCCAGCGCACTCGCCACTTCAGGGCTGAATCCCCGCTTTCTCGAACTGGAATTGACCGAGCGTACCGTGATGCAGGATGCGGAACATACGCTGGATACCTTGTTGAATTTGAACCGGATGGGGGTTGAGCTGGCCGTCGACGATTTCGGTACCGGCTATTCCTCGCTTGCCTATCTGAAACGCTTCCCGGTGGGCAAGCTGAAAATCGACCGCTCGTTCATCCGCAACCTGGAGGCCGACATGGACGACCGGGCGATCACGTCGACCATCCTCAGCATGGGCCGTGGTCTGCGTCTCGAAGTGCTGGCCGAAGGGGTCGAGACGCAGGAGCAGTACGATATTCTGCGCAGCTTCGGTTGCGAACTGGTGCAGGGCTACCATTTCAGTCGTCCACTGCCGCCGGATCAGTTCGTCGCGTTTCTCAAGAATTACAATCTGACAGGCAAGGAATAAGACATGGAAAACAGCATCATCAAGGTCGGTGGCATGAGTTGTCAGGGCTGCGTCAAGAACATCACCGGCGTGTTGTCCGCCATGCCCGGCGTCGCGTCGGCCGAGGTCTTGCTCGACGCGGCTGAGGCAAGGGTTGCGTTCGATCCGCAGGTGGTTTCGCGCAGCGCTCTGGTGACGGCGATTGAAGACGCTGGCTTCGATGCCGAGTGAGTTAGACTGGCCGCGAGGCATCCACCTGAGAGAGCTGTTGTGCTACAAGAAAAAGTAAGGCTTACCGCGCTGTCGCACGGGGGCGGCTGCGGTTGCAAGATCGCCCCGGGCGTATTGCAAAAGCTGTTGGCCGGCATCAAGCCCGGCATCATCCCGCCGCAATTGCTAGTCGGTACCGAAACCAGCGACGATGCAGCGGTCTATCAGATCAACGTGCAGCAGGCCATTGTCGCGACGACCGATTTTTTCATGCCCATCGTCGACGATCCCTACGATTTCGGGCGTATCGCGGCGACCAATGCCATTTCCGATGTTTATGCGATGGGCGGCACGCCGCTGTTTGCGCTGGCGCTGGTTGGCATGCCGGTCAATGTCCTGCCGCTGGAAACCATCGGCAAGATTCTCGAAGGCGGGGAATCGATCTGCCGGGCTGCCGGCATTCCGGTTGCCGGCGGGCATACCATCGATTCGGTCGAGCCGATCTACGGGCTGGTCGCCATCGGCCTGGTCAATCCGGCGCACCTGAAGCGCAATTCCGGCGCCCGACCGGGCGATCGCCTGATTCTCGGCAAGGCGCTCGGGGTTGGCGTCTACAGTGCGGCGCTCAAAAAGGGCAAGCTGAGCGATAGCGACTACGAGCAGATGGTCGGCAGCGCCACCCAGCTCAATACGCCGGGGCCGGTGCTGGCCTGTCTGGATGGCGTACATGCGGTGACCGACGTCACCGGTTTCGGCGTGCTGGGGCACTTGATGGAAGTGTGCAAGGGAAGTTCAGTGCGGGCGAAGCTGGATTTTTCCGCTTTGCCGCTGTTGAGCCGTGCCCTTGAATTCGCCGATGCCGGCTATGTCACTGGCGCCTCGGCCCGCAACTGGGCCAGCTACGGCGAGGCGGTGCATTTCGGTGCCGGAATTGGCGACAACGAGCGAGCGCTGTTGAGCGATCCACAGACATCCGGCGGCCTGCTGGTTTCTTGCGCGCCGGACACGGTGACCGAGGTGCTGTCGATCTTCCTGCAACAGGGGTTTTCCCATGTTTCGGTAATCGGCGAAGTGATCGAAGGTGAGCCGGGGATCGAAGTTAACTGATTGGAGAGAGCGACGGTGAACGTCTTCTGGATGACACTGCGAAACCTGATCCTCATCGTTTGCATGACTTTCTCGGTGGTGGCACTTGCCAAGCCCCCGGTCGAGGTGGAACCGGAAACGGTATTGGTCATCGCCAACCGGGAAATCGCCACTTTCCGCTATACCGTGCAGGGAGCTACGCCGGAATTCCGGGTAAAGCGCGTCCAGGAACGGTTGCGGCCGCTCGGCGAGAGCGAGTTGTCGAAGCCGATCGTGCGTTCGAAACTGACCCTCAACGGCGTCAACGGCGTCGTCTTCAATATCGGCGAGCGTACCCTTTTCGTGCTCTACGAAGGCGATCTCGACCCGGAGGGCAAAATCGGGCTGGAAGCGACGGCAGACCAAGTCGAAAAACGCCTGATCGAGGCGCTCTCGGCGCTCGTAGAGCAAGGGCACGGTTCGGTTGTGCTCAAGGGGATTCTGCTTTCGCTCCTGGCAACCGGGGTGATGCTGGTACTGCTCTGGGGTATCCAGAAATCAACGATCTTCGTTCTCGAACGCCTGCAGCGCAGGGTAATGTCGGCCAACGAAAGCACCGGGCTGCGCTGGGCGGCACAGGGCTGGCTGCTGGTGAAGCGGGTAGCCCATCTCATTCTGATTGTGCTTTGGGTCTCGGTCGCCTATCTGTGGTTCACCTATGTGCTGTCAAGTTTTCCACTGACCCATCCGCTCGCCGAGCGCTTGTCCGGCTTCCTGCTGCAGATGCTTGAGGGCTTCGGCGAAGGGGCGGTTTCGTCGATTCCCGGGCTGTTGACCGTGGCTGTCATTCTTTTTCTCGCCAAGGCGGCCAACGATGTCGCCGGCAATATTTTCGAGAATGTCTATCAGGGCCGTTCGCTGATACCCGGCGTGCACAAGGATACCGCCCACGCCACGCGGCGCCTGATCGGTGTGCTGATCTGGGGCGTCGGCATTGCCATCGCCTATCCTTACCTGCCCATTGCCGAGAGCGAGGCGTTCAAGGGCCTATCGGTGATGTTCGGCTTCATGCTGACGCTGGGCTCGGCCGGCGTGGTTACGCAGATGATGAGCGGGCTGGTACTGATCTATTCGCGGGCGCTCAAGGTCGGCGATTTCGTCAGCATCGGCGAGGTGACCGGCGTGGTCAAGGAAATGGGCGCGCTATCGACCAAGATCATCAACATGCGCAACGAGGAAGTGACGATCCCCAACGCGGTACTGGTCGGGACTTCAATCAAGAATTTCACCGGGGCTGCCGGCGAACGCGGCGCGCTGATCTCGACGACGGTAACCATCGGCTACGACACCCCCTGGCGCCAGGTACATGCCATGCTGATCAACGCGGCGCAGCAGACCTCCGGCTTGCTCGTGCACCCCAAGCCCTTCGTCATGCAGAAGGCGTTGCAGGATTTCTATGTGGAATACGAGCTTTACGCCTACGTCGACCGCCCGCTGGAGCGCATCCAGATACTTTCCGAACTGCATTCACACATTCAGGACGAGTTCAATACTTACGGCGTCCAGATCATGTCGCCGAATTTCGTGCTGCAGCCGAAAAACAACGTCGTGGTGAGCAAGGAAAACTGGTTCGCCGAACCGGCCGAGAAGCCCTGA
>ERZ1645187.4962-NODE-4962-length-10537-cov-12.878268_pt1 | contig 10537 bp, 10 predicted proteins | sample MGYA00575352_ERZ1645187 | MGnify/ENA primary metagenome ERZ1645187 (study PRJEB40837, sample SAMN11349314) | freshwater sediment metagenome | isolation source: river sediment | host: Sediment | place: India: Wazaribad , New Delhi | collected 2017-02-21 ...
TTCACGTGGCCCCCGCCGATCCGCAGTTCCACCTGCCCCCGGGCGTCGAACGCGTTCGATTGAACCGCCGCCAGCCGCCCGTCCACGTACAGCCGCAGAGCTGCCCCGTCGTGCGAAAGCGCCACGTCCACCCAGCGTCCGCCCATCTCCGGCAGCCAGTTCGTCCGCACCGCCAGCGCATAGGGTCCGTTGCTGCTGCCCGCCACCCCGACCAGGCGGTTGTTCCAGTCCTGGTAGCGCACCGCGAACCCCGGCCAGTTCGTTCCCGACAGCAGCCCGTCCGAGATCACCGTCGGCGCCGAGCGCCCTCCCGCTTCCTGCCAGACCACTGCCGCCACCGTGAACGGCGCGCCCGTCACCGCCGCGCCGCCGGACTGGTCCACCGCCACGAAGTCGTTCGAACCGTCGAACGCCAGCGCCCCGCCCGCCCCGCGGCCCGTCGTCCACGCGTTCGAACCCATGCCGCCGAGCACCCCCGGCCAGTTCGTCGAAACTTGGTTCGACGCATAGGTCGCCGCGCCCCCGTCGAACGTCCAATGCGCCACCAGCCCGCGGCTCGCTCCTCCGTCCGACAGCGGATCGAAGGCGTGCGCCGTCTCCCAGCCGTCCGGCAGCCCGTCCCCGTCCGTGTCCACCCGTCGCGGGTCCGTCCCGTGCACCGCGATCTCCGTTTGATCCCCCAGCCCGTCTCCGTCCGTGTCCGCCAGCGCCGGATTGGTTCCCAGTTCCAGTTCGTTCAAATTTGCCAAGCCGTCGCCATCCTTGTCGTCGGCGGCGTTGATCCGCAACGGATTCAAGCCGTAGGACGCTTCCCAGCCGTCCGGCATGCCGTCGCCGTCCGTGTCCGGATTGCGCGGATTCGTGCCGTATCCCATTTCCTGCAGATTGGTCAAACCATCGGCGTCGGCATCTGCGGTCGCATCGTCCTCAAGAGGGTTGAAACCGTGGACGACTTCCCAGCCATCCGGCATGCCGTCGTCGTCCGTGTCGTCATGAAGCGGATGGGTATTCCGGACATATTCTTGATAGTTGTCCAGCGTGTCCCGGTCGGGATCCCCCGTCGCGCCGTTGCTGCCGTCGTTCGCAAGCGGATCCAAGCCCGTATCCACTTCCCATTTGTCGGGCAGGCCGTCGTTGTCGGTATCGCCAAGCCAAGGATCCGTGCCGTAGGTCAGCACCTCCGCGTAGTCATCCAGTCCATCGCCGTCCGAATCCGCCGCTCCCGGATTCGTTCCCGCCAGATACTCCTGCAGATTGCTGAGTCCGTCGCCATCCAAATCGCCGCCGGCATCGTCTTGGACCGGATTCAAATCTCGATCGACTTCCCAGCGGTCGTCCATGCCGTCGCCATCCGTATCCGCATCTTCCGGATCGGTTCCGTAGGCATATTCCAGTTGGTTGGACAGGTTGTCGCCATCGGCGTCGCCGCCGGCATCCGCCGGATTCAGGGGATCGAGAATTTGGGGCCGGCGCAATTCGTAGACGTCGTCGATGCCGTCGCCGTCCGAATCCAACGGCTGCAACACGTCGCGCATAAACACCCGGTAGAACTGCCGGGCATTTCGCTCCAGCGTGTCGGGGTCTCGCCAAACTTGCGTGCCCTCCACGCCCAGCACCAAGCCCGTCAACCCCCAGTTGCCCATGGATGCGGTCGCCTGCACCAGGTGATAATCAGAGGTGCCCGAAGGAATCTCGATTTTGAAATCGAAATTGGTTCGTTGTCCCGCAATCCAATAATCAACCGCCAAGCCGCTATCGGGTCCCGGCGCGATTAGCCACAAACCCAGAAACCCCAACCAAAGCCTCCGTTGCTTGGCGGGCCGGGTCCTACTTTTGGAGTGTGTTGACAACCCGAGCATCTCGTCCGTTCTTGGGCAGAAATAGAGCGCTTAACACTATATAAACAATATCCCTTTTATCGCTCGGTATCAAACCCGATTCTCCAGAAGCCGCGGCAACTTCCAGTTGCGCCATCTCATTGCTCTCGTTCGCGATAGACCATCCGGCCCCATAGCGACCGCGCAACGGGAACCGGCGGGTCGAAAGTGGGCCACGACGGCATCGCGCTCCAGATCCACGAGTGCATCGAATTGCAAGCCAGCCGCAGCGAAGGAATTTTCGCGGCATCGCCAACCCCCGCTCGCATGGCCTCTCCGCGCACCAGCGCAAACATCGGATTCGATTCCGGGAAAACGGACAGCGCGGAAAACTCCGAGCCGGCTTCGCTTGGCGCATAGGGCGCGGCGACGACCGGTGATGCGGCGGAACCGCCTAAGCAACGCAACCCCCAGATTGCGGAATGAACGATGCCGGATATTATCTATTCCAGCGTGGCCAGCGCGGCCGCGTAGTCGGGCTCGTTCGCCAGTTCGGACACCAGTTGGCGATGCGTCACCACGTTGTTTGCGTCGAGGACGACCACCGCGCGCGCCTGCAGGCCCAGCCACGCGTGCTCCACGATCAGCGTGCCGTAGTCCAGGCCGAATTCCGGCGACCGGAACGTGGACAGGAACTTGCCGTTCGGCGCCTCCAGCGCCGCACAAAACCGCGCCTGCGCGAAGGGCAGATCCGCCGAAATCGTCAGCACGACCACGTCGGTCCGTCGGGCGGCCTCCTCGTTGAATTTCCGGGCCGAGAGCTGGCAGACGGGCGTGTCCAGCGACGGCACGACATTCAGGATTTTTTTCTTCCCGGGAAAATCGTCGAGGGTCCAGTCCTTGAAATCCGGATCGGCCAGGCGCAGCGCAGGCGCGGCGCGGCCCACGGCCGGCAGCGCGTCGAACGTGCGCGCGGGTCGGCCGCGGATGGTGAAAGCCTGGGGGTGCAGTTCGCTCACGTCGTCTCCTGAAACCTCACAGCCAAGCATACTGCAGCGACGACAGAATGAAAAGCGCGGCGGTCTCGACGCGGAACACGATGGGCCCGAACGTGACCGGCTGCGTGCCGGCGGAGCGCAACGCGGCCACTTCGACGGGACTGAAATCCCCTTCCGGTCCGATGAATGCCGCGATTTGCGGACACCCCTCCGCCCGCAAGCGGCCGAAAAATTCCGGCAAGGGCACGGCCCCGTCCTGCAGCGCCCCGAAGCAGGCCGCCCCCGAAACGCCGCGCAACGCCGCCAGCGCTTCGGCCAGGCCGCGCACGGGCGAAATCTGCGGCAGCCACGGATTGCCGCTCTGCTTGCAGGCGGCCAAAGCGATGGCCTGCCAGCGCGCGGCTTTTTTAGACGCCTCCTCGGCGCGGATCCGCACCACGGCGCGCTCGGTCTGCAAGGGCCAAATCTCGTGCACCCCCAATTCCACCGCCTTCTGGATCAGCCAATCCATCTTCTGCTCGCGCACCAGCGCCTGCGCCAAGATCCGGCGCGGCGCGAACGGCGCGACCGACGAGATCGACAGGACCCGGATCGCGGTGCGCTTTTTGTGCGGCGCGACCACCTCGGCCTCGCCCAGGCGCCCGGCCCCGTCCAGAATGCCGATGCGATCCCCCGCCTGCGCGCGCATCACGCCGGCCAGATGCTTCGATTCGGCCTCGTCCAATTCGGCCGCATCGCTCGACCAGCGGTCCGCGGGCAAAAAACAACGGATCATCGAAAGCGTTCCTTTCCGGATAAGCGAAGGCACGCTCGCGGACGCGAGCGTGCCAGTCGGAGGCCGGTCCTCATCGGCAAGCGGAAACTAGAAGAGGAACTTCGCGCCGAGCCGGGCATAGATGGCGGCGAGGGAGGCATCCCGGAGGGTACGACCGGCATATTTCGTGTCTTCATTCACCACGTCGGTCTGGAAACCCAAGCCGCCCGCCACGTAGACGTTCTCCGAAACCATGTACTCGTACTCGGCCCCGACGTTCCACAATACGGCCCCGCCGATATCGACGTCCTGCTTGCCCTGGACGTTTGCCGGAACGCCCTCTTCGTTGTTGACGAACGTCACGCCGGAATCCACGAATACGTACTGCAGTCCCGTTTCGAGGATCACGTTCCAGTTGTCCCAGTCGATCAGGTTGAAATAGAGCGAAGCGCCGAAAGGAATCAGGAGCGCGTCGCCGTCGTAGTCGGTGAGTTGGTTGTACTTGAAGGCGTGCGAAGCATTGTTCACCTGCCACTGGGCCACGCCGAGGTTGACGCCCGCGCCCCACGGGAAGCTGAACCACTCGCGATAGGAGACCGCCGCGCCGTAGCCGCTATCGAACAGATCGAACTGGCCCGCGCCGGGGAACCAATATACGCCGTTGACGCTCACTTCGCCGGGATCTTCGCTGAACAGGCCGCCGAACGCCGCACCGGCGCCAAGCAGGACCGCGCACGCCGCCAAAATCGCTTTCTTCATCATTTTTCTGCCTCTTCGGTTAGGATTAGGAACGCGGGAAAATCTACTCCAATCCGAACAGGTTTGTAAAGCGCGCGAAACGTCCTTCCGCGGGGAATCGCGGCTTGCGCCGGACCGAATCGTCAGCGCCGTTCGAGCCGATAGGTGATCGGCACGTCCACGGCGAAGCCGGCCGGCAGCGCGTTCGTCCCCAGCGGCTTTTCCGCCGCGCGGCGGAGAATGCCCCGCGCCCCTTCCGCCAGCAGGGCCGACCCGGTGTTCTCCAAAATCCGGACGGCGCCGATCTCGCCGGCGGAACTGATTTCCACCCGCACCAGAACGGTTCCGGTCTCGCGGGAATAGCGCGCCGCGCCGGGATAGTACTTGCTCTGCTCGATGCGGCGGCGCAGCTGCGCCAGCCATTCGGCGCGAACGGCTTCCTCTTCGCCGGCATTACCTTGCTGTTCAGCGACCGGCTGCGCCGCGACGGCGGGCGCCGGTTCGATCTCCGGCACCGGGACTGATTCCGGCTCGGGCTCCGCGACTGGTTCCGGTTCGGGCATGGGCTCCGGCAACGGTTCCGGTTCCACGATGGGTTCGGGCTCGGGAACAACCTCCGGCGGCGGTTCCGCCACGGGCTCCGGCGGCGGCGGCTCCACGGCCGGCATCGGAACGGGCGCCACCGCCAAGGTCATTTCCGGAAAGATGGCCGGCTCGCCGGGATCCAGCAGCCCATCGCGCCGGCCGACGAAATAGGCCGCCGCTCCTCCCAACGCCAGAACCAGCATCCAAGCGGCAAACGCGGACCAACCGTCGGCGGCGTCGCGCGCCGGCCTAGTCGGGTTTGGCGCCGATGAGGACATGGCTTCTCCCGCAGGCCCGCAGCTGGTCCATCACGCCGACGAAGGCGTCGAACGGAGCGGCGCGATCCACGCGCAGCTCCACTTCGCCCTCCCCGCCGGCCGCCAGCAGTTCCGGCAGGTCCGCCAAGGACATCGGCGCATCCAGATGGTACAGCGTCCCGGCGGCATCGACGGACAGCGTCAACCGCGCCGGATCGTCCGCCGTCCGTTCCGCCGTGCGGGCCGCAGGCAGCGCCACCTTCAGCACCGGCGCGCTGAACGTCGACGCCAGGATGAAGAACAGCAGCAGCATGAAGACGACGTCGATCAGCGGCGTCAGGTCGATGTCCGCTTCGAATTCGTCTTCGAGAAATTTGGCTTCTTCCATGGCCCGGCCCTACCGGTTTTTCGGCGGCGCGGAAAACCGGCCGGCATACTCCATCAGTTCCACCTGGAATCCGGTGATCTGCATCCGGAAGAAATAGTAGAGGCACAGGACGGGAATCGTGATCGTCAATCCGATGATGGTGGTGGTCAGCGCCTCCCAGATGCCGTTCGCCAGCAAGGCCGGATCGACCAGCGTCTGGCCCGCCACCATCCGGAAGACCTTGGAGATGCCCAGCACCGTGCCCAGCAAGCCGAGCAGGGGTGAAATCACGGAAATCAGCCGCAGCAGGGTCATCGCCCGGTTGACTTTCCTGAAATGCTTGTGGAACAGGAACGCCAGTTCCGCGCGCCGGTCGTCGGGCCCCGGACAGGCCGCCCGCACGGCTTCCGAAAAGATGCGGATCAAGGGGTTGCCCGCGCGCGCGCCGGACTCCACATCCAGCCGCGCGGGATCGCGCGTCAGCGCGGCGATGTGCCGGCGGAAGATCCAGCCAGTCCACGCGAGATAGAACGCGTTTTTCGCGCACAGGTAGGCCGCAATCGCGGCGACCGCGACCAGCGCCGCGCCGGACGCGCCGATGTAATCATAGATCCGTTGAACGTCCATCGAACGAAGCTCCTTTTCCCGTTGAATCGCCGGCCAGCGCCAAAACGATCAGTTCCACCAAAAAAAGTTTCCACCGCCGGAAACCGCCGGCGTCGGCGCTTTCCCGCCACGCGACGGCGGCCGCCTGGCGCAAAGCCGGGAATTGCTCGAGCGCGCGAACGACTTCCGCGCCGTAGACCCCTTGCTCGCGGCGGCGGAAGCGCCGGAACAGGGCCAAGCCCAGCGGACGCACCGCCAGCATCCAAATGATCAGCACGATCGTCGCGCGGGCGAAGACGTGCACCCCCCGCACCCACCCTTCTTGCCCCGGATAAAGCCACGCCAAGACGGCCATCAGCGCCAGCAAGACCGCACCCGCCTTGAACGGCGTGCGCTGCCACCAGCGTTTTTGGGACGCCAGAAGCGGAACCGCGAGCGGCGATTCCTCCGGCACGGGCGGGAACGCGGACCGAGGCGTCTTCAAAGCCCGCGCAATCTCGTTCGGGATCGCCCCGGCCAAGCCGCCGGTGACGAGCCCGGCCACCGTGTAGTAGCCCAGATAGAAAACGAGGAACCAGCCCGTCGGAGACAAGTCGCCCGGCCCCTGCCCCATTTGGACCAAGATCCATTGGCCGACGGAATCCACGGCCTCCCACAGCGACTTCCCGTAGAGAATGGTCATCACCAGCAACTTCTGCACCGCGCCCTGCCAGAGCGCCAGCAGGCCCAGCAGCAGCGCGCCCAACCGCACCGAAGGCAGCGCGCCGAACAGCAGCGCGCCCGCCAGCCCCTGGAAGGACACCGACACGTAGGCCGGCAGCGGCGTGTGCGGACTCGCCGCCGCCTTGACCAGCAGCACGATCACGGTGGCCTTCAGGATCGCCTTGGCCTTCCGCTCGGCGAAGAACGCGAGCAGCGCGATCAGCACCACCGCCGTCGACCCGACCACGATGCCGGTGAACGGCACGCGCATCGCGTGGATCAATCCGCCCAGCCCCGCTTCGTTCAGGGCCCACAGCGCCGTCAGCCGTTCCACGGCCCGGTTCCGGTCCAGCCCGCCCAGGTTGGCCGGATTCATCGCGGCCCCTTATCCCACGACAGCAGCGCCCACTCGAAATCGTGCCGATAGCGGCTTTTTCCGTCCGCTTCCGTCGGCAGGGACCGGAAGAATTTCCGGAGGCGCGCTTCCTCCCGCTTCTTGAGTTCCCCCACCCGCCAGCGGACGGCGCCGATGAAATCCGCCGCCGAGGCATAGCCCAGCCCGCCGCGCGACCGCAGGAAATCCACCTTCGCCTTCACGCCCATCTGGTACAGGATATTGACCGCGTAGATGTAGTCCGGCCGCGGCTCCATCTCCCGGTCGAGCAAGGCGAGAACGTCCGGCCCCAGGTAGCTCCCGCCGGCATGCAGCGTCAGGTAGCAGCGCAACTTGGCCTTCCGGTGCATCTTTTCCAGCGCGCCGCGCAGATCCTCCACGCTCATGGCCCGGGAGCAAACCACGACGTCCGCCGCCGGCACGCCTTTCCAGGAATCCGTCCACGACAGCCGGTGTACTTGGATATTCTCCACGCCGGCGCGTTTCCGATTGATTTCCAAAAAGCGCAGCATTTCGGGCGAGAAATCCAGCGCATGGACCTTCCGGAGGCGTTTCGCCAGCGGGATGGCCAGGTTGCCTGTGCCGCAGCCGATGTCCAGCGCGGTTTTCGCGCCCGTCAGGTCCATGCGCGCCAGCAAAGCCAGGGTATAGTCGCCGTCGCCTTCGCCCTGGCTCCGCCGCTCCGCGCGCCGGTCCCAATCCGCGCTCGTTCGCGAGCCGAACGCCGACCGGCGGCACTGCTCCCGGTAGAGCGCGCCGAAATCGACGTCCTGGATCAGGTCCTTGCCAAGCATGCCGCGGTTTGTCGCTTTAGAATCGGTACTGGACGCTCGCGTAGAAATGGCGTCCTTCTTCCGGGTAACCTTCGCCGAGTTCGACATTCTCGTCAAAGAGATTCCGGATGCCCAGCGCCAGATCGAACCCGCGCGGCAGCGCGACCTGCGCATCGAGGTTGGCCAGCCAGAAGCCGTCCACCTTCGTGCCGTCCGACGACGAATAGCGCGAGGAGTTGAATTCCACGTTCGGCGCCAGCGTCAGATGGGAGCAGGCCTTCCACTCCACGTACGCCTTCAGGCTGTGCTCCGGCGAATCCGTCAGCTTGATCTCCGGATCGTCGAGATTGCGGCGATGCAGGTACATGTAGTCGAAGCCCGTCTTCAGATCCGGAACGACGGTCCAAGCCAGCCCGGCTTCCGCGCCGCCGCTTTCCGACTCGCCGACGTTCCGGAGCTGGTAGAGCCACGCCCCTTCGTCGTCCTGCGCGACCCGGTCCACTTGCTGGATCGTATCGTCCAAGCGGCTGTAGAAGCCGCTGAGGTGTCCGTCCAGATTGTCCAGGATCCGGCCTTCGTAGCCGATTTCGTAGTGGAGCGCGACCTCGGGATCCAGATCCGGATTCGCCAGCGCCTTGCCGAGGCGGTACGAATAGCGGTCTTTCAGCGTCGGGAAACGCGTCTTGCGCGCGACGGTCGCGCGGAAGGTGCCGCCGGTCACGGCGTAGAACAGCCCGGCCTGCGGGTTGACGGCTTCGTTGTCGTTTTCGTCGAAGGCTTCGTGGGTGTTCGGATCGTCCGCCTTCAGGCTGTTGCGGGCCGCGTATTCGGCGCCGACGGCCAGCGCCAGCTTCTCCGTCAACGCGATGCGGTCTTCCGCCCCGAGAGCCCAGGTTTCGTCCTTGTAGGTCGCCGTCGGGCTGCCCACGTTGTGCTCGCGGTGCACGTCCTGCTTGTAGTGGGCCGCGCCGCGCAGCTGGTTCCGTTCGCCCGCCTGCAGGCCGCCTTCGACCGAGCCGCCGAACGTGTAGTCGTCGTAGATGCTCGTCCACGAGGACTTCTTGTCCTGCGTCGTGTAGGTCGCGTCATCGTACGCCTTCAGCGTGTTTTCGTAGGTGTCGTAATAGAATCGCGGCTTCACGTAGCCCGTCTGGCCGATCGTCTTGTTCCCGACGGCATAGATGCTGTTCTTGACCCATTCCGCGTAGCGCCAATAGCGCGGCACCACGTTGGTGTCCGTCCCGGCATAGGTCGGCACGCCCTTTTCGCTGTCCTGGCGCACGAACCCGACGGCGAACTCGTCGCCCTTGTCGCCCGGCGTCCACGCGATCTTCGCGCCGACCTGCAGATCGCGGGTGTCCGAGTTGTCCCGCCGGCCGCCGTCTTCCGTCGCCGTCGGCGCGAAATCGTCCGACACGCGGAAATGGTCGCGCTCGCGGTACGACACGCCGGCCTGGGCGTAGCCCACGTCCCGCAGCAGGCCGGCGCGCAGCGCGCCTTCGTAGCCCTCGCCGCTGAAGGCTCCCGCCCGCGCCACGAGTTCTTCCGGCTGCGTCGGCCGCAGGCTCACCACGTTGATGGCCCCGCCCAGCGTGTTCGGGCCGTAGATCACCGGGCTGTAGCCCTTGGAAATCGATAGCTCCGCCACGTCGAACGTGCCGAAGCGCCCCATGTCCACGTTGCCGTCGTACGGCACGTAGACCGGAATGCCGTCGATGAACAACGGCACCTGCCGCGTATCGAACCCGCGCACGTAGGCGGCCGTTTCGTTGCGCCCGCCGATCCGCGCCAAGGTCACGCCCGGCGCCAGCGTCGCGGCATCCGCCACGTCGGCGCGCCCGCGCTGCTCGGCCTGCGCGCCCGTCACGCGCGCCGCCGCCCCGTCGCTCGCCGCGTCTTCCGCCCCCACCACCAGCACCTCGCCCAACGTAAACGTCGGCGAGGCCGGTTCCGCCGCCGTCGCCTGCAAGCCCCACGCCAACGCCGCTCCCATCCACCAACCCAATCGCTTCATCTTCATTTCCTTTCGTATCTCCTTTGAAATCCTTTGAACGCCGCATCGGCCGAGCGCCGGACCTGCCGGCGCAGCGCGGCGAAATCCCCGCAGAACCGGCAGGCGAACGGGGTCAGCTCCGTGTGGCCCCGCGACGCCCCGCCCTTGTGGCGCACCAGCAGCGTCTCCCCCAGTTCCCGTTCCAGCCGGTTCAGGATCTTCAGCGCCTTGACGTAGGACAGGTCCATGTCCCGCGCCGCCTGCTGGATCGAGCCATGCGCCCCGATGCCCTCCAGCAGCTGCAGCAGCCCGTAGCCGCAGAATTCCTCGCCCTCGCCGTTCGCCAGCGCCAACTTCACGTGCAGGTTCATGCCGATATATATACGGATATATATCGGGACCCGCAAGCGGAAAATCCGGGCCCCTTGCCGCCCCCCGGTTTTCCACGCCATGGAAGAATGGGCGGGGATTTTTCCACGCTACGTAAAAACTTTGGGCGATTTTTCCACGCTACGTAAAAACTTGGGAATGTCCGAAAGCGTGTGATGAGGAG
>ERZ1645187.4963-NODE-4963-length-10537-cov-5.310628_pt1 | contig 10537 bp, 7 predicted proteins | sample MGYA00575352_ERZ1645187 | MGnify/ENA primary metagenome ERZ1645187 (study PRJEB40837, sample SAMN11349314) | freshwater sediment metagenome | isolation source: river sediment | host: Sediment | place: India: Wazaribad , New Delhi | collected 2017-02-21 ...
GGCCGGTTCGCTCGGCGGGGGCGATCAGGTCCGGCAAATCGGCGCGCAGGGTGGGTTCTCCGCCGGTGAAAACCACGTGCGGGATGCCCAAGTCCCACAGCTGGTCGAGAATTTTGAACCAATCCGGCGTGGTGAGCTGCGGAAAATTGCGCGCGCGGGCATTGTAGCAATGTGAGCAGGCATTGTTGCACTGGTACGAAAGCGCCAGGTCCATGCGGTACGGTGCGTTGGGTTTCACCGAAAACGGCGGCAAAATCTCCAGGTCCATCTCGTGCACCGGGCAGGGCCCGTCAGGCGCAAGCAAGCCCTCCACCCGCGCCGCCACCTGGTCAAAATCCGCGCTCAAGGCTTCGCGTTTGACGTTAAACGCCTGCAGCAAGCTCTTCATCGCCTTTTCGCGCGGCGTTTGCGTCAGTACCAGGTAGGCCATGAAGGTCGCGGACGGATTGAAGTGATACACCCTCGCTGCGTTCACCAGCAGCATCCCGCTTCCATCCGGATTTACCCTCAGGTGGGCGCGTACTTTTTCCTCAGAGTTCTCGCGCAAAAAGTGATACACGCCTGCCCTGGGCGGCGCGATTATGCCGCGCCCCCCGGCGAAAGACAATGCAGATTTTAGTGTCTCCGGCCAGGTCATTACCGCCCGCCTCCAGCGCAGGCGCAGGCGCAGCCGGCGCACGCGCAGGCACACGCGCAGGCACACGAACGCCCGCCGCTGCCGCCGCCCGTTGAGCGATAGCTGCCGCCGCTGCTGCTGACCGGGATTGGATTGGTTTTGTTGGTAATTCCACCGGTGAAATTGGTGATGTCACCCACCACGCCGGCTGAGAACGACTCGATCCCGCCAACCACTGAAGCGGCAAAAGAACCGCCGGGCAGGCTGGGTAGCGAAATGGTCGTGCCGCCTCCACCGGACGAGCTGCTCGGAACGCTCCCCGCGCCGCCCGACGTGGCGACGCCGCCGCCGAAGCTGGCGGGATGGACGCTCGGTTCCCAGCGCCACCACCAGTTGGGCACAAAGATCGGGCCGCTGCCAAAGGTTTTCTGGGTGCGGTCGCCGAACTTGTCATCCAACATCGTCCAGCCCATGGCATCATCAAACTTCTGAACCTTTACTTCCGGGGTTTCAGCGCTCTCAACCTGTTCCCAGGCTTTTTTCATAATATCTTTGTAGTACGCGACGGTTTCCTTGGAACTGAAGCCCTTCATGGCCGTCTGTACGTTCTTAACCAGGGAAATCATCATCTCCTGCATCGCGGCGCGCTGCTCCTTGGGAGTGGGTTTATCCATCGCCTGCAGAAATTCCGTCTCATAGGAACGTAAATCCGCGGGCAGGGGTACGGCCAGCTTGAGTTTCAGCGGCTCCTTGGTGACAACTTCCGCCGCGCCCTTTTTCAGCGCTGAGAACAGGATCATCATCAGGATTTTATCCAGCGGCTGCTCCATCAGGATGGCAGCTTCCACGGCGGTCAGGCCGCGCTTGATGCCGTTCCCCTCCAGCGCGATCTTCGGAGGCAGGTATTGCAATTTGCGCTTCTGGTTGCCGCGAATTGATGCGTAGAAAATGGCGATAAAGAGCGCGCCAAATCCCGCGCAGCAGACGATCCCTATGATGTTATTGCTGGTGTCGCCGCCAACGCTGATTACCGGCGCCTGGTTGAATTCCTCCGGGCTGCGGATGGCGCTGGCGTCGGTGATCAAGCGGGCCGGGAATGTGCCGCCAAAAATGTAAGAATCCAGCGTGCTGGCGTCCTCGCTGTACCAGCGGTAATACACACCGTCGGCGCTGTCGAAGCCCGATTCGTTAGGCTCGTTGGTGCCCGGCCATCCCTGGGGGGTGAAGTAGCGCGGTTCGTCCTGGTTCATGCCCGGCGGCAGGAACAGCGTGACGGTCATTTTGGTCCTGCCGGTCACCGTGCCCGCCTCGAACATGTTTGGCTGGAATTGAAAGCTGGCGTAGTCTTCGTTGTTGATTTGCCCATCAGCGGTGTAGAGCACATCTTTAACGCCGGTGATGCGGAACCCCACCACGCCCTTTTCACCGGGTTGGATTACATTGGGCCGCAGGTCAATCATCACCGCGTTGGGAACATAATCGGAAATGTCAATCTTCGTGATCGGGTTGCCGTTCAGGTCCGCGGTGGCATTGTTGACGCTCCAGCGTGAATCCTGTGGCATGACGATATCCACAAATTCCATCTCCGCGCCGCCGGGCTCATTGGCAAAATGGAAGATATACTCGATCGTCGCGGTTCCGTCCGCATCGATGTAGAAGTTTACAGTTTGTTCTTCAACCTGGAAGTAATAGGCTTGCGCGGCAGCCGGCTGCAAAAACGTGACCAGCAACAACAGCGCCGCAAGGATTCCCCACCAACGGTAATGCTTCATGCTTCACCCTCCCTGGGTTTTGGCTCACCACTTCGGTTCTTCGGTCAATTGGTAAGTGGTATTGCAATACGGGCAGGTCACGAAAGGAGCTCCCGCAACCAGTTTAATGTTCTCCGAAGTCAAAGTCCCCCCACAGGACTTGCACTTGAGCGTATCCAGGTTAACATCGCCGCTCAAATCGATCTTCACGTTCACATCCTGTTTCTCCAGGCCGGGGCGTTTGCGGCCGGCCAGGAAGATCAGGCCCAATCCAATTGCCACGCTGATGATCCCCACCACCAGCCAACCAGTATTCCCTTCCGGGCTGAAGGTCGCCCAGATAAACAGCACGCCAAAGAGGATCAAAATGGCTGCAATGATATAGGCTATGGTTTTGCCTGCATTCATAGAAACCTCCATTGTAATAAAAACAAGTGTAGCAAAGAATATGATACTCTACAATGCGATGAATGTCCTGATTGGGCCGGAAAATTGAGCCAACCGGCAACTTGCACTATAATACCCGGTGACAAGGATGGTCATTATGCAAGAATCCGCGCCTTTGCAGCAGGAACTGGAACGCCTCCGCCGGGAAATCCATTATCACAACTACCGCTACCATGTGCTGGATGCGCCGTTGATCAGCGATGCCGAATATGACCGCCTGATGGAACGCCTGAAAGCCATCGAAGCGGATCATCCCGAATGGATCACGCCCGATTCGCCCACCCAACGGGCCGGTAGCGCGCCGCTCGACCGGTTTGTCAAGGTGCGCCACCCGGCGCCCATCCTTAGCCTGGCCAATGCCTTCGATGCCAACGGCGTGCGCGCCTGGATGGAGCGCATCATCAAGGTGGATGAGCGCGCGCGCACAGCCAACTTCGTTGTAGAACCAAAGATCGACGGGCTGACGGTCGTGCTCACCTACCGCAACGGCGTGTTCGTGCAGGGCGCCACGCGCGGCGACGGCGAGGTCGGCGAAGATATCACCGCCAACCTGCGCACGGTCAAAGCGCTGCCGCTGCGCATCCCGGTGAATTCCGACGGCCCGCGTGTTCCCGATGATTTCGTCGTGCGCGGTGAGGCATTCATCACGCTGCAAGATTTCGACGCGCTCAACCGCCGCCTGCAGGATGCCGGCGAAAAAACCTACCTCAACCCGCGCAACACGGCCGCCGGTTCGTTGCGCCAGCTTGACCCCGCGCTGACCGCCTCGCGGCCGTTGACGCTGTATGTGTACCAGATCGTTGCCGCCGACGGACCCACCCCGGCCACACAATGGGAACTGCTCCAGTATCTCAAGGCGCTCGGCTTTCCGGTGGCCGGCGAGATCAGCCTGCAACCCGACCTGGAAGCAGCCATCGCTGCCTGCCAGGCCATCGGCGAAAAACGGGACACGCTGGCGTACGAAGTGGACGGCACGGTCATCAAGATCAACGATCTGAACCTGGCCGCCGAACTCGGTTTCGTCGGCAAGGATCCGCGCGGAGCCATCGCCTTCAAATTCCCGGCGCGCGAAGTCACCACGCGGCTGAACGGCATCGGCGTCAACGTCGGGCGCACCGGCGTGCTGACGCCATACGCCATTCTCGAGCCGGTTGAAATCGGCGGCGTGGTGGTCAAACAGGCCACCCTGCACAATTTTGACTACATCGCCGAGAAGGACATCCGCGTCGGCGACCGGGTGATGCTCAAGCGCGCCGGCGACGTGATTCCCTACGTGATCGGCCCGGTAACGGACGCGCGCACCGGCCAGGAATGGCCCTACCAGCCGCCTGAAACCTGCCCGGCCTGCGATCAGCCGGTGGAGCATTTCGAGGGCGAAGTGGCCTGGTACTGCGTCAACGCGGCCTGCCCGGCGCAACTGGTGCGCAACCTGGAGCATTTCGTTTCGCGCGGCGCGATGAATATCGACGGCATGGGCATCAAGATTGTCGAGCAGCTTGCCCGCGAAGGCCTGGTGCGCGACGTGGCCGATATTTATACACTGAGGCGCGATGACCTGTTGAAGCTGGAAGGCTTTGCCGTAAAAAAAGTGGACAACCTGCTGCAGGCTATCGAGAATTCCCGCCAGCAGCCGCTGGCCCGCCTGATCAACGCGCTCGGCATTCGCGGCGTGGGTGAGGTCATGGCGGCCGATCTGACAGCGCACTACTCCGACCTCGACTCGCTGGGCCGGGCCTCAGCGGACGAATTGCAACAGATCGAAGGCGTTGGTCCGAATATCGCCGCCGCCATCGTCGATTGGTTCGCACGCGAACAAAACCAGCGCCTGCTGGCCAAGCTCAAAGCTGCCGGCGTATGGCCCAGCGTCGCCGCGAGCGCCGCAGCCTCGGCCGGCAGCCAACCGCTAAAGAACCTGGTATTTGTCGTCACCGGCATGCTGCCGGGCTTTTCCCGCGACGGTATCAAGGAGTACATCCAGGCAAACGGCGGTAAGGTCACCGACAGCGTCAGCAAGAAGACCAGTTACCTGGTGGTGGGAGAAGCGCCCGGCTCCAAGCTCGAAAAAGCCCGCGAACTCGGCGTGCCCATCCTGGATGAAGCTGCACTGCGCAAACTGGTGGAAGGATGAGCGGCAAGTCGCTCATCCTCAAACCTGGCCGGGATAAATCCGTCCTGCACCGGCACCCGTGGATTTATTCCGGCGCGGTCGGCCAGGTCAACGGCAACCCGCAGCCCGGCGATACCGTCGAGGTGCGCAACGCCAGCGGCGACTGGCTCGGGCGGGCAGCCTACAGCCCGGCATCGCAGATTCGCGCGCGCCTGTGGACGTGGGACGCGGACGAGGCCGTAAACGAAGATTACTTCCGCGCGCGCATCGAAAAAGCACTCGCGCTGCGGCGCGCCGTGGTTTCACCCGGTGAAACGGATAGTTACCGCCTGATCCACGGCGAATCGGATGGTCTGCCCGGCCTGGTCGTTGACCGGTACGCCGACTGGTTGGTGGTACAAATCCTCAGCGCCGGCATCGAGCTCCGCCGCGATCTGCTGGTGGGGTTGCTGGCCGACCTGACCGGCGTGGAGAACATCTATGAACGCTCGGACGTGGATGTGCGTCAACTCGAAGGGCTGCCCGACCGCACCGGCGTGCTGCGCGGCGCGCCGCCGCCCAACCCGCTGTGGATTCATGAACACGGGCTGACCTTCGCCGTCGACCTGGCAACCGGCCAGAAGACCGGCTTTTACCTCGACCAACGCGCCAACCGCCGGCGCGTCGGCCAACTGGCTGCCGGGCGCAGCGTGCTCAACTGCTTCAGCTATAGCGGCGGTTTCAGCCTGTACGCGCTGCGGGGCGGCGCGGCCAACGTGCTCTCGGTGGATGCCTCGGCCGAGGCGCTCGAACTGGGCAGGCAAAACCTGGCAGCCAACGCGCTGCCCGCTGAAAAAACCGAATGGTTGCAGGGTGATGTGTTTCACGTGCTGCGCGACCTGCGCGACCGCGCGCGCAAGTTCGACCTGATCGTGCTCGACCCGCCCAAATTCGCCCCCACCGCCGCGCAGGCCGAAAAAGCCGCGCGCGGGTACAAGGATATCAACCTGCTGGCGTTCAAGCTGCTCAATCCGGGCGGTTTGCTGGCAACCTTCTCCTGTTCGGGCGGCATATCCGCCGAGTTGTTTCAAAAGATCGTCGCCGGGGCAGCCCTGGATGCCGGCGTGAACGCCTGCATCCTCGACCTGCTGCGCCAGGGTGCCGACCACCCGGTGGCGCTTAATTTTCCCGAAGGCGCCTACCTCAAGGGCATCATTTGCCAGGTGTAATCCTCAATGACCTATGACATCATCGCAACCTTGGGCCCGGCCAGTTCCAATGAATCCATTTGGCAGGCCATGATCGCGGCCGGTGCAACGCAGTTCCGCCTGAATAGCTCACATATGAGAGTCGCCGATGTTGTTGGTTGGGTGGAACGACTGCGCGCGTTTTTCGATCTGCACAGGCTTTCGCTGCCGGTGGTGGTGGATCTGCAGGGCAGTAAGTGGCGCCTGGGTTGGCTCCCGTCCGCCGAATTGAGCTCAGGCCAGCGCGTCCGGCTGATGCATGCGGCCGAAAGCCCCACCTCGACCATTCTGCCCGTGCCACACAGCGATTTCTTCGCCGCCGCGCCGGTTTCCAGCCGCGAGCTGCGCCTGAATGATGCCAAAGTGCTGCTGGAGATCGAGGAGATCGAACCGGATTTCATCCTGGCGCGCGTCACCCAGGGCGGACCTATCGCCGCGCACAAAGGGATCACCTTCTCCCAATCCGGATTTCGCGCCGAAGGCCTGGGCGAAAAGGACAAGGCTGTCATAACCGCCACGCAGCAATATCCGTTCGTGCGCTATGCCCTTTCCTACGTCAAAGATGTTGAGGAAATGATCGCATACCGCAAACAGATCGGCGCGACGATTTACCTGATTGCCAATTTGGAGCGCAGGCAGGCAGTCGAAGATGCGCAGTCGGTCGCGATGGAAGCGGACGAGGTTTGGCTGTGCCGCGGCGACCTGGGCGCCGAATTAGGCCTGGTCGGCATGGCAGCGGCCGCACATCATTTTTCAGAAATTGCTGCCTCCCTGCCCATGCCTGCCATGCTGGCCGGCCAGGTGCTGGAGCACATGGTCGAAAAGCCAACCCCCACGCGCTCTGAAATTACCGTCCTGTTTGCCGCGCTGCAACAGGCCTATCATGGCTTTGTACTGTCCGACGAAACTGCCGTTGGGCGCTATCCCGTCGAGAGCGTCCGCGCAGCTGCCCTCTTCAAATCGCCAGACGGGAAGTAATACGGATACAAAAAGCGGCCGCAGAGGCCGCTTTTTGCCAAATCAGGTGGAGATGGCGGGAATCGAACCCGCGTCCGAAAGATTAGACCCGCGAATATCTACGAGCGTAGCCTGGCTTTCATCTCGCGGGCGACCTGAAGTCAGGCAAAACGGGCCACCCGCCAGCCGCTGGGACCCGAAAGTCCTCTTTCGACCGGAGCACGGCAGTCCGGTCGGCACCCGTGGCTTTGTGGCGCCCGCTCCACCACCGGCCAGGGAGCGGGGTGGGCAGACGTGACCTCACGCGGAGGTCATGCGGCTAATGCTCTCGCTTATGCAGCGAGGGGCATAGCAGCGTAGGAAGTGCGGTTGGCACTTAAGGTTTTGTGCTGAGTTTACGAGGTCGGCACCTCTCGGCTCGCAATCCGGGACCAGCCTCCTCCGTCGAAGCCTGTCATCCCCGGTGCATTTCCATTATAACGCATCCTGGCCCGGCTTGAAAGCAGCGCAGATGATAAAATTATTAAGAAAAAACCAATAAAAATCCCTTATAATCGAACCATGACCCATTCAAAAATGACCCGCCGCGATTTTTTGAAACTGGCCGGCCTCTCGTTGACCGGGCTGGCCTACCGCCCCTTCCAGGGCAGCGGCGATGACCTTGACCCCAACCGCCTGATCCGCATCGCGACCCATTCGGTCAGCGTGTACTCGCGCCCGGATGATAAAAGCCGCATTCTCTACCAGCGCACGCGCGACGAACTGGTGAACGTTTACGATGAAGTCATCTCCGAATACGGACCCGGCTATAACCCGCTGTGGTACCGCGTCTGGGGCGGCTACATCCACTCGGCCTACACCCAGCCGGTGAAAATCCGTCTGAATTCCGCGGCTGCCGATCCCGACCCGGTTAGCGTACTGGCCGAGGTGAGCGTGCCGCTCACCCAGGCCTACCTCATCCGCCAGAAAACCGCCTGGGAACCCGTTTACCGGCTGTACTACGACTCAACCCATTGGATCACCGGTCTGGTCGAGGGGCCCGACGGCGAACCCTGGTACAAGCTCAAGGATGAACTGCTGGAAATCGAATATGCCGTTCCGGCCGCGCACATGCACATTATTCCACCCGAAGAGGTATCCCCGATTTCACCGAATGTTCCATCGGAGAAAAAGCGCATCGAGGTCTCGCTTGCGCGCCAGGAAGTTATCGCCTACGAATATGACAAGGTCGTTTTACACACCAAAATCTCCTCCGGATTGCCGGACAATCGCAAACCGGAGCCGGGGTATATTCCAACCCAGACCCCCGTGGGCGAATTCCGGGTGCAATCCAAGATGCCTTCCAAGCACATGGGGGATGGGCGCGTGACCGCCGATATCGATGCCTACGAACTGCCGGGCGTGCCGTGGACATCTTTCTTCGTTCCTGAAACCGGAGTGGCCTTTCACGGCACCTACTGGCACACCAATTACGGCATGATGATGAGTCACGGCTGTATCAACATGAAGCCGGAAGAGGCGCGCTGGATCTTCCGCTGGTGCACGCCGGTAACAGACGAAAAAACCATCGAAAAGACTGGCTACGGCACGCAGGTGATCGTTTCCTGAGCAGCCAGGCCAGCGTCTTCCGGGGAAATATCTCAGCGTTAAATGCCCAGATCCGCTGGTTTTTCGCGCCCGACGAACTGCCTGAATACCGCGTTGCCCAACAGCCGCCCGCGCTGGGTCAGCCGTAAGGCTCGCGGTGCACTGGCCCATTCCAGCAGCCCCTGTTGGATCAACCGGTCGATGTCACCACCAAAGACGCGCTCAAGGCTGATCCCAAAGCGCGCATCGAAAGCAGCCGCCGGCACGCCTTCCGTGGTCAGCCGTAAGCCGGTCATCATCGTCTCCTGAATCTCCGTCCACCGGTCAATGGGCTGCGCCTGAATGGTCGCCGGTCCAACCGGAAAGGCTGCACCAACAGGCATGACACGGCAGCGCTCGATATAAGCCGGGATCGCCGCGACGTTGATCGTCCGATGACCGGCAAGGTATCCGTGCGCGCCGGCTCCCAGGCCCAGGTAAGGCTGATTCCGCCAGTATTGCAGGTTATGCTGACAAGTCAGGATTCTCCCGCCTCGTTCGCGGGCCCAATTGGAAATCTCATACTGCCTGAAACCGGCTTGTGCCAGGCGATCGGTGGCAAAATCATACATATCAGCGGCCAGGTCGTCATCCGGCAGCGGCACAAGCCCGCGCCGCGCCCAGGTCTGAAACGGCGTACCGTGCTCGACCGTCAACGCATACAGCGACAAATGCTCTGGATGCAGCCCCAGGGCCGTCTCCAGCGTCTGCCGCCAGCGTTCCAGGCTCTGGAACGGCCGCCCAAAGATCAAATCCAGGCTCAGGTTGTCAAAGCCAGCCTGCCGCGCCCAGGTGACCGCCCGGATGACGTCATAGGTATCGTGGATGCGCTCTAACAGGCGCAAGTCGTCCGGATGGGCCGATTGCATGCCGTAGCTGAGCCGATTGACCCCGGCCGCACGCAAGCGCCGCAGCGATTCGAGCGACACCGTCCCCGGGTTGGCTTCCATGCTGATTTCCGCGTCGGGCATCAGCGAAAAATGCTCGCGGCAGGCGTTCAGAATGCGCTCGGCCTGATCCGGCGATAGCAGCGTCGGCGTACCGCCGCCGAAGAAGACCGTGTGAACTGGCAGCTTTTCGCCGCTGGATGCGCCCATCCAGGCAATTTCACGGCACAATGCATCCACGTAGGCCGGGATTCGCGCTTCCAGGCCGGCATACGTGTTAAAATCGCAGTAGGCGCAGCGGTGCTGACAAAAAGGAATGTGGATGTACAGGCTGGTTGGCTGCATACCTGTCGAGGATAACACGGTTTACGGCACAATTCCAGCGCCCCGGCGCATCTGTCCCCTGTCCGCTCATCCTTGACTGAATTTTGGTTATGGTATAATCCCAATTGACCGGGGATTTCCCCGGTTATTCATGTGAAAACAAACTATGAGCCCAGAAAATACACCCCCCAAGACCAAAATTTGCCCCACCTGTGGGACGCGCCTGAACGATAACGCCACCCGCTGCCTTGTTTGCGGGCGCACGTTCACGGCAGCCAGCGCGCCGGAGGCCAAAAGCGGCACACCGGCGGTGAAAAGCCCACGGCTGCCAGAGTTGACCATCACCCTGCCGATTGCGCTGGTATTGATCCTGCTGTTCATCGCCATCGGCGCGGGAGCCGTTTACGGCATCCTGCAGGGCACCGGCAAGGTGGTTGAACCCACGCCAACACCCACGCCCAGCCTGACGCCCACGGTGACGCTGACAGCCACCATCACCCCCACCAACACCATTCAGCCGTCGGCCACGCCCCTGCCGGACATTGAATACACGGTGCAGACGAACGACACCTGTCTTTCCATTGCACTAACATTCG
>ERZ1645187.4964-NODE-4964-length-10536-cov-21.661196_pt1 | contig 10536 bp, 5 predicted proteins | sample MGYA00575352_ERZ1645187 | MGnify/ENA primary metagenome ERZ1645187 (study PRJEB40837, sample SAMN11349314) | freshwater sediment metagenome | isolation source: river sediment | host: Sediment | place: India: Wazaribad , New Delhi | collected 2017-02-21 ...
CATCATGACGTTGGAGAAGACGACGCCGGCGACGACGTCGACCTTGTCGCGCTCCATCAGCGCCTTGACCTTGGTGACGGCGACGTCGGGCTTCAGTTCGTCGTCGACGACGATCACTTCGGCCGGCTGGCCGCCGAGCTTGCCGCCCAACTCCTTCACCGCCAGTTGGAAACCGTCGCGCATGTGGACGCCGAGGGCGGCGGAGGGACCCGAAAGGGTCGAGACGAAGCCGATCTTGATCGGATCGGCGAAGGCCGTCCCGGTGGTGGCCAGGACGGTCGCCGCGACAGCGGCCATGCGGGTCGAATGAAGCATCGATCTCACCTTCTTCATCTGCGTCGCGAACGGGCGGGCGCAGTCGGACATCCCTCGCGCCGGTCGCCCGCATCGTGGTCCGATCGGCGTGGGCGACGGCGGCCGACCCCGGGCTCGTCACGGCGGGCGTGCCACCTTACAAGAGACCTTCGACGAAATGTACCGGGGACGGGACTTCCCTTACGAGATCGGCGCCCGGAAAACGAGAGGCCGGGAACTCTCGTTCCCGGCCTCCGTTCGATCCTCGAACCCGCCGTGGCGGGGACGACCATGTCGCTCAGGGCGCCACGCCACCATCGTAGGTGATGGTGAAGTCGACCAGCGCACCGATGTTGCCGGCGCCGCGTCCGTTGTAGGACCCGTTCGGATACTGGGCGTTCTGGCCGAAGAAGGACGCACCCTGGCGGTTGTAGCCGACCGTGGTCGAGCCGTAGCTGGTGACGCCGACGACCGCCTGGGTGGTGGCGTTGCCGAGGCTCGCCTTGGTGGCGTCGGTCACGGTCGGAGTGCGACCGTAGTTGACCGCCCAGGGACCACCGCTCGAACCGCCGGTCTGGGCGGAGCCCATCTGCATGTTCTTCAGGTTGCCCGAGGAATAGTACCAGCCGACCGCGTCGGTGCGCTCCATGTCCTTGCCGTAGTCGAGCGCGACCGGGTAGCCGATCTGGGTCAACTGCGACAGGTACTGGCCGAAGAACGACGCCAGCGAGTAGCCGTTCCAGCCGTAGGCGAGCCAACCGGTCAGGTCGCCCGGATACTGGTTGGAGGAGTTCTTGTTCAGCACCACGGTGGCGAGGTCGTTGTTGCAGACGACGCCGGTCTGGGTGCAGGTGTCGGTGCCGTAGTAGTACGGGCCGAGAACGCGCCAGCGCGCCGCCTTGAACGTGCCGTAGGGCGTGATCTGCGTGCCGCTCGCATTGGTGTACTGCGCCGGATAGAACCACACCTCGGCGGCATAGCCGGCCTGGCCCTGGCCGTAGTTGTGTACGCAGTGGGCGGCGGTCAACACGATGTTCTTGCTGATCATCGTGCCGGTGCAGACGTACCAGGCGGTGCCGAAGCGCATCCACAGCCGGCCCGAGGCGCGGAAGGGATAGCTCGTCACCGGCGTCGCGTTGGCGAGGGTGGAGGCGCCGAGCGAGGTGACCGCCGCGCGGCGCGTGGTGTGGGGCGCGTAGGAGCTCCCGTAGGCCATCGGCGCTTCCGAAGCGCTCTTCACGCCCTTGTCGGACGAGACGCCGGCGGTGCCGGCCGGGGTCGCCGCCGGGGCGGAGGCCGGCTGCGCGGTGTCGGAGAAATGCGACGGGTCGGCCAGCGGCAGGCGCGACTTGGGCGCCACCGCACCGGACGGACCGCTGCTGCGCATGCTCTCTTCACCCGAAGGCTTGCCCGCCGGCGGCTCGCCGGTCTGAGCGAACGCCTGACCCGCCATCGTCGTGGCGATCAGCATGGCACCGAGGGTCAAGGTTCCGCGAATGATTTTATCTGACATTTTGGCCCCGCTTTCTCTGGGTTCAAATTCACGATCCCATGTCTCCACATTATTTCGCGCGCTCGCGCGCTGTCAACGCGAAATGTCGTACTGTTGGCCGAATACAATTTATGAATATTGAATTAACAAGAAATATATTTGGTGTCAGATGTATTGGAGGGTCGCAAAATATGACAATATTGAAGAATAATATGAATTGATGGCTTTCTGATGTTTCGACCTCGTCATTCAATCGGTTGAAAGAGGCTTTCGGTGTCGTGATCTTCGCTTCTGTGGCGGCCGTCGGCATCCCGAACTCGTCGTCGCGGGGGGAGCGTGTACCGTCGATCGCACCGGGCTGGTCTGACTGGTGAGGCGCCTCGACGGCGTGTATTCTTGGTCCTCGCCGCTTCGGAGGTCGTCGAGATGACCCCAAACGTCGCAGATTTCCTCGGACGTGCCGTCGATCAGGGGCGAGGGATCGCCGCCGCGGATCTGGTGTTGAAGGGCGGCCGCTTCCTCGATCTCGTCACCGGCGATCTGGTCGCCTCGGACGTGGCGATCTGCGGCGATCGAATCGTCGGGACCTTCGGCGAGTTCCGCGGTGTCCGCGAGATCGACGTGGCCGGTCGGGTGATCGTTCCGGGGTTCATCGATGCGCATCTCCATGTCGAGAGCTCGCTGCTGACGCCGCAGGAGTTCGATCGCTGCGTCGTCCCCCACGGTGTCACGACCGCGATCTGTGATCCGCATGAGATCGCCAACGTCGTGGGTCGCGCGGCGATCGACCATTTCCTCGCCTGCGCCGAGACCATGGTCCTCGATCTCAGGATCATGCTGCCGAGCTGCGTGCCCTCGACCGATCATCTGGAGACCTCCGGCGCGCGGTTGACGGCGGCGGACCTGATCCCCTTCGCGGATCATCCGAAGGTGCTCGGTCTCGCCGAATTCATGAACTTCCCCGGTGTCTTCGGCCATGATCGCGGCTGTCTCGACAAGCTCGCCGCCTTCGCCGGCCGGCCGATCGACGGCCATGCGCCGCTCCTGCGCGGGCGCGATCTCGACGGCTATCTCGCCGCCGGCATCCGCACCGATCACGAGGCGACCACCGCGGCCGAGGCGGCGGAGAAGATCCGCAAGGGTATGACGCTGCTGATCCGCGAGGGGTCGGTGTCGAAGGATCTCCGTGCCCTGGCACCGGTGCTCGGCGAGCGGACGAGCCCGTTCGTCGCCTTCTGCACCGACGACCGCAATCCGCTGGACATCGCCGAGGAGGGCCATCTCGACTTCATCGTCCGCAGCGCCATCGCTCTCGGCGTGCCGCCGCTCGCCGCCTATCGGGCGGCGTCGTGGTCGGCGGCGCGCGCCTATCGCCTCGACGATCGCGGTCTGGTGGCGCCGGGGTGGCGCGCCGACCTCGCGATCCTCGACGATCTCGTCGACTGCCGGGTGGTGCAGGTGATCGCCGCCGGACGGCCGGTCGACGAGGCGGTGTTCGCGGCGCGCCGTCCCATCGAGCCGATCGGGCGCCGCTCGATCGCGGCACGTCGGGTGACGGCGGCGGACTTCCGCATCTCCGGACCCGGCCCGACGACGCCGGTGATCGGCGTGACCGCCGGGCGGATCGTCACCGAGCGGCGGGACCTGACCCTGCCCCACGTGGCGGGTGAGCGGCTGGTCGATCTCGACCGGGACGTGATCAAGGTCGCCGTGGTCGAACGGCACGGGCGGACCGGGGGCATCGGCCGCGCCTTCACCCAGGGGTTCGGCCTGAAGCACGGGGCCATCGCCGCTTCCGTCGGGCACGACTGTCACAACATCACGGTGTGCGGCGCCGACGACGCCGACATGGCGGCGGCGGTGAACCGGCTGGCGGAGATCGAAGGCGGCTTCGTCGTGGTCGACGACGGGCGGGTGCTCGCCGAACTGGCGCTGCCGGTCGCCGGTCTGATGAGTCTCGACGGTCACGAGGTGGTCCGCGACCGGCTGATCGGGTTGCGGGCGGCGGCCAGGAGCCTCGGCGTCACGCTCGCCGAGCCGTTCCTGCAGATGGCCTTCCTGCCGCTGCCCGTGGTCCCCCACCTGAAGGTGACCGACAAGGGTCTCGTCGACGTCGATCGCTTCGCCCTGATCGACGCTTGACGGCGAGGGACGCGTCGGAGCGATCTCGGATGCTCGGTCGGCTCGGGTCGCCGAGTCGTCACCATGCTCGCCGCGTCGAAGATCTCGCCGGCATCTCGACATCGGCTTCGCTCGTCTCGCGGCGAGCACGAAAAATCCCTCGCCGATCCTCCGCCTCCGCCGACCCTCGGCCTCCGACGTCCGGGACCGGCCCTCGCACCGCGCCGACGACGTTCGACCGCTTCGAGACATCGTCGGCGAAGGCAGGCCCGAACGGGCCTCGTCCGGTCGCGCCGCCCCGCGGATGAGACACGGACGGGTCCGAAATTCGTTCGCCCGGCATCAGGCGTCCGCGGTCCCGAGCGGTGGATAGTCGGTGTAGCCTTTCGGTCCGTTGTCGTTGCCGTAGAGGGTGGCGACGTCGAGCGGGTTCAACGGGGCCTCGCGGGCGATGCGGGTGACGAGGTCGGGGTTGGCGATATATGCCTTTCCCCAGGCGGCGGCGTCGGCGGCTCCCGCGGCGAGCAGCGCTTCGGCGCCTTCGCGGGTCAGCCCCTCGTTGGCGACGACCACGCCGCCGAAGATCCGTCGGATCTCGGGCAGGAGGCTGTCGGGACCCGGCTTCTCGCGCAGGAACAGGAAGGCGACGCCGCGCTTCGCCAACTCGCCGGCGACGTGACGGAAGAGGGCGGGCGGGTCCGAATCTCCGGCGTCGTTGGCGTCGCAGCGTGGCGCGAGATGGACGCCGACGCGTCCGGCGCCCCAGACGGCGATCACCGCGTCGGTCACCTCGAGCAGGAAGCGGGTGCGATCGGCGATCGAGCCGCCGTAGGCGTCGGTTCGCAGGTTGGTCCGGTCCTGCAGGAACTGATCGATCAGGTAGCCGTTGGCGGCGTGGATCTCGACACCGTCGAAGCCGGCGGCGCGGGCGTTGAGCGCCGCTCGTGCATAGTCGGCGACGATCCCCGGGATCTCCTCGATCGCCAGGGCGCGCGGCGTCACATAGGGGCGCTTCGGCCGCACCAGGGTGACGTGGCCGGCCGGTTGGACCGCGCTCGGGGCCACCGGCAGATCGCCGTCGAGATGGACCGGGTCGGAGATGCGGCCGACGTGCCAGAGTTGCGCGAGGATGAGGCCGCCCGCCGCGTGGACCGCGTCGGTGATGCGGCGCCAGCCGGCGACCTGGTCGTCGCTCCACAGTCCCGGCGTGTCGGGGTAGCCGACGCCCTTCGGGCTCACCGCCGTCGCCTCGGTGAGGATCATCCCGGCGTCGGCGCGCTGCACATAATAGGTGAGGTTGAGCTCGGTCGGCACGCGGCCGGCGCCGGCGCGACAGCGGGTGAGCGGCGCCATGACGATGCGGTTGCGCAGACGCAGGTCGCCGGCGACCAGAGGATCGAAGAGGGAGGGCATCGGTCGAGCTCACCGAGAGAGGAAACGTCGAGGGGGCGGCGAGTATGGGCGGTCGCGCGGCCCCGCGCCAGTCCGCGGCGCAGCGACCGGCCATGCACGACACGTGCACATCGCCGTCGCGCCCGAGCCGACGTTCACCGGCGATTGCGCAGTCTTCCGGCTGCCTCGCCGACCCGGGCGGGGTTAGGATCGTCGCGACGATCGACAGGAGGGTTTTCGTGCGCGCGATGGTGTCGAAGGCTCCGGGGACGCCTCTCGTCCTCGAGGAGCGGCCGGACCCGCTGCCCGGGCCGGGCGAGATCCGGGTGCGGATCACCGCCTGCGCAGTGTGCCGCACCGATCTCCACGTCGTCGACGGCGATCTGCCGCCACATCGCGCCGACATCGTGCCGGGCCATGAGATCGTCGGCCGGATCGACGCGATCGGGGCGGGGGTCGAGGGGTTCGCGCTCGGTGAGCGGGTCGGCATCCCCTGGCTCGGCCATGCCTGCGGCACCTGCCCCTATTGCTCGAGCGGTGCGGAGAACCTCTGCGATGCTCCCGCCTTCACCGGCTGGGATCGCGACGGCGGTTTCGCCACCCACGTGGTGGCGGACGCCGGCTTCGCCGTCCGGCTCGGCGATCTCGACCTCGACGACGTCTCCGCCGCGCCGCTGATGTGCGCCGGGCTGATCGGGTGGCGATCGCTGGTGCGGGCCGGGGAGGGGCGCGCGCTCGGCCTCTACGGCTTCGGGGCGGCCGCGCACATCGTCGCGCAGGTGGCGAAATTCCAGGGTCGCCGCGTCCATGCCTTCACGCGCCCCGGCGACCGGGCGGCGCAGGAATTCGCGCGGTCGCTCGGCTGCGACTGGGCGGGGCCGGCGGGGGCGGCGCCACCGGAGCCGCTCGATGCCGCGATCATCTTCGCGCCGGTCGGCGAGCTGGTGCCGGAGGCGCTGCGGGTGGTGCGCAAGGGCGGGCGCGTGGTGTGCGGCGGCATCCACATGAGCGACATTCCGGCCTTTCCCTACGCGCTCCTGTGGCAGGAACGCGAGGTGGTGTCGGTGGCCAATCTCACGCGCGCCGACGCCCGCGACTTTCTCACCGTCGCGGCGCGGGCGCGCCCACACATCGCCACCCGCACCTATCCGCTCGAGGCGGCGAACGCGGCGCTCGACGACCTGCGGGCCGGGCGTCTGTCCGGCGCCGCCGTCCTGGTTCCGTGATCGCGGCGGCTCGTCACCCGGCGTGACGCCGGTCCGGGCCGCGGCGCAGGGCGTCGAGGAAATCGCGCACCGCGTCGGCGAGCGACGCCGTGCGGGTGCCGAACAGTCGGGCGACCTCGTCGACGTCGACGGCATTGCGCCGCGTCTCGCCGATCGCCGTCTCCACCGCCGCGACCGAGCGGGCGAGGACGACGGTGCCGTCGGCGGCCTGCGCCACCGAGCCGGCGATGTCCCGCGTCACGATCCCCTGTTCCTCCATCGCGGCGGCGATGGACGCGGTGACGCCGCCGATGTCGCGCATGACCCGGCCGATCTCTTCGATCGCGCCGACGGCCTTGCCGGTGCCGGCCTGGATGTCGCCGACCCGGCGGGAGATCTCCTCGGTCGCCTTGGCGGTCTGGCCGGCGAGATTCTTGACCTCCGAGGCGACGACCGCGAAGCCGCGCCCGGCCTCACCGGCCCGCGCCGCCTCGATGGTGGCGTTGAGCGCCAGCAGATTGGTCTGCGCCGCGATCGCCTGGATCAGCCCGACCACGGTGCCGATGTGATCGCCGGATTTGGCCAGCCCTTCGATGGCGGTGGCCATGGCGTCGGTCATTCCGTTGGCGCGCGCCACGATCCCGGTCGCGGCGGTGACCTGGCGTCCGATCTCGCCGATGGAGGCGCTGAGCTCCTCCGTCGCGCTGGCCACCGATTGGACCATGGTCGAGGTCTCTTCGGCGGCGGCGGCGGCGCTCGTCGCCTGATCGCGGGCGGAGGCGGCGATGCCGGTCAGCGAGGCGGCGGTGCCCAACATGCGGGTCGACTGCCCCCCGACTTCGCCGAGCATCGTCTCGGCCGCCGATTTGAACCGGCCGATCTCGCCGTCGACGAACACCGATTGGCGCATGCGCTCCTCGATCAGCACCTCCTGGTAGACGGAGATGGCGATGTCCATGTCGAGGAACACCGCCTTGGAGAGCGCCTGCAGCCACTGGACGAGGCGCTTGCGATCGCGGCCGCAGTCGGCCGCGACGACGGCGGTCAATTCGCCGAGGATGTACTGATAGCCGCCGATGTACCACCGCGGTTCCAGCCCGATGCGATGGTGCGCGAGTCCGATCGCCCGCACCGAGCGGAAATAGTCCGCGTCGAACCGGCCGGAGAAGACGCGCTCCCAGTGCGCCTTCTGGGCCCGCGCCAGATCGGTGGCGCGACTGCCGACGAGGCGGGCCAACTCCGGTTCGCGTCCGAGATGTTCGTAGAAACGTCGGATCAGACCTTCCAGATGAGGCGCGATGGCCTGCCAGATCTGCGGAAGTACCGACTGCGTCGGCCGATCGATACGATGAAATATCAGCCGCTGCTCGGCGTCCTTCTCCGTCGCCATGTCGAGATACTCCCCTCGAAGTCTCCGCCCATCCGATCGTTCCGATCGGTCGCGATCATCGTCTACGGTGTGGTCACGTGGTCGAAATCGACATCGGATCGACCGGCTGGAATTCCTCTTCCGAGAATCCCTCGGAACAACAAGATGAATTCTTCGAGTTAACGATGTGTTTACGACAAAATACGTGGTGACGCCGTCGGTGACGGCCGCGGCGGGGCGTCACGCCGCGCCGCGGGCGGACGGGATCCTTCGATCGGGCCGACCGGTGCGGCGGGTTCCCCGCTGATCCGAAAGATCATCTCGGTCCGGCCCGAGTGAAGCCGGTACGTTGCTGGGGTTTTCACCGATTATTAGGGATATCGGCAGAAACATCTTCGATGAACGACGTCCTTCGGCACGGGACGCGATGGCAGGGTGGCCAACGATCTCATGCTCGATCTCGACGTCGCGATGCTCCGAGGTTCGAAGCGTTACACCGCCGCGTTCGGGCTCGCCGTCGGCTTCTTCCTTCTCGCCCTTCTCGGTCTCGGCCTGTCGCGCACCTACGGTGAGTTCGCCGCGCTCTGGCCGGCGAGCAGCTTCGTCGCCGTCGTGCTGTGGCGGAACCGGGAGATTCCGGTCGCCGCGACGCTGGCCGGGGTGTGGGGAGCGGGGCTCGCCGCCTCGCTGTCGGTCGGCACCTCCGCCGATCTGGCGGCGCTGCTCGCCGGCGTCAACGTGATCGAGATCGGGCTCGGCCTGCTCGGGCTGCACCGGCTCGGGGAGCGCCGGCTCGATCGGTCGATCGTCGTCTTCCTCGGGGCGCTCGTCATCGTCGGGATGATCACGCCGCTGGTCAGCGCCACGCTCGGCGCGGCGGCGATCGCGTGGAAGACCGGCGCCGAGCCGCGGGGGGTGTGGACCACCTGGTGGTGGGGCAATGCCCTGGGGGCCGCCCTGGTGTTGCCGATCGCCGCCTCCGCCACCCGCCGGCGATTCGCGGAGATCCTCGAAGGACGCGCGCTGCTCGAGGCGGTGGGCCTGACGCTCGCCGCCGGGTTCGCCGTCCTCGCCACCATCGTCCACATCGGTCAGCCCAACATCCTGATGGCGATCCCGGTGTTCGCCGCGGCGATCCGGCTCAATCCGCTCGCCGCCGGCACGCTCGGGTCGGCCACGGTCGTCTCGGTGATCGGCGCCTTCCTGCTCGAACTGGTGGTGCCGACCGCCGAGAACGGTCTCGGCGCCGTCGTCGGACCGTGGTCGTGTGCCGTCGTGCTGCTGCCCTATTCGATCGCGCTGCTGATCGACGAACTGGCGCGGGAGCGGGAACGACTCGCCGCGAGCGAGCATCATTTCCGCGTCGCCATGGATCGATCGCCCTTCGGCATGGTGCTGCTCGACATCCACGGCCGGTGTTACGCCATCAACCGCGCGCTCACCGATTTCCTCGGTTACGAGCTCGACGACCTGCAGGGCCGGTCGCCGGCGGAGTTCACGGTCGGTGACGACAGCGGCCGCGTCGGCGACCGCATGCGGCGGCTGCTCGCCGGCGAGATCGACGAATATGCGCTGGAGAAGCAGTTCTTCCACAAGAACGGCGCCACCGTGTGGGTGTTCATCGCCGTCACCCTGGTCCGCGACGAACGGAGCGACGATCCGCTCTACATGATCGCCCAGATGCAGGACATCTCGGCGCGCAAGGCGGCGGAGGCCGCGCTGGAGAAGAGCGAGAGCCGGTGGAACTTCGCGCTGGAGAGCGCCGGGCAGGGGGTCTGGGACTACGACTATGCGCGGCGGACGACGTTCTATTCGCCGATGTGGGCGCGCATGCTGGGCTACGAGCCGGAGGAGGTGTCGACCGAGGCGGACGCCTGGCTGGCGCTCGTCCATCCCGACGACCTGCCGCGGCTGCTGCATCAGGAGCAGATCCACCTCGCCGGTGCGAGCGAGCAGTTCGAATGTGAATTCCGCATGCGGCACAAGGACGGCCGGTGGCTGTGGATCCTCGATCGCGGCAAGGTGATCGCGCGCGATCTCGCCGGCCGGCCGCTGCGCATGATCGGAACCCACACCGACATCACCGAGCACCGCCAGCTCAACGGGGCGCTCGAAGAGGAGAAGGAGCGTCTGCGCATCACGCTGCATTCGATCGGTGACGGCGTCGTGTGCACCGACGCCGGCGGGCTCGTCACCTTCATGAACCCGGTCGCCGAGCAGTTGACCGGTTGGTCGGCGGTGGCGGCGCTGCAGCGGCCGGTCGACCGAATCTTCCATCTCGTCGACGAGAAGGACGACCACCCGATCGAGGGCGTGGTGATGCAGTGTCTGTCGCGGCTCGACCGCGTGTCGCGCGACGAGGGGGTGTTGCTCGTCGGTCGCGGCGGGGCGCGCGTCGACGTCAAGGCGTCCGCGTCCCCGGTCCGCACCCCCGGCGGGGAGGTGCTGGGCGCGGTCCTGGTGTTCCAGGACGTCACCCGGGCCCGCACGCTGCAGAAGGAATTGGCGCAGATGGCCCGGCAGGATGCGCTGACCGGCCTGCCCAACCGCGCCGCCTTCGAGCACGCGCTGGCCGAGATCTGTGCGCACGGCGACGCCGGCGGCATCGGCCATGCCCTGTGCTTCCTCGATCTCGACCGCTTCAAGATCGTCAACGACACCGC
>ERZ1645187.4965-NODE-4965-length-10535-cov-4.349046_pt1 | contig 10535 bp, 9 predicted proteins | sample MGYA00575352_ERZ1645187 | MGnify/ENA primary metagenome ERZ1645187 (study PRJEB40837, sample SAMN11349314) | freshwater sediment metagenome | isolation source: river sediment | host: Sediment | place: India: Wazaribad , New Delhi | collected 2017-02-21 ...
AGAATACGTGCCTGTCACGCACGGGGTCGCGGGTTCGAGTCCCGTCCGGTCCGCTGGGTAAGATATCAAATCTTACAAAAAGCGTTAATTTTCAGTGAATTAACGCTTTTTTCTTTTCCCCAAAGCCTAATTTTTTACATCTTTTATCATCCTTTGGGTGTCCATTAAGGTATCCAAAATTGATCTCGTTTTATGGACACCTAAAAGCCAAAAAAATACCTGTAATTACATGATATACAGTAAATTAAATTTGGATAATTCAATATTTTTACTTATATTTGTAGTCCAATCAGGTATCCATAAAATTTTAGAAAAAATGAAAAATTCGGTATCCATTTCGTATTATTTACGCGCATCAAGACTAAATTCCAAAGGGGAAGCCCCAGTTTATGTCCGAGTTACTGTCAATAGCCAGCGAATCAACTCGAGTACTGGCATCTTTGTTGATCCTTCCAGGTGGATCTCTGGTAAAGCTCGCGTCAAAGGCAACAATGAAATTACACGGACCATCAACACCAGTCTTGATCAAAAACAGACTTCCATAATCAAATTCATCAATCAACTCGAAGCGAATGGTAAACAAATCACCCCTGATGCTCTCACCAATTTCCTGCAAGGTAAAGATGAAAAACAGCATGGTCTTATGGAAGTATTCGACTACCATAACAAACGAGTTGAAAGTCTTGTCGGTAAGGGCTACTCAAAAGCCACTTTTAATAAGCTAACCTATGGACGTAACAAATTAGCTGCCTTCATTATCCACCATTATCATAGGAAAGACATACTGCTTTCAGAACTCAACCATGCTTTTATCATGAATTTTGACTTGTACATGCGCTCTCATTGCGCGATTGGTAATAATACCGCTGTCAAATACATCCAGTTTTTACGTAAAGTCATCCGCCTCGCCCTCCAAAACGAATGGATAACCCGCGACCCCTTCGCCAATTTCAAAGCCACCCTCAAGGAGACAACAAGAACCTTCCTTTCCCAATCCGAACTCGACGCCCTGCAATACAAAGAATTCGACATCCCGCGCCTCGCTCAGATTCGCGACATCTTCCTTTTCTCCTGCTACACCGGACTGGCTTACATCGACATCTTCAAACTCTCCCCGCAGGACATCACCATTGGCATCGATGGCGAGAAATGGATCATCACCCACCGCACCAAAACCGAAACCCGTTCCCCCATCCCACTCCTGCCACAAGCCCTCGAAATCATCGCCCGATACCGCAACAAACCCGATCTGGTCGCTCACAACAAACTCCTCCCGGTCATTTCAAACCAAAAGACCAACGCCTTCCTCAAAGAAATCGCTGCCCTTTGCGGCATCACCAAAAACCTCACCTTCCACATGGCACGGCACACCTTTGCCACCACCGTAACCCTCACCAACGGCGTTCCCATCGAGACAGTCAGCAAGATGTTGGGGCATACCTCCATCGAGACCACCCAGATTTACAGCAAGGTAGTGGACACCAAAATCAGCCACGACATGAAACAGCTTCGTGAGAAATTAAACCCAATAACCCCTGGTAGAGTCGTCAATTTTGATGCTTAAGCTATGGTTTACCTGATTGAACCCGCCTGCTTCCTGATACAAGGGAGCAGGTTTTTTTCTGTATGGACGCTTGCTTCCTTAGCTGATACGCTAAAATAAGGATGAAATTTTCATAAAAAATTTGTCAAATTCCCTCATTTTTCATTGCAGACATTTTCAAAATTCCGTACTTTTGCATTCAAATATCTGACTTCGGTTTGAAGTCATTAAACCTGTTTAAGGTTTAAAACAGCATTTCCCAAAAATATTACGATGCCTTTGGCGTGCTGGCTGCTGCCATGGAAGTTTACATGCAATGTATTCAACCTAAGGCACAGCCAATGAAACTAAAAGAAATCAAAAATGATGCTGTTTGAAACCTTCCTTACGTCAAAACCCTCTCCATGCAGGCAATCTGCTTCGGGAACCTCTACCTTGTTGTGCCTCGCTGCTCAAAAAAGGCAGTCCCCAAATGTATTCGGTCAAAATGGTATTGGGAGTCCCAAAGAGCCATTCAGATGCCCTTTTCACATATCCCATGCCAATTATTTGCTATCATTTTATTATAGACCTTTTACCTTCTCTTTTAAGGCTTTAAATGCACATTTTATAGAAAAAACCTGCCTCAAAACTTGCATATTTTGTCATTTTTACCTATCTTGCAGTAGATTTAAGTTAGACCACATACCCAGCCCATACCTTATCTATCTTATTGATATTAAGAATGTTATGTCTATATCTACAAATGGCATGAATCATATATGGAAAATTTTGCACTCGGACTGCGGATTTTTGAAGTGGGTCCATACAATAAAAGTTATCAACACAGAGCTGTCTAAAAATAACGCTCTGGAAGGGGTGTTTAGGCCAGAAAGGCATTTTAATTTTACTTACCTTTACAGCATGTAAACAAACTGAAATTCAATTAATTACAACAATATGAACATTGATTTTTTAACTAAAAACGACCTCCTGATGTTTAAGGAGGAACTGCTTGCTGAGATTCGCTCCTTGAACGCTTCTCAGCCTCGTAAACAAGAGGTTTTAAGGTCTGCTGATGTACGGCAAATCCTTAGTTGCTCTCATGCTACACTTCAGAACCTGCGTATCACTGGTGCCTTGAAACCTACCAAAATCGGGGGCACCTGGTATTACAGTGCTGATGAAGTGTACTCGCAACTGCCTAAAATGAACACAGCTAACTAAATCATTCACGCCATGTCCCTGAGAGTAGTCAACAGCAGTATCAATATCCCCATCGACCTCATCCCGACAGTTACATCAGCTAAAGCTGTGAACCGTCTGAAAGTCTTTGTCGCTGCAAAAATGCTTTCCCCGGGCTTCATTTCTGATGCTCATGGAATCCAAAACATTTGCTTGCTGTTGAAACTCTCTCATCGTACCGTCATGACGCACATGACTGATCTCGTTAGAATTGGCTGGGTAGGTCATCGCCCTGGCACGACTACTTATTACTTTAGGTCATGGGCTTGGTTCTATGAAAAAGGCTTGATCTACAACCGTGATGCTGTCCCTGCCTCTGTCAGGGTACTCAATCACTTTCAATCTTTTTTACTTTCTGCTAAGTTAGCACTACGCATTCGCAAACAGGAACTTTTCGAACGTCTTAACAGGGATAAATCATTGCCGAAAAAGACCGTTGGCGTAAAATCAAGGAAGTCCGCAATCACTAAAAGGGGTATTGCATCACAAGACCTACTTGATAAGCCACGGTCCAACTCCGGCAAAAACACACTCCCGTATCATGGACTTTCCATACAGGCGATTGCTCAAATGTTGAACCTCAGCCCTGCCCGCGCCTGTGCGCTGAAAAAGGAAGCGGTTGCAGCTGGTTATTTCCGCACAAATAAGAAATACAATGTAATCAGTTCGCATCCTGCTCCCATTCCTAACCTCAGAAATCTCTACCTCAAAGCATTTCCCGACAAAAAAAATATTCGTGTAATGCGTGACCCTTCATCAACAGAACAAACGATTTTACTCGTCGAGCAAATGCATGATGAAATAATTCCTGCCATCCCGATCAAATCTGTGAAGTATTCAAAACTTTACCAGAAAAGTGTCCTCCGTACGATCTCTCCATTTTCCTTTAGAAGAATCGTTCCAATTGCTTCTAAGGCTGTAATGTTTGAAATCGGTTAATGTGTTGTTCTTTTAACTTTTTTCTGTTTTTGGGCTGATCCCCTTAAACCCCTTTAATTAAGTATCACTTTTTTACAATGACTAAAAAAACCTTTTTATGATTACAAATATCACACTCGAACGCCCGCTGGTTTTCTTCGATCTCGAAACCACAGGCACCGACATTGCCTCTGACCGTATTGTCGAAATCTCAATCTCTAAGTATATGCCCGACGGAACATATACAATTAAAACCCGTCGTTTCAATCCTGGCAGACCCATACCACCCGAAGCTACTGCTGTGCATGGTATATCTGATGATGATGTAAAGGATGAACCACCTTTTGCTCACTTTGCTTCCAGTCTTGCAAATAGTTTAAACGGTTGCGACCTTGCAGGCTTCAACATACTGCGCTTCGACCTGCCTTTATTGACTGAGGAATTTCTTCGTGCCAATGTTGCGCTGCCATTCAATGAAAACACCAGAACTGTAGACGCAATGAAAATCTTTCATAAGTATGAACGCCGCGACCTTACTGCTGCTGTTAAGTTCTACTGCGATGCAGATCATTCTCAGGCACATGCCGCTGAGGCTGATGTCATAGCCACCGAATCTGTCCTCTCCGCCCAGATCGACCGCTACGGGCTTCCTAATGACATTGATTCCCTTCACGACTTATCAACCGATGGCAAAAAAAGAGTGGATTATGCAGGCAATTTCATGCGTGATGAGAACGGAACAATCTGTTTCAGTTTCGGCAAACATAAAGGTAAACCCGCCACTTCCGAACCGTCCTACCTCGAATGGATGCTCAAAAGTGAATTTCCTATTCAAACAAAAATGATCATCAAAGATCTTTTGGAGTAAATATTTCTTTGAAAAGCTCAAACCGTTTTTTATTTATTCAAGATTATTTCATGTTACTTTTGCGTTAAGAAAAAGAATAACGCAAAAAAATGGATATAACAAATCCTTTATTTAAGGAATCAGATGAGCCGCTTGAATTTTTCTTAACGACGTACACAAAAGATGCGTTAAATCAGTATGTAAATCAACTAAAAAAAACATTTGAGGCTGAATATGAAGTACTTAATCCATTACAATGGTCTGATGCCGAACTTAAGTACACCTATACATCATTTAATGATGATGGCATTGAGTTAAATCATGAAATTTTTCTTGCCAAAATTTTGGAAGACGATTTATATGACCGCTCTGTCCTAAGCATCGAACTAATCCATCAAGAATATAAAAATGCTAATAAGTTCGGTGGTTTAGACAGCGTCGATAATTATACTCAATACTTGCAAGCTGAAATCTCCAAATGCACTGCTCTCATTGCTAAAATCAGTTCCTTTAAATTTGTTGAAATTCTTTACCAACCTTTAGATAATATTGCTGAGGCAATTTCTATCTACACTAAAGATATTGACTTGCCATCAAATGAAAAATCATCAATTGCTTCCGTATTATTCGAGTGGAACGTTGATAAAGAAAGTGTAAAATTAGCGCTTTCAGGACTTCTTTTTACCCTACTTATTGAAAAGGGCTTAATTCATCGCAATACCCGAAAAAAATATATTACTAAGGCTTTCTCTGGTTCAGAAAACAAAAATTATCTAAGCGTACAATGGATTGCACAAAATCCCAAAAACTCTGAAATAAGCCATCGTGCTCTTATCTTTCTTATTCATTCACTTTCATACAAAAAACTCATCAAAGGAGATTATCCTAGTGCCAGATCTACATCAAGTAAGATACACACCATTTTCTGCAAAAGTGACGGTTCAAAAATCCCTTTGATCGCTTTAAAACACGCAAAGTCGGAATATTTAAAAGCTAAGATCTCTCCTTTAGCGCATACCGATAATCCTAATTTTGTAAAGATTCTTGAAATAATTCAACATTTAGATGCTTTTAAAAAATCCTCATCAGGAATCAGATAGACCGACTTTAATAGACCGACCTTTTCTGTAAATTTCATTTTAAATCTTAAAATTTATTTGTAATACTCTCTGATTCAGAGAATATAGTAGTCCACCTTTATAGGTTGGGCTATTTCTTTTTGTGTCTGTTTGACATATTTTTATAACTGCATACACATTAAAACCACAGTGTGATGCAAAATAATAATAAGGGTGGTTAAATTATGATAATGAATAATTTTAAAAAAATGGACATGAAATCTGAGAAATCCATAGTCCATAAACAAATTCTAGATATTCGGTTTCATCAAAATTACCGAGTGTCTTTAACTCAAATTCAAGCCGTCTCATTCGGCATAGTAACTAACAATAAAACAAACAGTAGAAATCATGACGGAAACTTTTAGTAATGAAGCAACACCAACCTATTTCTCAATGCGTCAGGCGCCATCAATCTTGGGACTCGATGTAGGGCGCAATATCTTTATGCGAGTTCTACGTGAAAAGGGTATTCTTGATAAGGAAAATCAACCAAAACCTGAACTCATTGATCAGGGCTATTTCACATTAAAGCTAAACATTAAAAATGATAAATTTTTCTTTCTAACTCCATTAATTACTTGGGAAGGCTTGCGCTTTATTAGAGATTCGATTCCACTTGAAGAGCTCAATGATTCTCCATTCGTTATTGTTGATGATGAGGGCAATCCAGTTGAATATCAACAATATACCATTCTTAATTTTTACCTCAATGAATAAAATGGAACACATTACACCAGAAATAACAAACAAAGTAATTGAAAAAACAAAAGGAAAAGGTGATTCAATTTTTGGATCACCTTCCATTCCTTCAGCACTTTATAAGCAATTACCAGCCCTTCTCAAGGATTGTTCGGCTGAATTCACCAATATACGGGATCGTGATGTTTTTTTGACTGGCGCTCTTTCTATCCTTAGTGGATGCATGCCTACAATCTCAGGCACATATAGTCGCCAGACTGTTTTCGCCAACCTTTTTTCATTCATTATTGCACCTCCAGCGAGTGGCAAAGGAGCTTTGGCTTATGCACGAATGTTAGCTGCTGATTTCGATCAAAACCTAATTGACGAAAGTAATGCGAAACAAAAAAAATACAAGCAGGATCTTTTCAACTACAGATCTTCCGCTCAGCATGAAGTATCTGATTCAGGTGATTCTCCAGAAATGCCGCAACAACCAAAGTTCCGTTCACTTTTTGCACCAGCCGATGCAAGCAGTGCTGCCATTTTTGAACACCTCGAACAAAATGATGGCATGGCATTAATTTGTGAAACGGAAGCCGATACCATGGCAAATAGCTTAAAGCAGGAATGGGGCAGCTACTCAGACATGTTGCGTAAAAGCTTTCATCATGAGCCAATATCAAGGCGACGTAAAGGGTATACTAATATTTTTCAGGTATCCGCTCCGCGCATATCTGTAGCACTTTCAGGCACACCATCACAAGTAACTGGGTTGATTAACTCAACAGATGATGGCCTATTTAGCCGATTCATATTCTATACATTTCAATCCGACCCTGTTTGGCAGGATGTGTCACCTCAGGCAGGATCAAACTTATCAGAAAGGTTTCAGCAATATAGCCTTAAAGTTACCGAAATGATTTATTTCCTACAAGAATACCCAGCTATATTCACTTTAGCTGATCATCAATGGGATATACTCAATAAAACCTTTGCGGTGTGGCTTCCAAAACTTTTTATTACAGATGGTCCGGATACCGCCAGCTCTCTTAAACGCCTGGGTCTGATTTGTTTCCGCATTGCAATGATCCTTTCTGCGGTCGAACGCTTCAATGATGGCGTTATTGATCCTGAAATCATTTGTGAAGATAAAAACTTTGATACTGCTTTTATCCTAACCGAGATTTATCTTGAACACATGCTTTTGATGCATAAATCATTACCACGTACTCATCAAAATAAAATATCTCAGTCAATGCAGTCATTTTATCAATCTCTACCCGATGAAATTGAATTTCAGCGTAAAGATGCAATTGTAATTGGCTCATCACTAAAGCTTTCATATCGTACTGTTGATAATTTCCTCAATAAATTCAAAGAAAGCTGTCTTATTGAGCTAATCCGAACAGGAATATACAAAAAAGTGTCTACTTCTTAATTATGCGTCTTGCAAAGTTTGCAAACTTTGCAACCTATACAATTTTCCACTCCTTCATTAGTAGTCAAAAGAACCCGCTTCGGCGGGTTTTTTATTCCCAGGCTGTTAATTTATTTCTATTCTATAAAACTATATATCAAGTCTTTAAGTCGAATTGTATTTAATCAACCTCTAATAAATCTCAATGTTTGGGGCGTGCCCCCTCCATCCTGCTCCGGCCTGCATTGGTTTTACATTTCCGGGGTCGGGCTTTCCGTTTTAGTCCTCATGCAGCTGCCAACATCGGCTATTTGTTTGCCGGGCTTCCTGCCGTCAGCCGCCAAGCCAAATGCCGCTGTAAGGCATCCGCATTCCGGGCTGCCACTCCAATCCCTCACGCATCCAGCCCGGTTAAGGCATTCCTTGTCTTAAATTTTCTATCCCCCAATTAACTTTACTCTAGTACCTACAATTTAACATCAACTGCTTCCAGCTGCTGAAAAACGCAGAAAACTATTTATTAGGAATACTGTGGCCGAAGGGTTACCTTAACTCCACGGCTCACTTAATACATCAACTATGTTTTTACGTGATAAAACCTCATTACATAACTCCCATTTAATTAAGTCGGGATCATTTGATGTTCGGTATTTAACCGAGAATGCATTTTGTGCATTATCTCGCTCATTAATGTAGGCATCCATCCTTTCAATTAGAACTTCCTCATCTTCAATCCAATCATCATCAATTGTTTCTGGTAAACTGCCAAAAATATCATAAGTATCTCTCATGCGATTGGAAAGAACTGAATAGATTTTTTCATCCTGCGTTTCATGATAAACCAGATTCAGCATATCCACATACTTCCTTGCTTGTCCAAATCTTTTTATCCTTCCAAGTCGTTGCTCTAAACGCGATGGATTCCATGGTAAGTCAACATTTATCAAGGTACCTAATGTCTGAAGATTTAGCCCTTCGCAAGCTGCATCTGTAGCTACCACCAATCGTATTTCTCTTGTTTTGACCGCCTTTTTTATTACCTCACGTTCTACTGAATTAAATTGCTCATCTCGGTAAAGTCCACTTTTCCCAACACCCGCATAAACCGCTACAACCTCACCTTTTAGTGTTTTAGACAATTCTTTTGCTATCCATTCAACAGTGTCAAAATACTGACTAAAAATTATGCAGCCATGTTCAAGCCAAGTTTTTCTGTCGGTTGGGAAGTTCAACAAAAACCATTTTATTGTATCTAATTTCGAATCAACTGCTTCAGGTCGTGAGAGCTGAACCTCAATTTCTCGCAGGCAGGCAACTTCCGCCGGCGTCATTTGTGATAAAACATGCTCAACAACTTCAACCGAATCTTCATCTTCAACCGATATCGTATGTTGAAGCATCCTCTGTGCTGTCTTTAACCCGGAAGCAAAACTGGAACATATTCGTTGAAGCATAAGTGTCTTCATAAACCCTGCTGTAGGAGTCCGTTCATGCAATAGACGCGAAAATTCTTCAGCTTTTTCATAAGCCACTTCAAAAGGTGTATTTGTTCGAATCCCAAGTCCTACAAATCTTGACTGATATAACGCCTTATTTGTCGATATTGGGTGTGTATAAACTCCAACCCTTTCTAGCAGTCCCTCATCTTCCAACTGCTTTCGTTTTCGTAGTACAACATGCCGCAATATCGGATTATATGTCTTGAAAAAATTATCTGATAAACATTCCGAAAGCCACATATTGCTTACCATATAATCTAAATCTTCAAAAGTATGGCTACAGTAAAAATCCGTGGGTTTTATACCTAAGTGATCTCTAATTCGAGAAATTACGCTATGTTCAGTATCGGGTGGTAATGGATTCTGTAACCATTTCCACGCTTCTTCATTATTTTCTGGCTCTCTATTGCCTGTCACAAGCGGTATAGCACGTTCATAATCTCTCCAGTATGAAAGATCATCGCCTAAAACAAACTCTGCCCCACTACTTAAGATTGTGAGCAAATCCCATAACTCCGATATTTTTGTTTGTATTGGTGTTGCAGTCCCAAGTATAAGATGCCTTGTTCGTTTACCAATATATAACATAAACATCAGCAAATTATTTGGTTGTGTTGAATTATCTCCAAAACCACTCTTTGAGCGTGCTTTGTGCGCTTCGTCAAGTATTACAGTTCCGTACTTATTTTTCAAAAGCATACCTGCTTCTTTGACAAAATCTTTATCCTCTCGTTGATGCATTATTAAACCAGTGGAAACAATGGCTATGCGGTATGGACATTTTTTTATTGACTCTGACACACCACGTGCTGACAATATTTGTCCTTCGACCCCAAGCCATACCTTTTTCTGCGAAGACCAAACAGCAGATGGAATCCCTAATTTATCCATCATTTCTATCTGCCACTGAATCGTTAAGGTTGATGGTGCTAATATTAAAATTGGCCCATCATTGAGTAAAGCACTCACCAATGCACTTGTTGCCATTGAAAGCGTTTTGCCAACTCCTACTTCGTCTGCAAGTAGAAGCCGGGCTTTCCCGTAGATCTCTCTATGCTCAAGGAATAATGTAACAAATGAACGCTGCCATGGTTGTAGTTGTTCGCCCCCTCTGTAGATTGGAGCTTCAATCATGGCTGCTGCTGGTATATCTGTAGGTTTAAGCAAATCAACGGTCACCTCGCGTCGATTGGCAACACGCGATATTTCATTAAGTATCGCTTCCGGAAGTGGTACGCCTTCTTTCCATAATGCCCAAAATTCTTCTTCTACCCAATCGGCGCTT
>ERZ1645187.4966-NODE-4966-length-10534-cov-4.977097_pt1 | contig 10534 bp, 11 predicted proteins | sample MGYA00575352_ERZ1645187 | MGnify/ENA primary metagenome ERZ1645187 (study PRJEB40837, sample SAMN11349314) | freshwater sediment metagenome | isolation source: river sediment | host: Sediment | place: India: Wazaribad , New Delhi | collected 2017-02-21 ...
GCCCGGTCTTCGCAAGGTCGTCGATTTTCAGGATCTGCGCTATGGGGCCTAATATCTTGATCGGCTGGATCAGGTTCTGGCCCGCGACGATGCCGCGCATGGCTGGGCGCTGTCGCGCGAGGCGGCGAAATACATCGCCAATGCAATGGCTTATGATGACATCATCCGTGTCGCTGACCTGAAGACCCGCGCCCGGCGGTTTGATCGCATCCGCAAGGAAATGCGCGTCAAGGACGCCAATGTCATGCAGTTGACCGAGTTCCTGCATCCCCGCGCCGAGGAGGTGGCGGGCATGCTGCCCGCAGCCCTTGGCGCACGAGTTGAGCGTGATCCTAGGTGGATGGCGCGGCTGGGGCGGTGGTTTCAGAAAGGGCGCAGGCTGCGCACCGACAGCCTTTCGGCATTCGTGACACTGCATGTGCTGGGCGGGATGAAGGGCTGGCGCCGTCGCACACTGCGCCACGCACAGGAGGTGGCGCATCTGGACCGCTGGCTCGAGACCGCCTTGGGGCAGCGCGATCGCAATTACGATCTCGCGGTCGAGCTGATCCGCTGCCGGCGCTTGATCAAGGGCTATTCCGACACCCATGCACGCGGCCATTCCAAGTTCGATCGCGTGGTTGCGGCCACGCTGCGGATTGCCGCGCGGGACGACGCGGCGGACTGGTGCCGCCGTCTGCGCGAGGCCGCCCTGAAGGATGAGGAGGGCAAGGCGCTCGATGGTGCGATCAAGACGATCGAGAGCTTTGTCTGACCGGGTATCGACCCGCGGTAACGAAAGAAGGGGGGCCTTGGCCCCCCTTTTGGTTTGCGGCCTGTGGTGCGCTCAGCGGATGCCTGCCGCCTCCAGCTTGGGCAGAACATTGTCGCGGAAATAAGGGAATTCCTCGACATAATCGACAAACGACAGGGTCGTGCCGGCAAAGCCTGCGGCATGTAGTTTCAGGATGCCTTCGGCCACCTGATCGGGCGTGCCGATCAGCGGATAGCCCCCATGGCCCAACGCAAACAGGTGCTTGATCTGTGCCAGCAGGTCATGCGGAAAGCTGTGGGCATGGGCAAATTGCAGCCGCACGAGGTTGTCCACTGCCGCGGTATCGGCGTTCTGCACGGCGGTATAATCGGCGTAGGCCTTGGCCTCGGCCTCGGTCGGGCGGCAGATCACATGGCTGAAGGTCAGCACGTTGACATCGCGGCCCTTGGCCTTGGCCTGCGCCTTCAGATCGGCGATCTCGGTCTTCGACCGGTCGAGGTCGATGGCCGGGGTGAACAGGAAATTGGCGTTGTCAGTCGCAAATTCACGCCCCTGCGGGCTGCCAGCGGCATTGAGGATCGGCACCGAGCCGCGCAACGGCTTGGGGTCGCCCTTGACGCGCTTTGCCTTGAAATAGGTGCCATCCCAATCGAAATGCTCGTCCGAGGTCCAGAGCTTGCGGATCAGGTCAAACCATTCCTGCGCATAGGCATAGCGGGTTTCGTGGTCATCCGGCAGCGTCAGGCCCAGCGCCTCGTATTCCGGCTTGTTCCAGCCCGCAACGATATTCAGCCCGGCGCGGCCATGGCCGATCTGGTCGATGGTGGCGATCTGCTTTGCCACCACGACGGGGTGGTTGGCACTGGTGTGGATCGTGGCAAAGATCGCGATGTTCTTGGTCGCGGCCAGCAGGCCCGCGGCCCAGGTCATGGTTTCCAGCACACCGCCGTGGAAATCGGTCTCGCCGCCATAGCCGATCCAGCGGGCGATCGGCAGCATGAAGTCGATGCCCGCCTCGTCCAGCATCTTTGCCAGCTTGAGGTTGTTGTCCCAGCTGTTGTTCCAACGCTCGGGCACCTTGGTCGGGGTCATCCCCGAGGAGCAGTTGGTCGAAAAGGTGCCCAAGCGAAAGCGATCGCCCGAAAGCATCGGGTGGTTGGTCATGTCAGAGATCCCTGTTGCGGTTTGGATTATATTTTATGTTTGAAAGTCTATCGTAAAATCCATTTGCGTCAACGGTCTGCTGAAGCCAGAGTTGAGGTATCGGACGGGGGTAGGGATGGCGCAGAAAAACCTTCAAACTCAAAATGATGGCGCGCCGCGCGGTCTCGACTTGCAGTGGCACCTGGCCAAAAGCCCCGTCGAGGTGGACACGACCGAGCTGGAATTTGCGCTGATGCGGACGTTTGAGGGATTCGGTCGCTGGCAGTCGGAATGTCTGGCCTCGGTCTGTGATCTGGCCGCGACGGGGCCGGAAAACGCGCTGTTGCACATCATCCGCATGAACGATCGGCCCAAGTCGATCAAGGACCTGGCGCGAATGACCAACCGCGACGATGTGCCGAATATCCAGTATTCGCTGCGCAAGCTGATCGGGGCGGGGCTGGTGCTGCGCAAGGGCGCGGGCCGGTCGGGCGTCACCTATGAAGTGACTGAGGAAGGGCGGCGCGTCACCGACGATTACGGCGCGGTGCGGCGGCGGCTGTTGATCCAGGCGGTGGCGGGCCTGCCGGGATTTGCCGAGCGCCTGTCAGAGGCCACCCGGACGCTGAACCTGCTGTCGGGTATCTATGAGGAAATCGCGCGCGTCGCCGCCACCCACCGGCGCGCCTGACGGCGCACGCGTCAAGGGCCTCGGTGCAGTTTCAGTCGCGCAGGGCTGGTGCCGGCAGATAGCGGGTTTGCAGATGGGGCGGGGCCGCGGCTTCAAGCTCGGCCAGCGTCGCCAGCACCCGGTCCCGGCCCAGCCGCGCCAATGCGTCAAAGGGACCATGCGGAAAGTTCAGGCCCAGCCGCATTGCGGTGTCGATCCCCTCGGCTGTCACGCCGCCCTCGGACAGCAGCCAGCCGGCCTCGTTCACCAAAGTGGCCTCGATCCGCGCGGCGATCGCTGCGGCATCTGCGGGGGGCTGCACCGGATCGCCCGGATGCACAAAGCCGCGGCCAGACTTGCGCCCCAGATCGCCCCGCGCCACCTGCGCCTTCAGCGCCGCAAAGACGTGGTAGCGCGGATGGCCCCCCATGGCTTGCGCGAGGCTTTCGGTGGCCGCCAGATTGATATCGGCGCCCACAAGGTCGATCAGCGCAAACGGCCCCAGCCTGTAGCCCGCGGCCACCATCGCCGCGTCGATCTCGGCCGGGCTGCGGCCTTCCTCCAGCAATGCCAGCGCCTCGCCGTAATAGGGCCGGGCGCAGCGGTTGACGATAAAGCCCGGTCGGTCAGGGCAAGCGATCACCGTCTTGCCCGCAGCCTCGGTCAGACGGCGGGCCAGATCCAGCGCATCCGGTGCGCTGCCCGGATGCGAGACCAGTTCGACCAGTTTCATCACCGGCGCGGGGTTGAAGAAATGCAGCCCCAACACCCGGTCGGGGCGGTGGCGCCCCTGTGCGATGGCCGTCACCGAAAGCGATGACGTGTTGCTGGCCAGCACCGCCTGCGGCGACAGCAAGGGCTCCAGCGTGGCAAAGACCGCCTGCTTCACGGACAACCGTTCCGCAACCGCCTCGATCACCAGATCACAGGGGGCGATGTCCTCGATCCGCTCGACGATGTTCAGCCGCGAGAGGATCGCGTCCTGCTCGGTCAGGGTCATGGCGCCCTTGGCGACCCGCGGGGCAAGCGCCGCCGCCATCCGCGCCCGCGCCGAGGCCCGCGCCTCGGCCATGGCATCCGTTGCCCGCACCTCATGGCCTGCCTGTGCAAAGACCTGGGCGATCCCCAATCCCATTGCCCCGAGGCCCACGATCCCGATCGTCATTGCGTTCTTCTCCGGCTTGTGGCCCTGTGCAAAGGGGGGCGAGGCTGATCTGAAGGTCAATTTTCGTCAGGCTGCGAAAAACTTCAAGATCAAATATTTTGAACTTGAAGTTTATGCACCTCCATGCCAGCTTTATCTCATAGGGCGCATTCCGCGCCATCAGGGATGAAGGTCCATGAAGATTCTCTGCCTCGGCGGCGGTCCTGCCGGTCTTTACTTCGCCATCTCGATGAAACTGCGCGACCCCGCGCATGAGATCACCGTGCTTGAGCGCAACCGCGCCAATGACACCTTTGGTTGGGGTGTCGTGCTGTCGGATGATGCGCTGGGGCGGATGCAGAAAAACGATCCGGTCTCGACCCAGGCGATCCGGGATCATTTTGCCTATTGGGACGATATTGCCGTCATCCATGACGGCGTCCGGACCGTCTCGGGCGGGCATGGCTTTGCGGGGATCGGGCGCAAGCAGATGCTGGTCATTCTGCAAGCGCGGGCGCGCGAGCTGGGCATCGACCTGCGCTTCGAGACCGAATTCAAGTCGGCCGAGGATTATCGCAAGGACTATGATCTGGTCGTGGCCTCGGATGGCATCAATTCGGCCGTGCGCAATGAATATGCCGCAGTCTTCCAGCCCGATATCGACGTGCGCCTGTGCAAGTTTGTCTGGCTGGGCACCCATCAGAAATTCGACGACGCCTTTACCTTCATTTTCGAAAAGACCGAACATGGCTGGGTCTGGGCGCATGCCTACCAGTTTGACGACAATACCGCGACCTTCATCGTCGAATGTGCGCAAGAGACCTGGGACAACTGGGGCTTTGCCGACATGTCCAAGGAGGACACGGTCGAAACCTGCCGCAAGATCTTTGAACGCCACCTTGGCGGACATGAGCTGATCTCGAACGCGGCGCATCTGCGCGGCTCGGCGGTGTGGATGAACTTCCCGCGCGTGATCTGCGGCAAGTGGTATCACGAGAATGTCGTTCTGATGGGCGACGCGGCCGCGACGGGGCATTTTTCGATCGGGTCGGGCACCCGGCTGGCCTTCGACAGCGCGATCGCGCTGGCCGAGTATCTCCATTCCAAGCCCACGCTCGAGGCCGCCTTCGAACGTTATCAGGACGAGCGGCGTGTCGAGGTGCTGCGCCTGCAATCGGCCGCGCGCAACAGCCTGGAATGGTTTGAACAGGTCGAGCGTTATCTCGACCTGCCGCCAGAGCAATTCGCCTATTCGTTGCTGACCCGCAGCCAGCGCATCAGCCATGAAAACCTGCGCCTGCGGGACCCGGAATGGCTGGGGAAGGCGGAAGACTGGTTCCAGCAGCAGGCCGGCGGCCAAAAGGGCCGCAAGCCGATGTTCGCCCCCTTCCGTCTGCGCGACATGGCGCTGAAAAATCGCATCGTCGTCTCGCCCATGGCGCAATACAAGGCCGTGGATGGCTGCCCCACCGATTGGCATCTGGTCCATTATGGCGAGCGCGCCAAGGGCGGCGCGGGGCTGGTCTATACCGAAATGACCTGCACCAGCGCACAGGGTCGCATTACCCCCGGTTGCCCCGGCCTTTATGCGCCCGAGCATGAAGCCGCCTGGCGCCGCATCGTCGATTTCGTCCATGCCGAGACCTCGGCCAGGATCTGCTGCCAGATCGGCCATGCCGGCCGCAAGGGCAGCACCCAGCTTGGCTGGGAAGAGGGCGACGCCCCGCTGGTTGAAGGGAACTGGGAGATCATCGCGCCCTCGGCCCTGCCATGGTCGCCCCGCAACGCCGTGCCCCGTGCGATGACGCGGGCGGATATGGAGGCCGTGACCGCCGAATTCGTGGCCGCGACCGAAATGGCCAAACGCGCGGGCTTTGACATGATCGAGCTGCACGCGGCGCATGGCTATCTGCTGTCCTCGTTCATCAGCCCCACGTCGAACCATCGCACCGATGCCTATGGCGGCAGTCTCGAAAACCGGATGCGCTGGCCGCTCGAGGTGCTGCGCGCCATGCGGGCGGCCTGGGGCGAAGACAAGCCCCTGTCGGTGCGGATCAGCGCCACCGACTGGGTGGGCGAAGACGGCGTGACCCCCGACGAGGCGGTCGAGATCGCCCGGATGTTCGCCGCCGCCGGTGCCGATATCATCGACGTATCGGCAGGCCAGACCAGCATTGACGCCCGCCCGGTCTATGGCCGCATGTTCCAGACCCCGTTCAGCGACCGTATCCGCAACGAGGCGGGCCTTGCCACGATGGCGGTCGGCAATATCACCGAGCCCGATCACGCGAACTCGATCCTGCTGGCGGGCCGGGCCGATCTGGTCTGCCTTGCGCGGCCGCATCTGGCCGATCCCTATTGGACCTTGCACGCCGCGGTTGCGATGGGCGATGCTCAGACCGAATGGCCGCTGCCCTATCTGGCGGGCCGCGACCAGATGCGGCGTCTGGCGCAGAAGGGAACCGAGGTGATCCGGGCATGACGATCGAGGGGCGGCGGGTTCTGGTGACGGGTGGCGGCTCTGGCGCGGGTGCAGACCTTGCGCTTGGCTTTGCCCGTGCGGGTGCGGACGAGGTGGTGATCTGCGGGCGCAGGCTTGCCGCGCTGGAGGGCACGGCGGCGCAACATCCGGCGATCCGTCCGCTGGCCTGCGACGTGACCGACGAGGCTTCGGTCGCGGCCCTGTATGCGCAGGCCGGACGCGTCGATATCGTGATCGCCAATGCCGGTCAGGCGGACTCGGCCCCCTTTGCCAAGACCTCGCTCGATCAGTGGCAGCGGATGCTGTCGGTGAACCTGACGGGCGTTTTCCTGACCTTCCGCGAGGGGCTGCGCCAGTTTGACGGCTGGGGGCGGCTGGTGGCGGTGGCCTCGACCGCGGGCCTCAAGGGCTATGCCCGCGTGGCGCCTTACGCCGCGGCCAAGCATGGCGTGGTGGGGATGGTGCGCTCGCTGGCGCTGGAGGTTGCGCGCGGCCCAGTGACGGTGAACGCGATCTGCCCCGGCTTTCTTGATACCGAGATGACGGATCAGTCGGTCCGGGTGATCTCGGAAAAGACCGGCCGCACACCCGAGGAGGCCCGCGCGGCGCTGGCCGCCATGAGCCCGCAAAACCGCCTCTATCGTCCCGATGAGGTCACGGCCACGGCGCTTTTCCTGTGCGGTGCGGGCAGCGAGGGGATCAACGGTCAGTCGATCGCCATCGCCGGAGGCGAAATATGAGCGATCCGCTGTCCAAACGCCGGCTGAAGATCTGGATCCGGCTTCTGGGCGTCACCCGTGCCGCCGAGGCAGAGCTGCGCGAGTTTCTGCGCCTTCGCCACCAGACCACTCTGCCGCGGTTTGACGTGCTGGCCGCCCTCTATCGCCGCCGCGACGGCGTGACGATGACCGAACTCAGCCGGATGCTGCTGGTGTCGAACGGCAACGCCACGACGGTGGTGGACCGGCTGGAGAAGGACGGCCTTGTGCTGCGCACCCCTTCGACGACCGACCGGCGCTCTGTTGTGGTTGCGCTGACGCCCGCGGGGCTGGCCCACTTTGAGGGACTGGCGGACGATCACGAAGCCGAAATCTCGCGCCTGTTCGGCGGGCTTTCCGAGGCCGATCTGGACACGCTCAACGACATTCTCAAACGCATGGGAGCGCGATCATGACCGAACTTTCCGGGCTGAAGCCGGTTCATTTTCTCTGGGAGGTGCAGGACCGCATCGCCACTGTGCGGCTGAGCAGGCCCGACCGCAAGAACCCGCTGACCTTTGAATCCTATGCCGAGCTGCGCGATACCTTTCGCGCGCTGGTCTATGCGACCGACGTGGATGTGGTGGTGATTGCCTCGAATGGCGGCAATTTCTGCTCGGGCGGGGATGTGCATGACATTATCGGCCCGCTGGTCGGCATGGACATGAAGGGCCTTCTGGCCTTCACCCGGATGACCGGCGATCTGGTCAAGGCGATGCTGGCCTGCGGCAAGCCGATCATTGCTGCCGTGGAAGGCGTCGCGGTGGGCGCGGGCGCGATCCTGGCCATGGCCTCGGATCTGCGGTTGGCCACGCCGGATGCGAAATGCGCGTTTCTCTTTACCCGTGTCGGGCTTGCGGGCTGCGACATGGGCGCCTGTGCGATGTTGCCGCGCCTCATCGGCCAGGGCCGGGCGGCCGAGCTGCTTTACACCGGTCGCGTGATGCGCGCCGAGGAGGGCGAGCGCTGGGGCTTCTGGAACGCCCTGCATCCGGCCGAAACGCTGGAAGAGGCGGCGATGACGCTTGCCCGCCAGCTGGCGGCGGGGCCGACCTTCGGGCATGGGATCACCAAGACCCAGCTGAACCAGGAATGGAGCATGAGCCTCGAGCAGGCGATTGAATGCGAGGCGCAGGCGCAGGCGATCTGCATGCAGACCCGCGACTTCGAGCGCGCCTATCACGCCTTTGTCGCCAAGGAAAAGCCGGTGTTTCAGGGCGACTGAGCGCGCCTGTCACGGGATCAGGATGTAAGGACACAAGATCATGGCGGATCGCAGTTTTCTGGACTGGCCGTTTTTCGAGGCGCGCCACCGCGATCTGGCGGCGGCGCTGGATGCGTGGTGCGCGCAGAACCTGCCGGTCGATCATGGTGATGTGGATGCGGCCTGCCGGTCGCTGGTCGCCATGCTGGGGCAGGGCGGCTGGCTGCGCCATTCGGGTGCAGCAGGGGACGAGCGGCTGGATGTGCGCACGCTGTGCCTGATCCGCGAGACGCTGGCGCGCCATGACGGTCTGGCTGACTTCGCCTTTGCGATGCAGGGTCTGGGGATGGGGGCGGTCAGCCTGTTCGGCACGCCGGCCCAGCAGGCGTGGCTGGAGCGCACCCGCAGCGGTGCCGCGATTTCGGCCTTTGCCCTGACCGAGCCGGGCTCGGGCTCTGACGTGGCGGCGACCGCCACGACCGCCACGCGCGTGCAGGGCGGTTGGCTGATCGAGGGCGAGAAGACCTGGATTTCGAATGGTGGCATCGCGGATGTCTATGTGCTGTTTGCCCGCACGGGCGAGGCGCCGGGGGCGCGGGGGCTGTCGGCCTTCCTGATGCCCGCCGATACGCCCGGCCTCGAGATCGCCGAGCGGCTGGACGTGATCGCGCCGCACCCGCTGGCCACGCTCAGGATGCGCGGCATGGTGCTGCCTGAGGATGCGCTGATCGGCAAACCGGGCGAAGGGTTCAAGCTGGCGATGTCGGTGCTGGATGTCTTCCGCTCGACCGTCGGGGCCGCGGCCCTGGGCTTTGCCCGCCGTGCGCTGGACGAGGCGCTGGACCGCGTCAAGGCGCGGCGCATCCAAGGCCAGGCGCTGGCCGAGTTGCAGATGGTGCAGGGGCATCTGGCCGATATGGCGCTGAAGATCGACGCGGCCGCCCTGCTGGTCTATCGCGCCGCCTGGACCAAGGACAATGGCGCCGCCCGTGTCACCCGCGAGGCGGCGATGGCGAAACTTTACGCCACCGAGGCCGCGCAGGAGGTGATCGACACGGCCGTGCAGCTGCATGGCGGCGACGGTGTGCGGCACGGTTCGGTCGTTGAAAGCCTCTACCGCGAGATCCGGGCGCTGCGGATCTATGAAGGGGCCTCGGACGTGCAGCGCGTCGTGATTGCCCGGAGTGTTCTGGGATGATCTTTCACCACCAGACCCGGATCGAGTTCAACCATTGCGACCCGGCGGGGATCGTCTTTTATCCCCGCTATTTCGAGATGACGAACTCGGTCTGCGAAAATTTCTTCCGCGCCGCGGTGGGCTATTCCTACCACGCCATGATGGATGATGGAATTGGCGTGCCAACCGCGCGGGTCGAGACCGATTTCAAGGCGCCCTCGCGTCTGGGCGATGTGCTGGACTGGCAGTTGGTCGTCGAACGGCTGGGCGGCTCGTCCGTCACCTTCCGCCTTGACGCCCGCTGCGAGGGCGAACACCGGCTGACGGCCCGCCTGACGCTGGTGTGGCTTGCCCCAGACCACCGTCCGGCCCGCTGGCCGGATCATATCCGTGCCAAACTCGCCGCCTATCAGGAGCATCAGCCATGACCGCCAAACCCCATGAATTCCTGCATCCTTCGCATTGGAAGCCGGCGATCGGCTATTCCAACGGGGTCGCGGCCAGCGGTCGGATGGTGTTTACCGGCGGCCTGATCGGCTGGAACGCCCAGCAGGAGTTCGAGACCGACGATTTCGTCGAACAGGTCGAGCAGGTCCTGAAAAGCATCGTCGAAGTGCTGGCCTGCGCGGGCGCGGGCCCCGAGCATCTGGTGCGCCTGACCTGGTATGTGACCGACAAGAAGGAATATCTTGGGTCGCTGCGCGAGTTGGGTCGTGTCTACAAGGAGGTCATCGGACGCCACTATCCGGCCATGGCGCTGGTTCAGGTGGCGGACCTTGTCGAAGATCGCGCCAAGGTCGAGATCGAGGCGACCGCGGTGATCCCCGAGGCGTGATCTGCCCCGCTGTTTCCTTTTCGCGACGCTGCACCATAGCGGGCAGGGCTGGCTCATCAGGTTGCAAAGGACCGGTGCAATACGGACACCGCTACTGGCGGGACCGGCGCAGCAGAAACTGGAAGACCCACGTCGCTGGCGACCGCGATGGCCGGAGATCAGTCGGGCAGCCCCGCCATGGCGGTGGCTTCGGATTGCCGCGACTTGCAGCAGGGTAGACGGCTGGCTCAGGCCAAACCGTTGCCCCCCTGCCTGGCGCGCCCCCGGATAACGGTGGTTCTTGGAATCATCGCACTGGGTTACCCTTTGGCACTTGCGCAGGTCTTTGGCCCTTGCGCGGGAAAAGGGGGCGTTCTTGGCAGGCTAC
>ERZ1645187.4967-NODE-4967-length-10533-cov-44.089616_pt1 | contig 10533 bp, 7 predicted proteins | sample MGYA00575352_ERZ1645187 | MGnify/ENA primary metagenome ERZ1645187 (study PRJEB40837, sample SAMN11349314) | freshwater sediment metagenome | isolation source: river sediment | host: Sediment | place: India: Wazaribad , New Delhi | collected 2017-02-21 ...
GCACCTGCGGCGTGACCACGTTCTCGCTGATCTTCTCGTTTGCGACCTGGTTCGTGATGAGCGCCGTGGTCGTGCGCATGCCGGCCATCGGCTTCAAGTTCACGACCAGCGAACTGTTCTGGCTGGCGGCGATTCCCGGGCTGGCCTCGGGCATCCTGCGCCTGATTCATGCGAACTTCATTCCGATGCTGGGCACGCGCCCGGTGGTCAGCATCGCGACGATCCTGAAGGTGATTCCGATGGTCTGGCTGGGCTACGCGGTCCAGGACCTGAACACGCCCTGGAGCACCTTCATGATCATCGGCTTCCTGTGCGGCATGGGCGGCGGCGACTTCTCGTCCTTCATGCCGTCCACCAGCATCTTCTTCCCGAAGCGGCTGCAGGGCACTGCCATGGGAATCCAGGCGGGACTGGGCAACTTCGGCGTGTCGATCGTGCAATTCGTGGCGCCCTGGATCATCGGCTTTGCGGCGCTGGGCGCCGCGGTCGGCGGTCCGCAGGTCTTCACCAAGGCCGATCCGATCAAAGGCGCGATCACCGTCACCAAGGACGCTGGCATCGTCAAGGATGTGGTGATCAACCAGCCTGAGCTGGCCGAGGCCATCCTGGTGGTGAAGGAAGATGGCGTGCTGAAGAACGTCACGCTGAAGGAAACCGACAAAGTCAAGGCGATCAAGGCCGAAGTCAAGAAGGATGACAAGGGGCAGATCACCGAGGTGGTCACCACCAAGGGTGTGGCCGTCGACGTCAAGCGCAACCCTGCTGGACAGATCACCGACGTGGCGGTGCGCAACGTGGTCAAGAAAGGCATGTGGCTGCAGAACGCCGCCTTCATCTGGGTGCCGTTCCTGGTGCTGGCGTTCATTCTGTCGGTCATCTTCCTGCGCAGCCTCCAGATGCCCACGCGGGGCTTCATGGGCCAGTTCGAGATCCTGAGCAGCCGCAACCGGGCGCGGGTGCACACCTGGAACTGCACGATGACCTACATCTGCTCGTTCGGTTCGTTCTCGGGCTTCTCGGGCGCCTTCCCGATGCTGATCAAGACCTTGTACGGCGGTTTCGACGGTGCGCCCGATCCGCTGGCCTATGCCTACATTGGCCCGCTGCTCGGCGGTCTGGTGCGCATGTTGACCGGCGGCATTTTCGACAAGATCGGCGGCAGCAAGGGCATGCACTGGACGACCATCGGCCAGATCGGCGGCGTGGCCTTCCTGGTCTTCGGCGGCTACCTCACGCCCACCAGCGTCGACCAGTTCAGCGGCTTCCTCTGGGGCATGTTGTGGATCTTCCTCATGTCGGGCATCAACAACGCCGCCACGTTCCGCCAATACCCCATCGTGTTCGCCTACTCGCCCGCCAAGGGCGCGCAGATGCTGGGCTGGACCGGTGCCTGGGCGGCCTTCGGTCCGTTCGTCTGGAATTCGTTGATCGCCACTTCGCTGGAAAAGACCGGTGCGGTCACCGCTTTCTTCATCGGTTGTGCCGTGTTCTACGTGTACTCGCTGCTGGTCAACTGGTGGTACTACACCCGCAGCGGCGCCGAGCGCTTCGACTACGGCAACGGTGGCGGTACCTGGTGGGACAAGCTGTCCGGAGCCGAGAAAGAGCGCATGAAGCGTATCGACCTCGGACAGGCCGCCTGAACGCCGGAGCCCTGACATGAACAGCATCGTGCACATCGGCGCCGTGGTCTATGGGCTGGCCCTGGCGGCGGGCGCCTTCGTGAACCACCCGCTGACCGAAGCCCTGCGGGTGGATGCGATGTTTCTGCCCAACGCGTCGGATCGGACCCGCCCGCTGAATCTGATTTTCGGGTTGCTGGTGGCGGGTTACGGCGCGTGGTCGCTGTGGGGCCAGGGATGAATGAAGGTCGCGTCGTCGATGGCATTGCCATCGGATTCGGCGCGGACCGGATGTTTGAAATGGAGGGGGCTTGCGCAGGCGTTCAGCGCCTGGGTGGTGCCCCGATTGTTAGCTGAAAGGAAATTACGACCATGAGCCATTTTCTGGATCGACTGAGTTACTTTTCGAGCCCCCGGGAGGCTTTTTCCGGTGACCACGGTGTCGCCACTGGAGAAGACCGCACCTGGGAAGATGCCTACCGCAACCGCTGGGCCCACGACAAGATTGTGCGCTCCACCCACGGCGTGAACTGCACGGGCTCCTGCTCGTGGAAGATCTACGTCAAGGGCGGCATCGTGACCTGGGAAACCCAGCAGACCGATTACCCGCGCACCCGCTGGGATATGCCCAACCACGAACCGCGCGGTTGCGCGCGCGGCGCCAGCTACAGCTGGTACCTTTACAGCGCCAATCGGGTGAAATACCCGTTGGTGCGCGGGCGTTTGCTCGAGCGCTGGCGTGCTGCGCTCAAGGTGAGCAAGACCCCGGTGGATGCCTGGGCCCTCATCCAGCAGAACCCTGAGGCCCGGCGCGACTATCAGCAGGTGCGCGGCATGGGTGGCTTCGTGCGAAGTAGTTGGGACGAAGTCAACCAGCTCATCGCAGCAGCCAACGTTTACACCATCAAGCAGCACGGCCCCGATCGCGTGATTGGCTTCTCACCGATCCCGGCCATGAGCATGGTGAGCTATGCCGCCGGCAGCCGCTACCTGTCACTGATCGGTGGGGTGTGCATGAGCTTTTACGACTGGTACTGCGACCTGCCACCGGCCAGTCCGCAGATCTGGGGTGAGCAGACCGACGTTCCGGAGTCGGCCGACTGGTACAACAGCACCTTCATCATCGCCTGGGGTTCCAACGTGCCCCAGACCCGCACGCCCGATGCCCACTTCTTCACCGAGGTTCGTTACAAGGGCACCAAGACCGTTGCGGTAACGCCCGACTATTCGGAGGTCGCCAAGCTGTCCGACCTGTGGCTGCACCCCAAGCAGGGCACCGACGCCGCGCTCGCCATGGCGATGGGGCATGTGGCGCTCAAGGAGTTCTATTTCCCCGGTGGCGGCAAGCCGCGTAGCAGCTATTTCGATGACTACGCCCGCCGTTACACCGACCTGCCGCTATTGGTCATGCTCAAGGAACACCGCTTGCCGGATGGCACCACGACCATGGTGCCTGACCGCTACCTGCGCGCCAGCGACTTCAACGGCAAGATGGGTCAGAAGAGCAACCCCGAGTGGAAAACCGTGGCGTTTGACACCGACGGAAAGGCGGTGCTGCCCAACGGTTCCATCGGCTTCCGATGGGGCGAGCCGGGTCGCGAAGACGAGGGCAAGTGGAACCTGGAGTCCAAAGAGGCGCGCGACAACAGCGATGTCAAGCTTAAGCTTTCGGTGATCGAAGACGGCGAACAGGAACACCAGGTGGTGGACGTGTGCTTCCCGTATTTCGGCGGGCGCGAGACCCCCAACTTCACGGGCAACACACAGAGCGGCGAGATCAACCGCGCCAAAGTCCCGGTCGTGCGCCTGCGCCTGGGCAAGGCCGGTGAAGAGCGTTACGCCATGGTGGCCACCGTGTTCGATCTGCAGGTCGCGCAGTACGGCATCAACCGCGGCCTGGGCAGCGGCGCCAAGGACTTCAACGACAACGCCGCCTACACACCGGCTTGGCAGGAAAGCATCACCGGTGTGCCGCGCGAGCAGGTGATCACCGTGGCGCGCCAGTTCGCCGATAACGCCGACAAGACCCGGGGCAAGTCGATGGTGATCATCGGCGCGGCCATGAACCACTGGTACCACGCCGACATGAACTACCGCGGCGTTATCAACCTGCTGATGATGTGCGGCTGCATCGGCCAGAGTGGTGGTGGCTGGGCCCATTACGTGGGCCAGGAAAAGCTGCGGCCGCAGACCGGCTGGGTGCCGCTGGCTTTTGCCACCGACTGGGCGCGTCCCCCGCGCCAGCAAAACAGCACCAGCTTCTTCTATGCCCACACCGACCAGTGGCGCTACGAGAAGCTGGGCATGGACGAGATCGTCTCGCCCCTGGCGGACAAGTCTCTGTTCGGCGGCAGCATGATCGACTACAACGTGCGCGCCGAGCGGATGGGCTGGCTGCCCAGCGCGCCGCAGCTCAAGACCAACCCGATGCAGGTGGTCAAGGACGCGCAGGCCGTCGGCATGGACCCGAAGGACTACGCGGTCAAGGCGCTGAAAGATGGCACGCTGGAGATGAGCTGCGAAGACCCGGACGCACCGCAGAACTGGCCGCGCAACATGTTTGTGTGGCGCTCCAACCTGCTGGGCTCCAGCGGAAAGGGCCACGAGTATTTCTGCAAGCACCTGCTGGGCACCGAAAACGGGGTGCAAGGCAAAGATCTAGGCAAAGACGACGCCAAACCCGCCGAAGTCCGGTGGCACAAGGATGCGCCGCAAGGCAAGCTGGACCTGCTTGTCACGCTGGACTTCCGCATGAGCACCACTTGTCTTTATTCCGACATCGTGCTGCCCACGGCGAGCTGGTACGAAAAGAACGACCTCAACACCAGCGACATGCACCCCTTCATCCATCCGCTATCTGCAGCGGTGGACCCGGTGTGGCAGGCGCGTTCGGACTGGGAGATTTACAAAGGCTTTGCCAAGGCCTTTAGCGAAGTCTGCGTGGGCCATCTTGGCGTTGAAAAGGAGGTGGTGCTATCGCCCATCATGCATGACACCCCGGGCGAGATGGCCCAGCCATTCGACGTGAAGGAGTGGAAGAAGGGCGAGTGCGAACTGATCCCCGGCAAGACCGCGCCGCAGATCACAGTGGTCGAGCGTGACTACCCCAACGTTTTCAAGCGTTTCACCGCACTGGGCCCGTTGATGGACAAGTTGGGCAACGGCGGCAAGGGCATCGGCTGGAAAACCGGCACCGAGGTGGAGCAATTGGGCCAGCTCAATGGCACCACGCTGGAAGAAGGCGTATCCCAAGGCATGCCGCGCATTGTCAGCGACATTGACGCCTGCGAGGTGATCATGCAACTGGCCCCTGAGACCAACGGCCATGTAGCCGTCAAGGCCTGGGAGGCGCTGGGCAAACAGACCGGGCGCGATCACACGCACCTGGCGCTTTATCGCGAAGACGAGAAGATCCGCTACCGCGACATCCAGGCGCAGCCCCGCAAGATCATCTCCAGCCCAACCTGGAGCGGCATCGAGAGCGAGACCGTCAGCTACAACGCGGGTTACACCAACGTCCACGAACTGATCCCATGGCGCACCCTGTCGGGCCGCCAGCAGTTCTACCAGGACCACCCCTGGATGATCGCCTTCGGTGAAGGCTTTGGCAGCTACCGCCCGCCGGTGGATCTGAAAACCACTAAAAGCATCCACAACATCAAGCCTAACGGGAACAAAGAGATCCAGTTGAACTTCATCACACCGCACCAGAAGTGGGGAATTCACTCCACCTACAGCGACAACCTGATGATGCTCACGCTCAACCGCGGTGGCACCGTGATCTGGCTCAGCGAAAACGACGCCCGGAACGCCGGCATTGAAGACAACGACTGGATCGAGTTGTTCAACATCAACGGCGCCGTGGCAGGGCGTGCGGTCGTGAGCCAGCGGGTCAACGATGGCATGTGCCTGATGTACCACTCGCAGGAAAAGATCATCAACACCCCGGGCTCGGAGATAACGGGCGTGCGCGGCGGCATCCACAACTCGGTGACCCGCATCGTGATCAAGCCGACACACATGATCGGCGGCTACGCGCAGTTGAGCTACGGCTTCAACTACTACGGAACCATCGGCACCAACCGCGACGAGTTCGTGGTGGTGCGCAAGATGGCCAAGGTGGACTGGCTGGACACCCCCGCGGACGACCACTTGGTCCGCGCTTACCAGTCGCAAGGCGAGAACCCCTGAGCCCGCTGCCCTTCATTCGGAGTCAAACATGAAAATACGCGCACAAATCGGCATGGTGCTGAACCTGGACAAATGCATCGGCTGCCACACCTGTTCGGTCACCTGCAAAAACGTCTGGACCAGCCGCCCCGGTATGGAATACGCCTGGTTCAACAACGTCGAAACCAAACCCGGCATCGGCTACCCCAAGGAGTGGGAGAACCAGGACAAGTGGAACGGCGGCTGGGTCCGCAAGAGCAATGGAACGATCGAACCCCGGCAAGGGGCGAAGTGGAAGTTGCTCATGCGCATCTTCGCCAATCCGAACATGCCGCAGATCGACGACTACTATGAGCCCTTCACCTTCGACTATGACCACCTGCAGTCGGCGCCCGAGATGAAGCACGCACCCACCGCGCGCCCGCGCTCGCTGATCACCGGCAAGCGGATGGAAAAAATCGTCTGGGGTCCGAACTGGGAGGAAATCCTTGGCGGCGAGTTTGCCAAGCGTGGCAAGGACAAGAATTTCGACGACGTGCAGAAGGCGATGTACGGGGAGTTCGAAAACACCTTCATGATGTACCTGCCCCGCCTTTGCGAACACTGCTTGAATCCGGCCTGCGTAGCATCGTGCCCCTCGGGCTCGATCTACAAGCGCGAGGAAGACGGCATCGTGCTGATTGACCAGGACAAGTGCCGCGGCTGGCGCATGTGCGTCAGTGGCTGCCCCTACAAGAAGATCTACTACAACTGGAAGTCGGGCAAGGCCGAGAAGTGCATCTTCTGCTACCCCCGCATCGAGGCCGGCCAGCCCACGGTCTGCAGCGAGACCTGTGTGGGCCGCATCCGTTATCTGGGCGTGCTGCTGTACGACGCCGATCGCATCCAGGAGGCCGCCAGCGTCGAGCGCGATCGCGACCTGTACCAGGCGCAGCTCGACATCTTCCTGGACCCGAACGATCCCAGGGTCATCGAGCAGGCACGGATTGACGGCATACCGGACGCCTGGATGGAATCCGCCCGCAGGAGCCCGGTCTACAAGATGGCGGTGCAATGGAAAGTGGCCTTGCCGTTGCACCCCGAGTACCGCACGCTGCCCATGGTCTGGTACGTGCCGCCGCTTTCGCCCATCACTGCGGCTGCGAATGCCGGTCAGATGGGGATCAACGGCGAGATCCCGGACGTGAAATCGCTGCGAATCCCTGTCAAGTACCTGGCCAACCTGCTGACCGCAGGCGATACCCAGCCCGTTGAACGTGCGCTGGAACGCATGCTGGCCATGCGAGCCTACCAGCGCGCAAAGCACGTGGAGGGTGTTGTCAACCAGGCGGTACTCGATCAGGTGCAGCTCAAGGCCAACGAGGTCGAGGAGATGTACCGCTACATGGCCATCGCCAATTACGAAGACCGCTTCGTGATCCCTACCACGCACCGTGAATATGCCGAGAACGCCTTCAACGTGCGCGGCGGTTGCGGCTTCAGTTTTGGCAACGGATGCTCCGAGGGCATCGGCGAAACCAGCCTTTTCGGCAGCGAGAAGAAGCGCACCATTCCGATCAAGGCGGAGGTCTGAGCGATGGGCTATCTGAAAAAATCGCCGCCAGTGGCGGCCCGCACGCTTCGGGTGCTTTCCCGACTCCTGAGCTATCCCAATGCTGAACTGCGCGAGCACCTTCCTGAACTGGCCACCGCGCTGCGTAGCGAGGCGGCGCTGTCGACCGCCAGACTGGATGAATTGGACGACCTGATCCACTGGTTGTCGGGGTCTTCGCGGGAATCCGGTCTGCTCGCTGTGGAGGAGGCCTATGTGGAGCTCTTCGACAGGGGGCGCTCCACGTCGCTGCAACTGTTCGAGCATGTTCATGGCGATTCCCGCGAGCGTGGCCCGGCGATGATCGATCTGGCGCAGACTTTCGAGAAGGCCGGTCTTTTCCTGGCCCCCGGAGAAATGCCGGACTACTTGCCGGTGGTGCTGGAATTCACATCCACCCAGCCACCCCGGGAGGCGCGGGCCTTCCTGAGGGAAATGGCGCACATTTTTAACGCCATCTTCGCAGCGCTGCAACAGCGTGACACCCGCTACGCCAGCGTCCTCGGCGCCTTGCTGGAGCTTTCCGGCGAAAAAGCCAAACCGGTGAAGGTCAAGCCGGAAGAATCGCTGGACCAGACCTGGGAAGAGCCGGTTGTTTTCGATGGGTGTTCGACCAAAGGTCAATCCAATCCGAATCAGCCGCAAATCATTCATATCGTTCGCACGAATGCCGCGAACACACACAAGATCGGAGTATCCGTATGAGCGCTCTCCATACTTTCTTCTTTTCGGTTTACCCCTACATCTGCCTGGCGGTGTTCCTGATGGGCAGCCTGGCTCGGTTCGACCGTGATCAATACACGTGGAAGAGCGACTCGTCGCAGCTGCTTCGCCAGGGCAGCCTGCGGTGGGGCAGCAACCTGTTCCATGTGGGCATTCTGTTCCTGTTCTTCGGACATTTTGTAGGCTTGCTCACGCCACACTCCGTCTATGAGCACTTCATCTCTGCTGAAAACAAGCAGCTGATGGCCGTGTACTCGGGTGGCGCTGCGGGGGTTATCTGCTTTATCGGGCTGACGCTGTTGCTGCATCGGCGAATTTTTGATCCGCGCATCCGGCTGACCAGTCACCGCACCGATCTCGCGATTCTGATCATTTTGTGGATTCAGCTGTCGATTGGTCTGGCGACCCTGCCGCTCTCGCTGCATCATTCAGATGGTTCGGTCATGATGGCGCTCGGTGAGTGGGCCCAGCGGCTGGTGACGTTCCGCCCGGGTGGCGCCGAACTGCTGGTCAATCTTCAATGGACCTACAAGATTCACCTGGTGCTGGGGATGACGATCTTCCTGTTGTTCCCCTTCAGCCGGCTGGTGCATGTCTGGAGCGGCTTTGGGACCGTCGCCTATCTGTTCCGTCCCCATCAGGTTGTGAGGGCCCGGCGCCTCAATTTGCCTGTCGGACAGAATCAGGCCAACCGTTCCGGCGCAGTTGTTCAAGGAAACGGTCATGCAAAGTGAAGTGCTCCAGCAGGGAATTGCACGTGTCAATGGAGTCGCCCTGAACACGGCTGAAACGAGCCTGTCCGGAGACGAACTACGCCAGCGGGCCTACTCGGAATTGCTGCGCCAAGCGGCCATCGAGCGTGACCTGCTGTCCGAAAGCGATGTTCCCGGCAGTGACGGCGTGCTCAGTGAAGCGGCCGCCCATGCTATCGAGGCACTGCTGGAGCAGAGCCTCATCATTCCCGAACCCACCGAAGAGGCCTGCCAGCGCCATCATGCCGCTCATCGTGCGACCTACTGCGCCGGTGAGCGGGTGAACGTCAGGCATATCCTGTTTGCCGTCACACAGGGCGTCGATGTGGTCGCGCTGCGCAACCGTGCCGAGACAACGCTGTTGGACGTGCGCTGTCATGACGGCAGGCGGGCTGACGAAGCCTTCGCCGAGGCGGCCAGCACACTGTCCAACTGCCCGAGTGGTGCGGAGGGAGGGCATCTGGGCTGGCTCAGCGCATCGGACTGCGCCCCCGAGTTTGCCTGCGAGTTGTTTGGTCACGCCGAAGTGGGCGTGCTCCCGCGGCTGGTTCACAGCCGCTTCGGGCTGCATGTGGTCGAGGTGCTGGAACGGGAGCCCGGCGTGGAGCAGGCCTTCGAGTCGGTGCGCGGTGCGGTGGCCATGGCCTTGCGGCAGCAGGCCTACGTGACGGCCTTGCGTCAGTACCTGAGCCTGCTGGCCGGCCAGGCGCAGCTCGAAGGAGTCGAGCTGGACGTGGCCGAGACGCCGCTGGTTCAGTAACGAACCAGGCATCACACCGACGCATCGTTCGGACTTCGCTTCTTCGAAAGTGACCGATACCCCGGCGGATGCGAGGAGACCGTCATGAGGCTTCAGACGACGACAGTCACCGGTTGCGCCAGCAGCGGCTGCGAGTGCGCTGCGGGCGCTTTTTCGACGCCGCCGGTCGTGGTCAATGGCTACGGCCTGGCAGGACTGGAAGGCCGAACGGCCCCGGACACGCTCGCCTGCCGGGTGGTGGACGAACTGCTGAGACAACGCGCGGTGGCAGCCGGTCTGCTGGCCGATGTGGGAACGGGCCTGGCGCCAGCGCTCGATGCCGGCTCGCGCGAAGTGATTGCGGCGATGCTGGCGGAGCAGGTGGCAGCGCCCGATGCGAGCGCTGAAGAATGTGAAGCCGTCTACGCGGCGAATCCCCAGCGTCACGTACGGGGTCAGGCGTTGCACGTGCGCCACATCCTGTTTGAGGTGACCCCGGCAGTCAATGTCCACGATCTCCTGGTCCAGGCCGAGCGGGCCTTGGTGGAACTGTCACGGCCAGGTGTCGGTCCGGGCCGGTTCGCCGAGATTGCCGCGCAGGTTTCGGCCTGTTCCACCGGGGCGAACGGCGGTGACCTGGGGTGGATCGGCCCCGGCGACTGCGAACCGGAGCTGGCCAACGAACTGTTCGAGCACAGCCATTCCCGCTGGGGCATGGGGGTGCATCCCCGCCTGATCCACACCGGCCGCGGCTTTCACATCGTCGAGGTGCTCGGTCGGCGCAAGGGGCGGCAGCTGACCTACGCCGAAGCGCGGACGAGCATCGCGTTGCAGCTCATCTGCCAGAAGCGCCGCAGCACATTGGAGCGCTACCTGGGGGCATTGCTGGCCGACGCGCGCCTGCAAGGTGCGGACGCGACCAAACTGAACCTGGAG
>ERZ1645187.4968-NODE-4968-length-10531-cov-6.525296_pt1 | contig 10531 bp, 8 predicted proteins | sample MGYA00575352_ERZ1645187 | MGnify/ENA primary metagenome ERZ1645187 (study PRJEB40837, sample SAMN11349314) | freshwater sediment metagenome | isolation source: river sediment | host: Sediment | place: India: Wazaribad , New Delhi | collected 2017-02-21 ...
CGTGCAGCGCCTGTGCGAGATCGAGACCTATCGCGCCATGTCGATGCTGGGTCTGATGCGGGCCCGCGACCTGACCGCCCGGCTGAACGTGATCGACCCGCGCCTGTCGGATCTGGTCGCGCGGCTGGAAGGGCAGGACAAGCCGGCCGAGGCGCTGCTGCATGACCTTCTGTCGATCTCGGCCGAGCTGGAGACGCTGGCGGTGCAGTTCTCGTTCCGCTTCGGCGCGACCGGCGCCTATGAGGCAATCGTGGACCAGCGCGTTGCGGCGCTGCGCGAAGAGCGGTTTCTGGGGCGGCAGACGTTTTCCGAGTTCATGGCGCGGCGCTATGATCCGGCGATGCGGACGGTGAAGGCGACCGAGGCCCGGCTGAAAAGCCTGGCCAAGCGGGCCGCCCGCGCGGCCGAATTGCTGCGCACGCGCGTGGATGTGGAACGCAGCGCCCAGAACCAGCGACTGCTGGAAAGCATGGATCGCCGCGCCGATCTGGCCCTGCGCCTGCAGCACACGGTCGAGGGGCTGTCGGTGGTGGCGATCAGCTATTACGCGGTCAGCCTGGCCAGCTATGCCGCCTATCCGCTGATGAAGGCGGCCGGGATTGGCAAGGAGGCGGGCACGGCGCTGTTGGTGCCGCCGGTGATCCTTGCCGTCTGGGCGATGATCCGGCGCATCCGCAAGGGGATGCACTGAGGGTCTAAAGATCCCGCAGCCGTGGGTCCAGCTGCCGGCGCAGCCCCTCGCCCAACAGGTTGACCGCCAGCACCGTCAGGGTGATCGCCAGCCCTGGCCACAGCACACGGCCGGGATGGCTGCGGATGTCGTCCAGCCCCTCGTGCAGCAGGCTGCCCCAGGTTGGGAAATCGGGCGGAAAGCCCTGTCCCAGAAAGCTCAGCACGCTTTCCAGCAGGATCGCCTCGGCCACGCAGAGGGTGGCGGCGACAAGGACGGGGGCGGCCAGATTGGGCAGCAGGTGGTGGCGGATGATCCGCGGGCCGCGCGCGCCGATCCCCTGCGCGGCGCGGATGAAATCCCGCTCGCGCAGGGACAGCACCTCGGCCCGCGCCAGCCGCGCCACCGGCATCCAGGCGGTCAGGCCAAGGGCCGCGACGATCAGGATGAAGGGGCCGGCCTCGGGCCCCAGCGCGCGGGAGGCTGCATCGCGGAACAGCATCAGCAGAACCAGCAGCAGGGGCAGCAGCGGCAGCGACAGCCAGGCATCGGTCAGCCGCATCAGCAGCCCGTCCAGCCCCCGCACCCAGCCCGCCAGCACGCCAACGGCGGTGCCCAGCGTGACCGCAAGGACCATCGCCGACAGCCCCACTGCAAGGCTGATCCGGCCGCCCTGCAACAGCCGGGCCAGCAGGTCGCGGCCCAGCTGGTCGGTGCCCAGCGGATGCGCCGCACTGCCGGGCAGGTTGCGCGCCGCCAGCATCCGCACCGGGTCCGGGTCGATGAAGGTCGGGTCAAGAGGCCAGAGCCACGGCCCCAGCGCCACCGCCGCCGCAAGACCTGCCAGCAGCGCCAGCCCTGCCACAAGGCGCGCGTCAGCCATGCCGCAGCCTCGGGTCCAGGGCCGCGTAAAGGACATCGGCAATCAGGTTGCACAGCACCACCAGCACCGCGAACAGAAAGACAATGGTCTGCACCATCGGCAGGTCCGAGGCCCGGATCGCCCCGATCAGCGCCGCGCCGATGCCGTTCACCTTGAAGATCGTCTCGGTCACGATCGCGCCGCCAAAGACCGTGGGCAGGCCCAGAGCGATCACCGTCACCACCGGGATCAGCGCATTGGGCAGCACATGCACCAGCACCACGCGCATCTCGGACAAGCCACGGGCGCGGGCGGCGCGTACATGATCCTGCGGCAGCACCTCCTGCATGGCGGCGCGCAGATAGCGGCCGATCACGGCGGCGTTGGCCAGTGCCAGAACACCCACCGGCAGCGCCATCTGCCGCACTTGCTGACCAAGGCTGGCCCAATCCGTCACCCGCAGCGTGGTGTCATAAGCGGTCGGAAACCAGCCCAGCCGCGCCGCAAACAGCAGCGAGACCAGCGCAGCGGTCAGAAACGTCGGCAGCGACACGCCCAGCAGCGTCACCAGCCCAAGGCCGCGATCCCAGAGGCCCCCGGGCCGCAGTGCCGCCACGATCCCGATCGGCAGGGCCAGCACGGCTCCCAGCAGGTAGCCGCCGCCCACCACCGCCAGCGTCTGCGGCAGACGCTCGGCGATCACCTCCATCACCGGGCCGCGCGATTGCCAACTGGTGATCCGCGCCTGCCCCTCGGCCATCGCGGTGCCAAAGGTGGCATCAAGGGCGGCCAGCGGCTCGATCATGAAGACCTGCCTGAGCCACAGCAGATAGCGCCACAGCGCGGGCTCGTTCACGCCCATCTGCTCGATGATCCGCGCGCGGACCTCGGCGGGGATGGTCTGCGGGATCTGGCTGGCCGGGCTGCCCGGGGCCAGATCCACGACCAGAAACACCACCGCGCTGATGACCAGCAGCGTCGGGACCGAGATCAGGAGCCGCCTTGCGATGTATCGCCGCATCCCTGCCGCCCCCTTGCACCCATGGGCCGCGCGCCGATTGCGCGGTGCCTTACTTGATACGATACCATTCGGCCGCGCGCGAGAGTTCGGCATCCCACGGCCCGGCCACCACACCGCCCAGACTGTTGGCCCGCGCCGACAGACGGCCCCGATGCACCAGCGGCAACAGCGCCATCTGTCCGGTGGTGACCATGGTGTCCAGCGCGCGGATCAGCGCCGCCCGCTCGTCCGGGGCGATGCTTTGCTGCAGCCGTGCCAGCGCCGCGTCAAAGGCCGGATCGCAGAAGCGGCCGATATTTTCGGCCTGCCACTGGTTTTCGGGGCCGGGGATGCGGTCGCAGGTCAGTTGCGCCAGATAGGGCTCGGGGTCGGTGCCGTCCCACTCGCTGGCATACATCTGCACATCGGCGTAAAATTTCTGATGCGTGTCGGGCGAGGCAGGATCACTGCCAAAGAACACGCCCGCGTCGATCTGCCTGAGCGTGACCGAAACGCCGATCTCGGACCACCAGCTTTTGACCAGCGCCTGAACATCCTGCCGGATCGGGTTGACCGTGGTCTGGAAGGTCAGCGCCAGCGGCCGGCCGTCCTTTTCGCGCACCCCGTCGCCGTCCTGATCCTGCCAGCCGGCCTGGTCCAGCAGGGCCTTGGCCGCGGCCAGATCCTGCGTCAGGCAGCTGGTGTCGGCCGAGGCATATTCGGCGGGGGCCGGGATCAGATTGCAGACCGGCCGGCCCGCGCTGCCATAGCCGAGATCAGCCAGCACACCGCGGTCGATCGCCAGCGACAAGGCCCGGCGCACCCGAAGATCTGACAGGATCGGATGCGGATGGCGGGGCGTGCTGCGCGTGCCCTCGGGCAGATCGGGCGAGGGGTCGGTAAGGTTCAGCACGATCCGCTCGACCAGACCGCCAAAGCCGGTGACAAAATTGCCCTTGCCTATGGTCGTCAGCTCGGCCTGCAGAGGCGGGGGGATCAGCGTGTTCCAGGCATAGTCGAACTCGCCCGTCTCCAGCACCGCGCGCGCCGCCCCCTCGGCATCGCCGCCGCCTTTCAGCACCACCTCGGCAAAGGCCGGGCGAGCCGGGTCGCGGTAATGGGGATTGGCGGCAAAGGTCGCCACATCATTGACGCGAAACTCTTGCACCACAAACGGACCGGTGCCGATCGGGGCAAAGTTCTGCTCGGAACAGCTGGCCGCGGCGGCACCCAGACAGGCGGCAAACTGCGCCTTTTGCAGGATCGGGGCCGAGGCGCCGGTAAAGGCGATCCAGGGGTTGGCCTTTGGCGCGTCAAAGCTGACCCGCACGGTCAGCGGGTCCACGGCCTCGACCGCGGTCACGCCGGCAAATTTGGCAAGTTGCGCGCAGGCGCCCTCGGGATGGGTGCAATAGCTGTGGGTAAAGACCACATCCTCGGCCGTGACCGGGCTGCCATCCGACCAGCGCAGGTCTGGCCGCAGCCGCCAGGTGACCGACCGGCGATCCGCCGCCACGCCGCCATTCTCGACCGTCGGCACCGCCTCGGCCAGCCGCGGGACCAGATGACCGTTCTCGTCAAAGCCGGCCAGCGGCTCCAGCATCAGCGAGGCCGCGTCGATATCCTTGGTGCCGCCCGACAGGTAGGGGTTCAGGATCGACACCGCCTGATGGTAGATCAGCCGAAGTGTGCCATCACTGCCCCGCTGGGCATGGGCGGCAGGGGCAAAGGCGACGGGGATCATGAGGCCCAGCAGGGCGGTCATGCGGATCATGGTATCCTCCAGCCGGTCGGGCAGACCTGGGGTTGGCCGAAACCTTTCCGGGATGGGTTTCGATGGAAATCGCGGAAATCGTAAGGCTTACCTATCCTGACAAGGACGTTTACGCGGTTGTCTTGTATTTGCCATCGACCTGCAAGATGTGTTGCGATGCCAAAAGTTTCCCGGCACCTTGCCGGCAAAGGAGACAGGGATGCCGATCAAGAACCGACTGGCCGACATGCTGCCCGAGATCACCGCCTGGCGGCATGATTTTCATCGACACCCCGAGCTGCTTTATGACCTGCCGCGCACGGCCGGCCGCGTGGCCGAGCTGCTGCGGTCCTTTGGCTGCGACGAGGTGGTCGAGGGGGTGGGGCGGTCTGGCGTGGTGGCGGTGATCCGTGGCCAGAGCGACTCGCGGGGGCTGACGGTTGGTCTGCGCGCCGACATGGACGCGCTGCCGATCCCCGAGCGGACCGGCAAGCCCCATGCCTCGACCGTGCCGGGGCGGATGCATGCCTGCGGCCATGACGGCCATACCGCGATGCTGCTGGCCGCCGCGCGCTATCTGACCGAGACCCGCGCCTTCGATGGCCGCGCGGTGCTGATCTTCCAGCCCGCCGAAGAGGGGGGCGGTGGCGGCCGCGCGATGGTCGAGGATGGGCTGATGGACCGCTGGGGCATCGACGAGGTCTATGCGCTGCACAACATGCCCGGCATCCCCACGGGCAAGTTTGCGATCCGCGAGGGGGCGATGATGGCCGCCGCCGACCAGTTCGAGATCACCGTCACCGGCAAGGGCGGCCATGCCGCGCGCCCGCATGACTGTATCGACACGACGCTGGTCGTGGCGCAGATCGTGGTGGCGCTGCAATCCATCGCCTCCCGCAATGTGGACCCGCTGAAACAGGCGGTGGTCTCGGTCACGGCGGTGGAGACCGAGACCAAGGCCTATAATGTCATCCCGCAGGTGGTGCGGATGAAGGGCACCGCGCGCACGCTGGAAGAGGGGGTGCGCGATCAGGTCGCCCGCCGCATCGCCGAACTGGCCGAAGGCACCGCGCTGGCCTTCGGGGCGCGGGCCGAGGTGAACTACATGCGCGGCTATCCGGTCACGCAAAACCACCCAGAAAACGCCCGCTTTGCCGCCGAGGTGGCCCAGGCGGTCTCGGGCCCGGTGGATATGACGGTCGCGCCGCTGATGGCAGGCGAGGATTTCAGTTACATGCTGAACGCCCGTCCCGGTGCCTATGCCTTCATGGGCAATGGCGACACCGCGATGATCCACAGCCCGGATTATGACTTTGACGATGAGGCGCTGCCGGTGGGGGCCAGCTGGTTTGCCGGCCTGATCGAGGCGCGGATGCCGTTGCGCTGAGGCCAGACCGGGGAGGGGGCGCTGCCCCCGTCCCTGCGGGACTCCCCCGGGATATTTGCGCCTGAATGATGACGGGGGGATCTAGCCGCCGGTGTGGCTCATGTGGCGGGGCATCTGGCCTTCGACCTTCTGGCGGGAATAGTCGAAGTCATGGCCTTTGGGTTTGCGGGCGATGGCCGCGCGGATCGCGGCGTCCAGCGTGGCGGGGTCATCGCTGGCGCGCAGGACGGCGCGCAGGTCGGCGCGATCCTCCTGGCCGAGACACATGTAGAGTTCGCCCGTGCAGGTCAGCCGCACCCGGTTGCAGCTTTCGCAGAAATTGTGGCTGAGCGGGGTGATGAAGCCGATCTTCTGGCCTGTTTGTTCCAGCCGCACATAGCGGGCGGGGCCGCCGGTGCGTTCAGCCAGATCGGTCAGGGTGAAGCGTTCGGCCAGCCGGGCGCGCAGGTCGCTCAGCGGCCAATACTGGTCCAGCCGGTCGCCCTCCATCTCGCCCATCGGCATGACCTCGATGAAGGTCAGGTCGTGGCCTTCAGAGGCGCACCAGTCGACCAGCGGAAACAGCTCGTCCTCGTTGAAGCCCTTGAGGGCGACCGCGTTGATCTTGACGCGCAGCCCGGCAGCGGTGGCGGCGCGGATGCCCTCCAGCACCTGCGGAAGCCTGCCCCAGCGGGTGATCTCGGCGAATTTGGCCGGGTCCAGCGTATCGAGCGAGACATTGATCCGCCGCACGCCGCAATCGGCCAGTTCGGGCGCAAAGCGGGCCAGTTGGCTGCCATTGGTGGTCAGTGTCAGCTCTTTCAGCGCGCCGCTGTCCAGATGCCGCGACATGGCCCGGAAAAAGGTCATGATCCCCTTGCGGACCAAAGGCTCGCCCCCGGTGATGCGCAGCTTTTCCACCCCCAGCCCGACGAAGGCCGAGCATAGGCGGTCCAGTTCTTCCAGCGTCAGCAGGTCGGCCTTGGGCAGGAAGGTCATGTGTTCCGCCATGCAATAGCTGCAGCGGAAATCGCAGCGGTCGGTCACCGATACCCGCAGATAGCGGATGGCACGGGCGAAAGGGTCGATCAGGGGCGCGGTCATGTCAGAAAGGTAGGGACATGCGGCGCCTGCGTCCAGCGCCAAAGCGACGGTTGATTGCCTTGCGCGCCAGGTTTAACGTCCGATGGATGATGACACGCGCCCTTGCCCCCGCCCTGATCGTGCTGAGCCTTGCCGCCTGCGGCAGCCAGCCGCCCCTGTCCAACCCGCCCGGCGATCTGGGCAAGCCTGCCGCCGCCACGCCGGAGGTTGCAGCGCCGGTGGCTGCGGCGCCCAGGCCTGCGCCGGCGGCCGTGACGGTGGCCGCGCTGGACACCACCACGGCAGCGCAGAAACAGGCGGCCCTTGCGGCGCCGGTGCCGGCACCGGATGCGGCCTTGGGGCGGATGGTGGTCAGTCTTGGATCTGCGACCGAGCCGGGGCTGTGGCTGCGCACCGATCTGGTCAAGGCGGCGCGGCCCGGCACGGTCCAGTTGGCCTCGGGCAAAAGTGCCGCGGTCGAGTTGCGCCCCGGCGAGGGGGCGCCGCAACTGTCGCTGCCGGCCTATCTGGCGCTGGGCCTCAATCTGACCGACCTGCCGGAGGTCACGATCTACGGTCGCTGAGGGGGCGCAGGGTCACTTGAGGTGCCGCGCGGCCTCTTTGCGGGCAAAGGATTTCAGCCGCGGCCCGTGGTCAGCGAGGAACGCCTTCACCCTTGCCGGATCATGGCGCGACAGGTCGCGCAGCCACCAGCCGACGGCCTTCTGGATGAACCATTCAGGATCGTCGGCAAGCGCGGCCGCCCAGCCCAGCACCCTTTCGCGGGCGGCCAGTTCGGCCGGTTTGGGGTGGGTCAGCTTGGTCAGCGGCAGCGTTGCCACCAGGGCTGCCCGCCGCGACCAGAGCGAGGGGCTTTGCAGCCATTTCTCGACCGTGTCGAGGCGGCTGAGGTCAGCCATGATCCGCCTCTCGCCGGCCTTGCAGGCATGATCGGCAATCGCCCAGGCGTCGAAATCCCCGACCCAGCCGCAGAACATCTGCCAGACCGCCTGATCGGGGCGGATACGGGCCTGCGTCAGCAAACGGGCCGCGGCTATCCGGCCTTCATGGACGTTCGAGGCCCAGAGGTCGGCCGCCAGAGCCAGCCGCGCCTCAAGGTCCATGCCTTGCCGCCAGTCGCGGGTCAGCACCTCGATCTGCGGCACCGCTACGCCCAGATAGGGGCGATCCGCCTTGTGATAGGCGGCCATCTCGGCCGCCTTTTGGGGATCAGCCAGCGCGGCCAGTTGCGCGAGGGCCGCGGTCGCATCCGCAGGCGGGGGGGCGAGGGGCGCGGCCACCTCTTCCTCCCAGCCTTCCCAATCCTCGGCCTCGGTCATTCGACCGTCACCGATTTGGCCAGGTTGCGCGGCTGGTCCACATCGGTGCCCTTGGCGATGGCGGTGTGATAGGCCAGCAACTGCACCGGCAGCGCATAAAGCAAGGGCGCCAGCAGATCGGGGCAGGCGGGCAGGGCCAGCTTGCGCCAGACGCCTTCGCCCGCCTCGGCGAGGCCAGCCTCGTCCGAGATCAGCAGCACCTTGCCATGGCGGGCCATCACCTCGTGCATGTTCGAGACGGTCTTGTCGAACAGCGGATCACGCGGGGCCAGCACCACCACCGGCACGCTGGGGTCGATCAGGGCGATCGGGCCGTGCTTCAGCTCGCCCGAGGCATAGGCCTCGGCGTGGATATAGCTGATTTCCTTGAGTTTCAGCGCGCCTTCCAGCGCCAGCGGATACATCGGCCCGCGGCCCAGGAACAGCACGTCCTGCGCCTTGGCGATCTCCTCCGACAGACCCTCGATCCGCCCGGCGAGGCTGAGGACATGGCTCATCAGCCCCGGAAGGCTGGCCAGATCGGCCAGGTGGCGGGCGTGATCCTCGGCGCTGAGCAGGCCGCGGTCGCGGCCGGCCTTCAGCGCCATCATCGCCAGAACCTGCAACTGCCCGGTGAACGCCTTGGTCGACGCAACCCCTACCTCAACCCCGGCAAGGATCGGCAGCGCCACATCGCTTTCGCGGGCAATCGACGAGGTTGGCACGTTGACCACCGAGACGATCTTGGCCACCTGCTCGCGCGCGTGGCGCAGGGCGGCCAGCGTGTCGGCGGTCTCGCCCGACTGGCTGACAAAGATTGCCCATTGCCGGGGGGACAGCACCGGGTCGCGATAGCGGAACTCGGAGGCGATATCGATGTCCACGGGCAGGCGGGCATATCGTTCGAACCAGTATTTCGCCACATGGCAGGCATAATGCGCGGTGCCGCAGGCGACCATGGCCAACCGGTCTACGCCTGAGAAATCAAGACCTTCCAGCTCGCTCTTCGTGTCGCTGCCACTGCCGTAGTGGCGCAGCGCGTCAGCCAGAACCACCGGCTGCTCGGCGATTTCCTTGGCCATGAAGTGCTTGTAGCCACCCTTTTCCACCCGGGCCTGATCCAGGGCGATGCGGGTTTCGGCGCGGTTGGCGCGGCGGCCCGCCACGTCGAAGATCTGCGCGCCGGCGCGGGTGATAACGGCCCAGTCGCCTTCCTCAAGGTAGGTGACACGGTTGGTCAACGGGGCCAGCGCGATCGCGTCCGAGCCGACGAACATCTCGCCATCGCCATGGCCGATGGCCAGCGGGCTGCCCTTGCGGGCGCAGATCATCAGATCGTCCTCGCCCTCGAACAGGAAGCACAGCGCAAAGGCGCCGTGCAGGCGCGGCAGCACGGCCTCGACCGCCTGTTGCGGGGTCTTGCCCTGCGCCAGTTCGTTGCGCACCGCGACGACGACGGTTTCGGTGTCCGTCTCGGATTCAAAGACATGTCCTGCCGCAGACAGTTCGGCGCGCAGGTCGCGGAAATTTTCGATGATGCCATTATGCACCATCGCGACCCCGCCCGCGCGATGCGGATGGGCATTGGCCACCGTGGCCGCGCCATGGGTGGCCCAGCGGGTATGGCCGATGCCGGCGCGGCCGGCCAGCGGATCGTGGACCAGAAGGTCGGACAGGTTGACCAACTTGCCGACCGCGCGGCGGCGATCCAGCCGGCCGTCATTCACCGTGGCGATCCCGGCCGAGTCATAGCCGCGATATTCCAGCCGTTTCAGCCCCTCGACCAGCAACGGCGCAACCTGATGCTGTCCAAGGATACCAACAATTCCGCACATTTTCAGGTATCCTTCTGCCGTTTCGCCTTTTCGGCTTTTAACATTTCGAACAATTTCGGGGCCAAGCCCGGTTTCACGACCTGCCGGGCGCGTCCCAGGGCCACGGCGCCCGCTGGCACGTCATCGGTGATGACCGAACCCGAGCCGGTCAGCGCATCATCGCCCAGCGTGACGGGGGCCACCAGCATCGTGTCCGAGCCGACAAACACCCGTTTGCCGATCCGGGTCCGGTGCTTCATCACCCCGTCGTAATTGCAGGTCACGGTGCCCGCACCGATATTGGTCGCCTCGCCCACGTCGGCATCGCCCAGATAGGTCAGGTGGCCGACCTTCACGCCGGGTTCCAGCACCGAGTTCTTGATCTCGACAAAGTTGCCGACATGCACATCCTCGCCCAGTTCGGCGCCGGGGCGCAGGCGGGCAAAGGGACCGACATCGGCCCCGGACGAGACATGGCAGCCCTCTAGATGGCAGAAAGCCTTGATTTCGGCGCCGGATTCAATGGTAACGCCGGGGCCGAAGACCACATTGGGGCCGATGATCGCATCGCGGCCGACCACGGTATCCAGCGCGAAGAACACGGTTTCCGGCGCGGTCAGGGTCACGCCATTGTCCAAGGCCTCGGCGCGGGCGCGGGCCTGAA
>ERZ1645187.4969-NODE-4969-length-10530-cov-12.979475_pt1 | contig 10530 bp, 8 predicted proteins | sample MGYA00575352_ERZ1645187 | MGnify/ENA primary metagenome ERZ1645187 (study PRJEB40837, sample SAMN11349314) | freshwater sediment metagenome | isolation source: river sediment | host: Sediment | place: India: Wazaribad , New Delhi | collected 2017-02-21 ...
CGAACATCATCGACCAGTGCGTCGCCCAGGGCGTCCCCTTCGCCCGCGAGTACGGCGGACTGCTCGACAACAGGTCCTTCGGCGGCGTCCAGGTGCAGCGCACCTTCTACGCCCGCGGCCAGACGGGGCAGCAGCTCCTCATCGGGGCCTACCAGGCGCTGCAGCGGCAGGTGGCCGCCGGCACCGTGGAGATGTTCTCCCGGCACGAGATGGTCGAGCTCGTCGTCGTGGACGGACGCGCGCGCGGCATCATCGCCCGCGACATGGTGAGCGGCGAGATCGAGACGCACCTGGCCGACGCCGTCGTGATCGCCTCGGGCGGCTACGGCAACGTCTTCTTCCTCTCGACGAACGCGATGGGGTGCAACACCACCGCCGCGTGGCGGGCGCACCGGAAGGGTGCGCTGTTCGGCAACCCCTGCTTCACCCAGATCCACCCCACCTGCATCCCCCAGGCCGGCGACTACCAGTCGAAGCTCACCCTCATGAGCGAGTCGCTGCGCAACGACGGGCGCATCTGGGTGCCGAAGGATCCGGCGGACTGCGACAAGGACCCCCGGCAGATCCCGGAGGAGGCCCGCGACTACTACCTCGAGCGGATCTACCCGGCATTCGGGAACCTGGTGCCACGCGACATCGCCTCCCGGCAGGCCAAGAACGTGTGCGACGAGGGCCGGGGAGTCGGCCCGGTCGTCGAGGGACAGGGCCGCCGCGGGGTGTACCTCGACTTCGCGGACGCGATCCAGCGGCTCGGCAAGGCCGCTGTCTCGGCCCGTTACGGCAACCTGTTCGACATGTACCAGCGCATCACCGGGGACGACCCGTACGAGGTCCCCATGCGCATCTACCCGGCAGTGCACTACACGATGGGCGGCCTGTGGGTGGACTACGACCTGATGTCCACCATCCCCGGCCTGTATGTGGCCGGCGAGGCCAACTTCTCCGACCACGGGGCCAACCGGCTCGGCGCGTCCGCCCTCATGCAGGGCCTCGCCGACGGCTACTTCGTGCTGCCGGCGACGATCAGCGACTACCTGTCGAAGGCCCCGTACCCGAGGATCGCGGAGGACCACCCCGACGTCGTCGCGGCCCGGCAGTCCGTGGAGGAGCGGTACGCCACCCTCCTCGCGCTCGACGGCAGCCACTCGGTCGACTGGTTCCACAAGAGGCTCGGCCACATCATGTGGGAGAAGTGCGGCATGGAGCGCTCGGAGGAGGGCCTCCGCGAGGCCATCGCCGAGATCCGGGAGCTCCGTGCGCAGTTCTGGCGGGACGTCAAGGTTGTGAACAAGGCCGCCGACCTCAACCAGGAGCTGGAGCGGGCCGGCCGCGTGGCCGACTTCCTCGAGCTCGGTGAGCTCATGTGCATCGACGCCCTCCACCGCAACGAGTCCTGCGGGGGCCACTTCCGCGCCGAGTCCCAGACCCCCGAGGGAGAGGCGCTGCGGCACGACGGCGAGTTCGCCTACGTGGCCGCCTGGGAGTTCACCGGCGCGGGCGAGCCGCCCGTCCTCCACAAGGAGGACCTCGTGTACGAGAACATCGAGATGAAGCAGAGGGACTACAAGTGAAGGTCACGCTCAACATCTGGCGCCAGCCCGGGCCGGACGCCCCGGGCCGCATGGTCTCGTACCAGCTGGTCGGGATCTCCGACCACATGTCCTTCCTCGAGATGCTCGACGTCCTCAACGAGGAGCTGTTCGCCCGGGGCGAGGACCCGGTGCAGTTCGACTCCGACTGCCGGGAGGGCATCTGCGGCATGTGCGGCCTCGTCATCAACGGGATCGCCCACGGCCCCGAGGTGACGACCACCTGTCAGCTGCACATGCGGTCCTTCAAGGACGGGGACACGATCACGATCGAGCCCTGGCGTGCGGCCGCGTTCCCGGTCATCAAGGACCTCGTGGTGGACCGCAGCGCCCTCGACCGGATCATCGCGGCCGGCGGTTACATCTCGGTGAACACCGGTGCGGCCCCGGACGCGCACGCGGTGCCCGTGCCGAAGCCGGACGCCGACCGGGCGTTCGAGGCGGCGGCCTGCATCGGCTGCGGTGCGTGCGTGGCCGCCTGCCCGAATGCCTCGGCGATGTTCTTCACCGCGGCCAAGGTCACCCACCTCGGGATGCTGCCCCAGGGGCAGCCGGAGCGGGAGGCCCGCGTGGTCGCGATGCTCAACCAGCAGGACGCGGAGGGCTTCGGTGGCTGCCAGAACATCGGCGAGTGCGCGGCCGTGTGCCCGAAGGAGATCCCGCTCGACGTGATCAGCCAGCTGAACCGCGATCTGTCGCGTTCCTGGGCGCGGGGACGCTGAGACCACCAGGAGCAGGAGCCGGTGTGACGACGGGGCGGCCCAGCCTGGCCGCCCCGTTCCGGCGTCCCCACGCGCGCCGCCTACAATGGCACGCGTGAACGAACCCCTGGTACTGGGCATCGAGTCCACCTGCGACGAGACGGGCGTGGCACTCGTACGGGGCCGGACCCTCCTCGCGGACGTGACCGCCACCTCGATGGACGACTTCGCCCGGTACGGGGGCATCATCCCGGAGATCGCCTCCCGGGCCCACCTCGAGAGCTTCCTCCCCACCCTGAAGGCCGCGCTCACGCAGGCGGGGGTGGGGCTGGAGGAGGTGGACGCGATCGCCGTCGCCGCCGGCCCGGGACTGATCGGCTCGCTGACGGTGGGGACGGCGGCGGCCAAGGCGCTCGCCGTCGGCATGGGGAAGCCGCTGTACGGCGTCAACCACATCATCGGCCACGTCGCCGTGGACGAACTGGTCAACGGCCCGTTCCCGGACTCCTTCATCGCCCTCGTGGTGTCGGGTGGTCACACGTCCCTGCTCTCGGTCCGGGACATCGCCACGGATGTCACGGAACTCGGCTCCACCCTCGATGACGCCGCGGGCGAGGCCTTCGACAAGGTCGGACGCCTGCTCGACCTGCCCTACCCGGGCGGCCCGCACATCGACAGGCTCGCGCGCCAGGGCGACCGGACCGCCATCCGCTTCCCGCGGGGCCTCACCGCCGGGAAGGACAAGGAGCGGTACCGGTACGACTTCTCGTTCTCCGGCCTGAAGACCGCCGTGGCCCGCTACGTGGAGTCCCTCGAGGACGAGGGCACCCCCCTGCCGCGGGAGGACATCGCCGCGTCCTTCTCGGAGGCGGTCAACGACGTCCTGACCCGCAAGGCGCTCGAGGCGTGCCGGGTGAACGGTGCGCACACCCTCGTGATCGGGGGAGGGTTCTCGGCGAACTCGCGGTTGCGCGAACTGGTGCAGGAGCGGGCGCAGGAGTACGGCATCACGGTGCGGATCCCCCCGATCCGGTTCTGCACGGACAACGGGGCGATGATCGCCGCTCTCGGCTCGGCGCTGGTGCGCGCCGGGGTCGAGCCCTCCCCGCTCGACTTCGGCAACGACTCGGGGATGTCGCTCAGCCAGAGCGTCGTCCAGCCCTAGCTCGGCCGCCCGAGCTTCATCTCCGCCACCAGTTGGCGCACCACGGCCTCCATCGAGCGTCCGCCCTCCTGGTACGCGCGGTGCTGCCGCTGGTAGGACGCGCCCTTCTCGAGGATGACCTCCACCATGCGCAGCTCGTCAACGCACCCCAACCGCCGTGCCACGGGCTCGAGGGTGTCCAGCAGGTGGGCCACGGTCACGCTCACGAGTTCCTCGTTGCCGGCGGCGTCCAGGATGAGGATCGCGTCCATCCCGTACCGGGCCGAGCGCCACTTGTTCTCCGCCACGAACCACTGCGGCAGGCGGGGAAGGTCGCGGCCCTCGTCCATCTCGGTGGAGAAGTGCTCCACCAGGCAGTGCGTCAGGGCCGCCAGCGCCTTCAGCTCGGTGACGTTGGTGGGTGCGTCGCACGTACGGATCTCGATCGTGCCGAGCTTCGGCGAGGGCCGGATGTCCCAGCGCACCTCCGAGAAGTCGTCGATCACCCCGGTCCGGAGCATGTCGGAGGTGTAGGACTCGAGGCCGGCCCAGTCGTCGAACTGGTGCGGGATCCCCGCCGTGGGGAGCTGCTGGAACATCATCGCCCGGTTGGAGGCGTAGCCCGTGTCCCGGTTGGACCAGAAGGGCGAGGAGGAGGACAGCGCCTGCAGGTGGGCGTGACGGGTCATCATCGCATTCAGGATCGGGATGACCTTGCGCTGCTCCTCGACGCCCACGTGGACGTGCATGCCGAACAGCAGCATCTGCTGGCCCCAGTAGCGGGTGCGGTCCACCAGCCGGGCGTAGCGCTCCTTGTTCGTGACCCGTTGGTAGAGCGGGTTGGCGAACGGGTGGGTTCCCGCCGTGGCGAGCTCGAGGCGCAGCGTCCGCATGATCGGTCCGAGCTCCTCGATCGAGGCCTCGATGTCCGCCACGGCCTCGGGCACGCTCCGTGCCGGGGCGGAGACCACCTCGACCGTGTTGAGCAGCAGCTCGGGGTGGATCCGGGGGTGCCGCTCGATCGCGGCGAGGACGGCCTCGGCACACTGCCGCAGGTCGAGGGAATCGGAGTCGATGAGCTGCAGTTCCCACTCGATGCCGACCGTCGACCGGTCGGAGTGCGCGAAGGGCATCATGGGTCAATGGTGCCCTGCCCGCCGGCGGTGCGCCGGACGATGACGGCCGAGTGCCGGCCCTCCAGGCGGGTGAGGATCACGGTGGCCTCGCCGTCGCCGCGTAGGCGCAGCTGCGTGCGCAGCCTGTCCGGGACGACGTCGACGCCGCGCTTCTTGATCTCGAGCCGGCCCACCCCACGGGCGGCGAGGTGGGCGGCGAGCCGCTTGCGCGAGTAGGGGAAGTGGTCGAGGACCTCGAACGTCTCCGCGAAGGGGGTGGGCGCCCCGGAGTCGGAGGTGAGGTAGGCGATCGAGTCGCTCACCACCGTGGCCCCGAGCCGCTCGGCGAGGGTGGCGACGCCCCCGGCGCGGATGACGGCGCCGTCGGGCTCGTGGAGGAAGCGCCGCAGCGGGCCGGTGGGGGCCACCCCAGGAGAGGCGTCAGGGGTGGCGGCGGTGGCGAGGAGGGCCGGCCGGCCATGGCGGAGGACGAGGGCGCTGCGTCCGGGCGCGTCGGCGAGCCCGCCGAACCAGAGGGCGGCCTCGACGACGTCGCCGTCGACCGAGACCCACTGGGCGTGGGCGTCGCCGGGCAGGTCGTCGTGCCGGATCCCCGGGGCGACCTTGACGCCGAGCTCGGGAATCCGCGTGCGGAGTGCCAGGACCGCGGGCAGGGGAGGCGTCCAGGAGGCGGGGTCGAGCACCCGCCCGGTCGGACCGCGTCGCGCCGGATCCGCGAAGAGGCCGTCGTAGGGGGAGAGGTCGAGGGTGAGCGCGTCGGCATGGAGGACACGGGCGTTCGGGAACGGCATGAGGTTGACCATGGCGAGGGCTGCCGTCTCCTCGTCCACCTCCACCGCGTCCACCCGGATCCCGAGGCCGGCGAGAGCGAGGGAGTCGGCCCCTATGCCGCTCCCGAGGTCAGCGACATGCCGGCATCCGGCGGCCCGGTACCGGTTCGCGTGGTGGGCGGCGACGGCGAGGCGGGTGGCCTGCTGCAGGCCGTCCTCGGTGAAGAGCATGGTGGCGGCGAAGTCGCCGAACTTCTCCCGCGCCCGCGTGCGCAGCCGCAGCTGGGTCAGCAGGGTGGCGACCAGCTCGCCGTCGAGGCCCTCCGCGCGCAGCCGGGCGTCGAGCCGGCCGGCCTCGGCCGGGTCGTACGGGGGGAGGGACGCCAGCAGGGCCAGGACCCCGGGGTCGAGGAGCCGGGCGGTGGTGGTCACGGCACCAGTGTCCCACCGACGGCCCCACCCTCGGGCTGGCACTCGCCTTGACCGAGTGCTAACCGCGGCATACATTTGGGGATGGACGCGGTCGGCACGACCGCGTGGGCGCCCAGCGTTCCGGCCCCCGCGACGGCGGAGCACCGGGAGCCCAGAAATCGAAGGATCGTATTCACAGGAAGGGAGCTCCGCTGTGTCGGTCTCCATCAAGCCGCTCGAGGACCGCGTTGTCGTGCAGACCCTCGAAGCCGAAACCACCACCGCCTCCGGGCTGGTCATCCCGGACACCGCCAAGGAGAAGCCGCAGGAGGGCCAGGTCATCGCCGTCGGCCCCGGCCGCATCGACGACAACGGCAACCGGGTTCCGCTCGACGTCGCCGTCGGCGACGTGGTGATCTACTCCAAGTACGGTGGCACCGAGGTCAAGTACCGCGGCGAGGAGTACCTCATCCTCTCCGCCCGCGACATCCTCGCCATCGTCGAGAAGTAGTCGCAGGAACGACGACGGGGCCCCGGCTACCAGCCGGGGCCCCGTCCTCGTTGCTCAGGCGATCGTGCTGCGCGCCTTGCGGGCCTGGACGATCTGGGCCCGCTCGTCCTCGGACAGCCCGCCCCACACCCCGTAGGGTTCCTGGACGGCCAGGGCGTGCTCGCGGCACTGCTCGATGACGGGGCAGCGGGCGCAGATGGCCTTCGCAGCCTCGTCCCGCCGCCGGCGGGTGCCGCCGCGCTCGCCCTCGGGGTGGAAGAAGATCTCCGGATCGGCGTCCCGGCACAATCCCTGGTACTGCCATTCCCACAGATCCATCACGGGACCGGGGAGCCGGGTGATCTCGGCCATCGACGCCTTCTTTCCGGGTCTGCCGGGGATTGCCGGCGGGGACCAGTCCGGGGAGCGCTCCGGTGTGCCGGATGCCCGCAGTACCTGCGTTGTGCGCGTGGCTGCGCCACTGGGGACAGCCCTTGACCAACCTAGTGTGTTCCGGGACACACGTGCAAGGAACGAGTGACCGGTGTCGATTTCCACAGGTATTCAGCTGCAATTCGGAGCATCTTCGGATTCGGGGGTCGCCTCCGGGCACGCTGTCGGGTCCCCGCGGGGGTCGGACGGCCCGGCCGCGACCCGGGAGCGGGCGGCTACACTCGGGGCGTGCGCGACCTTCCTCTCGGCCTGACCTACGACGACGTCCTGCTGCTCCCGGGTGCCACGGACGTGATCCCCTCCGAGGTGGACACGACCTCCCGCCTGACGCGCGAGATCAGCGTGCGGATCCCGTTGGTCTCCGCCGCCATGGACACCGTCACCGAGGCGCGCATGGCCATTGCGATGGCCCGCCAGGGTGGCATCGGGATCCTGCACCGCAACCTCTCCGTGGCGGACCAGGCCTACCAGGTCGACCTCGTGAAGAGGACGCAGACCGGTCGCATCACCAACCCCGTGACCATCGGTCCGGACCAGACCCTCGAGGAGCTCGACCGCCTCTGCGGTGAGTACCGCGTGTCCGGACTCCCCGTGGTCGACGAGGGCAACCACCTCCTCGGCATCTGCACGAACCGGGACCTGCGCTTCACGCCCATCGCCGAGTGGGGTGCCACCCTGGTCCGGGACGTGATGACGCCCATGCCGCTCATCACCGCCCCCGAGGACATCTCCCACGCGGACGCCACGGCGCTCCTGCGCCAGTACAAGCGGGAGCGCCTGCCACTCCTCGACGACGAGGGGCGCCTCACCGGGCTGATCACCGTGAAGGACTTCGTCAAGTCGGAGCAGTACCCGCACGCCTCCAAGGACTCGAACGGGCGCCTGCTCGTGGGCGCCGCCGTCGGGTACTTCGGCGACGCGCACACGCGCGCCACGACGCTCATCGAGGCGGGCGTGGACGTCCTCGTCGTCGACACCGCGCACGGCCACGCCCGGCTCCTGCTCGACATGGTGCGGACGCTCAAGGCAGATCCCGCCACCCGGCACGTGCAGGTGATCGGCGGGAACGTCGCCACCCACGACGGGGCGAGGGCGCTCGTCGAGGCCGGCGTAGACGCCGTCAAGGTGGGGGTGGGCCCCGGGTCGATCTGCACCACGCGCGTGGTCGCCGGCGTCGGCGTCCCGCAGGTGACGGCGATCATGGAGGCTGCTCGGGCGGCCCGCCCGGCGGGCGTGCCCGTGATCGGCGACGGCGGGCTGCAGTACTCGGGCGACATCGCGAAGGCGCTCGTGGCAGGGGCGGACACCGTCATGCTCGGGTCGTTGCTGGCCGGGTGCGAGGAGAGCCCCGGCGAGACCGTCTTCATCGCGGGCAAGCAGTACAAGCAGTACCGCGGGATGGGCTCGCTGGGCGCGATGTCCTCGCGCGGCCGGAAGTCGTACTCGAAGGACCGCTACTTCCAGGCCGACGTCTCGGGGGACGACCAGATCGTCCCGGAGGGGATCGAGGGTCAGGTGCTCTACCGGGGGCCGCTCTCGGCCGTGGTGCACCAGCTGGTGGGCGGCCTGCACCAGTCGATGTTCTACGTGGGGGCCCGCACCATCCCCGAACTGCAGGAGCACGGCGCCTTCATCCGCATCACGTCCGCCGGGCTGAAGGAGTCCCACCCCCACGACGTGACGATGACCGCCGAGGCTCCCAACTACACCCGGCGCGGGTAGCCCCACCCGTTGCCGGTAGCATGCTCGGGTGAGCAACGAAGTGGAGATCGGCCGGGGCAAGCGTGGGCGGCGCGCCTATTCCTTCGACGACATCGCGGTCGTCCCCTCCCGGCGCACCCGTGACCCCGAGGACGTCGACACCTCTTGGCAGATCGACGCCTACCACGTGGACACCCCCGTCCTCGGCGCCCCGATGGACTCCTCCATGTCCCCGGCGACCTGCATCGGGCTCGGCCGTCTCGGGGGCATCGGCGTCCTCGACCTCGAGGGGCTGTGGACCCGCTACGAGGACCCCGAGCCGCTCTTCGACGAGATCGCCACGCTCCCGGCGGAGGAGGTCGTCGCCCGGATGCAGGAGATCTACTCGGCGCCCATCCGCCCGGACCTCATCACGCGCCGCCTCGCCGAGATCCGCGCCGGTGGCGTCACCGTGGCGGCCGCGCTCAGCCCGCAGCGCACCCAGGAGCACTGGCGCACCGTCGTCGAGACGGGCGTGGACCTGTTCGTCATCCGTGGGACGACGGTGTCCGCGGAGCACGTGTCCTCCAACCGTGAGCCCCTCAACCTCAAGCGGTTCATCTACGAACTCGACGTCCCTGTCGTGGTCGGCGGAGCCGCCACGTACACCGCCGCCCTCCACCTCATGCGGACCGGGGCGGCGGGCGTGCTCGTCGGCTTCGGGGGAGGGGCGGCGCACACCACCCGGCAGGCGCTCGGCATCCACGTGCCGATGGCCAGCGCCGTGGCCGACGTCGCCGCCGCCCGGCGCGACTACCTGGACGAGTCCGGGGGACGGTACGTGCATGTCATCGCCGACGGCCAGATCGGCCGCTCCGGCGACCTCGTCAAGGCCATCGCCTGCGGTGCCGACGCCGTCATGATGGGCGCCGCGCTGGCCCGCGCCGCCGAGGCGCCCGGGCGGGGCTGGCACTGGGGGGTGGAGGCGCACCACCCCTACCTGCCGCGTGGCGAGCGGGTCGACGTGGGTACGGCGGGCAGCCTCGAGCAGATCGTTCTCGGGCCCTCCGTGGTGGCGGACGGCACCACGAACATGATGGGGGCGCTGCGGAGGGCCATGGCCACGGCGGGCTACTCGGACCTCAAGGAGTTCCAGCGCGTCGAGGTGGTCGTCTCCCCGTACCAACCCCGGGACTGAACTCCCGGGTGGGTCCGCCGCGGGTTTGGGAGACTTCTTCCAGCACCCAACCCACAGGAGGAACCGTGACGGAGTACCGCATCGAGCACGACACCATGGGAGAGGTCCGCGTCCCGAAGGACGCGCTCTACGCCGCCCAGACGCAGCGGGCGGTGGAGAACTTCCCGATCTCGGGCCGGGGGATCTCCCCGCACCACATCGCCGCCCTCGGCCAGATCAAGCGTGCCGCCGCCATCGCCAACCGTGAACTCGGCGTCGTGGACGCGGACACCGCTGCGGCGATCGTCGCGGCCGCGGACCAGGTGATCGCGGGCCGCCACGACGGCGAGTTCCCGATCGACGTGTTCCAGACGGGCTCGGGTACGTCGTCGAACATGAACACCAACGAGGTCGTGGCCACGCTCGCCTCCCGGATCAAGGGCACCCCGGTCCACCCGAACGACCACGTGAACGCCTCCCAGTCCTCCAACGACGTCTTCCCCTCCTCGATCCACATCGCCGCCGTGGGTGCCGTGCGGAACGAGTTGCTTCCCGCCCTCGACGTGCTCGCCCGCTCACTCGAGGCGAAGGCGGAGGAGTACCGGGACGTCGTCAAGTCCGGGCGCACCCACCTCATGGACGCGACCCCGATCATGCTCGGCCAGGAGTTCTCCGGGTACGCCACGCAGATCCGCTACGGCATCGCGCGGGTGGAGGCGGCGCTGCCGCGCCTGTGCGAGCTCCCCCTCGGGGGCACCGCCGTCGGGACGGGGATCAACACGCCCGCGGGCTTCTCGCAGCGGGTGATCGAGCTGATCGCCGAGAACACCGCCCTCCCGCTGGTGGAGGCGTCCAACCACTTCGAGGCGCAGGCCGCCCAGGACTCGCTCGTGGAGATGTCCGGGGCGCTGCGCACCATCGCGGTCTCGCTCGTCAAGATCGCCAACGACCTGCGGTGGATGGGCTCCGGGCCCCGCAC
>ERZ1645187.4970-NODE-4970-length-10529-cov-15.495513_pt1 | contig 10529 bp, 8 predicted proteins | sample MGYA00575352_ERZ1645187 | MGnify/ENA primary metagenome ERZ1645187 (study PRJEB40837, sample SAMN11349314) | freshwater sediment metagenome | isolation source: river sediment | host: Sediment | place: India: Wazaribad , New Delhi | collected 2017-02-21 ...
AACCAGCCTTACTTGCAAGCGTTTTACACGGACCTGACAGGCCAGCGCTTCAAAGCAATTATCACGGACACCATTTCGACCCGTATTCAAGGGGATAGCAAGTCATTCGGCGTGGAAAACGACGCCTGGGTGCAAAAGGTTCTGGAACCGATGCTATTACAATACGAACCGGTGTTGAGTTGGAACAACGCCAGCGCGCACCTGCTGATTCCACTGGGGCAGGACGCACTCAAACAGGAATTGCTCTCTCTTCAGCCTTAAACCTTACAGTTTCCCCGGCTTTGTTTCCGGCGCGATAAGCTCGCGAATATCATACGTGCGTTTATCCTGAGATTCGTAGTAGGTGCGCATCAGCAGCTCGGCAATCAAGCCCAGCAGGATTGAAATGAACCCGAGGATGAAGGACATTACGCTGATCTGGAACCAGGGCGAACCCAAAACTGGCGTGCCGACCGCGATACGGCGGATTGCCAGGGAAAGCAGCACGACAAAGCTGCCCGCCATCAGGCTGATGCCGACGCCGCCAAACAGATAAATCGGCTTTTTGGCGTAGCTGAGCAGGAACTTGATCGTAATCAGGTCCAGAATGACCTTAAAAATGCGTTCCAGACCGTAATTGGCTTTGCCGTGGATGCGCGGATGGTGGTGCACGACCACCTCGCTGATTTTACCGCCGGCTTCCGCGGCGTAGATCGGGATGAAGCGGTGCATTTCACCGTACAGGTTTATTTTATTCAGGATGTCGCGCCGGTAAGCCTTGAGTGTGCAGCCATAATCGTGCAGGTGCACGCCGGTCACGCTGGAAATCAATCCATTCGCGATTCTCGAGGGGATAGTGCGGGTAAGTTTGTTGTCCTGCCGGTCTTTGCGCCAGCCGCTGACGACGTCGTAACCTTTGTCCAACTCGTCCAGCAGCAGCGGAATATCGGCGGGGTCGTTCTGAAGATCGGCATCCAACAGGATGACAACATCGCCGTCCGAATGGTCAATGCCGGCTGTGATGGCGGCGGTCTGACCGTAATTGCGGTTAAGGATGACTGCGCGCACGTGCTCGGGGTCCTCCGCGGCCATCTGCCTCAGGACCGCGGCGCTCTTGTCTTTGCTGCCGTCATCTACGAGGGTGACATCCCACGCCATCCCAAGCGGTTCAACCGCCTGATAGATGCGCGGGAGCAGTTCGGGCAGGTTTTCTTCCTCGTTATATACGGGCACAACGAGCGATAATTTCATGCAGCCTCCAAAGCAGGGTGAGACCCCTGCGAATAATCTGTAACAAGCCAATTATACCCATACACAGCGTGCGTGCATCGCTGACACGGGCATTGCGTTTCTCCATGCGGTGCTGCGGGTCTGCGGCATTCGCAGGGAGGAAAACGGGTATAATTCCGGCAATGAGCGCGAAAGATAACGACAGCATCCTCGCGGGGCGGAGACAACCGGATGACCCGGCTGATATCGCCCTGCGGCCGACTACCCTGGGGGATTTGATCGGTCAGGACCTGGTGAAGCAGAACCTGCAAATCCAACTCACCGCCGCCAAGCAGCGCGGTGAGGCACTGGAACACGTCTTGTTTTACGGTCCGCCCGGGCTCGGAAAAACCACGCTCGCCCATATTTTAGCATCCGAAATGGGCGTCCATATCAAGGTGACTTCCGGACCGGCAGTTGAACGCGCCGGCGACCTGGCGGCTATCCTGACCAACCTGCATGCCGGCGATATCCTGTTTATTGACGAGGTGCACCGCCTTGGGCGCAACGTGGAAGAAATCCTTTACCCGGCCATGGAAGACTTCGCGCTGGATATCATCATTGGCAAGGGTCCGGCGGCCAAGTCCGTGCGCCTGAAGCTGCCGCGCTTTACGGTGGTTGGGGCGACCACGCGCCTGGCGCTGCTCACCGCGCCGCTTCGTGCCCGTTTTGGTGCGGTATACCGCCTCGACTACTATGACGAAGCAGCGCTCGCGCAAATCATCCGGCGCGGCGCGGACCTGCTGCATGTGCCCTTCGACCAGGAAGGCATCCGGGAAATTGCGTGCCGTTCGCGCGGGACGCCCAGAATAGCGCTACGCATCCTGCGGCGTGTGCGGGATTTTGCCGAAGTCAAGGCTGACGGCTGCATCACCGCTAACGTGGCGGTGGAGAGCCTGGAATTGATGAACATTGACGGGATGGGCTTGGATGACCTGGACCGGCGCGTGCTGCTTTGTATCATTGAGAAGTACAACGGGGGTCCGGTCGGACTGAATACCGTGGCGGCATCGGTGAGCGAAGAAGCCGATACCATCATGGACGTGGTGGAGCCCTACCTGATGCAGCTTGGCTTTCTGGAACGCACGGCGCAGGGCAGGGTGGCGACGCCGCTGGCGCACGCCCACCTGGGTAAACCTTACAACGGTTCCCGCGAGCAGCCGACACTGTTTAACCAGGGCAGCTGATTTCCCCGAAGAAATATGAGAACACACGATTTTGACTATATCCTGCCGCCTGAGTTTATCGCCCAGACGCCGGCTGAGCCGCGCGACCATTCGCGCCTGCTGGTATTGGAGCGTTCCTCCGGCGAAATCAGCCACGATTATTTTTATAACATTGGCAGGTATCTGAACGCGGGGGACTTGCTGGTGGTGAACCGCACCCGGGTCATCCCGGCGCGCTTGTTCGGGCGTAAAATCCCGGGCGGCGGGCGGGTGGAAGTTTTACTGCTGCGCCAGATGGATGAGAAATGCTGGGAATGCCTGGTGGGGGGCAAGGGCTTGCGCGAAGGCGCGCTCATCAGCATTGAAAACGGACCGGGGGCACGCATAGCCGCGGTGCTGGAAGGGTCCAAGCGGGTGGTGTGTTTCGACGAAGCCATTGAGCAGTATTACGCTGCGGCCGGGCATGTCCCGCTGCCGCCGTACATTCATAACGCCACCGTGGACCCGGAACGTTACCAGACGGTTTATAACCAGGTCCCTGGCTCTGCTGCGGCGCCTACGGCGGGCTTGCATTTCACCCATAAGCTGCTCGCGGAGCTGGAAGCTGCTGGTATTCAGAAAGCGGAAATCCTTCTGCATGTTGGTTTGGACACCTTCGCGCCCGTCACGGAAGCGGACCCCAGCACGCATAAGATCCACCAGGAGTGGTGCGAGCTTTCCGCGGAAACGGCTGCGAAAGTGAACGCTGTCAAAGCTGCCGGGGGGCGGGTGGTGGCGGTCGGAACGACCTCGGTACGCACACTGGAAAGCGCGGCGGCGCTTAGCAAAGACGGAAAGCCAGGGGCTTTCTGCGGGGAAACCGGATTGTTCATTTTGCCCGGGTACCGCTTCCAGGCGGTGGACGCGATGATTACGAATTTCCACCTGCCAAAATCCACGCTCATCATGCTGGTCAGCGCTTTCGCCGGGCGTGAACGCGTTCTCCATGCCTACGAGGTCGCCAAGAATGAGGGTTACCGCTTTTATTCTTTCGGCGACGCGATGCTCATCCTTTGACGTTAATTCTTTTCTTACGTCCACCTGTTAGACTATATTCTGGAACAAGTATTGCAACGCAATACTGTACAGAAAATAATGAGTTAAGGAAACACGACTATGATGCGTTTTGATAAATTTTCTGAAAGAGCGCAGGATGTTGCGGCGCGTGCCGCGGAAATCATCCAGCGCTATGGACATACACAAATTGATACTGAACATATCATGCTGGCGCTGATTGAGCAGCCAGAAGGTATGGTATCTCAGATTCTGGAAATGCTCAAGGTGGACCCGGGGAAGTTAGCTGAGAGCATTGACCACCTCTTGCGGACGACCCCCAAGGCAAACATCTTTGGCGGTGCTTCGGGTCAGATTTTCATGACCCCGCGTGTAAAAATGGCGGTTGACGTTGCCAAGAACGAAGCCAGCCGCTTCGGGGATGAGTACATCTCGACCGAGCATCTGTTTATGGCCATCCTGGCCGAGCGTAACACCCCGCTGGCGCGCATTCTGGAAGAGCAAGGGGTGATTCGCGGTAAAGTACTGGACGCTATCATGGAGATCCGCGGAGAGAAAAAACACTCTGAATCCCGCGGCGAAACGCAGTATAAAACTCTGGATAAATTTTCCCGCAACCTGACCCAGGCAGCCCGGGAGGGCAAGCTGGACCCGATTTACGGGCGCGAGGTGGAAATCTCCCGCCTCATCCAGGTTCTGTGCCGCAGAACCAAAAACAACCCGGTCCTAATTGGTGAAGCTGGCGTTGGAAAAACTGCTATTGTGGAAGGTCTGGCGCAAAAAATCGCGAACAATGATGTGCCTGAAATCCTGGAAGATAAACGCGTGGTCGCGCTCGACCTGGGCGCGATGATCGCCGGCACCCGCTTCCGCGGCGAGTTCGAGGAACGATTAAAGGCTTCCATCGATGAGATTCAAAATTCAGACGGTGAGGTTATCCTGTTTATTGATGAACTGCACACCGTGGTTGGCGCTGGCGCGGCTCAGGGAGCAATGGATGCTTCCAACATGCTCAAGCCAGCTCTCGCACGGGGCGACCTGCAGTGCATCGGGGCGACCACATTAGATGAATACCACAAGCATATTGAGAAGGATGCCGCGCTCGAACGCCGTTTTGCGCCAATTTTTGTGGAAGAACCCAGCATCGACGACACCATTCTGATGCTGCGCAGCCTGCGCGACCGTTACGAAGCTCACCATAAAGTGACGATTTCGGATGAGGCACTCAGCGCCGCGGCGAAGCTCTCCTCCCGTTACATGACTGAACGGAAACTGCCTGATAAAGCCATCGACCTGATGGACGAAGCTGCCGCTAAACTGCGCGTCGCCTTGTATTCCATGCCAGAAGCGCTGCGCGACCAAAAACGCGAAATTGTAAGGCTGTCTGCTGAAGAGGAGCAAGCTAGCGTGGAACGGGACTACGAACGCGCGGTGAAAATGAAAGCCGACCGGCTGCGCCTGGAACAGGAATTTAACGCCCAACGGGAAAAGTGGGAGGTTGAACAGAAGCTGGATGAAGTGGTGGACGTCAACGATATTGCCGATGTTATCCACCAATGGACCGGTATCCCGCTTACCCAACTCATGGAGAGCGAAGCGCAGAAGCTGCTGCACATGGAAGACCGCTTGCACGAACGCATCATTGGGCAGGGCGAAGCCATCAAGGCGATCTCGGATGCCATCCGCCGCGCGCGTTCGGGCATGAAAGACCCGCGTCGGCCGAGCGGCTCGTTCATTTTCATCGGTCCCTCAGGCGTTGGCAAGACTGAGCTGGCCAAGGCGCTGGCGGAATTCCTGTTTGACGATGAAGACGCCCTGGTGCGCATAGATATGAGCGAATACCGCGAACAGCATACCGTTTCGCGCCTGTTTGGTGCGCCTCCCGGCTATGTGGGGTACGAGGAAGGCGGGCAGTTGACTGAGGCCGTCCGGCGCCGGCCGTACCGCGTGGTGCTTTTCGATGAAATCGAGAAAGCGCACCCCGAGGTTTGGAACGCGCTGCTGCAAATTCTGGACGACGGCCGTCTCACCGACGGACAGGGGCATATCGTGGACTTCCGCAATACTGTGCTGATTATGACCAGCAACCTGGGCACTGAGTTTGTAAAGAAGGGCGGAGCGCTGGGTTTTGTGGATATCAACGACGGCGAGGACATAAAATCTTCGCATGATAAGATTCAGAAGGCTTTGAAGAGCGCCTTCCGGCCGGAATTCCTGAACCGTATAGACGATATCATCATGTTCTCGCCTCTGACCCACGAAGACGTGATGGGCATTGTGACTCTGCAGTTAGCCGAACTTCAGGGGCGCCTGGACGAATACGGTGTAACGATGGAAGTCAGCGGCGACGCGCGCTCCTGGCTGGCGGACCAGGGTTATGACCCGCTAATGGGCGCAAGGCCGCTGAAACGGGCAATGCAGAAATACCTGGAAAGCCCGCTGGCTACCCAATTGTTAGCGAGCGGTTTTCAACCTGGTGACGTTGTCCTGGTGGACAAAGACCCCGAGGGCGCGCTGACCTTCACCAAAAAAGAAGCAGCCAGCCCTGAAGCCGCACCGGTTGACGCCTAAAGTTATTTGATTGACAGCGCTGCCCGCGAAAGCGGGCAGCGGAACTTATAGAAGATGCGGCAGAGGCCAGACAGGCCTGCTGCTTGGATATCAGAAAATGCCAGCTGAAAATACCGCTCTGAAAGAATTATTCTGCGCGCATCCGCTCCTAAGCCTGTTGGATGAGGAGTGGATGCGCGCTCTGACAGCCAGGGCCGAGCTTTTCACGCTGGAAGAGGGGAAGGTACTTTACAGCGCCGAAACAAACGCGGACGCTGGCTTTCTCCTTGCGGCTGGAAAAATCGAGCTTGCTAATCCGGAACAGCCAGCTGAAATCCGAACTATTACCAGCGGAGAGCTGTTAGGGGAAGAGTGCCTGGATGGGTTGGAGGCCTTCACCCATACAGCCCGCGCGTTAACAGACTGCGCTATCTGGCATATCCCTGCGGATCTGCTGCGTGAGGCGGTGCTCAGCAGTCCCAAGGCGCTGCGCACACGCGCTGTGCTTGTGCAAAGCCGGCAATTAGCCGAGAGAACCCGCATGCGCTGGCTTGAAAAAGATGAGCAGGTGCACTTTATTACCCGCAAACATCCTTTTTTTCTGCTGATGAGCCTGCTGCTGCCGCTCTTGGGTTTTACTGTGCTGGTCGCTGCCGCAGTGATTCTTGGAACAGACCGACCTGAAATCAGCGTGCCGGTTTTGGTGGGGGGATTTGTGCTTGGCGTGCTTTGGCTGGCGTGGAACCACCATAACTGGGCTAATGATTATTACATCATCACCAACCACCGCCTGGTTTGGGTGGAAAAAGTATCGGGATTTTACGAATCGCGGCAGGAGGCGCCGCTGGGGATGGTGGTCTCGGTGGGCGTGCAGAGCACGCAGCCGGGCAGAATCCTGGGATACGCGGATGTGGTAGTGCGCACCATTATTGGCAATATACGCTTTAACCGGGTGGCGGACGCAGACGTGATTGAGCATCTGGTGGATGTGTTCTGGCGGCTCAGGCAATCCGAAGAAGCGGTGTTCGAAGAAGAAAAAATGCGCGCAACGCTGCGGCAAAAGCTGACCGGAAACGGAGCCACCCAGCCGGTGCAGCCCAGTGAAACCGACAGCCTGCCGCTTGAAGCGGACCTTCTGCCGCTGCGTGAGAAAAGCTTTTCTGCCTGGTTGTTTGGCGATTTTCTGAAGGCGCGCTATGAAATAGGCGGGGTGACTACCTACCGGAAGCATTGGTTCGTGCTGCTGGGCAAGGAATTGCTGCCGCTGCTTATTCTTGTCGGCGGATTAATTTTGCTTATTGCCGTTTTCACCTGGAATTTCACAGTTCTGCCTTACAACCTGGCGATTTTTCTGGGAGCACTGCTGACTTTGAGCGCGTTTTTCTGGCTGGCGTATAACTACGCGGACTGGCGCAATGACATTTACAGCCTTACCCCCGACCAGGTGATTGACGTTGACCGCAAACCGCTTGGGCGCGAATCCAGGCGCGCAGCCCCCCTGGAGAAGATACTGGCAGTGGAGTACGAACGCCGCGGGATAATTCCGATGCTGTTGAACTTTGGAACTGTTTATATTCGCGTCTCCACCGAAGTGCTTACTTTTGACAATGTATACCAGCCCTCCAAAGTTCAGGAAGATATCTTCCGCAGAATGCAAGCGGCTGCTGCTGCCGCGCGGGAACGGGACATTGATGAAGAGCGCGAACGCGTAGCGCGCTGGTTCAGCGTATACCACAACCAAACCCAAACCCAAGACGCTACAAAAAGATTGAGTCCGCCGCCTCTCTAAGGTAGAATACATTCATAAGTAACTAACTGGAGATAATGTGGCTATTCGCGATATTGTAATATTCCCTGCGCCTTTGCTCAGGCTGAAGGCGAAGCCTGTTCAGGTTTTTGATAAAACACTGCAGACTCTGATTAACGATATGTTTGAGACCATGCGGGACGCGCCAGGCGTTGGATTGGCTGCGCCTCAGATTGGTGAATCGCTGCGCGTGGTGGTTGTGGAATACACGGACGACGAGCGTGAAGACGCGAAGACCAAGAAATACGTGCTGGTCAACCCCGAACTTGTACAGAAATCTGAAGAAACGGTTTCCGATGTTGAAGCCTGTCTCTCGGTTCCTGGATTGGCGGGCGAGGTTGAACGCCACGAGTCTGTCACCGTCAGGGCTAAGAACCGCTTTGGGAAACCCATACGCCTGAAAGCCAGCGGATGGTTGGCGCGTATTTTCCAGCATGAAATTGACCATTTAGACGGTGTGCTCTATATTGACCGCGCAACGCAGGTGTTCCAACCCAGCGCCGAAGAGATGGAACAGATTAAAGACTGATGCATCTCACCCGGCTGGCGCTGACAAATTTCAGGATTTTCTCCCGGCTGGACTTGCATTTTCCCCGGAAAGTCATCCTATTGGCAGGCTCCAACGCCCAGGGAAAGACTACAATCCTGGAAGCTGTTGCCTACCTGGCTAATTTTTCCTCTTTTTACGCCGCAAGTGACCGGCAGCTGCTCAACTTCAATCTCCAGCCCGAACCTGTATTGGTCGGCCGCATCGTCGGCGAATATCAGACCAGGCTTAAGACGCACAGTCTGGAAGTGCGCTTTATCCAGGAATACAACGGCAACCCCAACGCTCCGCGCTTCCGCAAGGAAGTGCTGCTGGACGGCGTCAAAAAACGGCTGGGCGAAGTCTACGGCCAATTCAACGCGGTCAGCTTTCTGCCGCAGATGTCGCGGATTATTGAGGGCTCGCCCTCTGATAGGCGGCAGTATCTGGATGAAGCGCTTTCGCAGGTGCAGCAGGGCTACGCCCGCCACAGCGCTGATTACGTTAAAGCCCTGAACCAACGCAACGCTTTATTAAAAACGTTGGGGGAACGCGGCGGGGATACGCGCCAGCTGGAAGCCTGGGACGAAATGCTGGCCCGCCACGGAGCGGAACTGATGTATGCCCGCATCCACTTGTTGAAAGAACTGGAAGACCTGGCGGGTCCGATCCACCAGCAATTGACCCGCGGAACCGAAATATTGCGGCTGCAGTACAAACCCTCCTACGAGCCTGCGCCTGCGCCCAAGGGGCAGCTTGCCCTGCCTGTGCAGACCGCAGTCGACCGTTCCCATCTCAGCCCCACGGATATCGAGGCAGGGCTGCGGACTGCGCTTCACGCGGCGTACCGGGAGGACATCAGCCGCGGAATGACTACGCTGGGCCCGCACCGCGATGAATTCCGCTTCATTGGCAGCGGCATTGACCTGGGCGATTACGGCTCCAGGGGTCAGGGCCGCACCGCGCTGCTCTCACTTAAGTTCGCCGAAGTGCAGTGGATGCGGACCAAGACTGGCGAGTGGCCTGTCTTACTGCTTGATGAAATCATGGCGGAATTGGACCCCGAGCGCCGGGCGGATTTGCTGGCTGTGCTGGGTCAGGTGGAGCAAGCCTTGTTGACCTCGACCGACCCGGATATGTTCCCAGCCGAATTCACGCACAACCATGAAGTCTGGCATGTGCGGGACGGCCTGGTTTATCAGAATTAATTACGGACTAGCGCAGCATGAACCCGACCCTGGACTCTACGGCTATAACAAGGCAGTGGATTGCCCGGGGGCTGATTGCCGTTGTGCTGGCGCTAAACCTGCAGGCAGCGGTTTCGTATCTGATCGACCCGCAGTCGTTCAGCGCTTCCTTCGAGCTTAGCGGCGTCCCGGGGGCAGCGGCGGTGGCGGGCGTTGGGATTTTGTACCTGATGTGGCAGGTGCCCTATATCTTCGCGCTGACTAACCCTGTCAAATACAAAATTTCACTGATTGAAGCTATCTTTATGCAAACTATCGGCCTGCTGGGTGAAAGCTGGCTGCTAAGTACGCTTGACCCAAGCCACGCCCTGCTGCGCTCAAGCATCGAACGCTACATTATTTTTGACGCGGGCGGCCTGGTGCTGCTTGTCTGTGCTTACTGCGCGGTGCACTACCGGCGTCCGCAATTCAAGAAAGGTGAACACGATGTTTAGAGATTTAGTCCTGAAAAACCGCAGTTACCGCCGCTTTGACGAGTCGGTCCGCATCCCGCGCGAAACGCTGGTGGAATTGGTGGATCTGGCGCGGCATGCTCCCTGCTCCGCCAACTTACAGGGGCTCAAGTTCAGCCTGATTTGTGAGCAAGCGCAGACGGATCGGGTTTTTCCGTTGATTAAGTTCGCTGGGTACCTCAAGGATTGGGGCGGCCCTGCGCTGGGTGAAAGGCCGACAGCCTATATCGTCGTGCTGGGGGATGAACGCATCAAACACCAGTATGACCTGGATACTGGCATTGCCGCGCAGACGATGATGCTGGGCGCGGTTGAAAAGGGTTTTGGCGGCTGTATGATGAGCTCCGTGAAGCGTGAAGAATTGGCCGCCTTGCTGGAACTGCCCGCTTACCTTGAAATTGTTCTCGTCCTCGCGTTGGGGAAACCCGCTGAGACGGTTAAGATTGAACCTGTTGGCGCGGACGGGGACATCAAGTATTA
>ERZ1645187.4971-NODE-4971-length-10529-cov-6.756349_pt1 | contig 10529 bp, 12 predicted proteins | sample MGYA00575352_ERZ1645187 | MGnify/ENA primary metagenome ERZ1645187 (study PRJEB40837, sample SAMN11349314) | freshwater sediment metagenome | isolation source: river sediment | host: Sediment | place: India: Wazaribad , New Delhi | collected 2017-02-21 ...
CACGTTAAATTATTCACAAAAGACGGTATTGTGGGCATTGATCCGATAACGTACCACGCGCAGAGCATTGGCATTGGTCTGGCCGGTCAATCCTTTGCATCGGAATATTTTACCAAAAAAGGGGCGTTAAGGGGCGTAATCGAAACGGATGCCGAGTTGTCGGATGCCAATTACTTGAAGGTTGCCGAACGGATCTCACGCGCCGGTGACCATGGTACGCCGGTTTTGGAATACGGATTAAAATACAAATCCATAGGCATTTCCCCGGATGCGGCGCAGGCGATTCAAACGCGGTTATTCTCAATACAGGATGCGAGCCGGATTTGGAAAGTTCCGGTTTCCCTTTTAGCCGAACATACCCATAGCACATTCACCAACACAGAACAACAGGATATTCAGTTCGTGAAGTACGGTTTACGCCCAGAATGCAAGCGGTTTGAAACGGAAATCGAAACCAAATTATTTGCACCCGGAGAGGCCGACCGTATTGATGTGAAATTCGATTTACAGGGCCTTTTGCGGGGAGATTCCGCATCGCAGGCTAATTGGTTCCGCACGGCGATTTATGGCGGTTATATGAGCCGTAACGAGGTCAGGGAGCAGATGAATATGGATCGCATTGATGGGCTTGATGAATTTTTGGTCCCCACGAACATGACATTATCAGATTTGATTGAAACGATTAACAATAAGCCGCAAAATGGAAACGGATAAGACATACATAGCAGGGCAAATCAGGGAGTTCGACCGCGCGAAGGCTGAAGAAACCAGAACCGTTGAATTTGTGATTTCGGATGAGAGCCGAGACCGCCACGGAACGGTGATACCCATTAAGTCGTGGAACATCAAAAATTACAACAAAAACGGGATCGTCGGATACCAGCATAAGGTATATGGCGGATTGGGAGAGCCAAACCCAGATTTAATCCTGGGCCGCGGTGAGGCATTTGTTGAAGATGGGAAACTCATCGGGCGCGTCACCTTTGAACCCGCGGAGATCAATCCCCTTGCCGAAAAGATTTTTCAGAAGGTGTTGCACGGAACATTAAAAGCCACATCGGTAGGATTCCGCGAAACCGTCAAGGGAGCATGGGGGGAAGATGAGGAGGCCGTCAATGGCAAGAACCCGACCTATTATTTCGGTCAGGTGGAATTGCTGGAATTTTCCATCGTGAACATCCCATCGAACCCCAACGCATTGCGCCGGAAAATTGAAGAACAACAGGAAACGGATCGGGTGACCGAATTAACCGGGGAATGCGAACGATTGGGCGGTCAGATTATCAGCCTCCAGAAAGAGGTCGATTTCCTCAAAAAAGCGATTCAATATTACAAAAATAAGGGCCTTTGAAGGCTAAATAATTAACAATTAACACATTTTACAGATGAAGAAGTCCGATGTTTTGAAACAGGAAAGGGCGGCCATCGAAAGCAAAATCAATGATTTAGTCGAAAAGGCCACCCGCAGCGAGGCAGAAAATGCCGAATTTGACACACTCCGCGCCGAATTTGATGCGAAAACCAGGGAGATTGAACGGGAAGAAGCCGTTGAGAAGTTCCAGGCAAACCGTACCGCCCCGGTGATCCACACCAACAAAACCACGCCGAAGGATTATTCCTTTCGCAAAGCGATTTATGACATGGCGTATGGTGGCGGCCTTACCGGTTTGGAAAAAGAGATGCACGAGGAGGCCAAACGGCATAATTCCGGCATACAGGGGATCGGCGTTCCCGAAATGATCATCAACAGCCGTGCCGACCTTGTGGCCGCGAGTTCCGTGGTTGTCGCAACCAACACCGTAGATTTCATTGACAGTTTGAAGGCCCGTTTGGTGGTCGTGCAGGCCGGTGCCAGGGTTATGACCGGATTGACCGGCAACCTTTCGATTCCGCGTTTGACATCCGGGGCCGCCGCGTGGGAAGGTGAGAATGACGATGCCAACGATTTCGCCGCCTCTTTCGATGCCGTTACCATGTCGCCGAAGCGTTTGGCCGCATATCAGGCATTGAGCAAACAGTTGCTTATTCAATCCTCGTATTCAGTAGAGAACCTGATTCGTCAGGATATGATCAACGCGATTGCCGTGGCCGTTGACGATGCCGCCATCGAAGGGGGTGCAACGGGTATGCCTACCGGGATTTTGAACACCTCCGGCATTGGGTCCGTTGTTTGTAACTCCGCAACGGGCGCCGGTGAAGCGATCACGTTCGCCGACATTATCGCCCTTGAAAAAGAGGTTGCAATTGATAACGCGGACATCAACGCCCTTGCGTTCCTTGCCAACCCGAAAGTCCGGGCCGCGTTGAAATCCACGGTCGTAGGTACCGACCAGCGGATGGTCTGGACCGATGATAACCGCCTGATGGGGTACCCGGTTTATGTGACCACGCAGGTGCCGAGCGACCTGACGAAAGGTTCAGCCACGGCATTGTCCGCGATGATCTTCGGTAATTTCAACGACCTGATGATTGGTCAATGGGGAGGTCTGGACATCATCGTTGATCCTTACACCGCCGCCGGAAAAGCACAGGTGAAGATCTGGACAAACAGTTGGTGGGATGTGGCAGTAAGACACGCCCAATCGTTTGCCGCGTTGAAAGACGGCGTAGCATAGTCGAAATCTGATTCCATATAAGGGGGCGGTAATTGCGCCGCCCCTTTTATCAAAAACCACCAACGATGAGAATTAAGATATTACATCCAATCAGGGGAACCAGTTTTTTCGGCGGCGAGATTATTGACGTTGAATCAGCATACGGATCGGAATTGGTCGCCGCGGGTTCAGCCCTGATGATCCCTGATACGGAAATTGAACCCATCCGCCCGATAAAGGCATATGTCCGGGAGGAGGAAACAGTAAAAAGAACGGCATTAAAAACGCGTAAATGACAACCTCCCGTATCATCTCCGCCGCCACAGGATTACCGGTAACATTGACAGACGTTAAAACCGATTTGGGGATTTACCACGATGAAAAGGATTCCACGATTGCAACCCTGTTGGAAGCCTCCGTTTCATTTGCGGAGAGGTTCACTGGTCAGATATTCCGTTACCCGGGTGAAACGATGGTGCAGACGGTTGCCGATTTTTCGACCGTTGACCTGGATTATTCCCCGGTTACTGGGGTGACGGCGGTAACGTATTACAACGGTGCGAATCAGGAAACGACATTGCCAACGGGTTCATATACGGTAATGAATGCGCAGATCCCGGCACAGATCGAATTTTCATCAACGCCGGTAACGTATAACCGGCCTGATGCGGTGAAGATCCAATATGTGGCAGGGTACACGACCCCGCAAAGCGTACCGGCAGATGTTCGCGCGGCAATTCTTTTGATCGTTCGGCATTTATATGAGGCGTCTGGTAACCCGGTTAAGCAGATGCCAACGGCTGCGGAGTGGATTCTGCGGAATCACAAAGTTCATTGAGAAGAAGAAGCGAGTTTTTTCATAGTGATTGTTTTTGATTGAGTGAGTAGCCCCCGATCCAGAGGGGTCGGGGGTTTTTGAAGAAGGAAGAAAATGGAAAAGAAACAGGCATTTAACGAGTTTATAACGTACTACCAGCCGACCCGGACAAAGGATTCATTGGGCCAGATGGTTGAGACGTTTACGCCGTTTCAAAAAGCCTTTGTTTCGTTTGAAAAATATGTCGGCAATGAGGAAGCCCGCGGGGAACAAATCGCGTGGTCGCAGTATTACCTGATCATGGGGCATTACATCGCCGGAATTGATACCACATTCCGGATTCTTTACGATGGGGTGTATTACGCAATTCTTGATGTTGAACCTTTCGACGGTCGCAAATTTATGATGATCAAAGCGGATAAAATCATAGAATAATGGGTGCATGGAAGGAGATGTTGATGCGGGGTTACAAACCTCCGCGACCCGGTGCCGGATCTGGCATTCAGATCACCGTGCAATCCGAGGGCGTTGACGATCTCATTCAGGTGCTTGATCAATTACCTGCAAAGGTTGCGATGAGGCCGTTAAAGCAGACATTAAAAAAGGCGGCGAAACCATTGGAAACGGAATTGAAAAATACGTTGCCGGTAAAGTTAAGCGATCTGAAACAGGCGATAACGACCAAAGTTATGAGGTCATTCCCCGGAGTTAAAACGGGGATCTACACAAAGCGGGTTGTTGTGATGTTGGGTAAAGAGGGAAGCGAAGTCGAGTTCGATGCATATTACCCGTTGTATTGGCATAATTACGGAACGCTGTACCGCAGAGATCCAACCCATCAATTCCAGACGGCGGTAAGAACACGGAAGAATCATTTATCCAATGGTATTGCACCGCGCCGGTTCGTTCAGAGAGCCTACGATAACAGATTTGCCGAGGTTGTCTATTATGCCGAAACACACCTTTTGGCGGATGCGGAAAAGTTCTTAGACCGAAACAGCGGAAGATATTTAAAAAAGATTGCCGGATGATTCTAGAGGCATTACATACAAAGATTAACGCGGTGATCAACGCCTACGCAATGATAGGCGACATTGACGCTGTGGTTCCTTTTGCTGTGTATTCCGCAGATCAGTCCATATTACGATCAAAGGGAGGGATTGAAGGGTATGAGTACACAGTGCGGATTTCCGTTGTTTCAGAAAGTTTAAGCGAGTGCCTGACGAAATCCGGGTTAATCAAAACGGCAATTGAATCATTAATAGGCACCACTACAAACAGCACCACGTTTGATATTATCCAAAAGCAATCGGAAACGCAACGGCCGGACACCTCAACGATGAGGTACATAAACGATTTTTCATATTTGATAACAACACAAAATCCATAAAGCGATGGCAAACACAAAAGTAAAAGGTTACAACATTTTGCTGACGATTGGCGGAAAATCAATTGTTGGCACAACGGCGGACACGTTCAGCGGCGGGGGCGTGTTAAAGGAAAGCATCCAGAAATCGGATGCGGGTTCCACTCAGTACAGTAACGCCGGATTTGAAGGAACACACAGCGTTAATGCGTTCGTGTACAATGGCACGGCGGCCTCGGGGGAAATGAACGTTGAATCCCTGATGTCGAATTGCGCCACCAACGCCACGGGAACGTATGTTCTGCCATTCGGGACAACGCCCGGAGATCCGAAAATTACCGGAACCTGCACGTTCGACAGTTTTACATTGAACAGCGATTCGGAGAATTACGCGGATTGCACCGTGGATATTACGATCACATCGGCACCGACAGTTACAACCGTTTAAATTTAAAATGATATGGTACTTACAAAAGAATTAGGATACAATTGTCTGGTGACTTTTGACGGGAATAAGATCGCCGGGACAACATCGGATTCATTTACCGTTGCCGGGAAATACGAGGAGACGATAATGAAATCCAATGCCGGGGTAAAGCAAAAGGACAATATCGGCACGGATGCCACATTTTCAATCAATGCTTATGTGATGAAAGGCACTACGGCCGGTTGGTTGAATGTATCGGATGTGATTACGAATTGCGCCACGAACGCGTCAAAACCATTCATCCTGACCATTGGCGGTACGGATGCCGGTGATGCGAAAGTTACAGGCACGGCGGTTTTCAAATCGTTTACAATCAATTCCGATTCCGAGAATTACGCGGATATGTCGGTTGAGATTCAGGTACAGGGAACGCCAGTAATTACTCATTCATAAAATTGATTTAACCATGATAGCCGATTATGTTGAAATAGACGGTAAGGATTACCGGATTGAATGGAACTGGAACACGATTACCAATTTTTTGCAAACCACCGGGAAGGAACTTGCCGACATTGACCGTATCGCCGGAATGAACCCATCGGACATTACGAGGTTCGTTCATTGCGCCCTGGTTGAAGGTTGCCGGATTGACGGGGTTGAGTTTCCGTTTACGGTCGAGCAGTTTGGCGGGCTGATGGAAGTTGCTGACATCCCCGTAGTGCTGGAGATATATCAGGGGCAGATTGCCAACAAAACGAGCCGGATGAAGGCAAAAAAAAAGGAGGCGGAAGCGGTAAGGTCGTAAGCCCTACTATTGACGATATGTTGGGGATGGGGATTGCCCACCTTCACCTGACCCCGGCAGAGTTCTTTAAAATGCGGATAAGCCACTTTTACGCGGCGATGGATGCGTGGGGGGAGCATGAATTAGCGAAGCAGCGATTTACCGCTGAACTGATGCGGATGCAAACAACGGATTTATTGAACATCCAACTAAAGAAGAAGGACAGGCTAAAGGCCGGTGAATTGTGGCGGTTCCCGTGGGAGGCTGAAGAAGATCAGCCGAAACCAACTACAGACGATGAGATCAAGAAGCACAATGAGGCGTTATTAAAAAGGCTACTGAAGAATGGCGGATAAGGAAAGAAAACTGAAATGGTTGTTATGGGCTGATGCCGTTAAGTTTAAGGAAGGACTTAACAAGGCGAAAAAGGATTTGGGAGGTTTTCAGAAGTCCGCAGAAAGTACATTCAAAAACTTTGCCGTATCACTTGGTGCTGCTCTTTCGGTAGGTGCAATAGCTAATTTTACAAAGGAACTCACACGATTAAGCGGAGAGGTTGAAGGCGTTGCAACGGCGTTTTCAAAAATCGGGAGTTCGGGGGATTTACAGATATTAAGGAATAGCGTAAAAGGCACGGTTTCCGATCTTCAACTTATGAAGATGGCCGTATCTGCCAATGTGTTGGGATTGCCTGTTAAAGACCTGGGGAACTTGTTTGAGTTCGCCGCAAAAATGGCGCAGGACACCGGGCAAAGCGTTGATTATTTAGTTGATTCAATTGTCAGGGGTATTGGTCGAAAATCGGCGCTGATTCTCGATAACCTCGGGATTAGTGCGATACAGTTAAAGGAAGCACTTGGTGGAGTATCGGTAGAGGCGGCATCTGTTGGGCAAGTTACAGAGGCGGTATCAAAAATAGCCGAAGATTACTTAAATAGGAACGGCGGTTTGCTCGACACCAATGCCACAAAGATTCAGAGGATAACCGCGGAGTGGGAAAATTTCAAGGCTTCACTGGCCGTATCTCCTACTTTTACAACGGCAATATCTACCGGATTAAAGGAGATAGAGGCGTTGCTCACAGGGTACGCATCAATTGGTGACCTTCTTAAAGGGATATTTATTTCAAGTGGTGATTGGGATAAATTAATCGCCGGTTTTGACAACTGGAAACAGATTCAGGACTGGAATCAGAAATACGGCGGAATGTACGGTGAGGGTGAAAGTACCAAACCGATTAAGGCTGCCGCAAAGGCATTGGAGGAGTCAACTGAAAGCGCGAAAAAGGCGCGGACAGTTTACGAACAACTTGGAGATAAATTAAAGGAGTTGCAGGAAACTCAAAAAACGCTTGCAACACAAAACAAAGATATTTCAGATATAACCGCCCGGGTTGCCGGTGTTCAATTGCAGATCGACAAAATTGATGAGTTGATCAAAAAGCAGACAGAGGCGGCAATGTTCGATAAGAAATACGGAGGATCATTTACCCCGGCAACTTCAATATCAGGAAAGGGTGCTGCGGTTCAGGGTGGCGATGATTTGGATACAAAAACGCTTGGTGACATGAGCGGCCTGATCCAATCAAATCTTGATAAAGTTAATGGGTATTATGCAGAAATCGAAAATCTAAACAGGCGCGCTACTGAATCAATCCAAAATAGTTTTTATTCGATGGTTTCAGGCGTAACCGATGCGCTTGGATCGTTGGCCGCCGGGACCGGTACAATGGCAGATGTGGCAAAGGCGTTAATGAGCCCTATTGCCGACCTTGCAATTTCATTAGGGACCATCCTGATCGGGGTCGGGACAGGAATAGAAAGTCTAAAGGCGTCATTGGCGACAATATCAGGGCCTATTGCATTGGCCGCAGGGGCGGCGTTGTTGGCAATGGGTGCGGCTGCTAAAGCTGGGGTTGCATCACTTGGAACCGGCGGCAGTTATTCGGCATCCTCAGGTTCTTATGACACACGAAAATTCTCTGCAGGTCAGCAGACTTACGGGTTGAACGCAAGCGCAATGAAGGTTCAGATTATCGGGGAGACGAGAATACAAAATAAAGACATTTATATCGCTTATAAGAATGCGGAAAACAACCGCAAACAGAATACCTAAGAGATGGCGTACGGCACGATATATAAGTTCAGGGCGGAAACGGTCAAATATAAAACGGATGTAAAAATATACATTCAAAAGAAGGATTATATCGGTGCCGCAAATGACAAATATTTAGGCGATTGGGGGGTAACATTAACGAAAGATTCCGCCGGGGTTATCTGCGGGACATCGTTATCATTCACCATACAGGCCGACACGGATTTTGAATACCTGTCATTTTTTGAGAGCGACCCGCGGGAATACCTTGTGCAATTATTGATTGACGATGTTATTAAATGGCAGGGTTACCTGATTGGAGATGAATACAGGGAGGCGTTCCGCGATCCGCCCTATGATGTAGCGATAACGGCGACCGATGGCCTGGGATTGCTTAAAAATTACCCTTACACGGTAATAAGCACACCAACGGTTAAAACGAGCAGGATAGACGTTATACGGGAGATTCTTGAGAATACAGGGTTAAACCTTAATATCTCCGTTGCATACGACGCGGCGACAGCTGGGGGCGTAAACCTTTTCAATGTTGCCTTTGCGGATGATTATTACGCGGGGTGGACTTGTTACGAGGTTTTGGAAAAGATGATTCCCCCGGATGCAACCATTACGCAACATAACGGCATTTGGCTGATCCGGCGTAACGAGCAGGATTCTGAGGCCACCCCAAAAATTTACAGCTATGTTGAGGGCGTAGGTTATACGATAACTGACGGCACGGGAGAAACGGCGCAGGCGTTGGCCCCGATGGGTGGCGGGGATGTTTACCCGATCGGGCAGGCTGAGCTGAATATGCAACACGCATGGGCCTCGATGGAATTATTTTCTGAACACGCAAAGCGGCCTTCGTTTCTTTATAACCATAATTTTTCAGATGGTCTTGAACATTGGACCGAAGGACCAACCACGGGATATGTAGAGGTTTGGGATTCAGGTGACGGGAGTTACGTCAGGATAACTGGAGAACATGAACCCACTAGCGAAGATGTGCCGGAGGTATATGTGAAGCAGTCATTCCCATACACGGCGGTTTATGGTGAGGATTTCGTGTTTTCGATGCGCTATTGTGCAAACGGGTATCTGCTTCTTTTGGGGGTCGGCATTAAGAAGGCTTTCATAACGATAAAGTTGCGGGTAGAATACACGGATGGTGTAACAACGTATTACCTTGATAATACGGATGGATGGAATACAACAAAGCGTAATTATGAATATCGCAAAGAGGGTAATATCGGGCCGATCACATGGAATAATTTCAGCATAATAACCAAAACGCCGCCACTGGCCAGCGGAACGATGACCGTTTATTTATATGGTTACGTCACAGACCCTAACGCAATTTGCCAAAATGTAAATTTCACGGATGTAATTGTTCACCCGCTGAAATTGGATGAATATCCCGATTCCTACCGATATGACATAGCATTGAAGGAAGGGGCAACGGAGCGGCAGACGGTCACAATCCTCCCGACATCCGCCCCCGATGTGGAAAATTTCGACAGGATGTTCTACAATGGGCAAACCGTATCCGGGTCGCGGATGGATTCGTTTGTTTCGGGAGGGAACACCTATACGTTCACGAATTTAATACTTAATTCTCTTAAATTCCTGCACGGCACTACCCGCCAATTATTGCAGGGTTATTTCAGGGGTTCGGGCATGTCGTTAAATTCAATCATCAGTTGCGCCGCAACGGATGGTCGGAAGTATTTCGTTGAATCAGGTGCATGGGAGGTATTAAACGACAAGTTCAACCTTAACCTTTTGGAGATACCTGGTTCGGCATCCGGTTCATCGTGGGCGGTTGATACTATGGATTTCTCCACATCATCGGAATGGTCGAACAATACCTCATCCGGAAGCGGGTCAAGTGAAACCGTAATCGGGGGTGGTGGCGGTAGATCAATCGCCGGTGGGTCGTGGCTCGACCCTTATTTTGAATTGGTGAACGCCGGAACGACCGGCGAATACATAAGGGCGTTGCGGGATTTCGCCAGCACGGGGGACATAATCGCATACAACGCGGCAAGTGGGATAACAGGGGAATCGGGGTCATCTGTTTGTAATTTCTCCGGAGTGAACGTAACAGGAACAACGTACACGATTTCAAATGACGATAACGGCAAATATCTACGATTCACATCGGCAAGTTCGGTATTAGTTACCGTGCCTTTGAATGCAACGGTTGATTTTGCACAATGGGGCGTTGTTACGATGATACAGGCAGGGGATGGGGTTGTGACGGTGACAGGAGAAACAACAGGGGTTGTTCTTAATGCCTATGATTCCGGGTATTCATCCGCCGGGAAATATTGGGGGATGCAGTTGATAAATGTGGATGCCGATAATTGGGATTTAATCGCGGGAGTATGAGCCATTGTTTGACATATTCGATAATTCAGCAACGGAATAATAGATCTGTTTTGAAA
>ERZ1645187.4972-NODE-4972-length-10525-cov-5.817096_pt1 | contig 10525 bp, 9 predicted proteins | sample MGYA00575352_ERZ1645187 | MGnify/ENA primary metagenome ERZ1645187 (study PRJEB40837, sample SAMN11349314) | freshwater sediment metagenome | isolation source: river sediment | host: Sediment | place: India: Wazaribad , New Delhi | collected 2017-02-21 ...
AGGGGCAGTTCATGGGTTTCAGCGCGTTGATGCGCTTTTCCTTGGCGCCTTCCTCATCCACTTCGACGATGAACATGTTCTCGCGATAGGCTTCCCAATGGCCTGATTTTTCCCAAAGGATGCGGTCCACCACCTGCGGCGTGCGGATTTCGCGATAACCGGCAGCGTCCAGTCGGCCGCGCATATAGGCCTCCAGCGTGCGCCACAACTGCCAGCCGTTGGGGTGCCAGAACACCATGCCCGGCGCTTCTTCCTGCAGGTGGAACAGGTCCATCTCGCGGCCGAGCTTGCGGTGGTCGCGCTTGGCGGCCTCTTCCAGCATGGTCAGATGGGCCTTCAGGTCATCGCGGTTCTTGAAGGCCACGCCGTAGATGCGCTGCAGCATCGGGCGCGAGGCATCGCCCAGCCAATAGGCGCCCGCGACATGGGTCAGTTTGAAGGCATCCGCCGGCACCTGGCCGGTATGCTGCAGGTGCGGGCCGCGGCAGAGATCCTGCCACTCGCCGTGCCAGTACATGCGGATGTCCTCGCCCTCGGGAATCCGGTCCAGAAGTTCGAGTTTGAACGGTTCGCCGCGGCCACGGTAATATTCGACGGCCCGCGCGCGCTCCCATAGTTCGGTTTTGACAAGTTCGCGGGCGTTGATGATCTGCTTCATCCTCGCCTCGATCGCGCCCAGATCTTCGGGCGTGAAGGGCTCTGCCCGGTCGAAATCGTAGAACCAGCCCTGATCGCGCACCGGACCAATGGTGACCTTCACGTCCGGCCAGATCTCTTGCACGGCGCGGGCCATGATATGGGCCAGATCGTGGCGGATCAGCTCCAACGCCTGGGCGTCATCCTGCAGGGTGTGGATGGCAATGCTGGCATCCTGCGCGATCGGCCATTGCAGATCCCAGTGCTTGCCGTTGACAGTGGCGCTGATCGCCTTTTTCGCAAGGCTGGTCGAGATCGAGGTCGCCACCTCGGCAGGCGTCACGCCGGCCGCGAATGCGCGCTTGTTGCCATCGGGAAAGGTCAGGGAAATCTGGCTCATGGCCGGCTCCTCGTCGGTTTGGCGCCCACGGAACGCCCGGTTGCGGGTGGTTTGTTGGGCCGGTCTGCCGCGATGCGCGGCCGGCGTCAAGCCCACGCGGCTTGAGGCGGGCAGGTATCGGGTGATATGGCAAGGGCCGGAGGTGCCATCCATGCCCGCTTTCCTGACCTCGCCGCAAGGCCACCAGATCGCCTATCACCGCACGCCGGGCCAAGGGCCGGGGGTGGTGTTTCTGGGCGGCTTCAAATCCGACATGACCGGCACCAAGGCCGTGCATCTGCAGGCCTGGGCCGAGGCCGGCGGCCGCGCCTTCCTGCGCTTTGACTATTCGGGCCACGGGGCAAGCAGTGGCAACTTTCTGGATGGCTGCATCACGGATTGGGCGGCGGATGCGGTGGCGGCCATTGCCGCGCTGACCGAGGGGCCGCAGGTTCTGGTCGGCTCCTCCATGGGCGGCTGGATGTCGCTTTTGGTGGCGCGGGCCATGCCCCAGCGGATTGCGGGGCTGGTCGGCATCGCCGCCGCGCCGGATTTCACCGAGGATCTGATGTGGGCCGGATTTTCCGAGGCGGAACGCGCGGCGGTCATGTCCGGGCGGCTGGAGCAGCCCTCGGATTATTCGGACGAGCCCTATGTCATCACCCGCAAGCTGATCGAAGATGGTCGTCAGAACCTTGTTCTGCGCGCGCCGTTGTCGCTGCCCTTCCCGGTGCGGCTGCTGCAAGGGACGGCGGATGTGGATGTGCCGCCCTCCGTGGCATTGCGTCTGATGGATCATGCCGATAGCCCCGACCTGCGGCTGACGCTGGTCAAAGGGGCGGATCACCGATTTTCCAACCAGGAGAATCTGGCGCTGATCGTGGCGGCTGTGGAAGAGGTGCTTTCCATTTCACAACAAGCATGAGGGGCCCGGCTCAGTTTTTGTCGGCCACCGTTTCAAATCCCGAACATGTGACCGATCCGCCGCGCTTGGGTTTTGCCTCTGCGCAGCCTCTGGCGGGCCAGCTTGCGCGGGGCTATGGCTTGCCGGTCAAACGGTAGTAGGCCCATGCTTGAACCCCTCGTGATGATCCCTGGCCTGATGGCGGATGCGCGGATCTTTGCGCCGCAACTCGATGCGCTGTCGCCGCTGATGCCCGTGATGGTGGCGCTACCCATCGGCGGGCGGACGGTCGAGGAAATCTCTGCCACGCTGCTGCCAAAGCTGCCCGATCGGTGCGCAATCCTCGGGCAGGGGTTGGGCGGGGATGTGGCGCTGGACCTTTTCCGCCGCGCACCCAAACGCATCAGTCGTCTGGTGCTGATCGGGGCCGACCCGCTGGCTGAGACCCCGCAGGGGGCCGCGACGCGCGAGTTGCGGCGTGTGGGCGTGAAAGCCGGTCGATTGCTGGACGTGATGGCCGAGGATTACCCCGATGCGGCTCTTGCGCCCGGCGACGGCCGGCCGGCGATCCGCGGGCTGATCCGATCCATGGCGGAAAATCTGGGCGAGGCGGTCTATCTGGCGCAATCCGAGGCTCTGGCCCGCCGGCCGGACCAGCAAAAGACCCTGCGCAAGGTGCCGGTGCCGGCGCTGATTCTGGCCGGGGCGAATGACAGTCTGGTGCCGATGCGCCGGCTGGAATTCATGGCCGAGATGATGCCCTTTGCCGAGCTGCAGGTGATCGCCGGGGCAGGGCACTTCCCGTCAATTGAAACCCCGCAGGCGATCAATGCCGCGCTGCGGGGCTTTTTGCCGGGGCCGATGCTGCTGCGCTGAGGGTTACTTGGTTGCAGCCAGCCGCACCCGCGTGCGCTTGACGGTCGGCGCGGCGGGTTGACCACGCTCGCCCGAGAAGGTGTCGATGAAATCCAGCACCAGCGGGCGGATGTTCAGACGCCAAGACTTGCCCGCAAAGATGCCGTAATGGCCCGCATCCGGCTCCACATGATGATACTTCATGCGCTGGGGGAGGCCGGTCAGCAGACCAAGCGCCGCGACACATTGGCCAGGGGCCGAAATGTCGTCCTTTTCCCCTTCGACGGTCTTGACCGCGACGCTGGTGATCGCGCCGATATCCACTTTCTTGCCGTTGACGACAAAGACGTTCCGCGCGATCTCGCGATTCTTGAACACCCGTTCCACCGTGGACAGATAGAACTCGGCGGTCATGTCCATCACCGCCAGATATTCGTCATAGAAACGGTTATGCGCGTCGTGGTCGCTGGCCTCGCCCCGCGCGACGCGCATGATCTGATCGGAAAACGCCTTGGCGTGGCGCTCGGCATTCATCGAGATGAAGCTCTGCAATTGCAGCAGCCCGGGATAGACCAGCCGACCTGCGCCCTTGTATTTGTAGCCAACGCGCTGAATCGCCCATTGCTCCAGCTGGCCCATGGTCACCCGGCGGCCGAAATCGGTCACTTCTGTCGCAGCGGCGTCAGGATCCACCGGCCCGCCGATCAGGGTCAGGGTGCGGGGCTGTTCATCAGGGTGTTCGCCCGCCAGATAGGCGGTCGCCGCCAGCGCCAGCGGCACCGGCTGGCAGATGGCGATCACATGCGTGTCCGGCCCGAGGGTCCGCATGAACTCGACCAGATAGGCGGTGTAATCCTCGACGTCGAACTTGCCGGCCGAAACCGGAATGTCGCGGGCATTGTGCCAGTCGGTCACGAAGACATCGGCATCAGGCAGCAGCGACGCCACGGTCGAGCGCAGCAGCGTGGCGTAGTGGCCCGACATCGGCGCGACCAGAAGCACCTTGCGGGCCATCGGCGGGCGGCGGCGCACGAAGAACTGCACCAGATCGCCGAAGGGCTTCCGCACAACCGGGTTCACGTCGACCAGATGGTCTGTGCCGTCCTGCCCCACGATCGAGCGGATGCCCCAGTCGGGCTTGGCGATCATGCGGCCAAAGCTGCGCTCGGTCACATCGCCCCAGGCAGCCATCAGCGGCAGCATCGGGTTCGGGGCCAGCGCAAAGATCGGATACGAGGCCATGGCCCGCGCCGTCGCACCCAACCACTCGTTGGTGTTACGGGCAGTTTCCATCACGTCATAAGTCGCCATATACTTCATGTAATACCCTCACCGGATGCAACCGCTGGTTGGCCCGGATCGGGGCCGGGAGTAATGCTGCACAGCAGCGTAACGTAAGGGAGAACGGGCGAAATGACAACTGAAACGAATGGCGACAATGCCAGGCTGGCGCGTCTGACTGCCAATATTGCCCGGATGGAAGAACTGACGCGGCGCCTGGCGTCAGCGCTAACATCGCAAAAAAGCGATGATTTATCGTTGCATGCTCCCTCACCCGATCTCTATGCCAAGGCCGCCGGGGCCTATGTTGCGGAAATGATGCAGAATCCTGCAAAATTGATGGAACAGCAGGCAGCCTACTGGGGAAAGGCAGTGCAGCACTACCAGGAGGCGCAGCAGGCGCTGGCTTCGGGGTCTTTCAAGGCACCTGAGGACCACAGCCCCAAGGACAGGCGATTCGCGAATCCGCTGTGGCAAACCCACCCCTATTTCAATTTCATCAAGCAACAATACCTGATGAACGCGCAGGCCGTGAAAGAGGCGCTGGGCGATCTCAGCACCCTGCCGCCCGATGAAGCCCGTCGGGTCGACTATTTCGCCCAGCAGATCATCGACATGATGTCGCCGACCAATTTTCTTGCCACCAATCCCGATGCGCTGGAGCGTGCCTTGGAAACGGACGGCGAAAGTCTGGTGAGGGGGCTGGAAAATCTGATCCACGATCTCGAGGCCAACAACGGCGAGTTGATCGTGCGGCTGGCCGACGAAGAGGCCTTCAAGGTGGGGGAGAACCTGGCCACCACGCCGGGGCAGGTGGTGTTCCGCAACCGGATGCTGGAGTTGATCCAGTATGCGCCCACCACGAAATAGGTCCACGCCACGCCGCTGGTGATCTTCCCGCCGTGGATCAACAAGTTCTACATCCTCGACCTCAAGCCGGTGAACAGTCTGGTCAAGTGGATCGTCGATCAGGGCTATACGCTGTTCGTCGTCTCCTGGGTGAACCCCGATGCCAGCTATAAAGACGTGACGCTGGAAGACTATATCCGCGAGGGCTTTCTGACGGCGATGGACGAGGTTCGCGCCATTACCGGTGAATCCCAGGTCAACGCCGTGGGCTATAGCATCGCCGGCACCACGCTGTCGCTGACCCTGGCCTATCTGAATGCGATCGGCGACGACCGGGTGAAATCGGCGACCTTCTTCACCACGCTGACCGATTTCAGCGATCCGGGCGAAGTGGGGGTGTTTCTCAACGATGATTTCGTCGACGGGATCGAGCGGCAATGTGCGGCCGATGGCGTGCTGTCCAGGCATTACATGGCGCGGACCTTCAGTTTCCTGCGCGCCAATGACCTGATCTGGCAACCCGCGATCCGCAGCTACATGATGGGCGAGACGCCCCCCGCCTTCGACCTTCTGTATTGGAACGGTGACGGCACCAACCTGCCGGGGCCGATGGCCGTCCGCTATCTGCGCGGTCTGTGTCAGGCCAACGAGTTTGCGCGGGACGGGTTCGAGATCATGGGGCGCAAGCTGCACCTGTCGCATGTGCAAGTGCCGCTCTGCGCCGTTGCCTGTGAGACGGATCATATCGCGCCCTGGGCCTCGTCTTTCGCTGGCATCCGGCAGATGGGCTCGGCGGACAAGACCTTTATCCTGGCCCAAAGCGGCCACATCGCCGGGATCGTCAGCCCGCCGGGCAAGGATAAATACGGCCATTACACTTCTGCCGCGGCCCTGACCACACCCGAGGACTGGAAGGCTGGCGCCCAGTTCACCAAGGGCAGCTGGTGGCCGCGGTGGCAGGAGTGGCTGGCAGAACGCTCAGGCGCCATGGTGCCGGCGCGCCAGCCGGGCGATTCGGCCCATCCGCCGTTGGCTCCGGCGCCCGGAACCTATGTCACCGCCCGCCCCGCCTCCGTCGCCTGATCAGCCAAGTGTCCGGACAGGCTGCAAAAAATGCCGCAGCGTTCCGGGTGCAACTGTGGGTTTTGCTGCGGTGCAGAAAAACGTTGATTTTCTGCACCGCAGCATGCATATTATCCGGAGTGAACATGGTTTCAGTACCAAACCCCTCTGAGCGGAGCCCGCAAATGACCACCAAGACCCCCGACTTCACCAAAGTCATGCAGGACATGATGGCCTCCATGCCGATGGATGCCGCTGCCTTCCAGAACGCTTTCCGCAATCACGCTGCGATGGCCGAGAAGTTCTCGAAAGTTGCTCTGGAAGCGGCTGAGAAGTCGTCCGAAATCACCTCCAAATGGACCAAGGACGCAATCGCCAAGATCAGCGAAGCGACCCGCGCCAAGACCGAGCCGGCCGATTACACCAAGGCGATGAGCGACTTCGCTTCGTCCGCTGCGGAAATGGCTGCCGAAAACCTGGCCGCCTTTGCCGAAGTGGCCAAGAAAGTGCAGATGGAAACCGTCGAGCTGATGCTGGCCGCCGGCAAGGAAGTTTCGGAAGAAACCACCGCTGCCGTCAAAAAAGCCACCGCCGACGTGCAGGCTGCGGCCAAGAAAGCCACCGCGACCGCCGCGCGCTGATTTGACCGTGCAGGCAGCCCGCATCGGGCTACCTGTCGTGAGTATCTGGTACTGGTGGACTGATATTGTCGAGTTGATGGAGAGGCGGGTCTGAAGGCCCGCCTTTTTCCTTTGCATTTATATGCTGCGCTGCCCTAACATTTCTCTGCAACCGCAAAAATACCCTGGGGAGGGGCCGATGGCCGATACCGCAAAGCCGCTGCTGATCAAGCGCTACGCCAGCCGCCGGCTGTATAACACCGAAACCAGCGATTACGTCACGCTTGAGGACATTGCGGGCTTTGTGCGCGCCGGGCGTGAGGTGCAGATCGTCGATCTGAAATCCGGCGATGATCTGACGCGGCAATACCTGTTGCAGATCGTGGCCGAGCATGAGTCCAAGGGCGACACCGTGCTGCCGACCAATGTGCTGACCGAGATGGTCCGCAGCTATACCAACGGCATGCAGGCGGTGATGCCGCAATTTCTGGCTGCCAGCTTTGAGATGCTGCGAGATGGTCAGTCCAAGCTGATGGAAAACCTGCAAAATCTTCCGAACCCGATGGCAACCATGCCGGGGTTCGAGGCGATGCGCAAAAGTCAGGAAGCCTTTCTGAAATCGGTGATGGGCGGGGTGCCGGGCTGGGGGGCTGCGGCCTCAACCGGGTCCGCCACAGACGAGGAAAAGCCCGAGGATCTGGCCGAAATCAAGCGCCAGCTGGCCGAATTGCAGGCCAAGCTGTCCAAGCTGTAACGGATGGGCGAGGGGCAGGGCCGCGTCACGCTCTGGGGACTTGAGGCGTTTCTGGCCGTGGCCGAAGAGGGCACGGTGACCGCTGCCGCGCGGCGATTGGGCGTCTCGGCCAGCGCGATCAGCCAGCAAGTGACGGCGCTGGAAACCACCTACGCCACGGTTCTCCTGGACCGGTCGTCCCGGCCTATGCGGCTGACGCCGGCGGGGATGATGCTGCGCCCGCACGCCCAGACCATCCTGAACGCCGAGGCTGAGGCGCGCGCCGCGCTGGCGATGGCAGACCTGTCGGCCCTGACCACGCTGCGGCTGGGCGTGATCGAAGACCTTGACGCCGAGGTGACGCCGCGCCTTCTGGCCGGCTTGGCCGCCAGCCTGCCCAACTGCCGCTTTCTGCTGGAGACCGGGGCCAGCCACCGGCTGCTGGATGCGCTGGAGGCTAGGGCGCTGGATCTGGTGATCGCGGCCGATCCCGGCGGTGGGCCGGGCGAGGCGCGGGTCGAGGTCCATCCGCTGCTGGAAGACCCGTTTCTGGCAGTGCTGCCGCAAGCAGCTGCCACATCCGAGGGCCTGCCCTTCATCGCCTATTCCGCCCGCTATCCGATGGGGCGGCTGATCGCGGCCGAGATGTCGCGCGCCAATCTGCACCCCGCGCGCCGGTTCGAGATGGACAGCTATAACGCGATTCTGGCGATGGTCGCGGCGGGGCAGGGCTGGACGATCCTGACGCCGCTGGCCTTGCATCATGCAGCCCGCTTTGCGCCGGAGGTGGCGGTGCAGCCGCTGCCGGTCGCGCCCTTTTCCCGCTGCATCCAGTTGACCGCGCGGGCCGGGATACTGCAGGACATCCCGGCTCAGGTGGCAGGACAAGCCCGCCGCCTTTTGGCCGAAACCGTGGTGCTGCCGGCCCAGACGGCGTGGCCCTGGGCCGGCATCCGCGTGCTGGAGGGGGGCGTTTAGCCCTTTACCTCTGCCACGGCTGCCAGAATGGCATCGGCGATATAGTCCAGCTCGGGATCGGTCAGCCGCACCGGCAAGCGGGTATCGCAGGCGCGCATCAACATGGCGCGGGTTTTCGGCAGATCCGGCGTCTCGCCCAGAAACTTCCAGTTCCAGAAGGCGCGGGCGTTGTCCTGCGACAGGCCGAAGACCTGCAAGGTGACGCCGCGGTTTTTCGCGGCCTCTTGCAGGGCCAGCGCCTGCGTATCGGTCCAGTCGCCCGACAGCATGAATTGCAGCGAATCGGGCGCACGTTTTTCAGCGGGCAAGGCGGGGGGAACGGTGATGAACGGGCTGGCCGCCAGCCGCGCGGCCACCCGGTCATGGCCGCGAAGGCCCCGCGCCACGCGGTCCGCCAGATGCGGCAGCTGCGGACGGATCACCGCCGCTGACAGGTTCTGCATCCGCATGTTGTAGAGCGGCAATTGGTTTTGCCACATCATGTAGCTGTTTTGTAGGCCGGGATGCTTTTTCCAGTTCTGCTCATAGGCGCCCGACATGATGACCGCGCGGGCCGCAAGTTCGGGATCGTCCGTGATCAGCATCCCGCCTTCGCCGGCATTGATCATCTTGTAGGACTGAAAGCTGAAACAGCCGATCTTGCCCAGCGTGCCGATGTTGCGGCCATGCCAGGTGGTGCCAAGGCTGTGCGCCGCATCCTCGATCACGGGAATTTCTGCCGCATCGCACAGCGCCATGATCGCATCCATGTCGCTGGTATGGCCGCGCATGTGGCTGATGATCACCGCCTCGGCCCCCGGCAGCTTGGCGGCAAAGTCCGCCATGTCGATCCGCAGGCTGTCATCGACCTCGACCAGCACTGGCACACATTCGGCATGCACCACCGCCGAGGGCACGGCGGCAAAGGTAAAGGCCGGGATCAGCACCTTGGCGCCCGGCTTCAGGTCCAGCGCCTTCAGCGACAGGAACAGCGCCGCCGAGCAGCTGGACACCGCAACCGCATAGCGGGCGCCAAGAAGCTCGGCAAACTCGGCCTCCAGCAACGCCACGGGCGCATCCTGCGGGGCGGTGTAGCGGAACAGGTCGCCCGTTTGCAGCAGGCGTTCGATCTCGGCGCGGGCGGCCTCGGGGATTGGTTCTGCAGCGTGGCAATCGGGGGCGATCTGGATCTGTCCGTCGGGGGCCATATGAAGTTTTCCTGAAACTCGAATTCAGCGTCAGCTTAAACTAGGCCGGTGTAACACGCCAGTGACGGTGATCTGTGACATTGCGTCCGGGCAAAGTCTTGCCGCCCGGCCGCCGGTCGGCACAGCGTCACTTGCCCAGCCGGTCCCGCAACGAGAACCACGTCATGGCCAGCACCAGCAGCGGCCAGCGCAGGGCCACGCCGCCCGGAAAGCGTGGCTGCGGCAGGCTTGCCATCAGGTCAAAGCGGTCCGCCTGACCGGCCAGCGCCTCGGCCATCAGCTTGCCCGCCATCACCGCCAGGGCCACCCCATGGCCAGAATATCCCGAGGCTGACAGCGCATTTGGCCCCAGCCGCACAAATGCGGGCATCCGGTTCATGGTAATCGCCAGTGTGCCGCCCCAGGCATGGTCGATGCGGGCATCCGCCAGTTGCGGATAAACCTCAAGCATCGGTTTCAGAACGGTTTTCTTGAGGTCGGGGAAGCGCCAGCCATAGCTTTCACCCCCACCGAACAGCAGCCTCCCATCCTCGGACAATCGCCAGTAATTGACCACGAACTTGGTGTCATGCACGGCCACCGGCTGCGACAGGATCTGCGCCGCGCGCGCGCCCAGGGGCTCGGTCGCAACCATGAAATTGTTGATCGGCATCACGCGCGCCGCAACCGGCGCCGCCAGATCGCCCAGATAACCGTTGCAGGCCAGCACCAGCTGATCGGCGATCACGACGCCCTGATCGGTTTCAACCCGGACCTGCGGCCCCTGCTGGATACGGGTGACGGGCGAGACCTCATGGATCACCGCACCCGCCGCCAGAGCTGCCCGGGCCAGGCCGATCGCAAAGTTCAGGGGATGGACATGGCCCGCGCCGCGGTCGATCTCGCCCCCCTTGTAGACCTTGGAGCCGATCAGGGCGCGGATAGCTGCGCGGTCCAGCGGCTCGATCTGGGTATAGCCGTAATCACGCGCCAGCTTTTCGGCATAGGCATGGGTGTCGCGCACCTGGGCCTCGGTCCGGCAGGCATGGGCGATGCCGGGAT
>ERZ1645187.4973-NODE-4973-length-10523-cov-8.013279_pt1 | contig 10523 bp, 10 predicted proteins | sample MGYA00575352_ERZ1645187 | MGnify/ENA primary metagenome ERZ1645187 (study PRJEB40837, sample SAMN11349314) | freshwater sediment metagenome | isolation source: river sediment | host: Sediment | place: India: Wazaribad , New Delhi | collected 2017-02-21 ...
TCTGGGGCCCGGAAACCAAGATGCTGATGGACCAGCGCCGCGATGAAAAGGGCAACCTCAAGGGCCCGCTCGCCGCGACCCAGATGGGCCTGATCTACGTCAATCCGGAAGGCCCGAACGGCGTTCCCGACCCGCTGCTCGCCGCAGCTGACATCCGCCGCACCTTTGGCGGCATGGCGATGAGCGACGAAGAAACCGCAGCCCTGATCGCTGGTGGCCACACCTTCGGCAAGGCTCACGGCGCACGCAAGCCGGAAGGCTGCCTGGCGGGCGATCCGGGCGTAAGCGCGATCGAGAACCAGGGTCTTGGCTGGGCCAACAAGTGCGGTAAGGGCCATTCCGAAGACACCATCGGTAGCGGCCTTGAAGGCGCATGGACTGCGGCTCCGACCGCCTGGACCACCCAGTACCTCGACAACCTGTACGGTTTCGAATGGGTCCAGACCAAGAGCCCGGCTGGCGCGATCCAGTGGATTCCGAAGGACCCGGCTGCCGCCAACCTGGTGCCTGACGCGCACCGCGCCGACGTGCGCCACGCGCCGATCATGTTCACCACCGACCTGGCGCTGCGCGAAGACCCCGGTTTCCGCAAGATCACCCAGCGCTGGCGCAAGAACCCGCAGCTGTTTGCCGATGCCTTCGCTCGCGCCTGGTTCAAGCTGACCCACCGCGACCTTGGTCCGGAAACCCGCTATGTCGGCAAGGACGTGCCGAAGGTCAGCTTCGTCTGGCAGGACCCGCTGCCCAAGGCTGACTACGCCATGATCGGCGATGCCGACGTTGCTGCGCTCAAGGGTGAAATCGCCGCATCCGGCCTGACCGTTCCGGAACTGGTCCGCGCGGCATGGGCTTCTGCCTCGACCTATCGCGGCACGGACATGCGCGGCGGTGCCAACGGTGCGCGCCTGCGGCTTGACCCGCAGCGCAACTGGGCAGTGAACGATCCGGCCGAACTGGCCAAGGTCGTGGCCAAGCTGGACGCGATCCGCACCAAGTTCAACAGGGGTGCAACCGGCGGCAAGAAGGTTTCGCTGGCTGACCTGGTTGTGCTGGGTGGTTCGGTCGCGATCGAGCAGGCTGCCAAGGCTGCCGGCCACAACGTGACCGTGCCGTTCACCCCAGGCCGCGTCGATGCGACCCAGGCCCAGACCGATGCGGCTTCGTTCGCTCACCTTGAGCCGAAGGCCGATGGCTTCCGCAACTACTTCTCGGCGGAATCGCACTACAACCCGGTCGAGGCCCTGATCGACAAGGCCGACATGCTGAACCTGACGGTTCCGGAAATGACCGTTCTGGTTGGCGGGATGCGCGCTCTTGGCGCCAATGCCGGTGGTTCGACCGCCGGTATCCTGACCGCCCGTCCGGCCACGCTGACCAACGACTTCTTCACCAACCTGCTGTCGATGGATACGGTCTGGTCGAAGTCGGCCAGCACCCCGGGCCTCTATGAAGGCAAGGACCGCGCCAGCGGCGCTGCCAAGTGGACCGCCACCCCGGTCGACCTGGTCTTCGGTTCCAATTCGGAACTGCGCGCCGTGTCCGAAGTCTATGCTTCGGACGATGCCAAGGAGAAGTTCGCCAAGGACTTCGTCGCGGCATGGACCAAGGTGATGAACGCGGACCGCCACTGATCCGCAAACCATAACCGGCGGCGGCAGGCCAATCCTGCCGCCGCCACCATGGCAGAGCCAATTTTCATGCGTACATTTATCTGGACCACTGTTACCGCAGCAGCGACGGCCGTGATCGCCCTCGCCGCGCAGCCCGGCCAAGCGTCAACCGCGCCGGCCCGCCCCGCTGCCTTTGCCCAGTGCGCCGGATGCCATTCGACCGAACCGGGCAAGAACCTGTTCGGTCCCAGCCTGGCCGGCGTTTCCAAGCGGCGCGCGGGCAGCTTGCCCGGCTATGCCTATAGCCCCGCCCTCAAGAAATCCGGGATCACCTGGAACGCCCAGACGCTGGACCGCTGGCTGACCTCTCCGGCAAAGACCGTGCCCGGGACCAAGATGCCGCTGGGCGGAGTGCCGGACCCGGCCACGCGCAAGGCCTTGGTGAATTATCTCCTGACGCTGTAAGTCGCAGGGTGACAAAAATCTCGTTTCGCCGGGAACCATAATCGCTCTGGCGCGTTTTTTCGGTGTTGCCGGGCCATATGATGCCCCCTCCCTCCCAGTCCGGCGACAACCCCCACACTTAGGCCCCTGTCCAGCTCCTGTGACAGGGGTCGACTTTCATCCGAGCGCGAGCAGGCAAAGCGCCGCCGCAAGGATCGCAGGCGGCCTCCTTTCGGCTGATCCCTGGCCCGACACAGCGCCATGCAGCACGCAATTGCCCGACCAGCGGGAACCTGCACGCTCGACTGCCGTTGCTTCATCGGCACAGCACGAAAGGATCTCCACCATGACACTCATTCTCGTTCTCATCGTTGGCGGCGTTATCGGCTGGCTGGCCAGCATCGTGATGCACACCGATGGCCAGCAGGGCGCTTTCCTGAACGTTGTCGTCGGCATTGCCGGCTCGGTGCTGGCCGGTTTCCTGATCACGCCGCTGGTTGGCGGCGCGTCCATCACTTCGGGTTCGTTTGATGCGATGTCGCTGCTCAGCTCGTTCCTGGGTGCGATGGTATTGCTGGCGGTGGTGAACCTGTTTCGCCGTGGCGCGATCCGGTAATCGCCCGATTTACCCCGGCCCAGTTCACTCCGGCCCTATTCGCCCAGTATCGCCATCAGCTGCGCCCGGCCGCGCGCGACACGGCTTTTGATCGTGCCGACCGGGACGCCGCAGACCTGCGCTGCCTCCTCATAGGAAAACCCGCCCGCCCCGACCAGCAACAGCGCCTCGCGCCGCTCCTTGGGCAAGCGGTACAGGGCGCTTTGCAGGTCACTGACATGGAGGGCATCCTCCTGCGCGGGTGCAGCGACCAGATGGAGGTCTTCGGCGCCTTCGTCCATTTCGGTCATGCGGCTGCTGCGACGGATCTCGTTCAGGAAATGGTTGCGCAAGATCCTGAAGGTCCAGGCCTTCATGTTGGTCCCGGCCTCGTATCGCTCACGCGCGGCCCAGGCCTTCATCACGGTTTCCTGCACCAGATCGTCAGCCAGATCCGGCCTGCCGCAAAGGCCACGCGCAAAGGCGCGCAGGTGCGGAATCAAGCCCAGCAATGCGGAACGGAAATCGTCTTGCGGGCCATCACGCCCGGAATGGGAGGCGCCGTCAGTCATCATCTGCCCGGTCCAGCTTCTTCAGCAGATCGTTGAAGCTGTCGGGCAAAGGCTCGGAGACGACGTCATCGTACAACTTGCGCAGCTCGTCGGCCCAGCGCGGCGCGGCAAGCTTGCGGGATGCGGGGCGTTCGCTCCTGGGTTGGCCTGGCCTGGTTCCGTGCGGTTTGCTCAACATGTGCTCCGTGCCAGGCGTAACGCCTTGAGTGAATTGCCTAGATCAGCATGCTAGGTCGTGGCAAGTGAGGGAACAAACAGACGCGTCATTGGTTCCACGGGAAATGGTCCTGCGCGTCTCTGGATATTGTCGTCGTGCGAATACTGCATAACCGTTGGAAGGCGGACCAGAGACTGATGGACAAGGCACTGCTTGCACGGGTGGAAAAGCAGGCTTGGTTTCACCGTTTTCCGCGGGCGCTACCCTTTACCCTGTTCACCATCGCGCTGGTTGCAACGGGCCTGTTCGTCAACAATTTCGAGCGGCTCGACCGCGCCACCGCCAGTGCGCAGCTGGCCCAGCAGGCAACCGACCTTGCCAATGAACTGGAATACAAGGCCGCCGAAAACACGGTTTACCTGAATGCCGCCGCCTCTCTGTTTTCCGGCAGCGAAGAAGTCAGCAAGCGGCAGCTATCCGATCTGATCGCCGATCTAGGCGAGCGTGCCAACGAACGCGGCGTTCTGGGCGTAGGCTGGGCGAACTGGATCAAGGCCGATCAGATTGAGGCATTTCAAGCCGAGCGGCGCGAAACGGATGGCTCGGATGACTTTACCATTCAGCCAGCCCCGGCATCGCCTTATGCCGATATGGCGGTCATCTCGGTCCTGTTTCCCGATACGGCGGCCAATCATGCGGCGCTGGGCTATGACATGTATTCCGAGGAAACCCGGCGCGCAGCGATCGATGCGGCAATCAGCACGGGCCGCGCCTCTGCCACCGGCAAGGTACAACTGGTTCAGGACCTCAACCGCGCTGCCACGCCCGGCTTTCTGATCTATGTGCCGGTATTCGAACGCCTGCCCTATAGCCAGCGCTGGGCGAAGGGGCCGCTGAAGGGCCTGGTCTATTCTCCGATCCGGGCGCAGGAATTCCTGACCGCCGCCCTGCGCCGCGTACCCCATGATGAGATCAATGTGCGGATCTACGACGGGCCACCGCTTGAAGCGACCAAGCTGGCCGAAAGCCTGGTCGAAGGCAGTCAGGGCGAAACCACCCGCCGCACCGTGGTGGTGGCGGACCGCACCTGGACGCTGGTCGTCACCTCGGTCAACACCCGCCTGCTCAGCCCCGTCTCGCGCTTGACCCTGCTGTTCGGGATCATGGTCAGCCTGCTGATCTTGGCCCTGTCGTGGCTGGCCACCACGCGCGCGGCGGAAGACCGCAAGGTGCTGGAATGGCTGAAGGAGCAGAACGCGATCCGCCTCTCGCTGACCCGCGAGCTTAACCACCGGGTCAAGAACACGCTGGCCAATGTGCTGTCGATCGTTTCGCTCACCCGCCGCCGTTCACGGAGTATCGACGAATTTGCCGAAGGGCTGACCGGCCGCATCCGTGCGCTTTCGGCCACGCATGACCTGCTTTCGCAGCGCGACTGGAGCGATGCCCTGCTGGGCGAAGTGGTCACCAGCGAACTGGCGCCCTACCTCGATCCCGACGATCCCCACGCCGATCTGGAAGGGCCGGAAGTGGCTCTGGCCCCCAACGATGCGCTGTCGCTGGGTCTGGCCTTGCACGAACTGGCCACCAATGCGGCCAAATACGGCGCGCTCAGCACGCCGAATGGCCGCGTCTCGATCAAGTGGCGGCTGGCCACGCCCGAAGTCTGCGAAGTGGACTGGAAGGAAAGTGGTGGTCCGCCGGTAATCGCGCCGGAACGCCGCGGCTTTGGGCTGGACCTGATCGAGAAGATCGTCTCGCACGAATTGAGAACGGCGGTCGAACTGCACTTTGACCCGGATGGCGCGCGCTGCCGTCTGAAAGTCCCGGTGCGCGGGCTGCGCACCTTTGCGATGCGCCAGCCGCGCGAGGATTGAGCAAGGGCGCCTAGGCCCGTTCGGCCGTGGAGAAGAACAACGCCTGACTGATCGCGGTGCGGACCGTTTCCTCGCGGAACGGCTTGGTCACCAGATAGGTCGGCTCGGGCCGCTCGCCGGTCAGCAGGCGTTCCGGATAGGCGGTGATGAATACCACCGGCACATCGCCAATCGCCAGAATTTCTTCCACCGCGTCAATCCCGGAACTGGCATCAGCCAGCTGGATATCGGCCAGCACCAGACCCGGCCCATGCTGGCGGAAAGCCTCGACCGCCTGGCTGCGGGTTGTTGCCGTAGCGACCACCTGATGGCCCAGCTCGGCGACCAGCGATTCCAGTTGCATCGCGATCAGCGGTTCGTCCTCAATCACCAGAACGGTGGTCGCGGTTTCCTCGTCAATCTCGGCAATGGCGCGGGCCACCAGGGCTTTCACTTCTTCGGCATCCAGCCCCAGCACATCGCCAGCCTCTGCCGGAGTGAATTCTTCCAGCGTGGTCAGCAGCAGCGCCTGGCGGTGCTCTGGCGGGATCACGGCAAGGCGGGCATGGCTTGCCCCTTCGCGCCCCCCGGCCGGATTGCTGTCGCCGCCTTCGACATGACTGGCCGCCCACAGGCGCGTAAAGGCGCGGTAAAGCGGCACCCGCCCCTGCCCGATCTCGTCGCGCAGGGCCTTGTTGGCGATCGCATCTTCCAGCAGGGCGCGGACATGGGAATCGCCAGACCGCTGCGACCCGCACAGGGCGCGGGCATAGCGCCGCAGCAGCGGAAGTCGTTCAGCGAGTTGCCGGGAAATAGCCATTTGCAGAAACGCCTTTCTTGCCAACCACGATGGGCTGCAGGTCCGTTCGGGGGGATATGGACAACAATCTAGGGGTGCAAGAGCCCAACTCTGCACGGCTGGGCGCGATCTGCTCTAGTATTTGAAATAAAGTAATATTTCTTCGTTTTATTACGTCCCGAAGGAACCGTGCGTTTACCGATCATATAACTTCCCGGATCGCTTTCGCTCAAAGCGAAACCCGGTGGCTTCGCTGCGGATTTCAAAACACCTGCAAGTAAAAGCGGTTCCCTAGCCGGGAATTAATTCACCGCTGCCGGGAACTCTTTGACCGCCAGCCGTGTTCAAACCGTACTGCAACAAGAACGGAGAGCGGGAATGAACAGCCCGGCACACATGGTCGAAACTGCAGAACGTCTGACCGACAAGGATTTTCATACCGAGCTTGAGCACATCGCGCCGCACCTGCGCGCCTTTGCCCGCACCCTGTGCGGCTGCCGCGAACGGGCCGACGATCTGGCGCAGGAAACCCTGCTGAAAGCCTGGGCCGCGCGAGAATCCTATCGCGCCGGAACCAATTTCAAGGCCTGGACCTTCACCATCCTGCGCAACCAGTTCTACAGCGAGGCACGCCGCGCCCGCTTTACCGGCGAATACGATCAGGACATGGCCGAGCGGACCCTGTCCGGCCATGGCAATCAGGAACACGCGGTCGAACTGGCCGACGTACTGCGCGCGCTGGAAACCCTGCCCGCCGCCAACCGTGAAGCCCTGATCCTCGCCGCCGTGGGCGATCTGGCCTATGAAGAAATCGCCGAAATCTGCGACATTGCCCTTGGCACCGTAAAAAGCCGCATCTGCCGCGCACGGGCAATGCTGGTTGCGGCGCTGGACGGCGGCGTGCTGCCGGATTCGCGCCACGATTTCGTTCTCGAAGGAAATGCCCTCGACCTGCTTTTTGCCGAAATGCGCCGCGCCGCCAATGCGGACGGACAAAAGCGGCTAGTCGCGTGACAGCAACAGGGGCCATAGTTGAAGTGGAAGAAATGACTGGAATCCTGATCGTGGAGGACCAGTTTCTCGTCGCGCTCGATCTGGAGCATATCGTGGCCAGTGCCGGCTATCCGGTGGTCGGCATTGCCACGGGCCGCGCGGAAATCGATTCCCTGGTTATCCCGCCCAAGATCGCCTTGGTCGACATCAACCTGCGCGACGGGCCGACTGGCGTGGAGATCGCCCGCGCCCTGTCTGAACGGTTCGGCACGCGGATCATCTTTGTCACCGCCAATCCGGCCCAGATCGACCAGCCACCACCGACGGCAATCGGCTTCATCCAGAAACCCTTTTCGCCCAGCATGATCGAAAGCTCGATCGGCTATGCCTTGGGCGCGGCCAGCGCACCGCCGCGCGGTCTGCAAATTTTTGCATGAACCGGGAACAGAGGCCCGCCTGATTCATTTGAACCTGTGGCTGGCGCAACAACTGCCCCTGCAATTGTTGACCATTTCATAGCCATGGAGCCCCCGCAGGTGCCCCCGAGAGCGGGGGCTCCATCATTTTCTTCCCGATTTCACCAGCAGCCGATAATGAGGCCGCGAAACATCGCCGCCCTTTCTATCCGGAGCTGCCTGAATGTCCTCTGCCCACCCGCTCACTGGCCCGCTGGCCGGGATCAAGGTTCTCGATCTCTCGCGCGTGCTGGCCGGGCCATGGTCGGGGCAAATGCTGGGCGATCTCGGCGCGGAAGTGATCAAGGTCGAACAGCCGGGACAGGGCGACGACACCCGCAAATGGGGGCCCCCGTTCCTTGAAGATGGCTCGCGCGATTCCGCCTATTACCTCTGCGCCAACCGCAACAAACGCTCGGTCGCAATCGACCTGTCGAAGCCCGAGGGGCAGGAACTGGTCCGCAAGCTGGCGGCACAAGCCGATATCGTGCTGGAAAACTTCCGCGTCGGCGGGCTGGCGAAATACGGGCTGGACTATGCCTCGCTCAAGCCGGTGAAGCCGGACCTGATCTATTGCTCGATCACCGGCTTTGGCCAGACCGGGCCGGAAAAGGACAAGGGCGGCTATGACTTCCTGATCCAGGGGATGAGCGGCCTGATGAGCGTGACCGGCGATGCCGATGGCCATCCGCTGAAAGTTGGCATTCCGGTCAGCGACCTGACCACCGGGCTTTACGCGACCATCTCGATCCTGGCCGCCCTGCAACACCGCAACCGCACGGGCGAAGGGCAGCATATCGACCTTGCCCTGCTCGATGCGCAGATGGCGGTGCTGGCCAATCAGGGTTCGAACTGGCTGAACGGCGGGGCCGAACCGCGCCGGCTGGGCAACCAGCACCCGACCATCGTACCCTATCAGGACTTTGCCTGCGCCGATGGCGACATCATCATCGCGCTGGGCAATGACCGCCAGTTCCGTGATCTGGTTTCCGTGCTGGGCCTGCCGGAAATGGCCACCGACCCGCGCTTTGCCCTTTCCGCCAATCGCAGCGACAACCGCGACGCGATGTTCGCCCTGATCAACCCGGCCATTGCCAAGTGGAAGTCGGACGACCTGCTCGCCGCGCTGGAAGCGGCCAAGCTGCCCTGCGGCAAGATCAACACGATCCCGCAGGCACTGGTCCAGCCGCAGACCGTGGCGCGCGAAATGGTCCACGAAATCGCCCGCGACGATGGCACCCCGATCCGCTTCGTCGGTTTCCCGGCCAAGCTTTCGGCCAGCCCCGTCACCTATCGCCACGCCCCGCCCCGTTCCGGGCAGGATACCCGCGCCGTGCTGGGCGAAGTGCTGGGCATGGCCGATGGCGAAATTGACGCGCTGGCAGCGGCAGGCGTGGTGGCCGAGAAGCTGTAGCGCAGCGGCTGGCATCTTGGCTGAAATCGGTTACAGGAAATCGCCATGACCGATGAAGTTCTGATCCGCCGCGAAGGAGCAGCTGGCTTCCTTTCGCTCAATCGCCCCAAGGCGATCCACGCCCTGACGCTGGACATGGTCCATGCGATGACCGCCGCCCTGCTGGAATGGCGCGACGATCCCGCGGTTTCCGTGGTGATCATCGACCATGCCGAAGGCCGCGGGTTCTGCTCGGGTGGAGACATCGCGTTCCTGCGCGCTTCCGCGCTCAACGATGGCGGCGTTTCGGGCCGCAAGTTCTTCCACGACGAATATCAGCTCAACCACCTGATCTTCACGTATCAAAAGCCAGTCGTGGCCTTCATGGACGGGATCACCATGGGCGGCGGCGTCGGCATCAGCCAGCCTGCACGCTTCCACGTGGCGACGGAAAATACCCGCTATGCCATGCCCGAAACCGGCATTGGTCTGTTCCCGGACGTTGGCGGCGGCTGGTATCTGTCGCGCCTGCCGGGCCGGATCGGGCAGTTCCTGGCCCTGACCGGCGCACGGCTGGACGGGGCGGAATGCAAATGGGCGGGCCTTGCCACCCATTACCTGCCGCAGGACGCCCTGGCCGAAGCCAAGCAGCGCATTGTCAACGGGCATGAACCGGGTCAGGTTCTCTCTGCCCTGGCGGTCACGCCGCCGCCCGCCCGGATCGAGGCCAATGCGACCGCGATTGCCAGGCACTTCGCCTCAGACCGCTATGAAGACATCCTCGCCAGCCTGGAAGGTGACGATAGCGAATGGGCGGCAAAGGAACTCGCCACCCTGCGCACCAAGTCGCCGCAGACCTGCAAGGTCGCCCTGCGCCAGCTGCGCGACAGCCTGACCTGCGCCGACTTTGCCGCAAACATGGCGATGGAATACCGCATCGGCAGCCGCGTGCTAACCCTGCCCGACTTTGCCGAGGGCGTCCGCGCCGTGATCGTCGACAAGGACCATGCGCCCAAGTGGAACCCGGCCACGCCCGAAGGCGTGACCGACGAACTGATCGACAGCATTTTTGCCGCCCTGCCGGCCAAAGAGGAATGGAAACCGCTATGAGCTTTGAATCGATCCTGGTCGAACAGCGCGATGCCGTGACGCTGATCACGCTCAACCGCCCGCAGGCGCTCAACGCGCTGAATTCGTCGGTGCTGGAAGAACTGATCACGGCCTTTGCCGCGTTCGAAGCCGATCCTTCGCAGCGCTGCGCGGTTCTGACCGGCTCGGGCGAAAAGGCCTTTGCCGCCGGTGCCGACATCAAGGAAATGGCCGACAAGCCGGCAGCCGAATTCTACAGCGACGACTTCTTCTCCCGCTGGACCAGCCATCTGGTCAAGACCACGCGCAAGCCGTGGATCGCGGCGGTGAACGGCTTTGCCCTGGGCGGCGGCTGTGAACTGGCCATGATGGCCGATTTCATCATCGCTTCGGAAAATGCCAAGTTCGGCCAGCCGGAAATCAAGCTGGGCGTGGCCCCCGGCATGGGCGGCAGCCAGCGCCTGACCCGCGCCATCGGCAAGGCCAAGGCGATGGAAATGTGCCTGACCGGGCGGATGATGGGCGCCGATGAAGCCGAGCGTTCGGGCCTTGTCGCCCGC
>ERZ1645187.4974-NODE-4974-length-10521-cov-3.882094_pt1 | contig 10521 bp, 13 predicted proteins | sample MGYA00575352_ERZ1645187 | MGnify/ENA primary metagenome ERZ1645187 (study PRJEB40837, sample SAMN11349314) | freshwater sediment metagenome | isolation source: river sediment | host: Sediment | place: India: Wazaribad , New Delhi | collected 2017-02-21 ...
CAGCCAGTACGCGGTGAGCTTCATGCCGATAGTGATGACGGCGGCTGCGATGGAGAGCCATGCGAACCGAATCAGCGATCTTGGGTGCTGCGATCCTGATGCATCTCCGTCCGAGGAGGGAACCTGTTTGCCTATCATCACCTAGCTATTGTGGGTTGGAAGACCTACAGGTTCCAAGCGCGGTGTAACGAATGCAGCGCATCACACGATGTTCGGTACACCGAAGGATCGAGCCATTGCCATGATGGGTACGGCACTTCGTGACGTAGCGGGGCTTGAAGCTTATCAACTGTGTGAGAGCACACCGCGCTGTCTCGTGGAAGCAATTGCCGCCGGTATTGCGATTCTGGCACAATGAGACTTTGTACTTGGGCAAAGCGAAGTCCCTCTCAATTTCGTCGAGCCCTTGTCGAACCCTTCATCAGATGGTCCCCCGTCTGAATGAGGTGTGTTCATCCCAAGATAGAACCAGGAGTGACCACAAAAGTGGCAGTCAAGATTCGTTTGAAGCGCATGGGTAAGATTCGTGCGCCTTTTTACCGTGTTGTCGTTGTCGATTCCCGTAAGCGCCGCGACGGCGCTGTTATCGAGGAGATCGGCGTGTACCAGCCCACCGAGAATCCTTCCGTTATCAAGATCGATTCCGAGCGCGCTCAGTACTGGCTATCGGTTGGCGCACAGCCATCTGATGCCGTGAAGCAGCAGCTCAAGCTGACAGGCGATTGGCAGAAGTTCAAGGGCCTGCCTGGCGCTGAAGGGCGTCTCAAGGTCAAGGACACGGTAGATGTTGAGGCAGCGCGTAAGTCCGCTGTTGAAACGGTGCAAAACGATGCTGAGAAGCGTCGCGCTGCTGCATCTGCAGCCAAGGCCGCTGAGGCCGAAGCTGCTGGGTCTGCAGAAGAAACAGGAGAGGAAGCCTGATGCTTGCTGAAGCCCTGGAGCACCTCGTGCGAGGAATCGTAGATTCTCCGGACGATGTTGCGGTGAGGTCACGTAATACCCGCCGTGGTGAGCTCCTCGAGGTTCGGGTTAACCCCGAGGATCTCGGGCGCGTCATTGGACGCAATGGGCGTACGGCGAAGGCGCTTCGTTCAGTCATTGGTGCGTTGTCCGGAAAGGGCTCCGTCCGTGTTGATGTGATCGAAACCGATCAACGCTAACTTTCTACGTTAAGCCGGCCCCAGCCCTAGGCTGCGGGCCGGTTTTTCACAGCTAGACCTATCTGAGGAGAATCTCGTGCAATTGACAGTTGCAATTATCGGGGCGCCCCATGGGCTGAAAGGAGAATTACGCCTTGACGTGCGCACCGATTCTCCCAAGCTCAGGCTCGCCGTCGGTTCCATGCTTGAGACAGACCCACCAGAATTCGGGCCTCTGACAGTTGAACGCACCCGTACTCATAAAGGCGCTCTACAGGTTATCTTCAAGGAGTGCCATGACCGGACATGCGCTGAAGGACTGTCCGGCACCAAGCTGATCATTGAAACGGACGAAGATGAAAACGATGAGGATGATGCGTGGTACCCGCATGAACTCATCGGCTTGGAGGTGCTGGATCCGGATGGGTACACACTCGGTGAAGTGATTGCCTTGGAGCCAATGCCGGCTCAGGATCTTCTCGTGGTGCGTGAACCCGATGGGATCATCACCCGGGTTCCATTTGTCAAAGATATCGTCACTGACGTTGACCTCGATGACAATTGCGTGATCGTTGATGCTCCCTCCGGGCTGTTTAGTGAAGAAGAGATGGTCCTCGATGCGGAAGAGGATAAGCCGGACAGCCAATCAGAAGAAGCCAACTCATGATGCGGTTTGACATCATCTCGGTTTTCCCCGAGTTTTTCGAGGTACTAGACCTTTCGCTCATTGGTAAGGCACAGGAGCGTGGAATCCTCTCGATTAGCTCCCACGACTTGCGGGACTGGACGGATGATCCCCACAGAACGGTAGATGATTCGCCGGCCGGAGGTGGTGCGGGAATGGTCATGCGTCCCGATGTTTGGGGCAAGGCGATCGACTCCATCTTGGGAGTGGGCACCGTTGCCTCCACCGCTCTGGCCCCGTCGGCAGAATGTACTGGAGAGGACTCCGCCGTCGTCCCCCATACCGTACTTGCTGTTCCCACCCCGTCCGGTGTCCCACTTACTCAACGCACGTGCGAACGAATTGCGCGAGGTGCGCAACACGTCGTGATCGCATGCGGGCGGTACGAGGGAATCGACGCGCGAGTGGCGCATTACTATGCGCAAAGCGGTGTTGACGTGATCGAATACTCGCTGGGGGACTATGTTTTGAACGGGGGAGAGGTGGCCGCGGTCGCTCTGGTGGAGGCCGTGGGGCGCCTGCTTCCGGGCATGGTGGGAAACCCTGATTCCTTGGTGGAAGAATCGCATGGCGCCGCGGGCCTCCTTGAGTACCCCGTCTATACCCGCCCCGTCCAATGGCGAGAGTTAGCGATTCCCCCCGTGCTGTTATCTGGACATCACGGGGACACTGCTCGATGGCGCAAGGATCGTGCGCTAGAGAGAACTGCGGCTCGCCGTGCGGATATGGTGCGTCAGTTGGACGCCGAATCCCTTGATAAGGGGGACAAGGCTATGCTTGCGGGGCTCGGATACCTCGTGGCGCGCGGTGGTGAACATCCAGTATCGGTGACCGCACGACGTGCCGAGCCGGCCGATGCATGCGCATTGGCGGAGCTGGCGGCACGAACATTCCCCGACGCGGCTCCGGCCTACCTGACCGAAGAATCAATCGATAGCTTTGTCCGCCAGAACCTCTCCTTGGAGGTTTTTCGTGAGCTTCTCGCCGATACCTTGCATTACTATGCGATTGTGCTTGAAGCCGAGGACGGCCGGCTCATTGGATACACCCTTTCTATCGTCCCGGACGGTGACGGTGTGGCGGGTAGTGATGAGGGAGCGCCGGTTGATGCACTGATTGACGGGCGTGAACGGCGCGGGCCATTGACTGAGCTCTCGAAGTTCTACATTGATAGGGACTGGCGCGGGAGCGGGGCTGCAGACATCCTGTGGGAATACACGTTCAGGGCGCTCGCTCAGGCTTGTGCTGACTGGGAGAATCCCGGTGTGTTTCTTGGAACCAACGCGGCTAATCGGCGCGCGCGCCACGCCTATCGAAAGCTTGGGTTTGATGAGGTGGGCGAGCGAACCTTCATGGTGGGTGAGCAAGACAACCATGATGTCGTTTTTGCTCGCGGGCTGCGTGTGCCATAATGAATAGGCTTCTCGCCATTACAGTGCGCTAGACCTGCCGCAGGGGGTCGCGCATCGGCGAGTCCTAATCGTCAGCACCGTTGGGTGCTCCGAGATCGCTTGTGACCTGCGTGCACGAGCGGAAAGTGAAGAAAGATGCAGACTCTCGATTTTGTTGATGCAGCCTCGCTGCGCAGCGATATTCCAGAATTCCGCCCTGGTGACACCGTGCGCGTGAACGTCAAGGTGGTTGAAGGTAACCGTACCCGTGCACAGGCGTTTACCGGTGTTGTTATCGGCCGTTCAGGCTCCGGTGTTCGCGAGACCTTCATTGTTCGCAAGGTTTCCTTCGGCGTTGGTGTTGAGCGTCGGTTCCCGCTTCATTCGCCCACAGTCGAATCGATCGAAGTTGTTTCGCGTGGTGTTGTTCGTCGCGCGAAGCTCTACTACCTGCGTGATCGTCACGGTAAGGCAGCTAAGATCAAGGAGCGTCGCTCCTAATAGGCAGCATTCTTCTCGTGTGGGGTCCCGATGGGGCCCCACACGCATTTGCGGCTATGAGCAGGAACTCATCTCCATACGCCGTGGCTTACACGGTGAAGCGAGCAAATTGGGTAGCATTTCAGGGGCAGCAGGAAAGGGGAACACGATGGCAGAAGAGCCATATTCTCGCGAGGACGGCGCGGCCCCCTTGCCTCCATCGTTTCCCCCTGATCCCCTGAGTAACGCCGATATTCGGCGCCCGTCTCCCAAGGATCCAATTCGTCAACCTCAAGACAGCAGCGGCGAAGACAATGATGGTGCGGCTGAAGAATCCAGAGGTTCGTGGCTTCGTGGCCTCGTAGAGTTTGTGGGTATCCTTGCCCTAGCTTTGCTCTTTTCGTTGCTCATCAAGACTTTTCTCATGCAGGCTTACTATGTGCCATCAGGTTCGATGGAGCAGACCCTGCAAAACGGCGATCGAATAGCGGTGAACCGCACCGCTCGCGATGTTGAGGATATTCATCGGGGCGATATCGTCGTCTTTGTTGATCCCGGTGATTGGCTTGAAGATAAGCCGGATACGCGCAACGGATTCCAACGAGCGACCTCCAACGTGCTGGAAACAATCGGGCTTCTCCCGCAAGATAGCGGACATCACCTCGTCAAACGCGTGATTGGCGTAGGAGGCGATGAGGTCGCCTGCTGTACCGATGAGGGACTCCTAACGGTCAACGGCGAGCCGATCGAAGAGGACTATCTCGCTGAAGGGATGGCTCCGTCACTGCAAGAATTCAGTGTGACGGTACCCGAAGGTGAATTGTGGGTCATGGGAGATAACCGTTCGAACTCGCAGGATTCTCGCTACCACGAGCTCGTTGAGGGCAATGGCTTCGTGCCGGTGGAGAACGTTGAAGGCCGCGTGTGGTCCATCTTCTATCCCTTCTCACGGATAGGCGGGATTGAACACACAGAATCGTTCGATTCGGTTCCCGAAAGTAATGGCTAGAACACACGGCTCGAGGTAGTAATGAAATCTGCGTTGTATCCAACGCGGCAGCTGGAGATGGAACTCCTTGAGAGCCTCCAATCGAAGATGGGAAGGGGTGCCCGGCTCGGTGGTGTTGATGAAGTTGGGCGTGGAGCACTCGCAGGTCCCGTCAGTGTGGGAATCTCAGTTATGGACAGCACAACACCCGAGGCTTTTCCCGCGGGCCTTCGAGATTCGAAGCTGCTCTCCCCGCGTGCCCGCCAGCGGATTTTCGAGGAATGTAGAGGATGGCCGGTTGACGTTGCGGTTGGACACGCAGGTCCAGACGTGGTTGATCACATCGGAATCATTGGAGCGTTGCGGCATGCTGCGGCTTCAGCATACGAGCAGCTTGCAGGGCGTGGACACGCACCCGATGCCATCCTTTTGGACGGTTCGCACAACTGGTGGTCAGAGGCTTCACTCTGGGAAACGGGGCAGTTGCCGGACCTTCCCGTGCGAACTCAGGTAAAGGGCGATGCAACGTGCGCAATCGTCGCCGATGCCTCAGTCGTAGCAAAGGTAGAGCGCGATTCGCTCATGGTGGACCTTTCGTTGGAGTATCCGGGCTACGATTGGGCCAAGAACAAGGGCTATTCGTCTCCGGCTCACATCGAGGCGCTAGGTAGGCTCGGGCCGTGTTGTCAGCACCGCCAATCATGGAATCTTCCGGGTTTAGGAGGGAAAAGCAGTGAGTGACATTGAGAGTTACGAATCTGATTCGGAACTTGCTCTGTACCGCGAATACCGAGACGTTATCAAGATCTTTCGATTCGTTGTTGAGACTGAACGGCGCTTCTATCTCGCAAACGAGGTTGATGTGAAGGTTCGGGCATCTGGCGGCGGGGATGTGTTCTTCGAAGTCAACCTCACGGATGCGTGGGTCTGGGATATTTACCGCACGAGCCGGTTTGTCCGATCAGTGCGGGTTGTGACGTTCAAGGACGTCAACGTTGAGGAGCTCAACAAGCAGGACATCACGCGAGAATTGGATATCGCCGATTAGTTTCTGGGCGTTTCCCCAGAAACGGTTCGCGTCACTTTCATCCACAGAGTTCAGCATGGCAGCTCGCGATATTCTCGAATTCGCTTTGCTGGGCACATGGATACATCTAGTTCGGCACCTGAAGCACCACATATTCTCCGGCCTCCCAATCGGGAAGAAGAGATTCATCTAGGAAACGAATGGCAGCCCCCGCTCCTTCGACCAAACGCCAGTACGCGCGAGTTTGGTGCGTGGGGCGAAGAAGTCGCCTACCGTCACCTCGTTGCGCGAGGGATTACCGTTCTGGGGCGAAATTGGCGGTGTCGGCTGGGGGAGATTGACCTCGTATGTCACGATCCTGGCCGATCCTCAGTCTTTGCCTGTGAGGTAAAAACTCGCCGGGAACGCGGATGCGTGCCGGCAATCGAATCAGTCTCTCGTGCCAAGCTTGCTCGATTGCGTCAACTCCTCGCGATGTGGATGTCAACGCATGATGTGTGGGCCGAACGGCTTGACATTGATGTCATCGCAATAACGGTTGGCGATGATCAGATGTGGAATCTCTGTCATATTGAGGGAGTGGCATGAGACTGGGCATCGCGCATGCTGTCTCAGTGCTCGGGGTTGAAGGTCATGCCGTGAGGATTGAGGTAGCTCTGCTGCGGGGACTGCCCGGCTTTACCATCGTTGGACTGCCGGATGCGGCCGTTTCGGAATCGCGGGAACGAATCCGAGCAGCCTTTGCTGCAGCAGGAATAACCTTTCCAACTGCGCGAGTCACCGTGAATCTCTCTCCTGCAGATACGCCAAAAACCGGAACTGGCTTTGATTTGGGCATTGCTGTTGCCATCCTCGCGGCGATGTCTTCATGGGAATCACATGAGAATGTTACGTGGATTGGTGAGCTTGGGCTGGATGGTTCGGTCCGATCCGTGCGCGGCATCTTGCCAGCAGCATTGTGGGCAGCTAAAAGCCCTGACGCACATCTCGTCGTGCCATACGCAAGCCGGAATGAGGCTGCTTTGGCTGAGGTAAAGGTTTCATCCGTGTGGCACTTGAGTCAGGTTGCTCAAGACGCTGGCGTCAGCTGTGCTCCGGTACCGAATCGTCCTACGATAGAGAAAACCAGAACCCAAGCCTCATCGCCCGCCCAAGACTTGGAGGACGTCCGAGGCCAGAGTGAGGCCCGGCGCGCCCTCGAAATCGCTGCTGTCGGAGGCCATCATCTGCTCATGACGGGCTCAGCGGGTATTGGTAAATCAATGCTTGCTGCCTGTATGCCTAGCATTCTGCCTGAGTTGTCGGTACCACAGGCGGTTGAGGTTGCGACGATTGCCTCGGCAGCAGGCGATTTCGGTGGGGACCTGTCTTTCGTCCCGCCCATGAGCAGTCCGCATCACACCTCGAGTACGGTCTCGCTCATCGGCGGTGGAGCGGTACCGCGGCCGGGAGCCATCTCCCGCGCCCACCATGGCGTCTTGTACCTCGACGAGCTTCCCGAGTTCCCTCGCTCGGTCCTCCAAGCGCTCCGCCAGCCCATGGAAGAGGGCCACATCGAGATTCATCGGGCCAAGCACAGAGTGCGGTTTCCATCGCGGTTTCAACTCATTGGCGCTGCCAACCCCTGTCGTTGTGGGATGTTCTTTGAAGATTCTCTGCAATGTACGTGCAGTCCGAAAGAACGACGAGACTATTTTCGCCGGATCGGAGGGCCAATGCTCGATCGCTTTGATCTGAACATTGTCCTGCATCGCCTATCGCGTGCTGAGCTTGCAGCTCCATCCTTGAGCGAGCCTTCTCATGTTGTTGCTGCACGCGTTGTGGAAGCTCACGAACGAATGGTGAATCGGCTGACCGGCACCGAATGGAACAAGAACGCCCAGACGTCAGGCTCGTGGCTGCGCGCGAATACGACTCTTCCTGAGAGCGCGGCCGAGCTGATCAATCAGGTGCTCGTGACTGGACAGCTTTCGATGAGGGGAGTGACAAAGGTACTGCGGGTCGCGTGGACCCTAGCTGATCTCTCAGGGCACGATGCCCCGAGAGAATCCGACATTCATGAGGCCTTTGCCTTGAGAGGAAGAGGAGCCACCTATGTGTGAGAGCGGGACGGCCAACACAACGAATCGCTCTAAGCTGGCATCGAATGAGCGAGAGGCAGGGATGGTATGGACACGTATCACTGAAGGCGAGGATATCCAAGCCAAGGAACTCATTGACCAGATGGGCTACCTTGAGGCGCTCAATTGGTTACGTGCGGACGAAGGACGGTTGTCCATCGATGATAAATATACGGGAGCGCGCAAGCGGTGGGCTGCACGGTTGAACGGGGCCACGCTCGAAAATGACCGGCGGGTCATTGACAAGCTTGGAGGTTTCCTCCTGCCGAGTGACACGCTATGGCCGCTCGGGCTCAGTGCGTTGGGCCCACGAAGTCCGCTCGGTTTGTGGTTCAGAGGGAATATTGATGTGCTGGCCTCTCCGAGCATCGCAATTGTTGGCACACGAGATTCGTCCCAATACGGGACACGCATCGCAACGGATTTTGCGTACGAGCTTTCGAGAATGGGTGTTGCCGTAGTTTCGGGTGGCGCCTTCGGTATTGACGCGAGTGCTCACATGGGTGCACTGACGGCTGGCGGCGAGACCGTCGTGGTGCTGGCTGGGGGTGTTGACCGCCCCTATCCGCTTCGAAACGAGGCGATATTTCAATCAGTTCTGGAATCTGGTGGCCTTATTGTGTCCGAGGTACCTCCTGGATCATCCCCGCATCGGCATAGGTTTCTCGCGAGGAACAGGATTATTGCGGGTATGACTAGGGCGACTCTTGTGGTCGAGGCCCCGTACCGATCCGGCGCGATCAATACCGCCCGCCACGCCTTGGAGATTGGACGAGAGGTTGGCGCCGTCCCCGGACCGCTGACTTCTGTTCGTTCGGCGGGCTGCCACCGGCTACTCCGGGAGAACGCCACGTGTATCACCAGTGTTGCAGAAGCTGTGGAGTTGCTCGGGTACACCCCAATATCCGCAGGAGTACAAACTGAGTTGGACGTTACCCGCTCGCGTATGGATGGCGACGATGGAGGACAATCCCCCCATCCGATATCGCTACGGGTTCGCGACGCTCTTCCCGTCACACGTGGTTCAACGCTCCAGAAAGTCGCGGCAACAGCCGGATTGAGCATTCAAGAAACGCTTGGGTGTCTCGGCAGGCTCGAAATGGAGGGTATTGCTGAGTCCAGAGATGGAAAGTGGCGTCTGGCGGAGAATCGCCGGCGTTCGCCAAGCTAAACTGGTCGTGTGGGTAAAGGAATCCGGACAGCCGATTTGCTCTCTCAGTATGAACGCGAGCTTCGATTGCGCCGCGGCCTATCGGAAAACACCATATCTGCTTACCTTCACGAAGCTGGATCGCTGTGCCGCTTTATTGCTCAGGCAATCGAGGCCGATCCAGAAGATCCGCTTGACATATCGGGCCTGACCCTCGCAGACGTGAGGGCGTGGTTGGCGGACATCAGCCAAGGGGGTGCGCGTTCGTCCATGGCCCGGCACTCGGCTTCGATTCGAACGTTTTCATCTTGGTTGTATCGCAGTGGGTATACAGATGTTGATGCGGCAGCGCGGTTGAAAGCCCCGCGCGCATCGAACGAGTTGCCGCATGTTCTCAGTCAAGAGCAAGCACGCCAACTCATGGTCTATGCTCACGGTCGGGCCGCGGACCACAATCCACTCCACCTCCGGGACTCCGCGATGCTTGAGCTTCTGTATGCGGCGGGACTGCGAGTCAGTGAGCTCTGTGCATTGGATGTGGCTTCCCTTCGCCCGGACTCCACCGTGCGGGTCATCGGAAAGGGAAACAAGGAACGTATCGTCCCCTACGGTGTTCCGGCAACGCGCTCTCTCATGGCCTACCTCGAAGTGAGGGGTGCTTTTCATGCACGAAGTATCGCGAGAGCATCGGCATCAGGGACAGCAGAAAGGGCACTTTTCCTCGGGGCGCGCGGCGGACGGATCAATCCACGGACGGTTCGTGGAGTGGTTCATCGTTTGGCAGCGGAGGCTGGAGTTCCCGATATCTCGCCTCACGATCTGCGTCACTCTGCAGCAACGCACCTTTTGGATGGTGGTTCCGATTTGCGAACTGTACAAGAAATCCTAGGGCATGAATCTCTGGCAACCACCCAGCGGTATACGCATGTGAGTGCCGAGCGATTGCGTCAGAGCTTTGTTCAAGCCCATCCGCGTGCGTGATCGTTACTCAACACTCACGGATCTCCCACAGGCACACCCTATTCCCAGAGGCGTATTGGAGACCAGTCCACGAGGGAGAGTGGATTGATGTAGCGATCACCGGGGTATTTGGCGCCCCAATGGAGCACAGGTAGCTCTCCGATATGTCCCAACTCCAGTGTGCCAATCTCCTGTCCTTTCGCAACGAGATCACCCTTCTTAACGAGGGGAGAAACAGGTTCGTAGGTAGTCCGCAGTCCGTTTGAGTGCTCGATGGAGATGACGTTGCGATCATTCAATCGGCCCGCGTACACGATGGTTCCGGCTCCTGATGCGAGAACGCTCTGGCCCTTAGACATCGCGAGGTCTACGCCACGGTGCCCGGAGAACCAACGTTGCTCTGGATTGTTGAACTCTCTCATGACGGGAACTTCTGCCCCGCTGGGCCACACATAGCCTAGCGAAGAAGCATCCACTTCTCGCGTTGCAGTCTGGTCAAGGGAGGAGTTGAACGAGGTTGCGGAGTCTTTCAACCCACGTTCCTCGGCCACGCCGCCGCTATTGGGAACGCTCGCTTCCGT
>ERZ1645187.4975-NODE-4975-length-10518-cov-41.216668_pt1 | contig 10518 bp, 7 predicted proteins | sample MGYA00575352_ERZ1645187 | MGnify/ENA primary metagenome ERZ1645187 (study PRJEB40837, sample SAMN11349314) | freshwater sediment metagenome | isolation source: river sediment | host: Sediment | place: India: Wazaribad , New Delhi | collected 2017-02-21 ...
ACGAGCTGCGCGCATAATTGCGGCTCGCGCCACATGCTCGTCGCCCACAAGAAGGGCGACGTGATCGTGCGCCTGTCGACAGACGACGGGCGTTATCAGCGCGACGGCTTCTTCGGCAAGGACACGGAAGAAGAGCCGCAGGTTCGCGCCTGTCTGCGCGGCCGGTCCTATCGCGCGCGTCTCTATTCGCCCGAGCGTCTGCTCTATCCGATGAAGCGCGTCGGCAAGCGCGGCGAGGGCAAGTTCAAGCGCGTGTCGTGGGACGAAGCGCTGAGCGAGATCGCCGAACGCATGGTGTATCTCAAGGACAAATACGGCCCGCAAGCGCTGGTCGATCAGTCCTACGCCGGCGCTTCCTACGGCGTCCTGCACAAGTCCGACCAGATCGAAGGTTTGCTCGGCCGCTTCCTCGGCATGTTCGGTTGCCGCACGTCGTCGTGGTCAGTGCCGTCGTATCAGGGCACGACATTCTCCTCTCGCATCACCTTCGGCACGATCGAGGACGGCAACGAGGACGACGCTTTCGCGCATTCCAAGCTGATCATCATGTGGGGCTGGAACCCGGCCTACACGTTCCATGGCGGCAACACGTTCTGGTACATGCGCCTCGCCAAACAGCGCGGCTGCAAGTTCGTGCTGATCGATCCGCAATATACGGATTCTGCCGCGACCTACGACGCCTGGTGGATTCCGATCAAGCCCAACACCGATGCGGCGATGCTTGCGGGCATGGCGCATTACATCTTCGCCAACAATCTGCAGGATCAGGACTTCATCAACAAGTTCACCCAGGGCATGGATCAGGGCACCATGCCGCAATGGGCGCAGGGCAAGGAGAGCTTCAAGGACTATATCATGGGCGTTTCGGACGGCGTGCCGAAGACCCCTGAATGGGCCGAGCCGATCTGCGGCGTGAAGGCCGCCGACATCAAGAAGCTCGCGCAGATGTATGCGACGACGAAACCCGCCGCGCTGAAGGCTTCCTGGTCGCCGGGCCGCAACGCCTATGGCGAGCAGTATAATCGCATGGCCGCCGCCGTGCAGGCGATGACCGGCAATATCGGCGTGCTCGGCGGTTGCGCCGAAGGCGTGGGCAAGGGCTACCACAACGAAGCGGTCGCCTATCCCTACGATCAATACGCCAATATCTGGTACGCCGCGATCAAGTCGGACCGCTGGGCGCATATCGTGCTCAATTATCCGAATGTGAAGCGCGAGGAAGTCGGCCTCTGGCCGCGTCAGGACCAGCTCGACGGCGTCGTGCCGAATATCCGTGGCATCTTCTGGCAGGGTTCGGACTGGCTCAACCAGCTTACCAACATCAACAAGGAGATTCAGGCGATCCGCAAATGGGATTCGCAGGGCGAGAAGGAGTCTCTGCTCGTCTGTCTGGATTCCACCATCACGCCGACAGGCATCTGGGCGGATTATCTGTTGCCGGTCGCGACGCATTTCGAGCGTCACGACGTCGCGCTGCCCTGGTACAAAGGGCATTATTACATCCACCGGCCGAAGGTTATTCAGCCGCTGGGCGAGTCGAAGAGCGACTTCCAGATCTTCACGGAGCTGGCTTATCGTCTTGGCTTCGGCCCGGGCTACAATCCGCGGGCGACGCGCGATTATTTCAAAAACGACGACGCCGTGGACGAGGCCTATCTCGCGGCATGGTGGGAGAAGGTGCAGCACCACCAGCACGCAGACATGTCGTGGGAGGAGTTCAAGAAACGCGGCGTCTACAAGTTCAAGCTCGACAAGCCGCATGTCGCCTTCCGCGACCAGATCGAGAAGGGCGTTCCCTTCCAGACGCCGTCGGGGCGCATCGAAATCCTGTCGACGGTTCTGGCGCAGACGCCCGATTTCACGCGCACTCAATATGGCTATTTCATTCCGGCCATTCCGAAATGGATCGAGCCGTGGGAGTCGCTCAACAGCCCGAAGACCAAGGACTTCCCGTTCCATCTCATCAGCCCGCATCCGCGCTGGCGCACCCACTCGATTTTCAACAACATCCCGTGGCTGCGCGAGACTTACGAGCAGGAAGTGACGATCAACGCGTCCGACGCGAAGCGTCTGGGCATCAAGACCGGCGACACGGTCGAGGTGTTCAACGATCGCGGAACCTGCGTCGTGCCCGCTTATGTCACCGAGCGCTGCATGCCCGGCGTCGCCGTGCTGCATGAAGGCGCGTGGATGGACGTCGACGAAAACGGCGTGGATCGTTCGGGCAATCCGGACTTCCTTACGCTCGACGAGCCGAGCCCGGCGGGCGCTTTCGCCTACAACACCGTGCTCTGCAATATTCGCAAGACCAATCTCAAACATCGGCCGGGTTGGGATGAGCTCGCCACCGCCCGCAGCCACGTCTTCCGGCGTGACCTGTGACCGCGACAAAGGCTCATCTCGTTTCAAGGATTTGAATCATGGCCAACAACGTAGACAAGGCTGCGGTCAAGGCTGCGGTCGAGCGCAAGAAGAGAGAAACCTACACGCCGGTCGTGCCTGACGTGCAATTCGGTTTCATCCATAACAACGTCGATTGCATCGGCTGTCGCGCTTGCGAGATCGCCTGCAAGGACAAGAACGGGTTGCCGCCGGGACCGCGTTTCCGGCGTGTGCAATATGTCGAGGGCGGAACCTTCCCGGAGGTCTACGCCTACAAGGTCAACATGTCGTGCAATCATTGCGCGGAGCCGGCCTGCTTGCCGTCGTGTCCGACGGGCGCGATCTTCAAGCGCAAGAAAGACGGCATCGTCGACATCGACTCGACGCTTTGCATCGGCTGCCGGCGCTGCGAGGCGACGTGCCCGTTCGGCGCGCCGCAATTCATCCCCGAGCAGAATATCGTCGCCAAGTGCAATATGTGCGTCGATGAGATCGACGCCGGCCGCAAACCCTATTGCGTCATGGCGTGCATGATGCGCGTGCTCGATATCGGCCCAATCGACAAGATCGACGCAGGGACGTATGAAACGAAGGCGCGCGGTCCGAATGATCAGATCGTCAGGCAGGTTCGGAACATGTCCGATCCGGAGCTGACCAATCCGTCGATCCGGTTCATCGCGCATTCGAAGGGCGCGGTGAAATGAATGAAACGGGCGCCGTGACGGCAGCCAAGGCGAAGCCGGCGTTCGACAAGAACGTCGGCGCGGCGATCTCCCGCGACGTGACGCTGCTGGCGCGGCTGCATGATCGCGAGGTCGACGCCGAGTTGCTGGAGCAGTTGCGCGCCGCGGCGCCCGCGACATGGTTCGCCATGCGGTTGTCCGGCCCGGCTTTTGGCGAAGCCTGCCGGCTCATGACCAAAGCGCTGAGCCTGGACGGCGAAGAAAGCGAGGCCAATCTCGACGATCTCGCCGCCGATTTCGCCGCGATCTACCTCACGCACGGCTATCGCGTCTCGCCGAACGAATCCGTCTGGCGGGACGAGGAGGGGCTGGAGCGGCAGGGGCCGATGTTCTCGGTGCGCGCCTGGTACAAGCACCACAATCTGCAAACGCCGGACTGGCGCATTCGCGCTGACGACCATCTCGTCAACGAATTGCAGTTTCTGGCGCTGTTGTCGCAGCGCGCCGCTGATTTCGACCAGTTGCGCGAGGCCGCGCGGTTCTTGCGCGAACATCCTCTGGTCTGGGTGAAGGATTTCGGCGGCCGCGTCGTGCAGCGATGCCGGACGCCGTTTTACGCCGCTGCGGCGTTGATGACGGTGACCTATCTCGACCGTCTGGCCGAGCTCTTCGCCGCGTTGCTCGACATGGATATGACGCCCGCGACCTTGGCGGTCGCGCCGGCGCGCGCTGGTCTGCCGTCAGAGCCAACCTGCGCCGACCCGCCGCCGCAGAATACGCCGGCGTTCGGGCCGAGCTGGTAAAGGTCATGGACACCAGGCGGGATGGACAGCCATTGCCGCGCCTGTCGGCAGCCGTTCCGGAGATCGACGGCGAGCGCTGTTTGCTTGCCCGCTCGGCGGCGTCGAAATGCCGGGCCTGCGCCGACGCCTGCCCTGCCGAGGCCTTGACGGCGAGCGACGACGGGCTTGGCTTTCTGGAGACGGCCTGCGTCGGTTGCGGCCTTTGCCTGCCGGCCTGTCCCGAACAGGCGATTGAGATGGCGCGTCCCGTCGCTCTCCGCGTCGCGCGGGGGCGCCGCGCCGTTTTCGCCATGTGCCAGCCGGCAAGCGTGCGCCATGGCGCGCCGAAAGGCGCCGCCGTCGCGCCCTGCCTTCATGCATTTTCCCTGCGCGACATGGCCGATTGGCGCAAGCAGGACGTCACGCATGTCGTCGCACTCGCCGGGGATTGCGGAGAATGCCTTTATGGCGGCGGCGAACGGTTTGGCGAGCGGGCCGGGGTGTTCTCCCGCCTGTTGAGCGACCGCGGCTTGCCGGCGATCGCGTTCGAGACGCCGGATGCGAAGGAATGGCGCGCGCGATTCGAGGCGATGGAGCCGCCGCCCGAAGCCGGCGCCATGAGTCGCCGCGGCCTGTTTGCGATGCTGCGGCCGCAGAGCGAAGTTACGGCTGAGCCGGAGCCGGCGAAAGGTTTTCTCGATTTGCCGCTGCGGGACGAGGCTGCGCTCACAGTTTACGCGCCGCGCATCGACGCCGCTGTCTGCACGGGATGCGACGCCTGCGCGCGTGTTTGTCCACATGGCGCGCTGGCGGTCGATGCGCAGGCTTATGTCATTACGCCGGCGCTGTGCACGAATTGCCGGTTGTGCGTCGATATCTGCGAGGACGCTGCGATCGACGTCGATGCAGGCGCCATGACGCAGGCGCATCGAACGCCTTTGTCGAAACATCAATGCCGCCGTTGCGGCGCGCCGTTCCATTACCCCGTCTCGTCGCGGGATGATGACGGTCTTTGCCGCATCTGCCGCAAGGTGAACCATCACAAGAATTTGCATCAGGTGTTGCCATGAGCGGCCAGACGCGAGCGTCATCGTCATGCTGAGCGCCGTCAGGAGCCGTCTGGGCACGCGCATTCTTGCGTTGATGGCGGCGGTTCTGCTGGCGACGTCGCTCGTCTTCCTGGCGATCTTCGCGCCGGTCTATCAGCGGGAGATCATCGGCGAGCGCAGGGCCGTGGCGACGAAGCTGACTGCGATGCTGGAGATCACGCTGCACAACGCGATGCTGAAGCGCGATATCGACGGCTTGCGCGACATCGTCGGACGGCTGGGCAAATCCAAGAACGTCGATCAGGTGATGATCCTCGATCCGAAGGGCGAGGTGCGTTTCGCCTCCGACAGCGCGGCGCTCGGACGCAAGCTGGACGTGTCGCGGCTGTGCCCGGAATGCAGCGGCAAGGCCGACGCCGGCGACGCCGACGCCGCCTTCACGCGCAACGAGCGCGACGTCGAGGTTCTGCGCAGCGTTGGCGCCGTCAAGAACCGTCAGCAATGCGTGACCTGTCATGGCGAAATCGCCGCCAATCCGATCAACGGACTGCTCGTCGTCGATTATTCGGCGGTCGATATCAAGAACCGCACCGGAATTCTGGCGGCGTCTCTGGCGGGCGCCGGTCTGCTCATCGTCATCGGCGCGCTGGCGGCCATGTGGTTCGCCTTGCGGCGCTTCGTGCTGTTGCCAGTGGGCGCGCTGGGACGCGCAAGCCGGGCCTTCGCGCAAGGCGATCTGACGGCGCGGGTCGGCGCGCTGGCCGAAGGCGGACGCGGCGATGAATTGTCCGATCTCGCGCAAGGCTTCGACGAGATGGCGGGGCGCCTGCAACAGACCATAACGCGGCTGCGCGGACGCGAGGCGTTCCAGCAGGCGCTGATCGACGCCGTGCCGGACGGCGTGCGCGTCATCGACGCCGATTATCGCGTCGTCGCCGCCAACGCCGCCTATTGCGCGCAAGTCGGCATGACGCTGGACGAGGTGCTGGCCGCGCCTTGCTACGCCTCAAGTCACAAGCGCGAGGCGCCTTGCGTCGCCACCATCGTCGTTTGTCCTCTGCTCGAACTCGCTGGTCGGGGCGGGCCGGTCAAATGCTCGCATGTGCATGTTAGCCGCAAAGCGGGGGGCGGCGACAGCAGCTTCGCGGTCGAGGTTGTCGCCGGCGCTTTCGTGGATGAAGCAGGGCGCCGTCATGTTGTCGAGTCGATCCGCGATCTGTCGCGGCAGGTGCAGATTTCGCAGGAGCAGCGGTTGTCGGAAATCGGGCAACTCGCGGCCGGCGTGGCGCATGAGATCCACAATCCGCTCGCCTCGGTGCGGCTCGGTTTGCGCGCCATCGATCGCGCTTTCGCCGCGAAAAGCGTCGATCCGGAGATCAAGGAATATATGGCGCTGGTCGACGCCGAAATCGACCGTTGCCTTGAATCGACCGAGCGCCTGATGCGCCTCAGCCGCCTGCCGGATCAGCGCGGATCGCTGATCGAGTTGACGCGCTCGGCGCGGGACGCTGCGGCCTTGCTGCGTTACGAGGCCGAAATCAAACGTATCGCGGTGACGGTCGACGTCAGCGAGGCGGCGCGCATCATCGCGTCGGAAGGCGAGATCGGCATGGTCTTCGTCAATCTCGTGCAGAATGCGATGCATGCGATGCCCGAGGGCGGCGATATCGCGATTTTCGGCAGCGTCGAACAGAATGGCGATGTCGTCGTGCATGTGCGCGACGGCGGCACCGGCATCAGCCCCGAACATCTGACCAGGATTTTCGATCCGTTCTGGAGTTGGCGCGCCGATGGCTCGACCGGCAGCGGGCTTGGCCTTGCGATATGCCAATCGGTCATCAACAAATGGGGCGGCGTGATCGCGGTTGAAAGCGCGTTGGGGAAGGGGACGACCTTCACACTTCGCTTCCCTCACGCCGACGAGACAATAAGGCAGGACTGGTCGTGAAAGCCGAAGACCACACCATCATCGTCATCGATGACGATCCGACGCTCAACCGGCTCTTATGCGCGCAACTGAAAGCGGCCGGTTACAAGACGATGGGCGCGCGGTTCTGGGCAGAGGCGGAAGCGTTGCTCAGCCATGTCGAGCCCTCGCTGGTGCTGCTCGACATGAAACTACCTGACGCCGACGGCCTCGACCGCGTCGCGCAGGTTGCCGAAATCTGTCCGACGCTGGTGCTGACGGCTTATGGCTCGATCGATCAGGCAGTGAAAGCGATCAAACTCGGCGCAGCGGATTATCTCACCAAGCCGATCAATCCGGACGAACTCGATCTGGCGGTGAAGCGCACGCTCGCCGTCAATTCGATGCTGCGGAATTACGAATATTTCAAGCGGCAGGCGGCGAATGCGACAGGCGACAAATCGCTGGTCGGCGATTCCGCCGCGATGGGGCAGCTGCGCAACATGGTCGGCATCGTCGGGCCGAGCGAGACGACGGTGCTCATTCAGGGCGAGTCGGGCGTCGGCAAGGAATTGGTGGCCGCCGCCGTGCATCAGGCGAGCGAGCGCGCCAGTTCGAATTTCGTCGCCATCGATTGTTCGACATTGCAGGCCAGCCTTTTCGAGTCCGAACTTTTCGGCCATGAGCGCGGCGCTTTCACCGGCGCCGATCGTCGCAAGGAAGGCCTTATTGAAGTCGGCGCCGGGGGCACGGTGTTTCTCGACGAAATCGGCGAAATGTCGCTTGGGTTGCAAGCCAAGCTCTTGCGCGTCATCGAGACGGGGCGGTTTCGCCGCGTCGGCGGCACGAAGGACCTCACGGCGGACGTGCGTTTCGTCGCGGCGACCAATCGCGATCTTGAAGTGCTGGCGCGCGAGGGCGGCTTCCGGCAGGACCTTTATTATCGCTTGTCGGCTTTCGTGCTGAGCGTGCCGGCGTTGCGCGAGCGCGTCGACGACATTCCGATGCTCGCCGAACATTTTCTGCAAACGCGCGATTTCGCCCGCCATGCGCACAAGACGATGGCGGCCGGCGCGCTCGATATTCTGATGGCCTATAATTGGCCGGGCAATGTGCGCGAGCTGCGCAATGTGGTGGAGCGGGCCGCGCTCGTCTCCGGCGCCGAGGCGGAAATCCGCGCCGTGCATATCGGTCCGTTGCGCCGTCAGATGCGGGCGCAAGGCAAATATCAGTTCTCGTTCGACAAGGCGCCGACGCTCGACGAGATCACGCGAGTCTATCTCGACCGTTTGCTTGCCGAGAAGGATCGCTCCCGCGCCGAGATCGCCGAAACGCTCGGCGTCAGCGAGCGAAATCTCTATCGCATGCTGCGCGGCCGGCAGGAATGACGCTTATTTGAAGCGATCCATCAGATCCTGCGGGATCGGGCGCGAGACGATGCGCTTGGGGTCGTCGGGGTGGCGCGCGGCCCAGACGCGTGTTTCGAAACCCTCAAGCGCCAGCCGTTCGCCCTTGTAGAATTTGTGCTCGACGCTGAAGCTCGAATTGCGCCATTCGGCGACATAGCTCTCGACCGTCAGCTCCTCGCTATAGGACGAGGGAATGCGGAACTCCGCGCGCGCGTTGACGAGAGGATAGCCCAGCACGCCGTAATGCTCGAAGATGCGGGTTTCAGGCGGAAACACAGCCTCGAACAGGGCGTGCGTGCTCGCGTCGCAGATGGCGAAATAACGCGGGTAGAAGACGATGCCGGCGGGATCGCAATCGCCCCATTCGATGCGGACCTTGCGGCGATTGCGGAACATGCTGCGTCTCCCGTGACGATCCATAGGCTTGGCGAAAATCCTATTGGCGGCGCCTGTGGCCGACAAGCCTTGATTTGACCGAATGCTGATTGACAGTATACAATCAAATTACATAATAGGAAAGACAGGCGGCGAAGACCGCGCGCAACATCCCGGGGGGAGAATCCATGAGCTCGCAAAATTCGACGCTTCCGTTCATCGTTTCAGGCGGCGGCATTGGCGGTCTGGCGGCCGCATTGGCGCTGGTGCGTCAGGGCTACAACGTCACGGTGCTTGAGCAGGCGCCGGAGATCGGCGAGATTGGCGCGGGCATCCAGCTCGGTCCGAACGCGTTCCACGCCTTTGATGCTCTGGGCGTCGGCGAGAAAGCGCGCGGGCGCGCGGTCTATACCGACGAACTCATCATGCACGACGCCCTCGACGCGACGCTTGTCGGCCGCATTCCGACGGGCGAGGCGTTCCGCAAGCGTTTCGGCAATCCTTATGCGGTCATTCACCGCGTCGACATTCATTCCTCGCTGCTCGAAGGCGCGCAGGAGACAGGCCGCGTCTCCTTCCACACCTCGACGCGCGTCGTCGACGTCGAGCAGGACGCCAACGGCGTCACCGTCATCGGCGACAAGGGTCAGCGTTATCGCGGGCTCGCGCTCATCGCCGCCGATGGCGGCAAATCGGTGATGCGCGAGAAATATGTGAACGATCCGCCGCGCGTCACGGGCCACGTGGTCTATCGCGCCGTCGTCGACAAGAAGGATTTCCCGGTCGATCTGCAATGGAACGCCGCTTCGATCTGGGTCGGTCCGAATTGTCATCTCGTGCATTATCCGCTGCGCGGCGGCGAGCAATATAACGTCGTCGTCACCTTCCATAGCCGCGGACAGGAAGAGTGGGGGGTCACGGACGGCTCGAAGGAGGAAGTGCAGAGCTACTTCCAGGACGTCTGTCCGAAGGCGCGGCAATTGATCGATCTGCCGAAGAGCTGGCGGCGCTGGGCGACCGCCGACAAGATGCCGATCGAGACCTGGACCTTCGGCCGCGTGACGCTGCTTGGCGACGCCGCGCATCCGACGACGCAATATATGGCGCAGGGCGCCTGCATGGCGATGGAAGACGCCGTGACGCTCGGCGAGGCGCTGCGACATTGCGGCCACGACATTCCCAAGGCGCTCGATCTCTATCAGCGCTGCCGCACCACGCGCACGGCGCGCATCGTGCTGTCGGGCCGCGAAATGGGCCGCATCTATCACGCCAAGGGCATTGAGCGGAAAATCCGCAATTCGATGTGGAAGGGCCGTTCGCCGGAGCGCTTCTACGACGCGGTGGAATGGCTCTATGGTTGGAACGTCACGAACTGCCTCAACGACGGCCTGTCGCAATAAGAACGAAGCGGAGGAACGCATGTCTGAACTCGGACGCCTTGAAGATCTGCCGCTCGCGTATCGCGAAGGCCTGACCGCCCATAATCTCGTGCCGCTGTGGCCATCGCTGCGCGCGGCGCTGCCCTACGCCATTCCGACGCGGCGGACGCAGCCGATTGTCTGGCGCTACGCCGACGTGCGGCCGCGTCTGCTCGAAGCCGGCGAACTGACGCCGATGGAAAAGGCCGAGCGCCGCGTGCTGGTGCTGGCCAATCCCGGCCTCGGGCTTGAGAACATGCAGGCGACGCCGTCGATCTATATCGGCATGCAGTTGATCCTGCCGCGCGAGACGGCGCCCAATCACAAGCACAGCCCGAGCGCGGTGCGTTTCGTGGTCGAGGGCGAAGGCGGCTTCACCGTCGTCGAGGGCGAGAAAATGCCGATGGAGCATGGCGATCTCATCCTGACGCCGTCGGGCCTGTGGCACGAACACAGCCACGAGGGGCAGGGGCCGGTCGTGTGGCTCGACGCGCTCGACCTGCCGATGGTCTAT
>ERZ1645187.4976-NODE-4976-length-10518-cov-26.595718_pt1 | contig 10518 bp, 10 predicted proteins | sample MGYA00575352_ERZ1645187 | MGnify/ENA primary metagenome ERZ1645187 (study PRJEB40837, sample SAMN11349314) | freshwater sediment metagenome | isolation source: river sediment | host: Sediment | place: India: Wazaribad , New Delhi | collected 2017-02-21 ...
GTGCGCGGCCTCGCCGCCAAGCTCGGCGTCACCAAGCCGGCGATCACCCGCGCCCTCGACACCATGGGCGAACGCGGTCTGGTCGATCGCCGCCGCGACGAGCGCGACAAGCGCAACGTCCTCATCCAGCGCACCGTCACCGGCGCCCTGTGGGTCGAGAAACTCGGCGACGAGATCGTTCTGAAGGCCAAGCACCTGCCCAGGTGAGCGCCGCTACCGATCCGCCCCCGGCGTCGATCGGTGCCGGCCGGCCGCCGCCCAACACCCCGCGAACCGGCCACCCGACGAGCCGACCAGCGTCGACGCGACCGGGTCCCGCGACCGTCACCAAGGAGAATTCATCGAGTGCAGGGGAAATCATGGCGGTGGACGCAGTCGGGCGCGAACCGGTCTCCGAAATCGCTGAAAGCAGGGAATTTACAGGGAAAAATAGCAGAGTTTGCCCGATCTCGACTTCACCGATGTCTGGATCACTCGATTGTTCAATGAGTTACGCACAATTTCCCTGCGCGCCCGAACTGGGAATTTCTGGGAGCATACAGGGAACCGTGGTCGCGCCGGTGAGGCCGAACAGGCAACGCGGGTTCCGACTGAAAAATTCGATACGACGGTCTATGGCGCGTGGGCGCGAAACCCACCGCTCGGGGCAGGTTCGAGCGCAGGAATCCACTCATCGACATATGGCCAATTGCATGTCCGACAGGGACTTCTCGACTTTTCCATCGACCAGGGGTGATCCGGCACGGCGTCTCGGCTCGTGCAGTGCAGGACGGCGCAATCGGCCCGGGTCCCGAGCCACACTCGCACCCGACACCGACGCGCAGCGTGCCCCGGCGCGGGTCATCGAGGCATCAGGCACCACCGATCGACCCCACTGCTACATGTGGAAACAACGAAGAGAAGCGCCGATCGGCCCGGAACCTCCACGCCGATCTGCTGTCGCGCGGAATCCCCACCTCGGTCGGGCCGCCGCGGCCCGGCCCCGGCATCTTCACGACCCCGAACATTAAAGAGTCGCTAATATCTAATATACAGCCTTCAAAGACGGATATGCTGTCGAAGTTATAATTATAAGACCGTATTCGAATTCGAGTATTCACGGACAGAGCGTGCTGTTTCTATCAGCTTTCTGCAAGGTAACGCCGTCTACATTCGCCGAAATTTCGGACTCGCCCGCCAAATGGCGCCGTGGGCGATTCGCCCTTGGTTTCGGGAGTGAAGACTTGGATCAGGCTGCGACGACGACGCTGGTGCTCGGCATCGGCAATCCGCTCCTCGGCGACGAAGGCGTGGGCGTTCATGCGATCCGCCGGCTCTGCGACGACGTGCCCGAGGAGAGGCGCGCGGCGCTCGGCCTCGCCTTCCTCGACGGCGGCACCATCGGTTATGCGCTCTCGGGTCCGATCGGCGACGCCGACCGCCTGATCATCGTCGACGCCACCGATCTCGAGGCCGAGCCGGGCACGGTCCGGGTCTTCGCCGATGCGGAATTGGACCGCTTTCTCGGCGAGCGACAGGCGGTGGCGGTCCACGAGGTGGCGCTGCTCGACCTCCTCGCCGTCACCCTTCTCGAAGGGCGTCTGCCGGCCCGACGCGCCCTGATCGCCATTCAGCCCGGACACATCGGTTGGGGCGAGGCGCCGACCGACGAGGTGGCGGCGGCGATCCCGCGCGCTTGCCTGATGGCGCTCGACCTCGCCGAGAAATGGGGGCGTCGCGATGCGGCATGAACTCGCCATCGGACGGCTCCGGGTCGACTCGGCCGAAGAGGCGGCACGGTCCGAGCAGGCGATTCTCGCCGAGATCGAGCGGCTGCTCGCCCGTTTCCTCGCCACCGGCGAGCCCGGCGCGATCGATCTGCGACACGAGTCGCGGCGCCGCGCCGGCGCCGATCCGGCGCGGCTGATCGAGCGCCTCGGCAGCGGCGAGGTCACGGCCACGATCGGCGGTTTCGGCCGCGTCGAGGTGGTCGAGACCACCTACGCGGGGGTCTGGCTTCTCTCCTATTTCGACGCTGCCGGGGAATTGGAGACCCGGCAGATCGAGATCGGCGCCGTGCCGAGCCTCATCGCGGCGCAGCGCGACGATGCCCGGCGCGGTCTCCTCCGGCTCCGCGCCGAACTCGCCACCGAACCCGAGATCCGCCCCACGGCGGATCGCCCGACGACGACTCGTCTCGAGGGAGCAGACGCATGACCCTTTCCCCGACCATCGATCGCGCCGCGATCGCTCCGACCGGTTTCGATGCCGAACCGGGCAGCGTCGGCGAGCGCCTCGCCGGACTCGGCGTCAGCCGGCGCGGCTTTCTCCGCTTCTGCACCACGCTCGCCTCGTCGCTGGCGCTGGAGGCCGGCATGGGGCCGCAGCTCGCCCACGCGCTGACCACGGCGCGGCCGAGCATCGTCTACATGTCGTTCCAGGAATGCACCGGCTGCCTCGAGTCGCTGGTCAATTCCTACGGCGTCACCATCGAGACCCTGATCCTGCAGGCCTTCTCGATCGACTATCTGGAGACGCTGCAGGCGGCGGCCGGGGCGCGGGCGGAAGCAGCGCGCGAGGCGGCGATGGCCGCCAACGCCGGCAAGTACGTCCTGGTGGTCGACGGGTCGATCCCGAAGAACGCCAACAGCGGCTTCTTCGTCTCGGCCGGCGAGAGCGCGGTAGAGCGCCTGAAGCACGCGGCCGATCGCGCCGCCTTCGTGGTGGCGGTCGGCACCTGCGCCGCCTATGGAGGCCTCGCCCACGCCAGACCGAACCCGACCGGGGCGGTCGCGGTCTCCGACATCCTGCCGAACAAGACCGTGATCAACGTGCCCGGGTGCCCGCCGATCGCCGAGGTGGTCACCGGCGTGCTCGCCTATTGGCTCGCCAAGAAGACGCTGCCGGCGCTCGATTCCCTGAAGCGGCCGACGCTCTACTACGGCCACACCGTCCACTCCGAGTGCTACCGCGAGGAGACCTTCGAGGACGGGCCGCGCACCAAGTCCTTCGGCGATGCCCGTGCGCGCGCCGGCCATTGCCTGTTCGATCTGGGCTGCAAGGGGCCGGTGACCCACAACGCCTGTTCGACGCTGCGCTGGAACCAAGGGACGAGCTTCCCGATCCAGTCCGGACACGGCTGCATCGGCTGCGCCGAGCCGGATTTCTGGGACATGGGTGGCCTCTACGCACGGCTCCCGCCGGGAAGTTTCGACGACTGAACGCGGCATCCCGACACATTTCGCGAAGGAGGCCGACATGGCCGCTCGTACCCTGGTCATCGATCCCGTCACCCGCATCGAAGGTCATCTGCGCATCCAGGCCGACACGGTCGCCAACGGCGACGGCAGTGTCACCATCTCGCGCGCCTCGAGCAGCAGCACCATGGTGCGCGGCATCGAGATCATCATGAAGGGCCGCGACCCGCGCGAGGCCTGGGCCTTCGCGCAACGCATCTGCGGCGTCTGCACGGTGGTGCACGGCGTCACCTCGGTGCGCGCGGTGGAGGACGCTTTCGGCATCGTCGTGCCGCAGAACGCCGAGATGATCCGCAACCTGATGATCGGCTCGCAGTATCTGCACGACCACGTCATGCACTTCTATCTGCTGCATGCCCTCGACTGGGTCGACGTGGTCGCCGCGCTCTCCGCCGATCCGGCCAAGACATCGGCCCTGCAGAAGTCGATCAGTTCGACGGCGAACAACAGCGCCGCCTATTTCGCCTCGGTGAAGACCAGGCTCTCCGACTTCGTCGCCTCCGGCCAACTCGGCATCTTCGCCAAGGGCTATTGGGGCCATCCGGCCTATGAGCTGTCGCCGGAGCAGAACCTCCTCATGATGGCGCATTATTTCGAGTGCCTCGCCTGGGCGCGCGGCATCGTCAAGCTGCACACCATCTTCGGCGGCAAGGACCCGCACCCCAACGTCGTGGTCGGCGGCATGCCCTGCGCGATCAGCTCGCAGGGCGGCGGCACCGGACACATCGAGACGGGCACGGCGGTCAACGGCACCTCGCTCGCGGCCGTCGGCAAGCTCATCGACGAGATGCGCCGCTTCGTCGACGAGGTCTATCTCCCCGACATGATCCTGCTCGCCCAGGTCTACACCGCTGCGGGGAAGGCGGGGCGGACCGACTGGTCGAAGATCGGCGAGGGCGTCGGCAACTATCTCTGCTACGGCGAATTCCCGGCGACCGCGATCCGCGACCCGTCGAGCTATCTCATCCCGCGCGGCGTCGTCCTCGGCCGCGACCTCTCGAAGGTTCATCCGATCGACGTCTCGGCGCCGGGCGAGTTCCAGGAGTTCGTCGCCCACGCCTGGTACGACTACAAGACCGCGACCAAGACCACCGGGCTGCACCCCTGGTCCGGCGAGACCTCGCTGAACTACACCGGACCCGCGCCGGGCTACACGGTGCTGCCCGATCATGCCGAGAGCTATTCCTGGATCAAGTCGCCGCGCTGGAAGGGCAAGGCGATGGAGGTCGGTCCGCTCGCCCACGTCGTCGTCATGTACGCCTCGGGCCATGCCGCGACGCGCACGCTCGTCCAGCAGGCCTTCGCAGCGATCGGCTGGCCGCTCGACGCCGGCCTCACCCGCATCCATTCGACGCTGGGGCGCAACCTCGCCCGGGCGATCGAATCCAAGGTGATCGGCGACGCCATGGTCGGCTGGTACCAGCGGCTCCTCGCCAACATCGCCAAGGGCGACGTCTCGGTCTTCAACGGCGCCAAATGGGATCCGGCGACTTGGCCGGCCCATGCCAAGGGCTTCGGCTTCACCGAGGCGCCGCGCGGCGCGCTCGGTCACTGGATCGTGGTCGACGCCAAGAAGATCACCAACTACCAGTGCGTCGTCGCCAGCCAATGGAACGCCGGCCCGCGCGACACCGCCGGCGTCGAAGGACCCTACGAGGCGGGCCTGCGCGGCCATCGGGTGGCGAAGTTCGATCAACCGATCGAGGTGTTGCGGACGATCCACAGCTTCGATCCCTGCATCGGCTGCGCCGTCCATCTCACCGACCCCGACGGCGAGGCCTCGGTAGTGGTCGAGATGGCGCAACTCTGAGGGCGACGCCGCGGAGCCCGGGGCGCAGGGGCACGGCCCGACGGACGGTCCGCGGAGTTCTTCTCGCGGCCGTCTCGCCTCGGATCGACGAAATGAAAAAGGCGTAGCAGCCGTCGGGGAGGACTTGATCCATTGCCTTGCCGGCATCCCCGTGAAACGCGGCGCCTCCTCGGTCGCCGGCAGCGCTCTCGGCCGCGACGCTCTCGATCGTCTGCTGTTGAGCCGGTCCCGTCGCAGAGAGATCGGCCATCGGGGAAGATTCACACAGACGAATACGAGGCGATAGTCGACGCTGCCCTCTGGAACGGGGTCGAAACGGAGGTTACGGGCCGCCCGCTCCGACGCTGCCTCACCCAGCCTCCTCGCTGGATTGGCTCAGAGACGAAGACGACATCCAGCGGACGCCGCGCCGGCGCTACCGCTACAACGGCAATCACGACTTGATCGTCGGGCGGAAGAACCCGATTGATCGAGCCGTCCTTGTTCCGAGGTGCTGCCCCGGCTCGACTCGTCACATCCCTGCATCGGGCCTCGAAGGCATCGCCTGATGCTCGCCTTTCGTGATCGAGATCTTTCAGAGCGCCTTGCGATGTCCGTCGCAAGCTGCTCACAAGACCAGCACGCCCTTGTGGACGGCGTTTTCGTCGGGCTCGACATGGATGGTGACGATCACATGCTCGATCTCGCCCGCAAGAGCGCTCTCGATGCGATCGCAGATCGCGTGGGCCTCTTTCACCGAGAGCGTACCGGGGACGACGAGGTGAAGGTCGACGAACGTGGCCTTTCCGGCGTGACGGGTGCGCAGGTCGTGCGCCTCGATCGCGCCGCCGGCGTTGTCCGCGATCAGAGTGTGGATTCGGGCGAGCGTCTCTGCCGGAACGGCCTCGTCCATCAGACCGCTGAGCGAATCCCGCATCACTTTCCAGCCCGACCACAGAATGTTCAGGGCGACGAGCGCCGCCAGGGCGGGGTCGAGGATCGTCCATCCGGTCACGACGACCAGAAGCACGCCGATCGCGACGCCGGCCGAAGAGATCACGTCGGACAACAGATGATGACCGTCGGCGACGAGTGCCGGCGAGCGCAGCTTGCGGCCTTGGGAAACCAGAACCCAACACCAGCCGGCATTGATCGCGCTGGCCAACCCGTTCACCAGCAGGCCCTCGAGCGGGGCATCGAGCGGGTGGGGATCGAGGAAGCCAGCATAGGCTTCCCGAATGATGAGGATCGCCGCGACGATGATCATCACGCCTTCGAGCGTGGCGCTGAAGAATTCCGCCTTGTGGTGACCGTAGGGGTGCTTGTCGTCGGCCGGCTGTGCCGCCACGCGAATGGCGATAAGCGCGGCGATGGCGGTCGCCACATTGACCGTACTTTCCAGCCCGTCGGACAGAAGGGCGACCGATCCCGTCAGCCACCACGCGATCAGCTTGAGCACCAGGACGACGAGACCGACGAAGATGCTGCCGACGGCGATGCGGGTGGTCCGGTTCATGAGATCCTCGATCTGAAGCGCGACGACGAACCTTGTGAGGTCGCAGCTCCCCGAACTCCGACCTCTCGGAGCACTTCTATTCGATCAACCTGACGCACACCTGAAGGCGGACGAAAATCGAAATCGAGGTTGGAGACAGGACGGCGCCTCTTCGGCGCTAACCGAAGGGACCTCTCCTCGCGCTCCCGAGAGCCGGGCGGCTCGTGGTGATACTTACCAGCGGTCTCGCCCCCGTGCACCGGTGCTCCGATGGGCGCCCTCGGTCTTCTGGCCGGTGCTCGAGAGCAGATCACGGCCCTATGCCATGCGGCTTCTGCATACCCACGCCGGCAAGTCCGACATCGCGAAAGGGGATCGCCTTCGGAGATCGCTTGAACGAGGGAATCCGCAGGTCGGCTCGGACACGACGCATTCGCGACGAGACTTCCGCGTAAGGCGAACCTGATCAAGATCCTCTTCTGGCACGGCAACGGGTTGTGCCTGTTCACCACGCGCCTCGACCAAGGGACCTTCGTCTGGCCGCAATCCGATGATCGCAGCGGTCGCATCGTGCTGAGCGCGGCGCAGCTCTCCCTGTTGATCGAAGGGATCGACTGGCGGGCGCCGGAGCAGGTCTGGCGGCCTGCAAAGGCAGGCTGAACAGGTCAAGATTCGCTGAAAACATCGTATTTTCAGCGATTTGTGCTATCATGTGTCATGCGGTTCGCCCTCGACGATCTGCCCCATGACACGGCGACGCTGCACCGATTGGTGCGCTACATGGCGGCGTCGCTCGACCATCGCGACGGGGAGGTCGCGCGGCTCGGGCAGATCATCAAAGAGTTGCAGCGCATGCGATTCGGGCGACGGTCGGAGCGGCTCGACCCGGATCAGTTGGCCTTGGGCCTCGAAGATCTCGATGCCGACGTCGCCGCCGTCGAGGAGAGCCGGCCCGTACCGACGAAGCCCTCGGCCGGGGCCCGCCTTCGCCGCAAGGCTCTGCCCGAACATCTCGTCCGCGAAGACGTGGTGCACGACGTGGCCGGCAGCATCTGTCCCGGCTGCGGTGGCGCCTTGCACTCGATCGGCGAGAGCGTCAGCGAGACGCTCGACTGGGTGCCGGCGTCGGTGCGCGTGTTGCGCATTAGCCGCCCGAAATATGCCTGCCGGCGTTGCGAGACCGTGGTGCAGGCTCCCGCACCCGAGCGGCTCGTCGCCGGCGGCTTGCCAACGCCGCCGATACGCCCGCTCCGGTACTCGATCCGGGGCGCGGGCGGACCAAGACCGGGCGGCGCTGGGTCTACGCGCGGGACCACCGGGGTTGGGCGGGACCCGAACCGCCGGCGGCGGTCTTCGTCTTCGAACCCGACCGCAGGGCCGAACGACCGAAAGCCGACCTCACCGACCACTGTGGCACCTTGCACGTCGATGGCTATGCAGGGTTCGAACGGCTGACCACGGACGGGCAGATCGTCCTCGCCGCCTGCTGGGCCTACACACGCCGGAAGTTCTACGAGATCGCCAAGGCAGACGGCTCACCCGTCGCGCTCGAAGCCGTTCGTCGCATCGCCGAGATCTGCGCCGTCGAAACGAGGGTTCGGGGCCGACCGCCGGACGTACGCCTCGAACTCCGACGCCGATGTTCCCGTCCTTTCGTCGACGCCCTGCGGGCCTGGCTGGAGAAGGAACTGCCGAAGCCGTCGGTTCGCGGCAAGCTCGCCGAAGCGATCCGCTACGCGCTCGCACAATGGGATGGCCTCTCCCGCTTCCTCGACGACGGCCAAGTCGAACTCGACACCAATCCCGTCGAGCGCGCCATCCGCCCGGTCGCACTCGGACGCAAGAACTACTTGTTCGCGGGATCCGACGGCGGCGGCCGGCGCTGGGCGACCATGGCTTCGCTGCTCGAAACCTGTAGGCTCAACGACGTCGAGCCCCAGACATGGCTCACCGACGTCCTCGATCGCATGGCCAACGGACATCCCGCCAACCAGATCGACGAACTCCTGCCGTGGGAATGGAAGGCTGCTCGGTCGCCACGGGTCTGACCACGTGCGGGCCCCGGACGCTTACGCTCGAACGGGCGCTCGCGTGGTCCTGTCCTCGGCGAACCAGTCCGTCGAGGAGATGAGCGTTCGTGAGAGCGGCGCGGTGCGCTGCTCACCGAGATCGCCGACGGCTTCATCGTGACGGGGAAAGCGGCCTCAGCCGGCTGTTGACACCTCGGTCATTCAGGCGCCGAGCGTACGCATGGCACTTCCTCGAGCGCCTTGCCCTCCGGTCCCCTGCTGGCCGACCCGAGGTCTAGGATGCGATCGCACACCGGCTGGAGCCGATCGAACGAGAACCCGCCGGCCGACCGCCCGGCTTCGAGAATGCACGTCCCATCAACTCCCAGCCGAGCCCGGGTGCCCCTCGGCGGTCCCTCAGACCGGCTCGACCAGGCGCGCGGCCGGGATGGTGAGGTGGTAGCGGATCCCGGTCGGCTCGAAGGTGAGGTCCGCCGAACCCTCGACGGCGCGGGGGATCAGACGCTCGAGCAGCAGCCGGCCATAGCCGCGACGCTGCGGCGCGTCGACCGCCGGGCCGCCCTGTTCTCGCCAGATGAGCTCGAGATCACGCCCCGTCGCGGTGTCGCGCCGTGTCCACGAGACGTCGACGCTTCCGCCATCGTCCGAGAGGGCGCCGTGGAGATGGGCGTTGGCCGCCAACTCGTGGAGCGCCATCGCCAGGTTCTGCGCGGCCTCCGGTCCGAGCGTCACCGCCTCGCCGTCGATGTGGACCCGACGGAGCGTCGTCTCGCTCTCCGGCTCGAGTTCCCGCGTCACCAGATCGCGCAGATCGACGCCGATCCAGGAGCGCTCCACCAGCAGTTCGTGGGCGGCGGAGAGGGCCTGCAGGCGAGCACCGAAGCGCAGCATGAAGGCGGGAAGAGCGTCGACCGTCTCCGCCGTCTGGCGGGCGATCCCGAGCACCACGGCGAGGAGGTTCTTCGAACGGTGGGTCAGCTCGCGCATGACGATGCGCAGCTGATGCTCGTATTCCTTGTGACGGGTGACGTCGATGCCGACGGACACCACCCCCACCGGGACGCCGTCACGGATCAGCGGTTCGATCCGGCCTTCGAACCAGTGGGTGCGCTCGCCCACCCGCGCCGAGACCTCGAAGCGCTCCGCGACGCCGGAGGCGAGGACGCGGCGCTTCACTTCGTCCTGGGCGCGCGCCGTGGCCGTGGGCACGACCTCCTCGGCGGAGTGACCGACGAAGTCGCGCTCCGCGAAGATCGCCGGCGGGTTGTAGATCCAGGTGTAGCGCAATTCGAGATCCTGTTGGGCGACGCTGATCGGCGAACCATCCAGCGCGATCTCGAAACGCCGCTTGGCCTCGGCCAGATCGCGGGTCCGCTCGCACACCCGACGCTCGAGTTCGGCGTTGAGATCGGTCAGGTGTTCGATCTCGCGACGCCGCTCCTCGTCCTCGGTCGCCAGCCGTTCGTTGGCCTCGATCAACTCGCGGCGCGAGGGTTGCCGGCGCAGTCGCTGCACGATCGGCCAGATGGCGAAGGCGGCGACACACATCACACCCGCGGCGAAGGCCTCGAGTGGAGCGAGGAGAGTAGACGCCCAGGGCTCCGCGAGATCGCCGAGCCGGACGACCGCGCAGGCGATGACGAAGACGCCCATGAGGATGGTGGCCCGCCGGGTGTCCGGGCTGACGGCGCGCGCCCGGGTCATCAGCCAGAGGATGGCGGCACTGATGGAAAAGCACGAGAGCGCCGTGACGACGTCGATGATCAGGTGCAGGGCAGCGAGCGATGGGTCCGACACTGACGATCCCGGCGTTGTTGGAGTGTGGACTTCGGCGGCTCGGAGCGCCGCCCAAGTCCCGCAGGCGAGCGTCTCGAGGCTCGATCAGGCGATGCGACGCAGCGACGAGGTGGCGGCGGTTCCGAAGAACAGGGCCTGCGAGATCACCGCCTTGACGGTGTCCTCGCGGAA
>ERZ1645187.4977-NODE-4977-length-10513-cov-14.264965_pt1 | contig 10513 bp, 9 predicted proteins | sample MGYA00575352_ERZ1645187 | MGnify/ENA primary metagenome ERZ1645187 (study PRJEB40837, sample SAMN11349314) | freshwater sediment metagenome | isolation source: river sediment | host: Sediment | place: India: Wazaribad , New Delhi | collected 2017-02-21 ...
TCTGGGTCATCAACAGCTTCTCCAAGTATTTCCAGATGACCGGCTGGCGCCTGGGCTGGATGGTCATTCCCGAGGCTTATGTGCGCGATGTCGAGAAACTGGCGCAGAACCTCGTGCTCTGCCCGTCGACGCCGGCCCAGCATGCCGCACTGGCGGCCTTCGCCCCCGACACCATCGCCATCCTGGAAGAACGGCGTGCCGAGTTCCGGCACCGCCGCGACTTCCTGGCCCCGGCGCTGGAAGCCATCGGCTTCCGCGTCACGGCCCGCCCGGAAGGCGCCTTCTACCTCTATTGCGATTGTTCGGCGCTGGCCGACGACAGCTTCACGCTGGCCCGCGACCTGCTGGAAAAGACCGGCGTAGCCGCGACACCGGGCCTGGATTTCGGCAGCAACGCGCCGGAGAAACATATCCGCTTCGCCTACACGACCGGCGTGCCCCGCCTGGCCGAGGCGGTCGAGCGCTTACGCCGTTATTTCGGCCGGTAAGGCGAGATCGGCATGGCGGGCGGCGACGGCCGCCCAGTCGAAATGCGGACCGGGGTCGGTCTTGCGGCCGGGCGCCACATGGCTGTGCCCGGCGATGGCGGCGACCGGATAGCGCGCCCGCAAGGCGTCGAGCAGCGGCCACAAGGCGGCGTATTGTTCGGCCGTGAACGGCTGGGCATCCGAGCCTTCCAGCTCGATGCCAATCGAATAGTCGTTGCAGTTGTCGCGTTCGCACCAGCACGATTGGCCGGCATGCCAGGCGCGCTGGTCGCAGCCGACGAACTGGATGACCCGGCCGTCGCGCCGCACGTAGAAGTGTGCCGACACCTGCACATTGGCGATGGTGGCGAAGTAGGGATGCGCCGCCGGATCGAGGCGGTTCAGGAAAAAATCCTCGACCCAGTTCCCGCCGAACTCATCGGGCGGCAGGCTGATGTTGTGGATGACGACCAGCGACACCTTGCTGCCGGCCGGCCGTTCACCGACATTGGGCGATGGCAGCCAGCGCACGCCGTCGAGCCAGCCGCCGGCTTGCCAGGTGCTCATTCGATACCCAGGCGTTCCAGCCGGTAGCGCATGGAACGGAAGGTCACACCGAGCAGGCGGGCGGCCGCCGTGCGGTTGCCCTCGGCCTTCTGCAAGGCTTCGAGTATGGCCTGGCGCTCCAGGCGGTTGAGGTACTCATCGAGCGTTTCGCTGCCCCGCCCTTCGATCCCGGCATCGTGGATTTCCTCTGGCCCGAGTTGCAGGTCGTCGACTTCGATGCTGTCGCCGGAGCACAGCGCGGTGGCGCGCTCCAGGATGTTTTCCAGCTCGCGCACGTTGCCGGGGAAGGAATAGAACTCCAGCGCCTTGAGCGCCGCCGCCGACAATCTGGGCGGCGTGTCGCCAGAAAGGCGGCGCAGGACGGCGGCAACCAGCGGCGCGATGTCTTCCGAACGCTCGCGCAGGGGGGGCATGCGCAATTCGATGACGTTCAGCCGGTAGTACAAGTCCTGGCGGAAAGCGCCCTTGTCGACCAGGTCGCGCAGGTTCTTGTGCGTGGCGCAGATGATGCGCACATCGACCGGCTCCTCGGTCACGCTGCCGACCTTGCGTACCCGCTTTTCCTGGATGGCCCGCAGCAGCTTGACCTGCATGGCGAGCGGCAGGTCGGCCACCTCGTCGAGAAAGAGCGTGCCGCCGCTGGCGGCCTGGAAGAAACCGTCCCGGTCGTCCTGGGCGCCGGTGAAGGCACCCTTGCGGTAGCCGAAGAACTCGCTTTCCATCAGGTTTTCCGGGATCGCGCCGCAGTTCACCGGCACGAAGGCGCCGGCAGCGCGGGCGCTGCGGCTGTGGATCAGGCGGGCGCCCAGTTCCTTGCCGCTGCCGGATTCGCCGGAGATGTAGATCGGCGCCTGGCTGCGCGCCAGCTTTTCGATCATGGTGCGCACCTGCTGCATGCTCGGCGATTCGCCGATCAGGCCAGCCAGCGGATTCTCGCTATCCTGGCCGCCCCCGGGCAGGCGCAGGGCCGACTTGATCAGGGCGCGCAACTGCTCCAGGCCGACCGGCTTGGCCAGGTAGTCGAAGGCGCCGGCCTTCAGCGCGGCCACGGCATTGCCGGCGCTGCCGAAGGCGGTGATCACCGCCACCGGCGTCTGCGGGCAGTGCTCGGTGATGTAGCGGACGATCTCCAGGCCTTCGCCATCGGGCAGGCGCATGTCGGTCAGGCAGAGCTGGAAATCGCCCTCCTTGAGCGCCGCGATGGCTTCGCCGACCGAGCCGGCACATTCCGTCGCCAGGCCCATGCGGGCCAGCGTCAGGTCGATCAGTTCGCGGATGTCGGGCTCGTCGTCGACGACGAGTACCCGGCTCAGTTCGCCGCGCGGGCGCCGTTCGGTTCTGGCAACTGACACGTGTCGTTTCTCCCTGCAACAATGAAATGCGCCCCGCTCGATGTGGGCGCCAGTTCGAGGCGTGCCCCGTTGGTCGCGCACAGTTCGCGGGCAATGAACAGGCCGAGGCCGGTGCCCTTGGTATGCGTGGTGAAGAAGGGCTCGAAAATCTGCTCGCGCACCGTCTCGGGAATACCCGGGCCGTCGTCGATCACATGCAATTCTACCCGGCCGTCGCTGGCCCCGTTCTGCAACACGACCCGCACCGCCCCCTGGCCGCCGCTGGAATGGCGCAGCGCATTGCTGACCAGGTTCCACAGCACCTGGTGCAGGTGCGAACGGTCGAAGCAGATCGGCACGGCGTCGTGCACGACCAGTCTGAGCACGCCCTCCGCCAGTCCCTCGCTGCTGGCGAACTGCTCCAGGAAAGCGGAACAGAACTCGTCGGCCGCCAGCCATTCCGGCTCGGCCCGGCTCTGCCGCCCCAGCTCCAGAATATCCTTGACGATACGGTCGAGGCGGATCACGTTGTCGTTGAGGATGCGCAACAGCCGATCCTGCATTTCGCCGCGCCGCTCCTCGCGCAGCAATTCGCCGGCATGGCCGATGGCCGACAGCGGATTGCGGATTTCATGCGCGATGCTGGCCGTCAGCCGGCCCAGCGAGGCCAGTTTCAGTTGCTGCGCCTGCTCGCGGATACGGCCGACATCCTCAAGGAAGACCAGCACCTCGCCATCCGAACTGCTCGTCCCCTCGAAACGGGCGCGCAGCGCGCGGCCTTCGGCACCGACGAAGGCATGGGCATCCTGTCCCTCGCGACGCTGCCAGGCGGCGAGCGCATCGCCCAGGCCCGGCGAGACGGAAGCCAGGGTGATCGGTGCGTCGATCGGCGGCAAGCCGAGCATGCCCTGGGCGACCGGATTGGAACGATTCAGCACGCCATCCTTGCTCAGGATCAGCACGCCATCCTGCATCCGCTCGATGACGCGCAGGCTGATCAATATCTGGTTGGCCAGCGCGATGCCCCGCCGGCGGGCGAGGTCTTCGTTGACCATGACCCGCTGGCCGAGCAGGCGGGCCAGGATGGCGGTGGCGAAGAAACCGGCGGAAATCAGGCCGGCCTGGACGATGGTCGAATACTCGAAACGGTCGGCGATGATGCCGTAGGTCTGCATCGACAGCACGGCCACCGTCGCCGTCGCAGCGTAGAAAAGCACCAGCCGGCCGCGGCCGACCAGGCTGGCCGCCGCCAGCGACACGATAAGCAGAACGCTGAGCCCGCTGCCGACCCCACCGGCCTGCAGCATCAGCGAACAGACGACGACGATGTCGACCATCACCTGCGCCGACAGCTGCGAATCGAAATGGCGCTGCCAGTGCGTCGCCAGCACCAGGCCGCCGACGGCCGCCGCGGTGTAGGCGGCAGTCAGCGCGAACATCGGCCACGAGGGCAGCAAGTTGAGGCGGGCCGTCCACTCGGTCGGGAAGAGCAGCGCCAGGAAGAACAGCGCGGCAAGAACCAGGCGATACAGGTTGAAATACTGGAAGGAGCGCCAGTTGGCCTCCCAGGTGGACGACAACCAGTCGGTCATCGGCTACCCGCAGCCGGGCCGGCGGCCTGGTGCGCCGCGCAGCAATAGAAGTCGCCATCCTTGGTCAGGCTGTCGCTGGCCGGCAGATAAACGCCGCAATGTGCGCAGCGGACCATCTGTTCGGCTTCCGGGGCTGCCTTCGGCGGCGCGTCCGGCGGCGTTTTCCGCGCCGGGCGGGCGCTGCCCGCCGCCTGGCGCTTCGACCATACCCACCAGACCACGGCGATCACTCCCAACCACAGCAGATACTTCATCGACATCCGACTCCAGGTCAAACCGCCACCGCCTTCGCCGGCCACCGAAGCCAGACAAAACAAGGCAATCAATTCAATCGCTTACCAGACGAAACGGCAAGCGACAGGCGGGGAAATCTACCACACTTTCATCACCCCTCCGGCCCCGCCGGCGGCCGTGGGGAGCCGGGCAGCAGCCCATGCGCCCGACAAATCGCGATACATCATTTTTGACAACAATTAAATTTCCGTATCGACAAACAACTGGGCCAACCGAAAACAAAGGCCGATGCACAGCAAACAGGAATGGAAAATGATACTTCGGGTGCAGTACAATTTCATACTTGCCTGGCCACTTTCGGCGCCGGGCGACTTTCATTCCCTATCCGCCAAGCATCGTGAGCAACACCACCCAGCAGCGTCTCGACGCTTTCCGCCAGCAACGACGAGTCCAGGCCGGCTCGCTGATCATCACCGCCTTCGGCGACGCCATCCTGCCGCGCGGCGGCCGCATCTGGCTGGGCAGCCTGATCCGCCTGCTCGAACCGCTGGAACTCAACGAACGCCTGATCCGCACCTCGGTTTTCCGGCTGGCCAAGGAGGAATGGCTGCGCACCGAAACCATCGGCCGGCGCGCCGACTACGTGCTCACCCCCTCCGGCCGCCGCCGTTTCGAGGAAGCCTCGCGCCATATCTACGCCGGCCAGGCCCCGCTCTGGGATCGCCGCTGGCGGCTGATCCTGGTGGTTGGCGAACTGGAGCCCAAGCTCCGCGAGCAACTGCGCGGCGCCCTGTTCTGGCAGGGCTTCGGCGCACTGGGCGCCGACTGTTTCGTGCACCCGAGCGCCGAACTGCCCAGCGTGCTCGACGCCCTGATCGCCGAGGGCCTGGCCCCCGCGCTGGGCGCCCTGCTGCCGCTGTTCGCCGCCGATTCGCGCTCGGCCATGTCGGCCAGCGATGCCGACCTGGTCAGCCGGGCCTGGGATCTCGGCGCCCTGGCCGATGCCTACAGCGAGTTCGTCACCCTCTACCAGCCCATTCTTGATGAACTGCGCCGCGACCACATGGCCGGCCTGAGCGACCAGGATGCCTTCCTGCTGCGCCTGCTGCTCATCCACGACTACCGCCGCCTGCTGCTGCGCGACCCGGAACTGCCGGAAGTGCTGCAACCGGCCGACTGGCCGGGCCAGCAGGCCCGCCTGCTGTGCAAGGAGTTGTACAAGCGGCTGGAGGCGCCCTCCAACCGGCATCTCGACCAGGAAATGTGCCTTGCCGACGGCAGCGTGCCGGTGGTGGACAGGTCGCTGCCCGAGCGTTTTCCGCAATACGACCCGCTCAAGAAGACCTGATCAGGCGCCGCGCTTCTTCAGTTCGGTGAGCGGGATCACATCCGGCATCTCGATGCGCTTGCGATCCGGCTCGATGGCAGTCAATGGCGTGGTTTCGACCAGCGTCGCCAGGCAGCGCCGGGTCAGCTCCTGATAGGTGCGCGTACCGTCCGCCTTCCAGGCGATTTCCTCGTCGCTCAGCGGGCGGATGATCCTGGCCGGCATGCCGGCGACCAGCACGCGCGGCGGGATTTCCTGGCTGGCCTTGACGAAGGCCGAGGCGGCGACAATGCTCGCCTCGCCGATCACGGCGTTATCCATGATCACCGCGTTCATGCCGATCAGCGCGTTGCGGCCGACGCGGCAGCCGTGCAGCACGGCGCCGTGGCCGACATGGCCGTTTTCCTCGACCACGGTATCGGTACCGGGGAAACCGTGCATCACGCAGGTATCCTGCAGGTTGGCGCCGGCTTCCAGGATCAGCCGGCCGAAATCGCCGCGCAGGCTGGCACAGGGGCCGACATAGCAGCCCGGGCCGACGATCACGTCGCCGATCAGCACGGCGCTGGGGTGAACATAGGCCGTCGGATCGACGACCGGAACGATGCCGTCGATGGCATAAACACGCAGGGAAGTCATGCTGGACTCATTTCAAATGGACACCCCATATTATAGAATGAGTTCCACATAACAAAATAAGGGAGCAATCATGAACGATGAAGTCGATGGCAAGCACGGGGTCCAGTCACTGGAAATCGGCATGGGCATCCTGCGGGCAATGGTCAATGGCCAGCGCTCGATGATGCTCAAGGAAATCGCGGCCGGCGCCGACATGCCGGCCTCCAAGGCGCACCGCTACCTGGTCAGCCTGATCCGCGCCGGCCTCGTCGAGCAGGACCCGGCATCGTCCCGCTACGACCTCGGCCCCTTCGCGCTGAATATCGGCCTCGTCGCCCTCGACCGCCTCGATCGCGTGCGCCTCGGCCTCAACGTCATTGCCGAGATGCGCGACGAAATCAACCAGACCACCGCCCTCGCCGTCTGGGGCGACAAGGGGCCGGTCGTCGTGCGCTGGGAAAGGCCGCGCCGGCCGATCACCGTCAACGTGATCACCGGCACCGTGCTCGACCTGCTGTCCTCCGCCACCGGCCGGGTGTTCGCGGCGTGGATGCCGAAGAAGGCCGTCGCCCCGCTACTCGCTGCCGAAATGAAGGCTGCCGATGTACCGGCCGACCTGCGCACCAAGGCCGGCGTCGAAGCCATGCTCGGCGAAGTGCGCCGCCTCGGTTTTGCCGACACCCACGGCTTCCACCGCATACCCGGTGTCGAAGCAGTGGCCGCCCCGGTATTCAATTTCAAGAACGAGATCACCATGGCGGTGCTGGTCGTCGGCGTGCAAGGCATGTTCGATACCAGCCCCGAGGGCGAAGTGGTGCGCTGCCTGAAACGTCACGCCGAAGCGCTGTCGGTGCGCCTGGGCGCCAACGGCGAGCCGAAGGTGCCGGCCTGAGGCAGGCCGCCCAGCCTGCCGTTCAGCCGAGACGGACCCAGCGCTGCAGTTGTTCGTAGAGCTGGTCGGCGCGGATCGGCTTGGCGATGTAGTCGTCCATGCCGGCCTCCAGGCAGCGCTCGCGGTCGCCTTCCATGGCATTGGCCGTCATCGCGATGATCGGCGTCCGCGCCACCTGGCGCAGCACTTCCATGTTGCGGATTTCGCGGGTGGCCTCGATACCGTCCATGACCGGCATCTGCATGTCCATCAGGATGGCCGAGAAACGGGCATGGGCGAAGGCTTCCAGCGCGGCGCGGCCATCCTCGGCCAACTGGACGCGATACCCCCGGCGCTGGAGCAGCATCAAGGCCACTTTCTGATTCACCGGATTGTCCTCGACGAGCAGCACAGGCATGGCCAGCGCCACATCGGCGGCAAGCCCAGGGTCGAGCGCCATGCCCGCCGCCAGCGCGGCCTCGCCGCCGGCCGCAGGGCTTTCTGCCACCGCCTCCTCGGCCGGCAGGCTGAAATGGAAACAACTGCCCTGCCCCGGCACGCTATCCACCCATAGCCGCCCGCCGAGCAGCCCGACCAGGCGCCGGGTGATGCTCAGCCCCAGCCCGGTGCCGCCGAAACGGCGGGTGGTTGAACTGTCGGCCTGGGAAAAGGCAATGAAAATGTCGTCCAGCTTGTCGGCCGCAATGCCGATGCCGGTATCGCGCACGGCCACCTGCAGCATGCGCTGGCCCGCCTCGCTGGTACAAACCACCTCGATGGCCACCTCGCCGGCCTCGGTGAATTTGACGGCATTGCCGACCAGGTTGAGCAGGATCTGGCGCAGACGCACCTGGTCGCTGACGATCAGCGGCGGCACATCGGCCGCCACCGACTGCCTGAGCCGCAAGCGTTTTTCGCCGGCACGCAGGCCGCAGGACTGGATGGCGCCGTCGATGATCTGGCGCAGGTCGCAGGGCACCTTTTCGATACTCAGCATGCCGGCCTCGATTTTCGAAAAATCGAGGATGTCGTTGATGATGGTGATCAGCGATTCGGCGGAGGTCTTGATGATGCCGACGAAATCGCGCTGCTCGCGGTCGAGGCGGGTGTCGAGCACGAGGTCGGTCATGCCGATGATGCCGTTCATCGGGGTGCGGATTTCGTGGCTCATGTTGGCCAGGAACTCGCTCTTCGCCCGGTTGGCCGCCTCGGCCACCTCCTTGGCCTGTTCCAGCTCGATGCGGCTGGCCTCACGCTCGGCGATCAGGCGGGCGATCAGCTTCGACAGGCCGGCGATGTCGCTGCTGCCATCCTCGCCGCGGTATTCGCTGCGCGCCAGCAGGCTGGCCGCAATCTGGCGCAGCGAGGACAAGGTCTGTTCGCGCGCCGCCAGCTCGTTGCGCAGGCTGTCGGCGGTGCGCTGCATGACCTCGAAGGCCGGGCGAAATTCGAGCGGCAGGTCGTCGATCGACACGGTCTCGCCCGCCGCCTGCCCGCGGGGCGCCTCGCTGTCGAAGGCGCGCACGCGGTCGAGGGTGCCCAGCCAGCGGCGCAGCGGCATCCAGATCAGCAACAGGCCGCCGAGCAGGCTGCCGGCCGCCAGCAGCAGCGCGGTGCGCAGCAGTTGCCACAGGCCGTCGGCAATCGCGGCGGCCGAGAAGCTCAGGCGCAACACGCCGTAGTCCTTGCCGCCCGCCGAGATATTGCGATTCACGTCATACAGCTCGCGCGCCACGCTCGCGACCAGCCAGCCCGGCGCCTGCGGCCCGGCCGATGGCTCGCTCCGGGACGCGATGACGCCGCCCGACAGGTCGATGAAGAAGGCGGAATCGAACTGCGAGCGCAGGATGGACTTGTCGAGGGTGCGCTTGATGGTGTCGTAGTCGCCGATCACCGCGCTGTCGGCGACAGTCTGCGCGGCCAGTTCGATGAGCATGCTCGCCGAGTCCTGCGCCTCGTCGACCGCCTGGTGGTACTGATACTGGTAGAACAGCGCCAGGCTGCTCCCGACGAACAGCAGCAGCACCGCCGAATAGAGCGCATAAACGCGCCCGATCAGCGATGCCGGCAAGCAGCGGTCGAGAGCCTTGAGCATGCGTCTATCCTAGCGCAAGCCGGCCGGCACCGACTGGAAGAAGCGGCGATAGGCGGCGTAGTCGCCCCCCGTCGCCGGCAGGAAGTAGGCCTGCCGGTCGAGGCCGACCTCTTCGGAGGCCTTGACCAGGATGGCCTTGCCGGCCGGGTCGCGATGCATGTTGATGAAAGCCGAGGCGACGGCCTTGACGTCCTGTTCCGGCACCTTGCTGGAAGCCATCAGCGCCAGGTCGTGAAAGCCCTCGGAGGTCCACAACACGCGGAATTTCTTGCCCTCGCGCACGCTGTAGCCATCGACCAGGGCCGAGTTGCTGCCCACCGCCTTGGCCTTGCCGGCGAACAACTGGGCGAAGGCGGCATTCTGGTTGCCGGCAAACACGGCCTTGACGTCGATGTTCTTCGACAGCAGGTGGGCATAGGGCAGCTTGTAGCCGATGAAGGCCTCCGGGCCGGCGAAGACCACTTCCTGGCCCTTCAGTTCCTCCAGGCGGGTGATCGGCGAATCGACCGGCACGGCGATCTGCCCTTGCAGGGGCGGCGTCCACCGGCGGCCGAAGACTTTCCAGCCCAACTGGTCGCGCTCCGGGCTGAACAGGTGGTTGGAAAAGACGAACTCCACTTCCTGGGCCAGCACGTAGGCCGTGGTATCGGCCGAGGTACGGCCGATCTTCAGTTCCAGCCTGACCCCGCTCTTGTCGCTGACGTAGCGGATGATGGGGTTCCAGTAGGCCGCCGTCCTGGCGATGTCCCACTGATTGACCGGGGAAAACCGGTAGGTGGCCGATTGGGTGGCCGATTGGGCGGCAGCCCAGGCCGGCATGAGCAGGGCGGCGAACAGGAAGGCGCGGAAGAGCATCGAACCACCTTACGAGTCAAAAGTGGCATTTTACGATATTTTGCCAATTATTGGCAGTTATGCAACTTCCTCCTTCCTGCTCCACCCCGCTGCGTGGTCACGCCAGCCAGGCTGGCGGGCGCTTGTCGAGGAAGGCAGTAACACCTTCCCGGGCTTCGTCAGTGGCGCGCTGGCGGGCGATGCGCTGCGCGGTTTCCTCGCTGACCGCGTCGTCGATCGGCCGGCCATGCACGGCGGCGATCAAGTCCTTGGCCGCCTGCTGGGCCTGCGGGCCGCCGGCGAGCAGGGCGTCGACGATACCGGCGATGCAGGCGTCGAGTTCATCGCGCGGCACCACCTCGCCGACCAGGCCGATGGCCAGGGCGCGCTGGGCGCTGATCCGCTCGGCGCTCTGGAAGTAGCGCAGGGCGTGGCGCGGGCCGATGGCGCGCAGCACGTAGGGGCTGATCGCCGACGGGATGATGCCGAACTTGACCTCGGAGGTGGAGAAAGCGGCATCGTCGCTGGCCACCGCCATGTCGCAGGCGGCGGTCAGGCCGGTGCCGCCGCCCAGCGC
>ERZ1645187.4978-NODE-4978-length-10513-cov-5.985466_pt1 | contig 10513 bp, 11 predicted proteins | sample MGYA00575352_ERZ1645187 | MGnify/ENA primary metagenome ERZ1645187 (study PRJEB40837, sample SAMN11349314) | freshwater sediment metagenome | isolation source: river sediment | host: Sediment | place: India: Wazaribad , New Delhi | collected 2017-02-21 ...
GCTGGTGCTGTCCGAATGGCGGAAGCGGACCGCCTGAAGCCGGCGCTGGCTTTCCTTCGCCGCAGAAGGACCGGACAGGGCGAGATAGCCCAGCACCATGAAAGACATCAGCCCGACGGCGATCAGCAGGATCTGGATGATGTTCATTGGTGTGCCACGCTTTCCCTGGCTTGGAAGGAGCAGCCGGACCGCCAGGTCCGGCTACGAAGTGCTTTGATCAGGCCTTTGCCGGAACCGGCTGCTTAGCCTTGTCCTTTTTCGGCATCAGCGCCTTGAGGTCGAGCTTGCCGAGCAACGAGGACTTGGCCTTGACCACCTCGTCGACCGTCTCGCCTTCGCCCACGCCCATCACTGCCTTGGAGATGTCGCGGATCACGGAACCCGCCTTGGCCGAGCGGTTGGCATCGGCAAAGGTCTGGCCAAGCTTGGCGGCATTGGCCGCGGCCTTGATGTCGTAGGGGATCGTGAAACCGATCTTGCGCTCGATCGAGGCTTCGAAATCGGCCTTCGAAATCTCCGCAACGCCCGCCTGAACCTTGTTGGCGACGATGATCGGCTGGATATGCCCGGCATTGGCCTTCAGCCACGACAGGATGCGGATCGCATCGCGCGCCGAGGCAAGCGTCATTTCCACCACCAGCAGCACGACATTCACATCGTTGAGCAGGTGCGGGAAATTGATCAGCATATTGCGCGGCAGGTCGATCACCGTCATCTCGAACGCCTGGCGGAACTCTTCCTCCAGCTGGACGAAGGCAGCGCCATCGGTCATCAGCGGCGTGTTCATCGGCGCTTCGGCCGACAGGATCGCCAGGTGATCGTTGGCACGGATCATCGCGCGTTCGATGAACAGGCCGTCGATGCGGCTCGGGTTCTCGATCGCGTCGGTCAGGCCACGGCCCGGTTCGAGATCGAGCGAGAGCGCTCCGGTGCCGAAATGCACGTCCAGATCGAGCAGCGCGGTCGGCATCTTGTTGTCGGCGCTGAACAGCCAGGCCAGCGAAGTAGCCAGCGTCGAGGCGCCCACCCCGCCGCGCGTGCCGATCACCGCGGTCGAGATGTGGCGTTTGGCCGCCTGCGGATCGTGGTTCTTCGGCGCGCTGAAGATCGCCTGGGCATTGACCAGCGCATCGCGGATCTGACCCGGTGAAAGCGGCTTGAGCAGGTAGTCGTGGATGCCGCTGGCGATCAGGTCGCGGTAGAGGCGGACATCGTTGACCTGGCCGACCGCGATCACCACCGTGCCGGGTTCGCAGACCTCGGCCAGGGCGTTGATGTCGCTCAGCGGATCGCCGCTTTCCGACAGGTCGACCATCAGGATGTTCGGGCTGGCCGATATCGACAGGGACTGGACCGCGTTGCGCAGGCCGCCCTTGTTGCACTTCTCGGGCTGCCAGCCCATTTCGATGACGACCGGGCGCAGCACGTCCAGCGCGGCATCGTCGCACAGGAACGCGTTGAAGGGGTCGCGATTGCCGGGCATGCTGGGTTTCCAGGGCGCGTTCATGGCTTACTTCCCTTGCTGCGTGGATTCTTGCTTGAGGCCTTGCTCGCCGGTCGGCTTGGCCTCGCGGTAGCTGTCGATCGCCTTGGTCGAGCTCATCACCACCGTCCGGCCGGTCGAATTGGCGCCGCGGATCAGGTGTTCCGGATCGGCAACCATTGAGGCGATGTTCGAATTGGTCGCACAGCCGTAGTTGCTGGACGTGGCATTGCCGAGGTTGGTGTCGGATTTCGCCGACCAGTCAGGGCAGCTGGGCACCGAGGCGGTCGACCGGGTGACGATCACCCGCACCGTGCCGGCATTGACATAACCGGGGGTGACGGGAGCATCATCGCCTACCAGCATGCCAAAGCGGCTTGCGACGGCTTCCACCGCGCTGCGGTTGGCGCCCGAATGGAGCGGGTCGTCGATCGAGATGCGATCGCCGTAGCGCAGGTCCATCGCCTCGAACCAGCCCGCGAGGCGGCGCTGTTCAGGGAGCGAGAGGCCGCCGGGGCCGGCGCTGACGTCGAGCGTGTAATTGGTCCGCTCGACCACCGGCTGGTGGACGCTTTCAAGCTGGCGATTGGTCGGCATTCCGCCGCAACCGGCCAGGGCAAGGCCGAGCGAGAGGGTGAGGGCCGAGGCGAACGCCCTGCGGATCTGGGGGCGGGTCATCGAGTTACGCATTGCCAGTTACCTCTCTCAGTTCAGGCTGAAGCCGGGCGCGGCGTCCTGCGACGCTGCGGCGGTGCGCTGCTTGCGCTTGTCCTTCTTGCCCGGCGCGCGGGCTTGCGGAGCGGCGGCAGGAACATCCAGTTCGCCCACCTTGGGCGCGCTGAGCGGAGCCGGTGCCGCCATCGGCTTGGGACGATCGCCGCCCGTCTTCCCGTCGTTCTCCATGTTGCCGAACAGGCGCTGGATATCGTTGGGATTCTGGTAGCCGTCGGTCGGCAGCTTGATGTCGTTGGCGTTCACCGGATTGACCAGATAGGGGGTCACGATGATCACCAGTTCGGTCTCGCCGCGGCGGAAGCTGGTCGAGCGGAACAGCGATCCCAGGATCGGCAGGTCGCCTGCGCCCGGCATCTTGTCGACCGTGTTCTGCGAGCTGTTGCTCATCAGGCCGGCGATCATGAAGCTCTGTCCCGAACCCAGCTCAACCGTCGTTTCTGCGCGGCGCACGGTGAGGGCGGGAACCTGGAAGCCGTTGAGCGTGATCGAGCCCTGGCTGGACAGTTCCGACACTTCCGGACGTACCCGGATCGAAATCCGGCCATTGGCGAGGACGGTCGGGGTGTAGGCCAGGCTGACACCGAACTTCTTGTATTCGACCGAAGTCGTGCCAAGCCCCTGGCTGATAGGGATCGGGTATTCGCCGCCCGCCAGGAAGTCCGCCGTCTCGCCCGACAGGGCGGTGAGGTTGGGGGACGACAGGGTGGTGACAAGGCCCAGCTTCTCGCCAAGGTCAAGCGAACCAAGGACGTCGACACCGAACAGCTTGCCGGCCAGCCCGATCGCGTTCTGTCCCGACGGGTTGGCGTTGAAGGTGTATTGCGTACCGCCAACGACGAACTGGCCAGTGGCGGGATCGAACGGCAGGCGGACCGAACCGGGCGCCATGCCGAACTGGCTCGAGGCATCGACCTGCGGCAGGTTGGTGGTGTTGATCGGTCCGATCGTTCCCGCCGTGCGGCCACGCGACAGGCCGAAGCTGAAGCCGCCGGTCAGATCGCGGGTGACCAGGTTCGAGCCGATTTCGCGCACCAGGGTGCGGCTGACTTCGGCAAAGCGCACCTGCAGGTTGACCTGCAGCGGGGTGGCCATCTTCAGTCGGGTGATGACGTTCGATTCCTTGCCGACGAAGGCCTGGACGAGACGCTGGGCCTCGGCCGCATCTTCCGGTGCCGCGACCGTGCCGGTCAGCAGGAAAGTGCCGGTACCCATCGTCGAAACCGCGATCTTGGCGTCAGGCATGGCCATGCGCAGCATCTGGTCGACGCTATCGATGTTCGAGCCGACGCGCACGTTAGCGGACCAGATCACGTCGCCAGCGGCGTTGCTCGCATAGACGGTGGTCTCGCCCCCGGCCTTGCCGAAGACATAGAGCTGGCGGGCCGACTTGACCTGAACATCGGCAATCGCATCGTTGGCGACGAAGACGTCGGCCATGGTGCCGCCAACCGTGACCAGCTGGCCACGCCCGATCGAGAGCACCACGTCGCTGGCCGGGCGGTTTACCGATTGGGCCTGGGCGCTGCTTGCGGGAGCCAGCGCGATCGGCGCGGCCACGCAGGCGGCGGACAGGAGGTGAAGGGCAAGGCGTTTCATCGTGCGGCCTTTCTTGGCGCCGTGGCTGGCGGGCGAATTGGAGCGGATCATCTCAGCGGCCTCCGACCGGTTCGACCACGGTGGTCTTGCCGCGGGTCACGCGCACTACCGGGCCGGTCTGGACCGGATCGCCGGGGCGGGCGCCGCCGCGCGGCATTCCGGCGCGATCGGCGATGGTGTTGGCATAGGCCGCAGCCACCTGCTTGGCCTGGTCGGCCTTGGTGGCCGGCATGGTCCGGCGCTGGAAGCGCGAGACATCGCCGCCGGTGACGAAGCTGGAGCCGCCTTCGGCAGGACGGTTCATGGCCTGGGCCAGGAACTTCTCTTCCTGCTCCTTGGTCGCGCCGGCCGGGACCTTGACCGAGCCGCTGGCAATCGCCTGGTCAAGCTCGGACTGGTTGTCGGCAAGGCTGCGCAGCGACAGGCTGAGCGTGCCGATGGTCTGCGCGACCGAAATCTTCTCGGCAATGCGCGGGGTCACCTCAAGCGTGACCGTGCGGAAGGCGCGGACCACGGTCTTGCCCTCTTCGGTTTCGGTTTCGGTTGACTGGTCGGTGGCGAGCACACGCAGGTTGCGCAGGAAGGTCTCGGTGGCCTTCAGGCTGTCGCCATCGTCGCCGCGCACCGTTTGGGTCAGCATCAGATCGACATGGTCACCCGGGAAGACGAAGCCGCCGACGCCGGTCTTGGCGGATACCGGAATGGTGATCGCGCGCATGCCGGGGCCAAGTGCCGCCGCCAGGAAGCCGCGGTCGCCCGGCGCGACGAGCGCGCCCTGGGTGACCGGCTGGCCGGCGGTGATCGGATAGCGGACCACCGTGCCCAGCAGCTTGTTCATGTCGGCCTCGCCGTCGATGAAATAGGCGTCCTGCACCATTTCCTTGGGCCACAGCTGGAACGAGATCGAATCCTGCGTGATGATCGTGCCGACAGGCAGGGCGCGCTGCGCGACCAGCACCTTGGGGCCCTTGGGCACAGGGGCCTGCGCGGCCTCCACCTTGGGCGCGGCGGCGCCCATGAACAGGCTACGGGCAGCCATGGCGGTGCCGATCGCAATGACCAGCGCGCCAAGCAGCAGCATCAGCTTCTTCTTATCCATGGCTAAGCAAAGCCCCCTAGAAAATTCCCGAAGATCAAAACCTCTCTTCGGGCAAACTGGTTAAAATCCGGTTCACCGCGCTCAGCCGGCGACAGCTCCGGTCTGGAAATGCGGCAGATATTGTGCGGCGAGGACCCACAGGCCCGCTCCCGAAATGGCAACGCCATAAGGCACCGCGAGCCGTTCGCGCTGGCGGCGCAGATGGTGCCAGGCAGCCAGCACGAGGGTCAGCACGCCCCCGGCCAGCGCCATCACGACCACCAGGCGCAGGAACCACTCGGGCTCGATCCACAGCGCGAGCGCGGTCAGCAGCTTGACATCGCCTCCGCCCATTGCGCGGATCGCAAACAGGCCAGCAGTTACGGCGAACGTGATGAGGGCGATGCCCAGCTGCCAGGCGACCCCTGGCCACAGCGAAAGCCCGCTTGCCCACCAGAACAGCGGGGCAGACAGGGCGATGCCTAGGTTGAGCCAGTTGTCGATCTGGCGGCGGCGGATATCGGTAAAGGCGGCAACCAGCAGTGCGATTGCCAAGCCCCCAAGCAGAATGTAACGAAAATCGACGTCCGGCATTATGCGCCCCCTGGTTCAGGAAGCAGGTGTAAGGGGCAGGACTTACCAAAAAGTAACCACCCCCAAGAGGCGGGAATTAGCCAAGGTACTCGCACGTGACCGCAGTGTTCGATCGCCGCGCCATCCCGGCAGAGGCGCAGGAAAGCCGCTGGACCGCCCCGGCGGGCCACCAGATCCGGCGGATCGACTGGGCACCGGCCAGCGAGCCGCCCAAGGGCTCGATCCTGTTCTTTCCGGGCCGGGGTGACTTCTACGAGAAGTACCTCGAAACTCTCGATCACTGGGCGCGGGCGGGTTGGCGGGTGACCGCTGCGGACTGGCACGGGCAGGCCGGGTCAGGCCGGCTCGGCAAGGATGCCGTCACCGGTCATGTCGGTGATTTTGCGGATTGGGTGAATGATCTGGCCGCCTTCTGGACTGACTGGAAAGCATCCACACCGGGGCCGCACGTCCTGGCCGGTCATTCGATGGGCGGGCACCTGGCCTTGCGCGCCGCAGCCGAAGGACGGGTCGATCCCGATGGCCTGCTGCTGTCCGCGCCGATGCTGGGCTTCACCGCCTCGATCCTGCCCGATGGCGTCATGCACCTTGCCGCCCGCGTTATGAAATCGCTGGGCGATCCCGCCCGCCCCGCCTGGAAGTGGAGCGAAAAGCCCGGCGAACCGCCGGAAAGCCGCGCCCACCTGCTCACGCATGATCCCGATCGTTATGCCGACGAGATGTGGTGGCGCCAGGCACGGCCCGAACTGGTGATGGGCCCCGGTTCGTGGGCCTGGGTCGAACGTGCCTATGCCTCGATGCGCGGACTGTTCGCGCCGGGGAAACTGGAGGCGGTCAAGGTGCCCGTCCTGATCCTTGTCACCGATAACGACAAGCTGGTCGGCTATTCGGCCATTGCCCGCGCGGCGCAGCGCCTGACAAATGTCGAACTCGTGCGTTTCAGCAAGGAGGCCCACCATGAAATCCTGCGCGAGGCCGATCCTGTGAGGGACCGCGCCCTTGCCGCAGCCGATGCCTTCCTCGCGCGGATCGCCGGCAAGTGATCCCCATGTCGGCCAGCTATGATTTTGCGATCGTCGGCGCGGGAATTGCGGGCGCGTCGCTTGCTGCCGGGCTTTCCGCCCATGGTTCGGTGCTGCTGATCGAAGCCGAGGAGCAGCCGGGCTATCACGCCACTGGTCGTTCGGCGGCGTTCTGGACCGAAAGCTATGGCGGGCCGCGGGTACAGCCGCTCACGACGGCTTCGTTCGATTACCTCGACAAGCATGGCTTCCTCACCCCACGCGGCGCCCTGACGCTCGCACGATTCGAGGAACTGGGCGAGCGTGATGCATTCGTTGCGGAATTCGCCGCGCTTGGGGTGCGCGTGGAGGCGCTGGACCGCGCTGATCTTGAAACGCGGCTGCCCGGCCTTGCCGAACAATGGCAATATGGTGCCTGGGAACCGGATTGCCGGGATATCGACGTTGCGGGCCTGCACCAGCATTGGCTCGCGCAAGCACGCCGGATGGGTGCGGAACTGCGGTGCCGGTCCGCGCTGACCAGCGCGCGAGTGTTTGGGCATGGCTGGCGGCTGCAACTGGCTGACGGCAGCGAAGTCGGTGCCGGATTGCTCATCAATGCAGCAGGGGCCTGGGCCGACGCAGTGGCCGCCATGGCTGGCGTAAGCGCGCTTGGAATCAGGCCCTATCGCCGCACTGTGGCGCAGTTGCGCACCGCACCGCCGCCGCCCGGCGATCTGCCGCTGGTGCTGGGGCTCGACGGATCGTTCTATTTCAAACCGGAAAGCGGTCGCCTGTGGCTGAGCCCGCATGATGAAACGCCAAGCGAGCCTTGCGATGCGGCGCCCGAGGAGATTGACGTCGCCCTCGCAATCGACCGGTTTCAGGCGGTGGTCGACTGGCGGATCGAGCGGGTGGAGCATCGCTGGGCAGGGCTGCGCAGCTTTGCCTCTGATCGCTTGCCGGTCTATGGCTTCGATCCGGGCAATCCGCGCTTTTTCTGGTTTGCCGGTCAGGGCGGCTTCGGGATCCAGACCGCGCCCGCCGCGGCCGATCTGGCGCTGCGGTTGATCCTGGGAGAGTCCCCCGTCGCGGTCGATCCGGCGCCCTATGACCCGGGGCGATTTTCCTAGCGAATCATGGTGCTTGCGCTACTCTGCCGCCAGCTTCACCGCACAGGAAAGGGTAGTGACATGGCGCATCGTTTCGAGATCCGGAAGAACAAGGCCGGAGAGTTCGTCGCCTATTTCTGCTACAATTCGGAAACGATCTTCTGGACCGAAGGCTATTCCAGCAAGGCCAGCGCGAAGAACGCGATCGAATCGATCAAGAAGAACGGCCCAGGCGCCGACACGGTCGACACGACGACCGGCGACTGATCGGGCAGACCCCTGCCGTTCGCTCGGAATGGCAGGGGGAAGGCCGCCGGGTTACCGTGCCGCGAGCGCGGCATCGCTGGCCAGTTTGTCGGCCCGTTCGTTTTCCGGGTGGCCGTCGTGGCCCTTGACCCAGATCCACTGGATCTTGTGACCGCGCGTGGCTGCCAGCAGTTCCTGCCATAGATCGGCATTGAGCACGGGCTTCTTCGCGGCGTTCTTCCACCCGTTTTTCTGCCAGCCGAAGATCCAGCCGGTGATCCCGTCGATGACATAACGGCTATCGGTGTGGAGATGCACCTCGCAGGGCTGCTTGAGCGCCTGGAGCGCACGAATCGCGGCGGTCAGTTCCATCCGGTTGTTGGTGGTGCCCGCCTCACTCCCGGACAGTTCCTTTTCGTGGTGCCCCATGCGCAGGATCGCACCCCAGCCCCCGGGGCCGGGATTGCCCTTGCAGGCCCCATCGGTGAAAATCTCGACCCGCTTCACGGCGCGGCAAAGACCGCGTGGTTGGCGGGATCGGCATAGAATTCCAGCCGGCGCGCGAAAGCCATGGGATCCTTCGGCATGACCAGCGCACCCTTGGGCGTGTTGAGCCAGTCATAGGCGCGCGACATCAGGAAGCGCAGCGCCGCCCCTTGCGCCAGCACCGGCAGCGCGGCGCGCTCCTCGGGGGACAGCGGGCGTTCGGCTTCGTATCCTGCCAGGAGGGCATCCGATACGGTACGGTCGAACCCGGTGCCGTCGCTGGCGAAGCACCAGGCGGCATGGGTTACCGCGATGTCATAGGCGGTAATGTCGTTGCAGGCGAAGTAGAAGTCGATCAGCCCGGTGACCTTTTCACCCAGCATCAGCACGTTGTCGGGAAACAGGTCGGCATGGATGACCGAGCGGGGCAAGTCGCTTGGCCATCTTTCCTCAAGCGAGGCGAGCTCCCGCTCGACCAGTGCGGGAAGGGCAGGGTCGATTTCGGCCAGGCCCGCAGCGGTACAGGCGTCGGCCAGGCGGCGCGATTCGGCCAGGTTCATGCCGTTGGCGCGGCTCGCCGGGTAGTCGGCTGCCGCGCGGTGCAACTGGGCAAGCGCGCGGCCCACGGCGAGCGCCTGTCCGGCGCTGGGATGGCTGACCGAGACGCCCGGCAGGTACTCGATCAGGGCAACGGCCTTGCTTGCCCCGGTCGGTGAGCCGGGGTCGCCGATCATGCGATAGAGCGCGCCCGAGCGGTCATGGATGGTGCGTGGGACCGGGCAGCCGCGCTCGGCCAGGTGGTCAAGCAGGCCAAGGAAATAGGGCAGCTCCGCGATGTCGATGCGGAACTCGTACATCGTCAGGATGAACCGCGCGCCCTGGCCGTCGCGTCCCGAAGTTTCGATCAGCCAGTTGCTGTTCGACACCCCTTCGGCAATGCCCTTGGCGCTGCGCAGTTCGCCTACATCGAACTCGGCAATCAGTTCGGCCAGGTCTTCGGCGCCCAGATGGGTGTAGACGGCCATCAGTCAGCCAGTTGCCGGGGCAGCTTGAACACCATCTTCTCTTCCGCCGTGACCACGGTTTCCACCGTGATCTCGCGGAACGCGGCGATCCGGTCGATCACTTCCTGGACCAGTTCCTCCGGTGCGGAAGCGCCGGCGGTAAGCCCCATGGTCTCAACGCCTGCAAACCACTCCTCGGCAATGTCGCTGCCGCGCTGGACCAGCAGCGCCCTTGCGCCGCAGCGCTCGGCGACCTCTACCAGCCGGACGGAATTGGAGCTGTTGGGGGCGCCGATGACCAGCACCAGCTGGCATTCGGGCGCGATGGTCTTGACCGCGTGCTGGCGGTTGGACGTGGCATAGCAGATGTCCTCGGCCTTGGGGCCGACGATCTGCGGGAAGCGGGCGCGCAGGGCGGCGACGACTTCGGCCGTGTCGTCAACCGAAAGGGTGGTCTGCGTCAGGAAGGCCAGCGGCGCGCCTTCCGGAAAATCGAGCGCGGCGACGTCCGCCAGTGTCTCGACCAGTGTGATCGTCCCGTCAAGGACCTGGCCCAGGGTGCCGATCACCTCGGGATGACCCTTGTGGCCGATGAAGACAATGTGCCGCCCTGCCTCGATCTGGCGCTCGGCCTGGCGGTGGACCTTGCTGACCAGCGGGCAGGTCGCATCAAGCCAGTCCAGCCCGCGCGCCGTGGCCGCTGCGGGTACGGTCTTGGGCACGCCGTGGGCGCTGAACACCACCGGCACGCCATCGGGAACCTCATCCAGCTCCTCGACGAAAACCGCACCCTTGGCCTTCAGCGCGTCGACGACGAAGCGGTTGTGGACGATCTCGTGGCGGACATAGACCGGTGCGCCATAGCGCTTGAGCGCCAGTTCGACGATGTCGATCGCGCGGTCGACTCCAGCGCAGAAGCCGCGCGGAGCGGCCAGCAGCAGGCGCAGGGGGGGCTTGTCCGAGGGCGGAAAGGGTGCGTTCATGTCGCGGGCTCTAGCGCTTTGCCGCGCGCGCCGCTAGGGCAGGTGCCAGCAGATTTGCAAGGATGCCTTCATGACCGCTCGTTTCCGCCTGCTTACCGCCGTTGCCCTTGCCGCCACCCTGGCCGGCTGCAAGACGTCCGGCGATATCGTCGTAGATGAAGGGGTTGGCATCACGGCGGTGCGCAGTGCCTGTCC
>ERZ1645187.4979-NODE-4979-length-10512-cov-25.794396_pt1 | contig 10512 bp, 7 predicted proteins | sample MGYA00575352_ERZ1645187 | MGnify/ENA primary metagenome ERZ1645187 (study PRJEB40837, sample SAMN11349314) | freshwater sediment metagenome | isolation source: river sediment | host: Sediment | place: India: Wazaribad , New Delhi | collected 2017-02-21 ...
GGCGCCGGCTTCTTCTACATCCCGGGCTCGGACACCTGCCTCAAGATCGGCGGCTTCGTGTCGGCCACGTACAACATGTACTGGCACTCCAAGAACGCCACCGACATCGGCGGCGTCTACGGCTGGCATCGCGGCCTGAACGGCATCTCGACCCTGGCTCGCGCCGACGTCCAGATCGACGCCCGCACCAACACCGAGATGGGCCTGCTGCGCTCGTTCATCGAGCTCGAAATCAACAACGCTTCCTACGGCAGCCTCGCCGCCACCGGCCCGGCCACCAACGTGAAGCTGAACAAGGCCTTCATCCAGTTCGGCCCGCTGACCGCTGGTCGCGCGACCTCGTTCTTCGACTTCTTCAACGGTGACTACACCCAGAACATCGTGTTCGAAGCGTCGCATGCCGACTCGAACGTCAACCTGCTGGCCTACACCTTCTCCTTCGGCAACGGCATCACCGCCACGCTGTCGATCGAAGATCCGTCGACCGACAGCAACGCTCTGCGTCGCGCCACCCTCGGCGCTCCGTACGGCGGCGTGCACTCGCCCGACCTCGTCGCCAACGTGAACGTGACCCAGGCTTGGGGTTCGGCTCAGGCCATGGCTGCCCTGCACATGGACGACGCCGCCAACGGCACCGTCCAGCAGAACAAGACCGGCTACGCCCTCGGCGCCGGCGTGAAGGTCAACCTGCCGATGCTCGGCGCGGCCGACCAGATCGCTCTGCAGGTGGCTTATGCCAAGGGCGCCATCGGCTACATCACCAACGGCTTCGGCGGCACCGTGTTCGACTTCGACACCAACGGTGGCACCATCAACCAGTCGACCGCTTGGGCGATCGCTGCGGGCATGACCCACGGCTTCACCAAGACCATCACTGGTAACCTCGAGGCCTCCTACGCCAAGTACACCACCAGCCGCTCCGCGGCCGCCGTCGGCGACTTCGCTCAGTGGGACGTCATCGGCAACCTGACCTGGCAGCCGGTCAAGAACCTGTCCATCATCGGCGAGCTCGAGTATCGCAACATGGACTACTCGGCCGCCACCCCGGTTCTCGACTCGTCGGCTCTGGTCGGCTCCGTCCGCGTGAAGCGCGAGTTCTGATCCCGAGCCTTCGGCATCGGCGAATCGAAGACCCGGCAGGCAACTGCCGGGTCTTCCCGTTTTGGGAGAGGGGGGGCGATTCGCTCCCCTTTTTTTCGTCGTCCGACACCGCCGTCGATGGGCGCCGCTCGGGTGGATCGCGGCGGCCCGCCCGCCCGGGCGTCGTCGATCCGGCCACCCGGCACCGGCGCTGCGCACGGCCGCGACCACCCGAGCGCGGCCCGTGGAATCGACCGCCCGACGGCCCGGCCGAGACTGTGATTCGAGTTGGCGGGACGGCGGTGGCCGGCGGCGGCGTCACCGGACGAGTCTCTGGAATCACAGATGGAATCTACTTCGCAGGCGATCCGGGTGCCCAATTTGTGTTCTTCGCGCAACACTCCCCGGATGAAGCGGCACGCGATACCCCTCCGACGGCTCGAGCCTCTTCCAAACCGTGCCGGGACGAGTAGTGTCTTCTCACCGGAGACGAAGCATCCCTCGGCGGATGGCGTCACCTCGGGGTCGGGTCAGGACCTCTGCCGGTTTGGATTGAAGACAGGGGGAACTAATGAACTTCAAGCTCGCTCTCGCGGCTGCTGCCGTCGTCGGCCTCGCCGGCACCGCTCAGGCTGCCGATCTCGCCAAGAAGGCTCCGGCCGCGGCGAACTACGTCAAGGTTTGCGACGCCTACGGCGCCGGCTACTTCTACATCCCGGGTTCCGACACCTGCCTGAAGATCGGCGGCTTCGTCCGCTTCCAGGCCACTGTGTTCGGCCCGAACAAGAACTGGGACAACCAGCACGCCACCTGGGGCTGGTCCCGTAACCACAACGGTCTCCAGACCTTCACTCGCGCCGACATCACCCTCGATGCCCGCACCAACACCGAGCTCGGCCTGCTGCGTTCGTACATCGACGTGATCGCGGACAACGGTTCCTACGGCACCGTGACCAACACCACCAACGCCTACATCCATCAGGCGTTCATCCAGTTCGCTGGCCTCACCGCCGGTCGCGCTTCGTCGTTCTTCGACTTCGTGACCAACGCGACCCTGACCTCGACCGCCACTCCGATGCCGGACGCCAAGGTCAACCTGCTGGCCTACACCTTCTCCTTCGGCAACGGCATCTCGGCCTCGCTGTCGATCGAAGATCCGTCGACCGCCGGCAACGGCAACCCGCTGACCTCGACCGCGATCCGTCGTTCGACCCTCGGCGCTCCCTACGGTGGCGTGCACTCCCCGGATCTGGTCGCCAACCTGAACGTGACCCAGGCTTGGGGCGCTGCTCAGATCGCCGGCGTCCTGCACATGGATGACGCCGCGGCCGGCACCTCCGACCAGAACAAGGCCGGCTACGCCGTCCTCGCTGGTGTGAAGGTCAACCTGCCGATGCTCGGCGCCAAGGACCAGCTGGCCCTGCAGGTCGTCTACGGCAAGGGCGCCGTCGGCTACGTCCTCGACGGCTGGCAGAACTCCCCGGCCGCTTCGGGTGGCTTCGGTGCGGTCGACTTCTGGACCGACGCCGCTGGCTCGATCGTCCAGGCTTCGGGCACCGGCTTCTACGGCTCGCTCACCCACGGCTGGACCCCGTCCCTGGCTTCGGCCCTGGGCGTCGGCTACGCCTCCTACAAGGGCGCCCGTTCGGACCGCGACTTCGCTCAGCTCGACATCCGTGCCAACCTGGCCTGGACCCCGGTCGCCAACCTGACGATCACCGGCGAAGTGTCGAACCTGAACGTCTACTACTCGACCGAAGCCAAGGCCAACGTCGGCCTGCGCAACGAGAACCGCACCAACTTCGACCTGCGCATCCAGCGCTCGTTCTGATCTCTTCCGAGATCGGTTGGAGAATTCGAAACCCGGCGGGCAACCGCCGGGTTTCTTCTTTTCCGGTACGGGTTCGGCTCGCCGCCCGCCGCCCGCCGCCCGCTGCGATCCTCTGCCAATTCGCCGCGCCCCTACCGGCACGCGTTGTACTCGCGGCCCCCTCTGCTAAGCTCACCACCGAAGGTTCGGCCGCCGGTGGTGGACAAGCGTGTCGGACACCCACGGGGGGTTCCCAAATGGCGTGTTGGTACAAGTGGTTGCTCTCTGCCGGCCTGACCGCCGCCGGCATGACCCTGGTGAGTGGTCTCATCGCCTTCCGCCCGATCGAGACCGACGTTTCCGCTCGCACCGCGGAACGGTTGAAGGCCGAAGGCCACGGCTGGGCAAAATTGGCGATCAGTGGCCGCGACCTCGTTCTATCCGGCCTTGCCCCCGATCCCGAGCACCGCGATCTCGCCCTCGCCGCCGCCGATCGTGTCTTCGGTGTGCGCGTGGTCGACGACCGCTCGACCGTGCTGCCGCTCGCCGAGCCCTATGGTTTCTCGCTCGAGCGCGACGGAAACAAGGTCGTCCTCGCCGGCACCGCCCCGAGCGAAGAGGCCCGCGCGGCCCTGCGTGCCTCCATCGCTCGAGCGCTTCCCGGCGTAGCGATCGAAGATCGCCTCACCCTGGCGCGCGGCGCCCCCGCCGGCTATCTCGAAGCCGCGACCTTCGCCTTCGCCGAGCTCGCGGGCCTGAAGAAGGGCCGCATCGACGTCGCCGCCGGCGCCTATTCGATCGCCGGCGACCCGGTCGACTGGCCGACGTGGCGCAAACTCGACGGCGAATTGGCCGCAGCTCTGCCCGGCGGCCTGAAACTGGCGAAGAATGCCCTGGTTCCGCCTGTCCCCAAGCCCTATCGCTTCACACTGACGAGTGGCGGCGGCACCGTCGTCCTCGCCGGCCATCTGCCCGACGACGCCGCCAAGGCGAAATTCCTCGCGGCCCTCCGGTCGCTCTGGTCGGGTCCGATCGACGACCGTGTCGCGATCATCCCCGGCGCCCCGGCCGGGTTCCTCGACACCCTGCTCGCCGCGCTCCCTGCGATCGCCCGTCTCGCCGACGGCGGTCTGGATCTGAGCGACCAGTCGCTGAAGATCACCGGCGCGGCGCCGACCGCGCCGCTCGCCGACCGCATCCGCGCCTGGCTCGCCGGCCGGCTGCCCACGGGATTTTCACTCGCCGGTGCCGAGGTCGCGGTCGTGCCGCCCGCTGCGGTCGCCCCCGATCTCTGCCGGGCCGGCCTGTCGGCGGTGCAGGCCAACGGCAAGATCCGCTTCGCCACCGGTAGTGCCGACCTCGATACCGACGACGTACGGGTCCTCGATGGTCTGGTGATCGCCGCCCTGCGCTGCGGCTCGGCCCGGGTGGCGGTCGAGGGACACACCGATTCGGTCGGCGATCCGGCCGCGAACATGGCCCTGTCTCAGCGTCGCGCCGCTGCGGTCGTCGAATACCTCGTCGCCGTCGGCATTCCGGCCGATCGCCTGTCGGCCGTGGGCTATGGCGACACCCGCCCGGTGGCGGACAACGAGAGCGACCAGGGTCGCCAGATCAATCGCCGCATCGACTTCACGGTCGAGTGAGCGGGGGAGGGGAACATGATCTATCTGATCTCTCAGCTCTGGCCCTTCATGCTGGCGGCGGCCGTCGTCGGCGCCGTCGTCGGGTGGCGTGGCGCCGCCCGTTGTCGCGATCGCGCGTGAGGAGGCGGCCCCATGACGATGCTGATTCTCCAGAGCTTCCTGCTCTTCCTCGTCTCGGCCCTGCTCGGCGCCGGGCTCGGCCACCTCCTGCATGAGGCCTATGGCGCCGATCTCGACACCGTCGATCGGCCCTGGCTGCGTGACCTCGGGGCACTGCCCGCATCGCCGGCGCTGCCGGCCGCTCCGACCCTGATGGATGCCGGCGAACGGGCCCGCCTCGCCGCCGCGCTGGCGGCTCCGCCCACCGCCGTGCCGACAGAACCGGCCGCCATGGTCGTCGAATCGGTGGCCGCTGCGGTGGTGCACGTCGAGCCGGAACCGCAGACCGCCGCCCCGGCCGCCGCGATCGAGCCGGCCCCCGTACCGGCCGCGCCGATCGAGGCCGAACCGCCGCCGATGGTGCCGCCCGCACCGGTCTCGGCTCCGCCGGTCGCACCCGAGGCGCTCGAACGCGCCCTTGCCGCCGACGCGGTCGGCGCGCGCCCGAGCGGTCTCACGGCCGCCGAAGCCGGTGCGCCCGACGACCTCGAACGGATCAAGGGGATTGGCCCGAAGAACGCCAAGGGTCTGCACGACCTGGGGATTTGGCATTTCGCCCAGATCGCCGCCTGGACCCCGGAGAACGTCGCCTGGGTCGGCTCCTTCCTCGCTTTCCCCGGCCGGATCGAGCGCGAGAGGTGGGTCGATCAGGCCAGGGAGTTCCTCGCCGAGGGCTGAAGTGCCGTCACGCGGATTTCTGATCGGCGTTTGACGCGACCGCGCCTCCCCGCGGTCGCGGTGGGCCTCGGCCTTCGCCGATCTGAGATCGAGGCAGGGGAGGGCACCCGCCCGACCTCACGCCCCGACGCGATCGAGCCAGGCGAGCAGGGCGTCCTGGGAGACCGGGTCGTCGAACAGCGGCGCGTGTCCCTCGTCCGCCACCTCGATCGCCTCGCAGCGCGGATGCCGCGCCTGCATCGCCGCGACGGTTTCGGTCGACAGCAGATCGGACAGACTTCCGCGCACCACCAGGGTCGGCACCGCGGCCAAGCCCTCGAACGGCACCCACAGATCGGGCAGCGAGGTGTTTTCGTCGACCGTCGTCAGCGAGACGGCCAGCGCCGGATCGTAGTCGAGCGCCGGCCGCCCACCGACGTCCTTGAACAGGCGGTGAGCGAAGCGCTCGAAGGCAGCGCGGTCGAGCCGGGGATATTCGCTGCGATTGACGTGCATCATCGCCGTGACCAGGGTCTCCCAGTCGATGTCGGCGGCGATCGGTTTACCGACGTAACCCTTGATGCGCAGCAGGCCGGCGAGATCGATCACCGGCCCGATGTCGTTGAGGACCGCAGCCTCCACCAGCCCCGGCGCCAGCAGCGACGACAGCATGGTGACCATGCCGCCGCGCGACGTGCCGAAGGCGGTGATCCGCGCGATCCCCAGCAGCGACAGGCCGAGCCGCGTGTCCTCGAACTCCTGCAACGGCGTGTAGGTGGCCGCATCCGGCGAGTACTGCGACGCGCCGCGGCCGCGGAAGTCGAAGGTGACGACCCGCCGGGACGGCTTGCCGTCGCGCGCGGCGACCAGCCGTGCGATCACCGGTTCGAAGTCGCGGGCGTTGCGCGTCAGCCCCGGCAGACACACCACGGGGCGCCGATCGGAAGCCGTCGCCGGCGCATAGTCGCGTCCCGCCAGCGCCAGCCCGTCGGTGGAGAAGAAGCGGAACGGCCGGTAGGGCGTACCGAGCCCATCGGCGATCACCGGCCCGACGGCGAGCCGAGGGAGGGAAGTGGACGGATCGACAGTGGACGGGGCGGCGGTCACGAAGGTCTCCCGACGTTGGTTGCGGTCTCGTCCGGAGACGAACACGCACACCGCCTCGACGCAAGAGGGACGCCGTCGAGCGACGCTCCCTCTGCTCGCGAGTTTTCGATCATGCCGTCGGCAACGCCCCGAGCGTCACCGCGAAATGCGCCAGGACCCCGACGCCTTGTCGAGCCCGCCGGCGCCGGTCCAGGTGCCGGACCCGCCGTTCTTGTCGATGCGACCTTCCATGTTGCCGCCGAAGGCGATGCCCTTGCCCCATTCCACCGTGCCGGAGATGTTGGCGCCGAACCGCCCGGAACCATCGATCGCCCCGGAGAATTGGGCGTGCACCGCATCTCCGTCCTTGGTCCCGCTGATCGTACCGGAGACGATCGCGCCGCTGACGTAGAGCGTGATGTGTCCCGTGGCACCGCCGGAGAAGCTACCGGAATAGTTGCCCTGCAGATCGGCCTGACTGGGCAGGTCCGACGTGGTCGGCGTGCCGAGACCGTTGAAGGGCTCCTTGCCCTTGAAATTGCCCTGCGCGTCGTAGTGGGCGTAGTAGCCGCCGACCACGTTGCCCTGAGCGTCCTTGATGTAGACGACCTTGGTCCTGCCGTTCTTGTCGTCGACCCATCCGCCTTCTTCTTCGTGGGTGACCGGCGGAGGCGGCGGTTGTGGCGGTTGCTGGGGGTGCGAGTAGACGAATTTCCCGGAGGCGGCATCCCAGCGCACCATCCAACCGGGCTTGCCCGGCACGGGATGCTCCTGTCCGTCGAACGGTGATCCGGCGACGTTGCCGGTCCCGCCCGCACTTCCCGAACTTCCCGAACTGCCGGCATCGGGGCTCGTCCCGCTCGCCGTCCCGCCCGCGGACGATCCGCTGCTCCCGCTCGACCACCCGCTGCCGCTCGAAGACCCGGTGTCGGTGCCCGAAGCTCCGGTGGCGCTGCCCGAGCTTCCGGAAGTGTTGCCCGAGACTCCGGAGCCATTCCCCGACGAACCGGCCGGGCCTCCCGACGAACCGCTCGGGGTATAGATCATCTGGCCGCCTTCGCCCTGGCGGACGTTCCAGCCGTTGATCCCCGGCACCGATTGACCCCCGCCCGACGAACCGTTCGGTGTGTAGATCAATTGGCCGCCTTCCCCCGGGCGAACGTTCCAGCCGCCGGCTCCGGGAACCGATTGACCACCGGCTCCGCCCTGGCCGCCGGAGGGACGACCAGTCGACGAGGAGCCCCCCGGCACCCCCGGCGCCGGTTGCGTCAGCCAATTGCCGGCGTCGCCGCCCGAGCCCTGAGCGAGGCTCCATGTCGTCGTGCCGAGAAGAAGAGCAACGGTGGTGAGGGGGGAGAAAAACGACCGCGCGGCGCCCATGACGACACCTCTTCGTTTGTCTCGTCAGCATGGCATCGATGGTCGATGCATGCATTGATCTCCCGCATTTCCGCCGAAAGAAGTATTGGATTGAAGTGAAACTTCGCTGGCGCCGTGAAATATTTGGGTCGGCGGTCGCCTCTCGGAGGAAGTCCGCCGACACGGCGGCGCAATGCTCGAACGACGACGATGGTTCGTCGCGTTCGGTGGTCCGCGGGGCGACCGAGCGCCGCCCCGCCGCCCTGGGAATCAATTGCCGCCGAACAGCGAGCCGAAGAAACCGCCGCCGGACTTCTCCGCCGGCTTGTCGGGCTTGACCGAACCGGTGCTCTGGATCGAGCGGGTGCCGATGCCGCGGTTCAGGTCGTGGGCGATGGCGAGGCCGCGATTGTCGAGCCGATAGCGATAGACCTGGAGGTTCTCCAGCACGCGGTGCACGTAGTTGCGCGTCTCCGAGAAGGGGATGCGCTCGATCCAGTCGATCACGTCGACCTCGCCGGTGCGCGGATCGCCGTAGGCCTGCACCCAGTCGCGGATACGCCCCGGCCCGGCGTTGTAGCCGGCGATCGCCATGACGTAGTTGCCGTCGTAGTTCTTCACCAGATTGGCGACGTAGGCGGTGCCGAGCTTGACGTTGTAGGCCGGATCGTTGCGCCAGGCGTGGGCGTCGTAGGCGATCTTCAGCATCTTGGCCGCGTCGCGCCCGGTGTCGGGCATGACCTGGAAGATGCCGGTCGCGCCGGCCGACGAGATGACCGCCTGATTGAACTCGCTCTCCTGCCGGGTGATGGCGAAGGCCAGCGCCCGCTCGAGACCGGAGGTGTCGATGTCGGTCGGCAGGCCGATCGGATAGGCCATCGCCTGCATGTCCATGCCGCGCTGCATGCCCGCCTTGCCGGCGGTGACGGCGAGATCGGTCCAGCCCTGCTTCTCGGCCATCTCGATGAGAGCCGCGATCTGCCCGGGCGAGGTCAGCTGCTCGGCCATGTAGCGATAGAACGGCGAGGCGAGGTCGCGCCGCCCCATCTTGCCGATGCGCCGGAGTGCCTCGAAACGATCGTCATGTTCCATTGCGGAACGATCGGCCGAATTGGCCGAAACCGAGCGTGAGATGCCCAGATCGCTCATGCCGGCCTTGGCCCGCGACACCTGTCCGTAGAAGGTCGTGCCGAACTCGCCCGCCTTGCGATAATACTCGTTGGCCGAGCCGCCGCCGCCGGCTTCCGCCGCGCGCGCCATCCAGTAGTAGCCGCGCGACCGGGTGATCGGCTTGGAACTGTCCTCGGTCACCGCCTGGAAGTGACGCATGGCGGTCGGCGCGTCCTTGAGGAAGCGCAGGGCATACCAGCCGGCGTGGAAGTCGGCCTCCGCCTGTACCGCCGAGGACGAGCCGGTGTGCCCGGCCACCACCCTGTAGGCGGTGCGCGCATCGCCCATGTCGAGCAGCTTGCGCGACACGATGCGCTTTTCTTCCCACCACGCATCCGGCAGCACCATGACGCGCGGATCCTTCGGCGCCTGCATCAGCCAGTCCGCCGCTTCCTTCCACTTCTCGGTCCGCCGCGCATACTGAGCGCGACCGAAGATGTAGGCCGGGTCCGACTTGAGAGCGCCGGAGACCTGATCGAGCAGCGATCCGGCGTTGCCCTCCTTGCGCTCCACCGCGATGCGGGCGCGCGCCAGGGTCTCGTAGCCGCCGCCGAGCTTCTTGGCCGCCTTCAGCGCCTCGCCGCCGTGGCCCTTGAGCAGTTCGAAGTCGAGCCGCGCCTTGAAGTCGCCCTTCTCGAGCAGCGAGCCGAACTCGTTCTCGAGGATCGAGCTCTCCTCGTCGGTCAGCTTGTCGTCGCGATAGGCGAAGCGCACCCACTGCGCCGCATCCGCCCGCCGGCCCTTCTGGACCAGCGCCCGGGCGAGCATGATCCGCCCCTTGTTGGAATAGGGCCGCGAGCCCTGGAAGGCGAGAATGACGTCGTCGGCGGAAGGGGCTTCCTTCTCCAGCGCCTGTTCGGCGCGCTTGCGGAACAGTTCCGGGTCCGGCCACGTCGGATTGGCGATGGCGAATTCGGTGATCGCCCGGCTCGGCAGGCCCGAGCCCATGCGGATGAGATACCAGTCGACGATCTTCTGATCGACCCGGTCGAGACTGCCGCGCATGCCGTTGACGGCCGATACGTCACCGCGTTGGGCCGCGGCCAGTGCCGTCGAAAGGCTCTGCGCGGCCGCCGGCGTGACGGCGAGCACCAACGCCGCCACCGGCGCCAGAACCCGCAGCACTCCTGTCATCCTCGCCATGGTCCACTCCTCGTCACCGGCGTGTGTCGGCGCGCCCCCGCGCCGTCGACCCGCAATGCGAACGGTCCCGTCGCGCGTCGCCACGAGACGGGTCCTTCCTCGATCGGAACTGTCGAGAAACCCTAGGCACCGCGTGGTGAACAAAACCTTACCGCGCTGCACCGCACCCGCCGCGCCGACGCGGGACCGCTTGAGTTGCGGCGGTTCCGGGACTATTGTCGCCGCCCGCCGTCGCGTCGGCCCGAACCCTGCTTCGACCGATCCGATCCGTGCGGATCATGCGCGCTTCGGCGCGATTTTTCCAGGTTCCGAAAGGGTAGACCGATGTTCAAGGGCTCCATCACCGCGCTCGTCACGCCGTTCTCGAACGGGCGCGTCGACGAGAAAGCCCTGCAGGACTTC
>ERZ1645187.4981-NODE-4981-length-10512-cov-7.533136_pt1 | contig 10512 bp, 9 predicted proteins | sample MGYA00575352_ERZ1645187 | MGnify/ENA primary metagenome ERZ1645187 (study PRJEB40837, sample SAMN11349314) | freshwater sediment metagenome | isolation source: river sediment | host: Sediment | place: India: Wazaribad , New Delhi | collected 2017-02-21 ...
TCTACGGCATGTCGACCTTCGAAGGCCCGATGATGTCGATCAAGGCCGTGAACTCCTTGTCGCACTACACCGACTGGACCATCGGTCACGTCCACTCTGGCGCTCTGGGCTGGAACGGCATGATCACCTTCGGCGCGCTTTACTTCCTGACGCCGCGCCTGTGGAACCGCGATGGGCTGTATTCGCTGAAACTCGTGAGCTGGCACTTCTGGCTCGCCACCATCGGGATCGTGCTTTACGCCTCGTCGATGTGGGTGACCGGGATCATGGAAGGCCTGATGTGGCGTGAAGTTGACGCCAATGGCTTCCTCGTGAACGCCTTTGCCGACACCGTGGCTGCGAAACTGCCGATGTATGTGGTCCGTGGCCTTGGGGGCGTGATGTTCCTCGGTGGGTCGCTGATCATGGCCTATAACTTGTGGATGACCGTTCGCGCTCAGCCCGCAAAGGCTCCTGTCAACGCCAACAACTTTGTTGCGGCCGAGTAAGGGGGGGATGACAAATGGCATTTCTTGACAAACACAAGGCTATCGAGACGCACGCCACGCTTCTTCTGGTGTTGTCGTTCCTCGTCGTGACCATCGGCGGTCTGGTTCAGATCGTCCCGCTGTTCTACCTCGAAAACACCATCGAAAAGGTGGAAGGGGTTCGCCCCTACACCCCGCTCGAACTGGCTGGCCGCGACATCTATATCCGCGAGGGTTGCTATGTCTGCCACAGCCAGATGATCCGCCCGATGCGCGACGAGGTGGAGCGTTATGGCCACTACTCGCTGGCAGCAGAATCGATGTATGACCACCCGTTCCAGTGGGGCTCCAAGCGCACCGGGCCGGACCTGGCCCGCGTCGGTGGCCGTTACTCGGACAGCTGGCACGTCGATCACCTGACGGACCCGCAATCCGTGGTGCCGGAATCGGTTATGCCGAAGTATGGCTTCATCGCCAACAACGTGATCGACGGCAAATACATCGCCGACATCATGGGCACCCACCGTCTGGTTGGCGTTCCCTACAGCGACGAGCAGATCGCCGAGGCGCAGGCCGACTTTGCGGCCCAGGCCGATCCGAATGCCGACACGGCGGGCCTTCTGGCGCGCTATGGCGACAAGGTGACCGTCTCGAACTTTGACGGCACGCCGGAACTGACCGAGATGGATGCCATCATTGCCTATCTGCAAGTCCTGGGCACGATGGTGGACTTTTCGACCTTCACACCTGATCCGACGCGGTAAGGGGGGCATATGGATACCTATAGCTTCCTGCGCGAATTGGCGGATAGCTGGGCGCTTCTGGCCCTGACGCTGACCTTCCTGGGGGTGATCCTCTGGGCCTTGCGTCCGGGCTCGAACGCGATCCACCGCGACGCCGCCAACGCGATCTTCCGCAACGAAAAGCAACCCGCGGGGTCTGATAAAGACCTGTCGCCTGTGAAGGAGGCGTAAACCATGTGCGCCAAGCAAGTGAAGAAAGAGGCGGCCCAGGTCGAAACGACTGGCCACAGCTGGGACGGGATTGAAGAATACAACAATCCGCTGCCGCGCTGGTGGGTGTGGATCCTTTACGCCTGTATCGTCTGGGGCATCTGGTATTCCATCGCCTATCCGGCATGGCCGCTGGTGACCCAGGCGACCCAAGGCTATCTCGGCTATGACAACCGTCAGGCCGTGGCCGCCGAGATCAAGCGCTTTGACGACGCGAATGCCGAAATCAAGGCCAAGCTGATCGCGGCACCGCTGACGGACATCGCCGGCAATGACGAGTTGAACCAGTATGCAACCGCGGCCGGGGCTGCCGTGTTCAAGACCTGGTGCGCACAGTGCCACGGCTCGGGCGCGGCGGGGGTTCAGGGCAAGGGGTATCCCAACCTGACCGACAACGACTGGCTCTGGGGCGGCGACATGGAATCGATCTATACGACGATCAACCATGGCATCCGCAACACCACCGACGCGGATGCCCGCTATTCGGAGATGCCGAAGTTCGGGGCTGATCAGCTGCTGGACGAAACCCAGATCGGGCAAGTTGTGGAATATGTGCTGCAACTGTCGGGGCAAGAGCATGACGCCGCTCTGGCCAGCGCCGGGCAGACCGTGTTCACCGACAACTGTGCGGCGTGCCACATGGAAGACGGCTCGGGCGACCGGGCGCAGGGCGCGCCTGCCCTGAACGACGCGATCTGGCTTTATGGCGGCGACCGCGAGACGATCCGGACCACCGTCCACGGGGCGCGGTTCGGGGTGATGCCGGCTTGGGCTGGCCGTCTGTCCGAAGATGAAGTGCGCGCTGTGGCCACCTATGTCCACTCCTTGGGCGGCGGCGAATAAGCCTGCGTGCAGCTTGACATCGAAAGGCCCCCGGCGCGATCCGGGGGCCTTTTTCATGGCGCGGGCCGCAAGCAGGGTGCGACAAGCTGAAGCAGGCCCAGCCTGACCCGGGCTGATTTGACCCATGTCAAAGTGGCCCTGGCGGAATCGGTCAATCATCAACGCGTGCCCACCCGCGAGGGACAGCGGCATTGCACCGGCGCTTCATCCTGTTCGCGCGTTTCCTGGAAGCGCCGGTGCCCTCCCTTTCCGATCCGATCCATCACCGGGCCTTTGGCCCGGTTTTTTGTGGCCTGGGGCAGGGGGCGGGGCAATCTGCCACAGGGTCAGGGGTCGCCAAAGCTGACTGGCGGATGAATATTTGATACAGGTCAATGCGGCGGTGCGGCATGAGGCCGATACCTCTCGCAAGACTTGTCAGATTCCCGGAGATTTCCGTGTCCACCCCAGATACCAACCCGCCCAGCCTTTATGCCGCCCGCGAACCGATCTTTCCGCGCCGGGTCAAGGGGCAGTTCCGCAACCTGAAGTGGTGGCTGATGGCGGTGCTCTTGGGCATCTATTACGTCACGCCCTGGATCCGCTGGGACCGCGGCCCGAACCTGCCCGATCAGGCCGTGCTGATCGATATGGCCAACCGCCGCTTCTTCTTCTTCATGATCGAGATCTGGCCGCACGAATTCTATTTCGTCGCAGGCCTTCTCATCATGGCGGGGCTTGGACTGTTCCTCTTCACCTCGGCCGCGGGTCGGGTCTGGTGCGGCTATGCCTGCCCGCAGACCGTGTGGACCGACCTGTTCATTCTGGTTGAACGCTGGGTCGAGGGCGACCGCAACGCCCGCATCCGCCTGCACCGCCAGAAATGGGATGCCGAAAAGATCCGCAAGCGGCTGGTGAAATGGGCGATCTGGTTCGCGATCGCCATCGCCACCGGCGGCGCCTGGATCTTCTACTTCACCGATGCGCCGACGCTGTTCTGGAACCTGCTGGACGGCACCGCCCACCCCATCGCCTATACCACCATGTTCATTCTGGCCGCGACGACCTTCGCCTTTGGTGGCTTCGCGCGGGAACAGATGTGCATCTATGCCTGCCCCTGGCCGCGGATTCAGGCCGCGATGATGGACGAGGACACCCTGACCATCGGCTACCGCGAATGGCGGGGCGAGCCTCGTGGCAAGCAGACCGTTGCGGGCAACGGCGATTGCATCGACTGCATGGCCTGCGTGAACGTCTGCCCGATGGGCATCGACATCCGCAACGGCCAGCAACTGGCCTGCATCACCTGCGGCCTGTGCATCGACGCCTGCAACGACATGATGGACAAGATCGGCAAACCGCGCGGCCTGATCGGCTATCTTGCGCTGACCGACGAGACCCGTGAGCGCGAGGGGAAAGCCCCGAAATCGGTCTGGTCCCATGTGTTCCGCCCGCGCACGATCATCTACACCGCGCTGTGGTCGCTCGTCGGCATTGGCCTTGTCGTGGCGCTTTTCCTGCGCAGCGAGATTGACGTGAACGTCACGCCCGTCCGCAACCCGCAATTCGTGGTGCTGAAGGACGGATCCATCCGCAACACCTATGAGCTGCGCCTGCGCAACAAGCATGGCGAGGACCGCTGGTTTGCCTTCTCGGCCACGACCGAACATGGTGAGAATTTCGTGCTGTCGCTGGAAGGCGAAGAATCGTTGAAGGTTATGGTTCCGGCCAACGAAACCCGCACCCAGCGGCTTTACGTCACCGCCCCGTCGGGCTCGCGCCCAGCGACGCATGACCGGACCGAGTTCCGCCTCTGGGTCGAAGATCTGGGCTCTGACACGGCCAAGGGGACCGATCGGGTGCATCATGACACCGTGTTCAACGGCAAGGATGATTGAGATGCGCGAAATTACCGGCAAGCATGTTCTGGCGATCACCGTTTCGGCCTTTGCCGTCATCATCGCGGTGAATGTGGTGATGGCCTGGAAGGCGATCAGCACCTTTCCGGGGCTGGAGGTCAAGAATTCTTACGTCGCCAGCCAGACCTTCGACGCCGATCGCGCCGCGCAAGAGGCGCTGGGTTGGACGCTGACGCCCGAGTATGATCCGGTGGCCAAGGAGTTGCGGCTGGCCTTCACCGACAAACAGGGGATGCCCGTGCTGCTTGCCGATCTTTCGGTTCTGGTGGGCCGCACGACCGAGGCCACCGACGACACCACCCCCACCTTCACCCGTGAGGCGGGGGTCTATGTCGCCAAGGCCGACCTTGCCGCCGGCAAATGGATGATGCATGTCGAAGGGCATGCGGCGGATGGCACCTTGTTCCGGCAGCGCATCGATCTTCTGGTAAAGGGCTGAGGCCATGACCGCAACGCTTGATCCGAACGGTTTTTCCGGGGTGGAGCAGGCCTCGGTCTCGGCCTGCCCGGCCTGTGTGGCCGCCCCCTCGGCCGAACGCATCGCCCAACTCTCGCAGCCCGACCACGCGCGGATCATGCTGTCGCTGCCGGCAGCCCATTGCGCGGCCTGCATCTCGACGGTGGAAACCGCGCTGGCCGCCACGCCGGGGGTGCAGTCCAGCCGGGTGAACCTGACGCTCAAGCGGGTGTCGGTCGATGCCGATGCCGCCGTGACACCCGATCAGCTGATCAAGGTGCTGGCCGGGGTGGGCTATGAGGCGCATGAGCTGGATGCCGGGCTTTTGTCGGCCACTGAAACCGACCGGCAGGGCCGCGATCTGCTGATGCGGCTGGGTGTGGCGTTCTTTTCGATGATGAACGTCATGCTTCTGTCGGTGGCCGTCTGGTCGGGGGCAGATGGCATCACGCGCGACCTTTTCCACTGGATTTCCGGCGCCATCGCCATTCCGACGGTGCTGTTTTCGGGGCAGCCCTTCTTCAAATCGGCCTGGGCCGGGCTGAAGGTGGGCCGTCTGGGCATGGATTTCCCGATCTCGCTGGCGCTGGTCCTGGCCTCGTGCATCTCGATCTTTGAAACCTGGCATTCCGGCCATCACGCCTATTTCGACGCTGCCGTGATGCTGTGCTTTTTCCTGCTCATGGGCCGTTATCTGGATCACCGCACCCGCGCCGTGGCCCGGTCGGCCGCCGAGGAACTGGCGGCGCTTGAGGTGCCGCGGGCCGTGGTGCTCGTGGACGGGGCCGAGGTCACGCGGCCGATTTCCGAGATTGCCGTGGGCGATCTGGTGCGCGTGCGCCCGGGTGGGCGGATGCCGGTCGATGGCGTGGTGATCGAAGGCACATCCGAGGTGGACCGCAGCCTGCTGACCGGCGAGAGCCTGCCGGTCTTTGCCGGCCCCGACACGGTGGTTTCGGCCGGTGAGGTGAACCTGACCGGCCCTCTGACCCTGCGCGTCACGGCGGCGGGCAAGGATTCCTCGCTCCACCGCATGGCCGAACTGGTGGCCGTGGCCGAATCGGCCCGGACGAAATACACCACCCTGGCCGAACGCGCGGCCAGCTGGTATTCGCCGCTGGTTCACCTGCTGTCGTTCAGCGCCTTCGGCTTCTGGATGTGGAAAACCGGCGGCGATCTGCGCTTTGCCATCAACATCTCGGCGGCGACGCTGATCATCACCTGCCCCTGCGCGCTGGGCCTGGCGGTTCCCGCAGTGGTCACCTCGGCCAGTGGCAAGCTCTTCCGCAAGGGCCTTTTGATCAAGCACGGCACGGCGCTGGAACGTCTGGCCGAAGTGGACACCGTGGTGTTCGACAAGACCGGCACCCTGACCATGGGTGCGCCCGAACTGACCAACCTGTCGGATCATCCCCGCGCGGCGGTCGAGGTGGCGGCGGCCTTGGCCAGCGCCTCGTCGCATCCGCTGGCCACGGCCCTGGCCGATGCCGCCCGCGCCGCAGGCATCCATCCCGCCCGGGTCGAGGATCTGCGCGAGGTGCCGGGCTATGGCGTCGAAGGGCTGTGGAAGGGCCAGCGCGTGCGGCTGGGCCGCGCCAGCTGGTGCGACGCGCCCGAGGCGGGCATGACCGCGACCTATCTTTGCACCGGCGAAGGCCGGGCCCGTGCCTTCACCTTCACCGACCGTCTGCGCCCCGGGGCCGAGGCGGCGATTGCCGAACTGATCGCACAAGGAAAGACCATTCGCCTGATCTCGGGCGATACCGAAGGGGCGGTGGCATCGCTGGCCGGCCGTCTGGGCATCGCGGACTGGATTTCCGGCGCGCTTCCGGCGGAAAAATCGGCGCTGGTGCGGGATCTGACGCTGCAGGGCCGCAAGGTGCTGATGGTGGGCGACGGGTTGAACGACACGGCAGCCTTGGCGGCGGCCCATGTCTCGATCAGCCCGGCCAGCGCGCTGGATGCCGCGCGCACCGCGTCGGACATCGTTCTGCTGGGTCAGGACATGACGGCCATCGGCGACGCCGCCCGGATCAGCGCCCAGACCAAGCGGCGCATCATCGAGAATTTCGGCCTGTCGGCGGCCTATAACGTGATCGCCGTGCCCTTGGCGCTGGTGGGGCTGGCGACGCCCTTGGCGGCGGCCTTGGCGATGAGCCTGTCATCGATTACCGTGTCGCTGAACGCGCTGCGGCTGAAATGACGGGGATGACATGGAAATCCTGACCTATCTGATTCCCGTCTCGCTGCTCCTCGGGGGCATCGGCCTTGCGGCCTTCTTCTGGGCGCTGAAAACCAAGCAGTTCGACGACCCGACGGGCGATGCCAACCGCATCCTGACCAAGGATTGGGACGACCGGCCCAAACCCTGACGGGGGATGGGTGAATCACCCATCCTACAGCGCCCGCGGTTTCGGCCCTCCGGTTGCCCAGTCAAGCAGTTCCACCGTGTGCACCACCGGAACGCCAGTGCCCGAGCCGATCTGCATCATGCAGCCGATATTGCCCGCCGCGATGATGTCGGGCGATTTCGCCTCAAGCGTCTGCACCTTGCGGGTCTTCAGCTCGGCGCTGATCTTGGGCTGCAAGAGGTTGTAGGTGCCTGCCGAGCCGCAGCACAAATGGCTGTCGGCGGGCTCGACAACCGTGAAGCCTGCCCGTTTCAGCAGATCCTTCGGCGCGGTTTTCACCTTTTGCCCATGCTGCAGCGAACAGGCGGCGTGATAGGCGACGCGCAGGCCCTTGGGCGTGCCTTCCGGCAGGCCAAGGCGGGTCAAAAGCTCGGTCACATCCACCGCCAGCCCGGCGACGGTTTCCGCCTCGACCCCGCCCAGCATGTGGCCATAATCCTTTACCGTGGTTCCGCAGCCCGAGGTGTTGATGACAATCGCATCCAGCCCCCCGGCCCGGACCTCGGCCATGAAGGCCGCCACATTGGCGCGGGCGGCCGCTTGGGAGTCGCCCTCGCGCCCCATGTGATGGGTCAGCGCCCCGCAACAGCCCATGCCGCGGGGCACCACCACCTCGCAGCCCAGCCGCCGCAGCAGGCGGATCGTGGCGTCATTGATGTCGGTGTTCAGCGCCTTTTGCGCGCAACCGGTCATCAGCGCCACCCGCATCCGTCGTTCGCCCTTGGCCGGAAAGGTTTGGGGGTCATCGTTGCGGCTGACAGGGGGAAGGGTTTTCGGTGCCATCGCCAGCATGGCGCGCAGCCGGGCATCGGGGATCAGCGGCGCTAGGGGCCGTGCGATCCGCGCCGCCAGAAGCGCAAGGCGAAACCGGGTCGGGTGCGGGATGATCTTGGCCAGCGCCCAACGCAGCGCGCGGTCATGCCAGGGCCGGCGATAGGTCTGTTCCACATAGGCGCGGGCCTGATCGATCAGATGCATGTAATTCACGCCCGAGGGGCAGGTGGTCATGCAGGCCAGGCAGGAAAGGCAGCGGTCAATATGCTTGACCGTGCGGGCATCGGCGGGGCGGCCAGACTCCAGCATCTCCTTGATGAGGTAGATGCGCCCGCGCGGGCTGTCCAGCTCGTCGCCCAGCACCTGATAGGTGGGGCAGGTGGCGGTGCAAAAGCCGCAATGCACGCAGGCGCGCAAGATCTGGTTTGCGCGGGCAAGGCCGGGGTCTTGCAGCTGTTCGGGGGTGAAATGGGTCTGCATCAGGCCCGTCCTTCCGGTTTGAAAAGCCCCCGCGGGTCAAAACGGGCGTAAAGCCCTTCGGTCAGCCTCGCCACGGCGGGCGGCTCGGGCGGGAAAGGGGCGGTGTCCTCATCGCCCGCCGCAGGGCGGACCAGCGTTGCATGGCCATGTGGGCCGACGGCCGCCCGGATCGCCGCGCCGCGCCCCCCCTCGGTCAGAAGCCAGATCAGCCCGCCGCCCCAGTCAAAGATCGCCTCATCGCCAAGGGTGGCCGCGACCCGCGCCGCCTCGGTCGGCTTGACCACCAGTCGCCAGACCGCGCCATCGCGGCCGGAAAAGGCCGACACATCCCGAACCGCCGCCCAAAGCGCAGCACTTTCCGCCCCCGCGACCTGATACCAGTCGCCGCCCAGACGCGCCTGCAAGGCCGCCGCCCGATATCCGACCGACCCGGCCATCCCCTCGATCCGCAGCATCGCCTGGGGGCCACAGGCCGCGCCCGACACATCAAACGGCGTGGCAAGGGCTGCGCGCAGCGCCGCAAGCCCCTGATCGCGCGGCATCTTGGCGACCAGCGTCACTTCTGCCTCGGGGATTGCCTGAACCTTCAGCGAAACCCCGGTCAGCACGCCCAGCCTGCCCCGGCTGCCCGCCATCAGCTTGACCAGATCATAGCCGGTGACATTCTTCATCACCCGCCCGCCGTTCTTGAGGACGGCCCCGCTGCCATCAACAAGGCGCACCCCCAGAAGGCTGTCGCGGCAGGCGCCCGCCTGCACCCGGCGCGGGCCGCTGGCATTGGCCGCCACCACGCCCCCGATGGTCGAGGCGCCCGCCCGCCCCAAAAGCCCGCGCAGGTCCGGCACCTCGAAAGACAGCCGCTGACGTTCGGCGGCCAACAGCGCCTCGACCGTGGCCAAGGGCGTGCCTGCCCGCACCACCAGCGTAAGCGCGCCGGGCTCATAAAGGTCCACCCCGGTCAGCCCGCCCGTGTCCAGCACCTCGCCGCGCAGCGGGCCGATCCGCCGCGTGCCACCGCCGCACAACGCCAAAGGCCCCGCCGCGCCCCGGATCATCTCGCTCAACTCGCCTTCGCTGGCCGGGCGCATCGCGTTGCCTTTCATACTGGTTCGACTATCCGGGTCCGCCGCGTCAACCCGCGCGCCGGCTGGCGGTCGCGGCCAGAGGAAACACCTTGGCCGGGTTCAGCAGCCACTTCGGATCAAACACATCCTTGACCCGCATCTGCGCCTCCAGATCGGCGGGGGTATATTGCACCGCCATAAGGTCGCGCTTTTCGATGCCGACGCCATGTTCGCCCGTCAGGCAACCGCCGACCTCGACGCAAAGCTTCAGGATCTCGGCCCCGAAGGCCTCGCAGCGGGCAAGGTCGCCGGGTTTGTTGGCGTCATACAGGATCAGCGGGTGCATGTTGCCATCGCCGGCGTGAAAGACGTTGCCGACATCAAGGCCGAACTCCGCGCTCATCTCGCCGATGCGGCGCAGGACATGGGGGAGGGAAGAGACCGGGATCGTGCCGTCAAGGCACATGTAATCGTTGATCTGCCCCATGGCACCGAAGGCCGACTTGCGGCCCAGCCAGATCCGTCTGGCCTGGTCTTCATCAGCGGCCTCGCGCAGTTCCAGCGGGTGATGCGACAGCGCGATGGCCTTGATCCGGGCCAGTTGTTCGTCAATCTCGGCCGGACTGCCCTCGACCTCGATGATGAGAAGCGCTTCGCAATCGGGGTAACCCGCCTTGGCAAAGGCCTCGGTCGCGCGGATGCAGGGGCGGTCCATGAATTCGATGGCGACGGGCAGGATGCCTGCCTTGATGATGTCCGACACGCAGGCCCCGGCTACCTCGTTCGAGCCAAAGCCCACCATCACCGGACGGGCACCTTCGGGTTTCGGCAGGATGCGCAAGGTGGCTTCGGTCACCACGCCCAGCTGCCCTTCCGAGCCGCAGACCACCCCCAGCAGGTCAAGCCCCACGGCCTCCATCCAGGGCCCGCCGAGGTCAAGGATGGTGCCATCCATCTGCACCAGTTTCACGCCCAGAAGGTTGTTGGTCGTCACGCCGTATTTCAGGCAATGCGCCCCGCCCGAGTTCATGGCGATATTGCCGCCAATGGCGCAGGCCAATTGGCTGGAGGGGTCGGGGGCATAGAAGAAACCGTCCTCCTCGAC
>ERZ1645187.4982-NODE-4982-length-10511-cov-12.885329_pt1 | contig 10511 bp, 11 predicted proteins | sample MGYA00575352_ERZ1645187 | MGnify/ENA primary metagenome ERZ1645187 (study PRJEB40837, sample SAMN11349314) | freshwater sediment metagenome | isolation source: river sediment | host: Sediment | place: India: Wazaribad , New Delhi | collected 2017-02-21 ...
GAAGATGAGTACTATGCCGCCATCATGAAACGCTTGGGCGCCACCGACATCATCACCCCGCAACGCGCTGCCGGTATCGGCTTGGCGAACCGTTTGAAAAACGCCGACTTTTTGGATTACTATGCCTTGGGCGATAACTTCTCGGTGGTCAAAATCACCGTCAATAACACGTTCAATCCTTCCACCATTCAAGCCCTCAACCCGCGCAATGAATTCGGCGTCAACTTGATTTTAATCAAGCGCAAGAGCCGGACGTTCGCCCCGAAGGCCACCGACTACATCAATCCGGGCGACATCGTCTATGTCGTCGGCAAACGCAAAGAACTCGAAACGTTCGGTTCATTCTTGAACCCAGTCGAGAAAAAAGAATAAAAAGAAAACCTCGGTTCGCCGAGGTTTTTTGTTGGCTAGATTTTCTTCCACAATAGACGAAGCGAATTGAGGACCAAAAGCAGCGACAACCCCACATCCGCGAGCACCGCAATCCACATGTGGGCAATGCCGAAGACCGCTAATGCCAAGACCGCAGATTTGACAATCAACGCGATGGCAATATTGCTGCTGGCCCGACGGCGGACTTTTTGGGCAATGTCAATGGCATCAACGACTTTCAAAGGATCGTCGTTCATGATGACCACCGCGGCATGTTCGATGGCCACATCGCTTCCGATGCCACCCATGGCGAATCCGATATCCGCTTTTACAAGGCTCGGGGCGTCATTGACGCCGTCTCCGACGAACGCGACGGCACCCGGTTGTTTTGCCATCTCTAATTCGAGATGAGCGACTTTATCTTGAGGAAGCAATTGGTAATAGGTTTGGTCGACATTGAGCTGATACGCCACGTATTCGGCGTTTTCTTTATAGTCACCGGTTAACATCACCGTGCTGATGCCGCGACGGCGAAGTTCGGTGATCAGGTTACGCGAATTCTTCTTGATTTCATCGTTTAAAACGATGTAACCGGAATACTTCTTGTTGATGGCAACATGAATGATGCTGCCGATATCGGTCGACGGGATGAAATAAACGTTCTCGGCATACAAGAGGGCATCGTTGCCGAGGAGCACTTCCTGACCACGATACTTGGCTTTAACGCCCATGCCGGGAATTTCGCTGAAGTCGGTGACCCATGAGGTTTCCGGAGCATCGGGGAATGAGGCCACAACCGCTTTGGCGAGAGGATGGGAAGATAGGCTTTCCACCGCAAGAATGATTCGAATGAATTCTTCGGTTGATATGTTTTCGGGTTTGACTTTTTCGACAACGAACGTTCCTTGGGTAATCGTCCCGGTTTTATCGAACATGACTGAACGGATATCGCTGAGTCGGTCCAAATAGTTCGATCCTTTGACGATGATACCGTGTTTGCTGGCCAAACCAAGGCCGGCGAAGAACGCAAGAGGCACGCTGATGACGATGGCACACGGGCAACTGACCACTAAGAAGATGAGCGAACGATATAAATAGACCAACCATTCTCCGGTAAATAGCGGAGGAACCACGGCAAGAATCAGAGCCAAGGCAAATACAATCGGAGTATAAACTTTCGCAAATCGCGAGATAAATTTCTCGGCACGTGCTTTGTTTTCGGTCTGATTAGTCATCAAATCCAAAATTTTGCTGACGGTGCTGTCTTTATAGAGGGTCGTCACACGGATATAGAGGGCGCCGTTTTTCACCACACCACCGCTTAAAACGTTGGCATCTTTTTTAACAAAAATCGGTAACGGTTCGCCGGTCAACGAACTGACATCCACCGCGGATTGACCGTCGATGACCACACCGTCGGTCGGAATCGCCTCTCCGGTTTTGACGAGGATGACGTCCCCTACCTCCAAATCTTTGGGATCCACCTGCGTGAGGACACCGTCTTTAAACTTATTGGCGACATTGGACCGCATGTCAATCGCGGACAAAATGGCGTTGCGACTGCGATTCACGGCAATTTCTTCGAAAATTTCGCCCAGTTGATAGAGCAGCATGACTAGAACCGCTTCAGGATATTCGCCGATGGCAAAAGCCCCAAGGGTAGCAACGCTCATCAAGAGTTTTTCGTCAAAGATATCTTTCCATCGGAAAACGTTTTTTAAAGCTTCCCACAAGACATCATAAGCGACGGTCACGTAGGCCAACGCATAAAAAGCGAGGGTAAACCACAACGCTTGAAAGTCCACAAATCGGGCAATGGCTAACAAAACGGAAGCGAGAACAATTCGGAAAAGAAGGCCGTAGGTCCTCTTGGTCAAAATCGAGCTTTTCTTCATTTCGGCATGGTCCGTTTTTAAAGAGACCTCCGCTTCCACTTCACGGACTTTCTTTTCCAAGTCTTCCTTGGAGTAGGACTCGCCGACATAATTGACTGAAAGCGTTCCGGAAGCAAAGTCCACCGAAGCTTTGGAAATATTCTGATCTTTGTTTAAATGGTCCTCGACTTCAAGTGCACACGTGGCACAGTCCAGACCGACAATCGTATATTTTTGTTTCATGTTTACTCCGTCACGTGATCCAACACAATGCTCAAAATCTTGCGAACGTGATCATCCGTCAAAAAATAACAAACTTTGGTGCCATCTTTGCGGTACTCGACCAACTTGCTATCTCTGAGGACGCGAAGTTGATGGGACACCAAGGATTGGGAAGCATCCGCGATTTCTTGAATCTCGGAAACGCACTTCTCGCCATCCATTAAGGCAAAAAGAATTTTTAAGCGGGTATAATCGCTCGCCACGTTCAGCATGGCTTCCATGGCTTCCAAGGTTTCGTCGTTCGGTAAGATTTGTTTGCTCATGATGGGCCTCCGTATATGAACGCTCGTTCATACTCAAGCTCATTATATGAATGTTTGTTCATATTGTCAAGAAAAAGAAAACCACAATCACTTGTGGTTTCTTATGCTTAAATCTTTTCGATTTCGCTGAAGTCGACGTCGACGGCAGTCGATCTTCCGAAGAAGACGGTTTCGACTTTGACGGTGCCGGTTTCTTTGTCGATGCTTTGAATCGTACCTTCGGTACCTTCAAGCGGTCCGCGGATGACCTTGACCAGGTCGCCCACTTCGTAACGTTCATACATACCGCTGTCGATCATACCCATTCTCTTCAAGACGGGTTCGATTTGTTCACGGGGAACGGGGAACGGTTTGGTACCGCCGCCGGAAGACCCGACGAATCCGGTGACACCCGGAGTGTTACGGACCATGTACCACGCTTCATCGGTCATGATCATTTCGATAAAGACATAACCGGGATACAGGTTTTTCATCTTGGTTTTGCCAGTGGGAAGTCCATCTTTTAAAACGGGTTCTTCTTGTTCGGCAACGATAATCCGGAAAACAAAGTTTTGTAAGTTCATGGACTCAACCCGACGCATCAGGTTGGTCGCAACTTTTTTCTCGTGGCTGGAGTACGTATTAACAACGTACCAGGATTTTTCTGCTTGTTCCATGGGGATTCTCCTATTGATTGAACGTGGCGAACACTTGTTCAAGGGCACCAAGCAGTTTACCGACGGCAACATCTTCTAATGAAAGGATGGCGGCAAAGAAGGCGGCGGTCAACACGACGACGACGATGGCGGGAAGTAAATCTTCACGCTTCGGCCAACGAACGCGTTTGCCTTCCTTAACGACTTCTTGAGCGTATTTTTTTACAGTCATGAGTAAGCCTCCTATTTGCTTTCCTTATGCACCGTCATACGGTTGCATCTCGGGCAAAACTTTTTCAGTTCCAGACGTACGGTGGAATCATGCGAACGCTTAGTCGTCGTATAGTTCCGGCTCAAGCATTCTGAGCAAATCAAAATAATCTTTTGACGCATATCATTTCATCCTCTATCCTACTATCTAGCGTAAAGAATATAACATAGCAAAAAAGGGTTGTCAAACGTTCCGGAAAGATTAAGCCCAGTCTTTGGAGAGTGTTCTTACTTTTGAACGCATGCTAAGCATGACACGACAAAGTTTTCGATTGGTAAAATGAAGAAGGGTTGCAATCTCTTCATAGGAGTAACCAAGCATCCGATACGCCATCACGGCTTTTTCTTGTGGGGTCAATCCATTGTCGACATCTTCAGCCAAACGCTGCATGTTTTCATCCGAGTTCAATTGATCGGTAATTGAATTTTCACAGCATCCCGGGCTTTGGAAGATCCATTGGTTTTTTTCATATTCTTCGCCATCGTCAAAGCTTAAGGACGTATTCAGGTAAGCAGCGGAAGGACCGTTGTGTTTCATCAAAAAAGCCCGCAATTCCCTTGTAACTAAGAGTTTCCAATAAGAAAAGAAACAGGATTTTTTCATATCGTAGGTTGCAATGACCATAAGCGTTGCTTCATGGGCTGTTTGCTTTAAGTCATCAAATTCGAGGCCACAGTAACGATTGTTTTTTAGCGTTTCCCAAATAAGGACATCGCGAATATCGCGATAACGAAAAAGAAGCATATCGAGTGCTTCTTCATTGTTTTGGCGGATATGGTAGACGAGTTCGTCATCGCTGACTAGGTTTTGCATGTGTTTCTCCTAAGGGAGTTCGACGATCCATGATCGTGGCTAAAAGCACGGCAGTTGCCACGGAGGCATTCAGCGAATTCACATGTCCAACCATTGGGATTTTTACGACAAAATCACTGTTTTCCAACACTAACCGACTGACGCCTTCCCCTTCGCTGCCGACAATTAACACCGTCGGCATCTTATAATCGGGTTGGCGATAATCCATTGTGGCGCTGCCATCGGAGGCAACGGCCCAATAGCCTTTTTTCTTGAGATCTTTGATCGCTTGGTTGAGATTGGTGACTTGGCACACTGGAACATGGTCGATGGCTCCCGTTGAAACCTTTGCCACCGTGGGGTTTAAAGCCACTTGCCCATCTTTCTTGATGATGATGCCATCGGCACCGAACGCATCGGCACTTCGAAGAATCGCACCAAAATTGTGAGGATCTTTCAGTTCATCCAAGATGATCAAAAGGGGGTAGGTTTTTTTGGAAGCTTTTTGGCATAGTTCGTCCAAAGAGACGTAATGGTAATCTGGGATTTCCGCTACAATTCCTTGGTGAACGCCATGCGAAAGCCTATCAAGTTCGTCAGAACTACGTTTTTCGAAAGGGATTTTTTGGGTCTTGAGCGCTTCGAGAATTCGGTTGTCAGAAAACGACGGGGCAATCAAGACTCGCGTCACTTTTCCGTCCAAAATTGCGCTCAGAACGGTATTCCTTCCGTAAATATATTGTGCCATGAATATCCTCAAAAAGGGTCTCAGATTTGTTTCGAATTAAGCATCGGTCGAAACGCGAAGTTCGATCGGTTTCACCGTGGTTCTCAGCTCGTCAACGAAGGCCGTCGTCGTCGCTTTGCTCATGTAAGCAATCGAAAGCGTCACGCGAAGGCACGGAGTGTTTTGCAGTACCACCATTTGCGATTGAATATCGCGGATGCTGACACCCAAGTGAAGAGCAATCAAGTGAATGGTTTTTAAGACCGGCGTATCGGCAGGAACGACCAAGATGATTTTCGGTACACGGCGAGAAGCAATCTTTTCAACCTTACGTAATGAAACCAAGGTCGTAAAGGAAACCACCGTCGCAATGATGGCAAGGATGAAGTTGCCCGAACCGGCAGCTAAACCGATGCCCATCACGAGCCACAACGTGGTTGCCGTCGTTAATCCCTTAATGTCCGTTCCGGTTTGAATAATCGTACCGGCGCCCAAGAAGCCGATGCCGCTGACGACTTGTGCTGCAAGACGAGCGGGATCGCGGTTGGGAGACACCGCATTATCAAACCCATAAATCGAGATAATCATGACCAATGCCGAACCGACCGCCACAAGAATGTGGGTTCTCAAGCCGGCAGAATGGCCGTGGTATTCGCGTTCGAAACCAATGACCCCGGATAAAAGGGCCGCCATGAAAAGGCTGACAAAGATAAGCAAAAGATTTCCCCATGGGGGATTGATGGAGTTGAACCATTCGATGATCTGACGATCAATCGAAGTAACACCAGATAAAATAACTGACATAACATTACCTCATTTCTTAAAGAATTTTGCGAGCCATGAGTTTTTGCCGGATTTCATCGCTTTTGGCAAAGTCTTTGGCATTTTTCGCAGCAAGATAAGATTCGTACAGGCGTTTATCCTCTTCCGTTAAAAAGGGAGAGTCAATATGCAAACCAAGAATTGAGAACATATCCCGTAACGATTGGAAGAGCGATTTAGCTTTTTCCAAATTGAGCGGGCGTGTCCGCAACACCAAGTTCGTTTCTTTGATAGCGGCAAAGAGAACCATGAGGGCATTGGATGTATTCAAATCATCAGCTAGAGCTTCTAAGAAAACATCAATGTTGTTCGAGGGCTTTGTGGGTAACGTTTCACCCGCAAGTTGAATGGCCACCGAGAGTTGTCTGAAGGCGTTTTCCATCTTTGCCAATTCGGCTTCATTCGATGCAATGATTTCCGGCGTGACATTAACGGGTGCGCGATAGTGGGTACTCAATAGAAGAAGACGAATCGTATTACCACCATATTGGGCAATCGCATCTTTGGCTAAAACGACATTGCCCAAGGATTTGCTCATCTTTTCGTTGTTCAGATTGATAAAACCGTTATGCATCCAATAGTGCGCCAAGTTGTTGTGATTGAGCGCTTGGCTTTGCGCGATTTCGTTATCGTGATGCGGGAATTTTAAATCAAATCCACCCCCGTGAATATCAATCATCTTGTTGGGGAAGATCGAGTTCACCATGACCACGCATTCGGTGTGCCAGCCAGGGCGTCCCCTAGACCAGGGGCTTTCCCAGGCGATGCCGACATCCGTGGATTTCCAAAGCGTGAAATCAAGCGGAGATTCTTTTTTGCTGTTTTCTTCGATTCGGGCACCAACGAGCAAGTCGTCGATTTTCATGTTGCTCAAATGGCCATAGTCTTTAATCGAAGCGACACGGAAATATACGTCTCCGTCAACCACATAGGCTGCACCAACTTTGACAAGTTGCCCGATGAAATCAATGATTTTGGGCATGTATTCGGTGACACGCGGAGTGACATCGGGAAGACGCGAATGAATGTTGGAAACCGAATCGGCATAGGCTTTAATGAAGAAATCGGCAATTTCTTTTTCGCCTTTTCCTTCTTCAAGGGCCTTGTTGATGATTTTGTCATCGACATCCGTATAATTGCTGACGAACGTGACGGTATAACCCACCCGTTCGAAGAAACGTCTTAAGACATCAAAAACAACCACCGGCCGCATGTTGCCGATGTGGACATAATTGTATACAGTCGGGCCGCAGACATACATGTCGACATGCCCTTCTCGTAGCGGAACAAATGTTTCCACTCGATTGGAAAAACTATCATACAAACGAATATCCATGCGTCCAAGCTCCTTTTACAAGTATAACAAAATAAGACTTATTTTGTCGTTACATTGTGCTACTTTACGCTAATAAATGCAAGACCTGCTTGCCTAAAGGCATGTTTTTCTTTGGTCAATACATAGATCATAGATTTCTTCGGGCTCAGAGACAATATAATCGGCTTGTGCTTTCTTGAGGACTTCGCGGTCACGGAATCCCCACGTCACCCCAATAGACTTCAACTTTGCATTGCGGGCGGTTAGGATATCTACATCGGAATCTCCCACAAAAACAGCGGTCGATAAATCGACATTTTTTTCTTGAAGCATGGTCAGCAAGGCAGTCGGATCGGGTTTCGGCAAAGCACCGGGTTTTTGTCCTAAAATCCCGGCAAAAGTCACGTCTTTAAAATAATGACGGACGACCTCTTGAGCCAAAAAATCGGGTTTATTTGAGAAAACGAATAAACGAATCCCCCGGCGTTGGGCACGTAGGAGCAAATCCTCAACTTCCGGATAGGGTCTGGTTTTACGCGTTTGATAAAGCTTGTATTTTTCCAAATAGATTTTTTTGAAGTGTACTTTTTGATCTTGGGTTAAGGGCAAACCGGACAAGGCCCGTTCGAGCAATTTGTCTGTTCCATCCCCTACCATATATTTGACTTTTTCAATGGGATGCACCGGCAAATGAAAAAGAATCATCGTGTCATTAACGGCATCGGTAATATCATCCAATGTGTTTAATAAAGTTCCATCTAAATCAAAAACAATCGCGTGAAACATAGAAAACCTCCAAAAAAGAAGCCGGACTCATTTCGAGTCGGCCTCTTATTTTAGCATTATTTCGGGAATCTTTCGCGAGCGGCGTAATGGGTATGCAGCAATTCATGTGCACGGTGTCCATTGGGCGCGCCGAGATAACCGTCATACAGGTCTTGGACTTGCTTGTTATGATGCGATTGACGCGTCAATTCTTTGTCATCGCGTTTATACAAGACACTGGCCCGTTTGGCTTTGTAGGTATCCAAAATGTCGGGTTTTTCATTGGGAAGGAACAACGGCTTGACGAAGGGTTGTCCGCCACCGTTGATGCAACCACCCGGGCATCCCATAATCTCAATGAAGTGATACGGGGATTTTCCGGCACGGATGTCATCGAGAAGCGGTTTGGCGTTTCTCATGCCGTGGGCAATGGCTACTTTTACAACAGTTCCATTCAGGTTCAAACTGGCTTCACGGACACCTTCAAAACCACGGATGGCTTCGAATTTGATGAGTTCGTGTTCTTTACCTGTGACTTCGAAATAAGCAGTACGTAAAGCAGCTTCCATGACACCACCGGTAACACCGAAGATGACGCCGGCACCTGTGGATTCACCCATCAGATCTTGGTCGCATTTTTCTTCCGGAAGCATATTCCAGTCAATCCCGCTGCGGCGAATCATCTTGGCGAGTTCGCGCGTGGTTAACACGGCATCGACATCCGGAAGTCCGGCATCGTTGGCGTTAGCCGAACGCGTTTTCTCGTATTTTTTTGCTGTGCAAGGCATGATCGAAACGACGAACATGTCCTTGGGGTTGATGTTGTTTTTCTCGGCGTAGAAGGATTTAATCAAGGCGCCCATCATTTCATGCGGGGATTTGCACGAGCTGACATTCGGAATTAAGTCGGGATAATTGAATTCCAGATAGTTGATCCAACCCGGTGAACAGGAGGTCAACATCGGAAGTACGCTCTTCTTCTTTAGACGACCGAGCAATTCGGTCGCTTCTTCGATAATCGTCAAGTCCGCGGCGAAATCGGTATCGTAGACGCGATAGAAGCCTAAACGGCGTAACGCGGCAAACATTTTGCCGGTTCCATCGGTGCCGATCGGACAACCGAATTCTTCGGCAATCGCGGCACGAACCGCGGGTGCGGTTTGCACAAAGACTTTCTTGCCTTGAACCATCGCGCGGTCAACCGCGTGCATTTCGCTCTTTTCGGCTAACGCACCGGTCGGACAAACGTTAATGCATTGTCCGCAGTTGATGCACGGAACGTCTTTTAAGGATCGATTGAAGGCCGGTCCGACCACGGTTTTGAAACCACGGTTTTGGAAGCAGAGAATGCCGGGACCTTGGGCTTCGTTACACCGGATGACACAACGTCCGCAGTGGACGCATTTGGAGGTATCACGGATGATTGACGGAGTTAAATCGTCGTAGCTGGACGGGGCGTGCGCGCCGGCGAAAATGTCGTCGCGAGCTCCGGTGAGGGTCGCCACATAAAGCAGCTCGCATTGGCCGTTTTTGGTGCATTCTTGGCAGTTCCGGTTATGGTCACTGAGTAAGAATTCCACGCTGTGGCGGCGGGCTTCGGCGGCTTTGGGGCTGGAAACGAAGATTTCCATACCTTCGCTGACGGGATAGACGCAGGAGGCTACGAGACCGCGAGCGCCTTTGACTTCAACCAAACACACACGGCAGCTGCCGCGCGAGCATTGGCCGTCGTTAAACGAACAAAGCGACGGAATGTTATAACCGCAGGAACGAGCGGCTTTGAGAATGGTTTGACCGGCTTCGACTTGGAAGGGTTGGCCATCAATGTGAATATTAACTTTTGCCATGGTTTTTCCCTCCTACCGTTTGATGATGGCGCCGAATCGGCAGGACGCCATACACATACCGCATTTAATGCATTTGTCTTGATTGATGAAGAACGGCTCTTTGCCGAGCACGCCGGAAATCGTATTGGCGGGACAGTTGCGGGCGCAGGAACCGCATTTCTTGCACTTGTCGGCAAGAATGAAGTATTCCATCAAGTTCTTGCACACGTGCGCCGGACATTTCTTGTCCACGACGTGAGCGAGGTATTCGCTGTAGAAGTTATTCAGCGTGGAAATGACGGGGTTGGCCGCAGTTTGACCTAAGCCGCAGAGAGATCCGTCTTTGACGGCTTGCGCCAATTCACGAAGTTTGTAGAGGTCTTCGACGGTGCCTTTACCATCGGTGATTTTGGTTAAGAGTTCGAGCATCCGCTTGGTGCCAATACGGCAGGGTGAGCATTTGCCGCAGGATTCGTCGACGATGAATTCCATGTAGAATTTTGCGACATCGACCATGCAGTTATCTTCATCCATAACGATGGCGCCACCGCTGCCCATCATCGAACC
>ERZ1645187.4983-NODE-4983-length-10510-cov-8.281683_pt1 | contig 10510 bp, 7 predicted proteins | sample MGYA00575352_ERZ1645187 | MGnify/ENA primary metagenome ERZ1645187 (study PRJEB40837, sample SAMN11349314) | freshwater sediment metagenome | isolation source: river sediment | host: Sediment | place: India: Wazaribad , New Delhi | collected 2017-02-21 ...
TCGGCGGGCTGGCTCTGGCGCTCTGGCTCGCGCGCGCGGCGCGGCGCCCGGGTGCGATGCGCCTCGCCACGCTGCTCGACCGCGCGCGGCTCGGCCAGATGGCGCGGGTCAACACCGATATCATGATCCGCTCGGTCGCGCTGCAGGGCGCCTTCACCGCGTTCACCTTCCTCGGCGCGGGGCAGGGCGACCGCACCCTCGCGGCAAACCAGATCCTGCTGCAGTTCCTGTCGATCACCGCCTATGCGCTCGACGGCTTCGCCTTCGCCGCCGAAAGCCTCGTGGGCCAGGCGGTGGGCGCGCGCGCCCCGGCCCGGGCGCGCCGCGCGGCGATCGCGACAAGCCAATGGGGTGCGGGCGGCGCGCTCCTGCTCGCCGCGCTCTTCGCGCTGGCCGGCCCGGCGATCATTGACGCGATGACCCCCGCTCCCGAGATCCGCGACACCGCGCGCCTCTACCTGCCCTGGCTCGTCGCCGCGCCGGTGATCGGCGTCGCAAGCTGGATGTTCGACGGCATCTTCATCGGCGCAACCCTGACCCGCGAGATGCGCAACACCATGCTCGCCTCGGTCGTGCTCTATGCCGCGCTCGCCGCCGCGCTGATCCCGCTTTTTGGCAATCACGGCCTCTGGGCCGCGCTGATGGGCCTCAACATCGCCCGTGCCGCGACCATGGCCGCGCTCTACCCCCGCGCCGAGGCCAAGGCCCGCCGTTGAATTTGCGTATTTGGGCCAAGAAGAAGGGGAGCGCGCGGCCCCCCTTCAACGATGTCGAAATATCCCGGGGGGGGGGCGGAACGGGCGGGGGCGGCGCCCCCTCCGCCGTTACCGCCCGCGGATCATTCCCATGATGTCGAGCGTCTCCTCGAGGATCGGCTGCGCGATCGCGCGGGCGCGCGCGGCGCCCTCGCTGAGCGTGCGGTCGATCTCGGCCGGGTCCGCCATCAGCCGCCCCATCTCGCGCGAGATCGGCTCGAGTTTCGCCACCGCGAGATCGGCGAGCGCGGGTTTGAACGTGCCAAAGCCCTTGCCGCCAAACTCGCCCAGCACCGCCTCCGGGCTCATGTCCGCGAGCGCGGCGTAGATATTGACGAGGTTGCGCGCTTCGGGGCGCGCCTCGAGGCCTTCCATCTCGAAGGGCAGCTCGGCCGGGTCGGTCACCGCCTTGCGGAACTTCTTCGCGATCGTGTCGGCATCATCGGTGAGGTTGATCCGGCTCGCATCCGACGGGTCGGATTTCGACATCTTCTTCGAGCCGTCGCGCAGGCTCATCACCCGCGTGGCCACGCCCTCGATCAGCGGTTCGGGCGAGGGGAAGAAATCGGTCTTGTAGTCATGGTTGAACTTCGCCGCGATATCGCGGGTCAGCTCGACATGCTGTTTCTGATCCTCGCCCACCGGCACCATCGTCGCGTGATAGGTCAGGATATCGGCCGCCATCAGCGCGGGATAGGCGAAGAGCCCGAGCGATTGTTTCTCCGCGCTCTTGCCGGCCTTGTCCTTCCACTGCGTCATGCGGTTCATCCAGCCCATCCGCGCGACACAGTTGAGAAGCCAGCCCATCTCGGCATGCGCGCTGACCTGGCTCTGATTGAAAAGCACCGAGCGCGTCGGGTCGACGCCCGAGGCGATGAAGGCCGCCGCCGCCTCGCGGGTCTGGCGCTTGAGGTCTTCGGGGTCTTGCCAGACCGTGATCGCATGCAGATCGACGAGGCAATAGATCGTCTCGATCCCCTCATCTTGCTTTTGCGCGAACCGCTTGAGGGCGCCGAGGTAATTGCCCAGCGTCAGGTTGCCCGAGGGCTGGATCCCGGAAAAGATCCGCGGTTTGAACTTGGCGTTGAGGTCGGCAGGCTGGTCGGTCATGGTTTGGCTCCGGGCTGGAAAATCGGATGCCGAGGGCTTATCGCTAAAGCGCGCGGGAGGCAACCGAAGCCGCCCGCCCGGGAAGGGAGACCCCATGCGCGACGGTTATGACGAACATCCGATCAACCCCCTGCCGCCGGTGGTCTGGCTGCTGGCGATGCCGATCCTTTTGGGCGAGCTTGCCTTCGGGGCGGCGCAGGCGGGGCTTCTGGGCCCCTCCGCGATCGGGCTCAGGATGGATCTGGTGCAGCGTTTCGCCTTCGACCCCGATATCGCGCGGGCGATGGTCGAGCAGGGCGTCTACCCGTGGTGGCATGTGATGCGCTTTGTGACCTATCCGTTCGTTCATGGCTCGGTGACCCATGCGCTGATGGTGCTCGTGTTCATCCTGGCGCTGGGCAAGATGGTGGGCGAGATCTTCGCGGGCTGGGCGGTGGCGGCGGTGTTCCTCGGCGCGAGCGTGGTGGGCGCGCTGGTCTACACGGCGGTGCCCTTCGCGCAGGGCGCGCTCTTTGGCGGCTACCCGGGCGCCTATGGGCTGGTGGGCGCCTTCACCTGGCTCTTGTGGATGCGGCTGGCGCAATCGCGCGCGCCGACGGGGCGGGCGTTTTCGCTGATCGCGGCGCTGATGGGGATCCAGCTTCTCTTCGGGCTGATCTTCGGCGGCCGCCCGGACTGGATCGCCGATTTCTCCGGTTTCGCGGCGGGCTTCGGGCTCAGCTTCGTGGTGGCGCCGGGCGGATGGCGGCACCTGCTGGCGAAGCTGCGCGCGCGCTGATCAGCCCGCCTTGCGGCGCAGGAACCGGCGCAGATCGCCCGTGCGATAGGCGCCAATGAGCGCGCCGAGGCCGAAATAGACCGCGATCCCCGAGCCGCAGAGCAGCCCGAGCGCGCCCCAGCGCGCGCCGCGCTCGGCCAGCATCGGCGCGAGCCAATCGGCGGTCACCCAGAGCTGCGCCCCCATCGCGGCCGAGGCCGCCACGATCCGCCACAGCCGCGCCCAGAACCGCGCATCGGGCCGCGCAGCCTCGCCCATGTGACGCGCCCCCCACCAGAGCTGACCGACCATCACCCAGCCCGAGACGGTGGTGGCCAGAGCCGCCGCCATGAAGCCCATCACCGGCATCATGCCCACCGCAAAGCCCGCGTTCACGATCATCGACACCACCGCGAAATAGAACGGCCGGCGGGTATCCTCGCGCGCGTAGTAGAGCGGCTGGAGCACCTTTTGCAGCACGAAAGCCGGCAGCCCGAGCCCATAGGCCGCGAGCGCGAGCGCCGTGGCGGTGGTATCCTCCGCCCGCCACGCGCCGCGGTCGTAGAGCACCGAGATCAACTCTTGCGAGATCACCACCAGCGCCACCGCCGAGGGCAGCGTCAGGAAGAGCGCGAACTCCGCCCCGCGCGAGAAGCTCTCGCGCCCGGCGGCGTGATCGCCCGCGCGCAATTGCCGCGAGAGCGCGGGCAGAAGCACCGTGCCGATCGCGATGCCCACGACGCCGAGGGGGAGCTGATAGAGCCGGTCGGCGTAGCTCAGCCAGGCGACCGCGCCCTCGGTGAAGGAGGCGACCTGGCGCCCGACGAGAAGGTTGATCTGCACCACCCCCCCGGCCAGAACCGCGGGCCCCGCAATGATCAGCAAGCGCCGCAGATCCGGGGTCATCCGCGGAATGCCCGGCAGCAGCGTATAGCCGAGCCTGTGCGCCGAGACCCAGGTGAAGGCGAATTGCGCCACCCCGGTGACCGGCACCGTCCAGGCGAGCGTGAGCCCCATATCCCAGCCAAAGACCGCCGCCAGCCACATCGCGAGGATGAACAGCAGGTTCATCAGCACCGGCACCAGCGAGGCCTCGGTGAAATGGCCAAAGGCGTTCAAGACCCCGGAGAGGAGCGCCACGAGCGAGATGAAGAGGATATAGGAAAAGCCGATCTGGCCATAGAGGACCGCCAGCCCGAACCGCTCATCGCCCGCAAACCCCGCCGCCATCGCCCAGACCAGCCAGGGCATCGCCAGCGTGCCGATCACGGTGAAGATCATCAAAACCGCCGAGAGCCCCTTGAAGGCGTCTTTCGCAAAGCCCTGCGGGTCGTCGCCCGCCTCGAGCTTCTTGGCGAACATCGGCACGAAGGCCATGTTGAAGGCGCCCTCGGCGAAGAACCGGCGGAACATGTTGGGCAGCGAAAACGCCACCAGAAACGCCTCGGCCACCGGGCCCGAGCCGAGATAGGCCGCGATCATCATGTCGCGGGCAAAGCCGAGGAAGCGGCTCCCCAGCGTCCACAGCCCCACCGTCAGGAAGCCGCGCAGCAAGCGGATCGGCTGCATTCAGTTGCCCGCCCGTTTCGCGCCCGAGGCGATCGCCTCGCGCAGGCGCTTTTCCAGCGCCTCCTGCTTCGACTTCGCGTGCAGCTTCAGGCCGAACATGTCCTTGACGTAAAAGGTATCGACCACCTGCGCGCCATAGGTCGCGATCACGGCCGAGGCGATATAGATGTTCGAGGTCGCGAGCGCGCGGGTCAGGTCATAGAGCAGGCCGGGCCGGTCGCGGGTATCGACCTCGACGATCGTGTAGATATCCGAGCCCTCGTTGTCGAAGGTGACATGGGTCGGGAAGCGGAACTCGCGCTCGCGTTTCTTGAGCTTGTCGCGATCCTTGAGCGCATCGCGCGCCACCACCTCGCCCTTCAGCGTCTTGTCGATCATCTGGCGCAGCCGCGGCAGGCGCGCGGCCTCATAGGGGTGGCCCTCGGCATCCTGGATCCAGAAGACCGCGGTCGCATAGCCATCCTTCGAGGTATAGGTGCGCGCATCGACCACGTTGGCGCCCACCAGCGCCAGCGCCCCGGCGAGCCGCGAGAAGATCCCCGGGTGATCGGCCAGCGCAAAGGCCGCGCGGGTCGCGTCATGGTCGGGGTCGGGGTGCAGGTCGATGCGGATCTCGTTATCGCCCAGATCGCGCAAGAGCTCGGCAAAGATCACATGGGTCTCGGTCGAGAGCCCCTGCCAATAGGGGTCGTAATGGCGCGCAGCCTCGGCGCGCAGATCCTTCGCCTCCCAGGCCCCGAGCGCCTCGCGCAGCGCGCGCTTGGCGTCGTTCGAGCGTTGCTCGCGGTTGACCGCCTCGAGCCCATGTTCGAGCGCGCGCGCGGTATCGGAATGCAGCCGCCGGATCAGCGTGGCCTTCCAGTTGTTCCAGACATCGGGCCCGACGCCGCGGATATCGCACACCGTCAGCACCGTCAGCAGATCGAGCCGGCGCTTCGATTTCACCAGCTTGGCGAAATCGCGGATCGTGCGCGGGTCGGAGAGATCGCGTTTTTGCGCCACATCGGACATCAGGAGGTGATGGCGGATCAGCCATTCCACCGTCTCACATTCCTCGGCGTTCAGCCCGAGCCGCGGGGTGATCTTGCGCGAGATCTGCGCGCCGAGGATCGAGTGATCCTCCGGCCGGCCCTTGCCGATATCATGGAGCAGGAGGGCCACATAAAGCACCCGCCGGCTGACGCCCTCCTTGAGGATATGCGAGCTCAGCGGCAGCTCTTCGACCAGCTCGCCGCGCTCGATCTGCGCCAGCGTCGAGACCACCTGGATCGTGTGTTCGTCCACCGTGTAGCTGTGATACATGTTGAACTGCATCATCGCCACGATCGGCTCGAATTCGGGGATGAAGGCGGAGAGCACGCCAAGCTCGTTCATCCGGCGCAGGCTGCGCTCGGGGTTGCCGTGCTTGAGCAGCAGATCGAGGAAGATCCGCTGCGCCTCGCGGTTCTCGCGCACCTCGTCGTCGATCAGATCGAGATGGGCCGAGATGATCCGCATCGCATCGGGGTGGATCAACATGCCGGTGCGCAGCGCTTCCTCGAAGATGCGCAACAGGTTCAGCGGATCGGCGAGGAAGGCGCGCTTGTCGGAGACGCTGATCCGGCCGTTATCGTCCAGAAACGGCGCCTTGAGCGGCTTGCGGCGGCGGAACAGCCGCTTGAGCACCGGCGGGCGCTTGACGTGTTGGGCCTCGAGCGCGGTGAGGAAGATCCGCGTGACCTCGCCCACCACCGTCGCGTGGCGGAAATAGGCCTGCATGAAGACCTCGACCGCGCGGCGCCCGGCGGTATCGGCATAGCCCATCCGCGCGGCCACCTCGACCTGCATGTCGAAGGTGAGCTGATCGGCGGCGCGATGCGCGATCAGGTGCAGATGGCAGCGCACCGCCCAGAGGAAATCCTCCGCGTCGCGGAAGCGCTGATATTCCTCGGCGGTGAAGACCCCGAGCGGCACGAGCTCGGCCGCCTTGTGCACGCCGTGGATGTATTTCGCGATCCAGTAGAGGGTTTGCAGATCGCGCAGCCCGCCCTTGCCCTCCTTGACATTGGGCTCTAGCACATAGCGCTGGCCGCCCTGACGGCGATGGCGCTGGGCGCGTTCCTCGAGCTTCGCCTCGATGAATTCCGGCCCGGTGGTGCGGAAGAGATCGTTGCGCAGCCGGTCCTCGAGTTGGGCCGCGAGCGCGCTGTCGCCGCCGACGAGGCGTTGCTCGAGAAGCGCGGTGCGGATCGTGATGTCCTCGCGCCCGAGCCGCAGGCAATCGTCGATCGTGCGCGAGGCATGGCCGACCTTCAGCTTGAGATCCCAGAGCATGTAGAGCATCGATTCGATCAGCGCCTCGGCCCAGGGCGTGATCTTCCAGGGCGTCAGAAACAGCAGATCGACATCGGAGGCGGGCGCCATTTCGGCGCGGCCATAGCCCCCCACCGCCAGCACCGCGAGGCGCTCGGCCTCGGTCGGGTTGGCGAGCGGATGCAGCTTCGTGCGCGCCACATGCATCACCGCGCGCACCAGCCCGTCGGTCATCAGCGCATATTGGGCGACGGTCTCGCGCGCCGAGCGCGGATGGCCGCGGAAATCGGCCTCGATCCAGGCGGTGGCCTCGTCGCGGGCGCGGTTCAGGAAGGCGACCGTCTCGGCGCGCAGCGCGCGCGCATCGGCCTCGGGGCTCAGCGCGGTCTCGAGCGTTGCGATCAGCGCGTCATGGGACAGAAGCAACGGCGCCCCGGCGATTGCCGGGGCGGAAAGGGGCGTATCGGTCACGGTCTTGCCATTCGCTGAGAGGCCTCGGGAGCGCGGTCAGCGCGGGGGCCGCCCGCGCCGCCGAAAGGGGGGGGCGGCGGGGTCAGAACCCCGCGCCGCCAAAGGAGCGGGGGGCGGGGTCGATCACCACGGCCTGGCCCGCGCGGACCTCGGCGATGGCGAGGCCACGCTCATTGGTGCCATCGGGGCGCAGCCGGAAGATGCCGTTGACGCCGACAAAGCCCGCGCCCTGGGTCAGCGCCGAGCGGGTCAGCGCGTTCTGGTTGCCCGATTTGACCAGCGCGCCGATCGCGGCGATGCCGTCATAGGAGAGCCCGGCGATCGAATGCGGCGCAGCGCCGAACGCGGCCTGGAAGCGCGACTGGAACTGTTGGTTGAGCGCCGGATCCGGCAGCGCGAACCAGCCGCCCTGGGTGCCCGGCAGCGAGAGCGTCGCGGTCGGGATATCCCAGCGCGTCAGGCCGAGGAACTTGGTCTTCGCCGGGTCGACGCCCTGCTCAGGCAGAAGCTGCGTCAGCAACGGCAGCGCGCCCGCGGTCCGCGCGGTCATGAACAGCGCATCGACATCGCCCGCCTTGACGCGCGCCGCGATCCCCGGGACCGCATCGACCACGCCTTGTTGCGAGAACGGATAGGTCGCGGTGCCCACGATCTGCCCGCCCGAGCGCGACACCGCCGCCTGAATGGCGCGCGCGCCGATCTCGCCGGCGGTGGTCTGCTCGTTGACGATCATCACCCGTTTCTTGCCCTGCGAGACCGCATAGCTCGCCAGCCGGTTGGCGGTGTTCGGGAAGGTCAGGCCGAGCACGAAGAGGTTGCCCCCCGCGATATCGGTGTTGTTCGAGAAGGAGAGCACGTTGACATCGCGGCTCGCGACGGCCACGGCGGCGGCGTTGGCCTCCTCGGCGAAGACCGGCCCGAGGATGATCTTGGCGCCGTCATCAACGGCTTTCGAGGCCATCTCGGCGGCCTTGCCCGCATTGCCGGCGGTGCTGTAGACGCGCAGGTCGATCTTGACGCCCTCGAGATCCGAGATCGCGAGCTCGGCGGCCTGTTTGAGCGAGGCCGCGAGCGTCTCATCGCCCGAATTGCCCGAGCCCGACGGCACCAGAAGCGCCACCGGCACCGGCGCGCCGGTGTCGATCGTCTGCCCGCCGTTCGAGCCCCCGCTCGCCATCGGTTGGCAAGCCGCCAGCCATGCGGCAGACAGAAGCGCGCCGATTCTCAAGAGCGGGTTGCGGGGCTTACGTAAAGTGGCAAACATGACCGAGGCCTCTGATCCGGGGGCTGGGGTAAAATACCCGCGAACCCTAAGCGCTTCGCGGCGCGAAGTAAACGCGGCAGGTAAAGCGAAAGGCACGACAATGAGCGAAACGCACGAGGCCGGCAGGTCTTTGCCGCAACCGGGGCCGGGCGCGGGGCGAAAGCCGCTCGGGCCGGGGCTCTACTTCATTGCGACCCCGATCGGGGCCGCGCGCGACATCACCTTGCGCGCGCTCGATATTCTCGCCTCGGCGGAGATGATCGCGGCCGAAGATACCCGCACCCTGCGCCATCTGATGGAGATCCACGGCATCGCCTTGGGGGATCGTCCGCTCGTCTCCTATCACGATCATAACGGCGCCACCGCCCGCCCGCGGATTCTGCGCGCGCTGGAGGAGGGCCGCTCGGTCGTCTATGCCTCCGAAGCGGGCACGCCGCTCGTTGCGGATCCGGGCTATCAGCTCGGCCGCGCGGCGATCGAGGCGGGTGTGCCGGTCTTTGCCGCGCCCGGCCCCTCCGCAGTGCTGGCGGCGCTGACCGTCTCGGGCCTGCCCTCGGATCGCTTCCTCTTCGCGGGCTTCCCGCCAAACACCGCGAGTGCGCGGCGCAAATGGCTCAAGGAGTTCGCGGCGATCCCGGCAACGCTGATCTTTTATGAATCGCCCAAGCGCGTCAGTGAAATGTTAACCGATCTTGTGACAACCTTCGGAACAGATCGACAGGCGGCGGTCTGCCGCGAGTTGACGAAGAAATTTGAAGAGGTGCGCCGCGGGACGCTGTCGGAACTGGCCGAGGCATTCGCGGGGCAAAGCCCGAAGGGCGAGTTCGTGGTGCTGATCGATCGCCCCCGCGGGCGACAGGCCGGGCCAGAGGATGTGGAGGCCGCGCTGCGGGAAAGACTGGCGCGGATGAGTGTGAAAGATGCGGCGGCAGAGGTGGCCGAAGCGTTGGGTCTGCCCCGGCGAGAGATCTACCAGGCCGCTTTGGCGATGGAGAAGGACGAATGAGCGGAGCACGATCCTACTACGCCGGCCTCGCCGCCGAAGGGCAGGTGGCCAATCTCTATGAGCGTGCCGGCCACCGAATCGCGGCACATCGCTGGCGTGGGAGATACGGCGGCGAAATCGATCTGATCGCGCGCGACGGAGACACGGTGATCTTCGTCGAAGTGAAGCAAGCCAAGACCCACGCCTGGGCGGCCGAACGCCTCTCGCAGCGGCAGATGCAGCGGATCTGCCTGTCGGCCGAAGAGTTCATCGCGCGGGAATTTGGCGCGGCAAACATCAATGTGCGGTTCGATCTCGCGCTCGTCGATGAGATGGGCCGAATTGAAATTCTCGAGAACGCGTATCACGGCAACTGAGGCGCGATTGCATCGCTGTGCCGAACCGGGCATCAAGGACGCAACGAAAGGGGGCGCCCATGGCCTTGAAAGTTGCAATCCAGATGGATCCGATCGCATCCATCAATATCAACGCCGACAGCACCTTCCGCCTGGCGGAGGAAGCGCAGGCGCGGGGGCACGAGCTCTTTTACTACACGCCGGACAAGCTCATCTACCGCGAGGGCAAGGTTCTGGCGCGGGGCTGGCCGCTGACGGTGCGTCGCAAGATTGGCGATCATTTCACGCTGGGTGACGAAGCCGAGGTGGATCTGGCGGGGTTCGATGTCGTGTGGTTGCGGCAGGATCCGCCCTTCGACATGGGCTATATCACGACGACGCATGTGCTCGAGCGGATCCATCCGCAGACGTTGGTCGTCAATGACCCGTTCTGGGTGCGCAACTCGCCCGAGAAGCTGCTCGTTCTGAATTTTCCCGATCTGACGCCGCCGACCCTGATCGCGCGCGATCTCGAGGCGATTCGCGCCTTCAAGGCGGAGCATGGCGACATCATCCTCAAGCCGCTTTACGGCAATGGCGGGGCGGGTGTGTTCCGGCTCGATCCGAACGACCGCAATCTCGCCTCGTTGCACGAGCTTTTTACCGGCATCAACCGCGAGCCTTTGATCGCGCAGAAATATGTTCCGGCGGTGGTGCAGGGCGACAAGCGGATCATCTTGGTCGATGGCGAGCCGGTTGGCGCGATCAACCGGGTACCGGCGGCGGGGGAGACGCGCTCCAACATGCATGTCGGCGGGCGGCCCGAGAAGGTCGGCCTGAGCGCGCGGGATCGCGAGATCTGCGCAGCGATCGGGCCGGTCTTGCGCGAAAAGGGACAGATCTTTGTCGGCATCGATGTGATCGGCGACTGGCTGACCGAGATCAACGTGACCTCGCCCACCGGCATTCAGG
>ERZ1645187.4984-NODE-4984-length-10510-cov-4.828694_pt1 | contig 10510 bp, 8 predicted proteins | sample MGYA00575352_ERZ1645187 | MGnify/ENA primary metagenome ERZ1645187 (study PRJEB40837, sample SAMN11349314) | freshwater sediment metagenome | isolation source: river sediment | host: Sediment | place: India: Wazaribad , New Delhi | collected 2017-02-21 ...
CATGACCGGTATTTCGCTGGGCGGGCACTTTGCCCCGCGCGCGGTCGCCTATGAGACGCGCTTTGCCAGCGGCGCCTGCTGGGGCGCGAACCACAACTGGTTCGAAGTGCAGCACAAGCGACTCCAGCGCGAAGGGGAGAACCCCGTGCCGCATTACTGGGGCCACGTGATGTGGGTGTTCGGCGCCAGCGACATGGACGATTTCCTTGCCAAGGCGCAAGACATGAACCTCAACGGCCACATGGACCGGATTAGGGTGCCGTTCCTGGTTACCCACGGTGAGAACGACCGCCAGATCAGCATCGATTATGCCTACCAGGCCTATAACCAGCTGACCAATTGTCCGCGCCGCGAGCTGAAGATCTTCACCCCCCGCGAAGGCGGGATCGAGCACGTCGGTGCCGACAACATGGCCTTCGGGCGGGACTATATTGCTGACTGGTTTGCCGAAACGCTGGGCGGGAAAACGGCCTGACGCGGGGCTTCGTATCCATGATTCAGGATCGAACCTATCTGCACAATCGATGCCTCGGGCTTGACATGGTGCCCGCACTATATGTAATGATCATTCTAGTTTATATGGTTCTAATTTGATCGCAATGCGCGAACCGTCGCAGGCGATCGTCCAGGGGAGGAATGCCACGATGAAATCCCATGCCATTCGCCGCGTGCTGCTTGCCAGTGCCTGCACGGTCGCCTTCGCTTCGCCTGCCTTCGCGCAGGCTGCTGACGAGGCCGAAGACGAGAACGTCATCGTCGTCACCGCGCAGAACCGTTCGCAGAACGTCCAGGACGTGCCGATCTCGATCCAGGTCGTCACGGGCGAGGCTGTCGAAAAGGCGGGCATCACCGATTTCACCGGCGTCCAGCGCCTTGCGCCTGCCGTGCAGATCACCAACGACACCAACCTCACCCGCGTGACCGTCCGCGGCGTCGGCACCAACGACAACGCGGAAACCCAGGACCAGTCGGTCGCCGTCAACATCGACGGCGAATACATGAACCGGCCGACCGTGCTGAACGCATCGCTGTTCGATCTTGAGCGTGTCGAAGTGCTGCGCGGGCCGCAGGGCACCCTTTATGGCCGCAACTCCACCGGGGGCGCGATCAATTTCATCACTCGCAAGCCCGGCAACGAGTTCGGGGTGAACGCGTCGGTTTCCTATGGCAACTACGATCACGTCCTGGTGCAGGGCGGCGTGGACATTCCGCTGGGCGATATCGGCGGCGTTCGCCTGGCCGGCACCTATTCGAAGCGTGACGGTTATTTCAAGCACCCCAATCTCGGCGTCCAGACCGGCGATGATCACACGCGCGGCGGTCGTATCAGCATCCGGCTGAGGCCGAGCGATGCGCTGACCATCGACGCGGCAGTCGAACACGTCAAGGCAGACCGCATTCTCGCCGCCCAGGCCTTCTCGAACTTCAACTCCGGCGGCGGCGGCTTCGGTCACGATCCGCGCTTTGCCCCCGGTGCTGGCTGCAACGCCAACGGCTGGCTTCCGGTCGGTTCGGATACCCGGTTTGTGGTCTGCATTCCGCAGAACACCAACGCGCAGTCCTCGATCAACCGCAGCAACTATCTTGCGCCGGCGCGCAGCCCGAGCGTGCAGGAGCAGGATACGACTGCCGTGCGCGGTCGCATCGCCTATGACTTCGGCGGGGCAACCCTGACCTACACCGGTGGCTACCGCACGACGAACGAGAGCTTCGACGCGGCGCTCTCGCCCGCTTACCTTTTCAAGAATTTCGCCAACGACGTCGACACGCAGAGCCATGAACTGCGCCTCAACGGCGGCAGCCCAGGCGGTCTGCAATGGCAGGGCGGGGTCTTCCGGTTCAACGAAAAGCTGGATATTGAACGCGGTCTGTTCAACGGCCCGCCGTACCTGCCCACGTTCCTGCTGGGCGCCAACGGCGGCTACATCAACTACTTCGACCGGCAGGTGACAACCGGCAGCTGGGCGGTCTTCGGCCAGATCGATTACCCCCTGTCCGAGCAGCTGACTGCCGTGATCGGGGCCCGTTACACCTGGGACAAGCGCAGCGCGGTTTTCAATAATTTCACGGGCGGCCTGGGCAATTCCACTTCGCCGCTGCACAACACCGGTCCGGTGCGGATTTCGGTTGCGCCGAGCTCGGTAACGCGGCCTTCGGCCAGCGCGGAAAAGTTCACCTGGCTCGTCGGCCTGAACTACGAGCCGGATGCGGATACCCTGGTCTATGCCAAGGTCTCGACCGGCTTCAAGGCTGGCGGTTTCGACTCGATCGGTTCCTACGACCCCGAATCCAACACCGCATACGAAGCCGGGATCAAGCGCAGCCTTGGGAATGGCAGCTTCGTGAACTTCTCGGGCTTCTACTACGATTACAAGGATCTGCAGGCCGCGGTTCTGCTCGACTCGTCGATTGGCGGCCAGGTGTTCAACGCCGGCAAGGCGACGATCTGGGGCCTGGAGCTTGATGCCTCGTTCAAGGTTCTCGAGAACGGCCGGCTTACCTTGAGCGTCAACTACCTCAATTCCGAGTACAATGACTTCAAGGCCTCCTACGCGGTGTTCTGCGCCTCCGAGACGCACCCGACACTGTCGTGCCTGACCGGTCTTGGCGATCTTGACTCGGATCTGACCGCCAATCCGGTGCAGCAGCCCAACCTTGGGGGCAACCGGCCGCCGCAGTCGCCGCGCTGGGTGCTCGCCGCCGGCTATGAACATCGCTTCGATCTCGGCAGCGCGGGCTCGCTCACTCCGAGCGTGTTCACTCGCTACAAGAGTTCGTATTTCATGGACATCTTCAACTTCCGCGACTCTCGTCAGGAAGGCTTCTTCCAGACCGATGCGACCCTCGAATGGCGCGATGCCAGCGACCGCTTCAGTGTGCAGGCCTTTGTCCGCAATATCGAAGGCAATCAGCCGCTCACTTACGCAACTTTCACCGCTGCCGGTAACGATGACATCTACAACTGGCAGTTCGGCGCACCGCGCACTTATGGCGTCCGCCTGTCGGTGGACTTCTAAGGCTCGAATGGGGGACAGGGGCGGTCTGCGGACCGCCCCGATGGTCCGGGAATTCACAGGGAAAAGGGGCGGATCGCTGCTGCGGTCCGCCCCTTTTTCATGCCCGGGTGCGCGTCAATCCTGCCGGATGAAGTCCGCACCTGCGCCATAGAAGCGCACGGTGCCATCCTCCTCGCCAGCTGAAACCATCACGCACAGCTGCACTCCGAAGCGCAGCGGCAAGGGGGTGGGCAGGGCAATTTCACTCAGCTGGCGGTCGGTCACAGGGCACCATGGGCGGAATGCCTCTTCCGGCTCGAACGGGACCGGGACCGCTGCCGGAGAGGTCAGGCGCGGGACCAGCTCGATCCGGTCCATCCCGCCGTGCTGGACCGTCATCCAGTCGATCCGCGCGCTGTCCTGGCACTCCCACAGCAGGCTGACCCCGCGCAGGGCCATTGGCTTGCCATCCTCGATCACCGGGGTGGGCAGCGGCCAGTGGAACCAGACCGACTTGCCCGCCTTCACGCGGAAGCTGGCGAAGAAGCCGCGATAGAAGCCCAGGCCATCCGACCAGTCGGCTCCGTCGACCGGGCCAAGGAACTCCGGTCCGCGCTCCTGCGGGACGACTGCGGCGGCGGGCAGCCAGACGCGCGAATACACTGGCATGGCGCTCAGCCCCACCACGGGTCCTTGCCCGGCCGCCATTTGATCGAGCAACCGGCGCTTGGCACCTGCGGCTGCGGAGCGGGCGCTCCCACCAGCAGGGCATCGACCGCGGCGCGCATATCCTCGCCGGTCACCGGCAGATCGGTGCGCTGGATCGGCGCGCCCGGCACCGGGGGATGCGGCAGCCTGGGGCGGCTGGAATCGAACTGCCCGGCGTAGAACAGCGTCCGGTCCGGTCCATAAAGGAAGAAGTCCGGCGTACAGATCGCGTTGTAGGCCAGCGCCACGTCCTGGCTCTCGTCATAAAGATAGGGGAAGGGCAGCGCCCGGTCACGCGCGAAGGCCTGCATATGGGGATAATCGTCTTCCGGGAACTCGTCCGGCCAGTTGGACGAGATTGCGACTACCTGCAGCCCTTTGGGCGCATATTCGCGGGCCATCTCGCACAGCCCGTCCAGCATATGCAGCACTACCGGGCAATGGTTGCAGATGAAGGCGACCAGCAGCGCGGGCGAGGCGCTGAATTCCTCCAGGCGGCGCAGCTTGCCATCGGTATCGGGCAGGGCAAAATCCGGCGCGGGCTTGCCATAGTCGAGCTGGCGGGACCATTTCAGCATCTTGCACTCTCCCTCTAGAAATAGAATTTGCATTCTGATAAACCGGATTCATGGCGGCGGCAAGGCTGCAACCTTGGGAGAATACGGGTGGGCGAAAGCATGGCCGAAGCGGGCGGCAAGGGCTGGAACCGGCGGGATTTCGTGGGCGGCGCGGCCCTGCTGGCACTTGCGCTGGGGATCCCGGCGGCAGCGGTGAAGCTGTCGCGGCTCGATCCGCATGAAGCGCCCGGCCCGCGCCAGATAGAGCTGCTGCGCGAGGTCAGCCAGCTGGTCATCCCGCGCACCGACACCCCCGGCGCGGGCGATGTCGGCGCGGGCGAATTCGTTGCCCTGGCACTGGCCCACGGGCTTGAGGGATCGCGCGCGCGGGTGAATGTGCACAAGTTCCCCGAGCTTGCCGCCTGGCGCCGTTCGGACCATTCGCTCGATCATGTTGCCTGGCTGGAACACGAGCTGGAGCGGCGCGGCGGAATGGCGTTTCTCGCGCTGGACGGTCCGGCCCGCGCCGCCGCGCTGGGCGCGCTCGACGCCGATGCCTATGCCGAAGGGGTGCGCGAGCATCCCTGGCGCACGGTCAAGGGCCTGATCCTGACGGGCTATTACACGTCGCAGGCGGGCGGATCGCAGGAGCTGCGCTTTGAACTGGTGCCCGGACGCTGGGATCCGGACCTGCCGCTGAAACCGGGCGACCGCGCCTGGTCGAGCGACTGGACCGCCGTGGACTTCGGATAAGGGAGCCGGACCGATGGAATTCGATGCGATCGTGGTGGGCTCCGGCATCACCGGCGGCTGGGCCGCGAAGGAACTGACCGAAGCGGGCCTCAAGGTGCTGATGATCGAGCGCGGGCGCGAGATCCGCCACCAGCAGGATTACGTCACCGAAACCAAGGCGCCCTGGGAAATGCCGTTCCGGGGCGAGGGCGACGCGGAGCTCTATGCCCGCGATTACCCGGTCCAGATGCTCAACCGGCACTTCAACGAATATACCGAAGGCCACTTCGTCAACGACGCGCAGAATCCTTATGTCACGCCGGGCGGCAAGGATTTCACCTGGTTCCGCTCCTATCAGCTCGGCGGACGGTCGCTGACCTGGGGGCGGCAGACCTATCGCTGGTCGGACTATGATTTCGACGCCAACCGGCGCGACGGGTTCGGTACCGACTGGCCGATCCGCTACGGCGACATCGCGCCGTGGTACGACAAGGTGGAGGATTTCATCGGCGTGTCCGGCGCCGCCGAGGGGCTGGCCCAGCTGCCCGACGGGCGCTTCCAGCCGCCGATGGCGCTCAACGCGGTGGAACAGCACACGCGCGAGGCGATCCGCCAGCGCTGGCCCGAACGATGCCTGACGATTGGCCGCACCGCCAACCTGACGCAGGAAAAGGAAGGACGCAGCAAGTGTCAGCATCGCTCGATCTGCGCGCGCGGCTGCTCCTTCGGCGCCTATTTCTCCACCCAGTCAAGCACGCTCCCGGCAGCGCAGAAGACCGGACGGCTGACCGTTGTGACCGATGCCGTGGTCGAAGCGGTGGAGCATGATCCGGTGACCGGTCGGGCCACGGGGGTGCGCTATCTCGACGTGAAGGCGCGCACTCGCAGGACGGTGACGGCGCGGCTGGTGTTTCTGAATGCGGGCGCGTTCAATTCGGTCCACATCCTGCTCAACTCGGGAATCGCCAATTCCAGCGGCGTCCTGGGCACTCATATCATGGATCATGCCAACACCCTGTCGGCCATGGCGCTGATGCCGGGGTTCGAGGACCGCACCAGCTTTGGCAACCGTCCGACCGGCGTGATCGTCGCGCGCTATCGCAACATGGAAATGATGGACGGCGCGGGGCACACGCGCGGCTTCTCGTTCCAGGGCGGCGCGCTGCAAAGCACCTGGACCGCCGGCAAGCGCGAGGCCGGGATCGGCGGCGACTACAAGGCAAAACTGCGCTCGCCGGGGATGTGGCGGATGGTGCTGGTCGGCTTTGCCGAATGCCTGCCGCGCGCCACCAACCGGCTGACGCTGGATCGCGGTCGCAAGGATGCCAGCGGCCTGCCGGTGCTGAACATCGATTTCGAATTCGGCAAGGAAGAGCGGGCCGCGCTCGCCCAGGCCAAGGCAGATGCCGGGGAAATGCTGACCGCTGCCGGGGGCAAGGTGATCATGGGCTTTGACCGGCCCGGCGCGGGCGGCACCGCGATCCACGAGATGGGCGGCGCGCGGATGGGCCACGATCCGCGCACCAGCGTGCTCAACAAGTGGAGCCAGGCGCATGACGTGCCCAACCTGTTCGTCACCGATGGCGCGCAAATGAGCTCTTCCGCCTGCCAGAACCCGTCGCTCACCTATATGGCACTGACCGCGCGGGCCTGCGACGCTGCGGTATCGATGCTGCGCGAAGGCAAGCTCTGAAGTGACCGGCCAGACCGCCCTGACCCGGCGCCAGCAAAGCCTGGCGCTGGTGACCCTGATCGTTGCCGTGGTGCTGGAAATTGTCGACCTGACGATCGTCAACACCGCGCTGCCAGCCATTTCCGCCGATTTTTCCGCCAATGCCGAAGCCGTCCAGTGGATCGTGGCGGGCTATGCGCTGAGCTTTGCCCTGCTGCTGATGGCGGGCGGGCGACTGGGCGACAGTTTCGGCTATCGCCGGATGTTCCTGTGGGGCGTGGCGGGTTTCACCCTGGCTTCGCTTGCCTGCGGCCTGGCCCGCACGGCAGAGGAACTGGTCGCCGCGCGGCTGCTGCAGGGGGGCACGGGGGCGATCATGTCGCCCCAGGCGCTGGCGCTGATGCAGGTGCTGTTCGATCCGCTGGAACGGGTGAAGAAGCTGGCGCTGTTCGGGCTGGTCGGCGGGCTTGCCTCGATCGCCGGGCCGATCCTGGGCGGACTGCTGATCGAGGCGGACCTCATGGGGCTGGGCTGGCGGCTGGTGTTCCTGATCAACCTGCCGGTTGGCCTGTTCGCCTTTGTGACCGGCTGGCATTTCCTGCCCGATCGACGCTCGGCCCATCCGGCGGGGTTCGATACAGGGGGGATGCTGCTGCTCGGCGGGGCGGTGCTGGGCCTGCTCTGGCCGCTGCCCCGCAGCGAGGCGGGCTGGGGCCCGCGCGAATGGGCGAGCCTTTGCTGCGCGGCGCCGCTGGCGCTGTGGGGCTGGCGCCACGTCAAGGCGCGGGTCGCGGCGCGGCGGCCCGCGCTGTTCGATCCGGCCCTGCTGGCGATCCGCCCGTTCCGGCTGGGCATCGGCATATCGGTGGCCTTTGCCGCCGCCAATGCGGGGTTCCTGCTGGCCTTCGCCTTTGCCCTCCAGGCCGAACGGGGGCAGACTCCGCTGGTCACCGGGCTGCTGCATATGCCTTTCGGATTTGGCGCGATGCTGGGCATCGCCGTGCTGGGGCGCAATTTCCTGCCACGCTATGGTAAATGGGTAATGGTGGCGGGCGGGACGACGATGCTGGCCAGCGCGGCGCTGGTGCTGGCCGGGATCGGCCTGTGGGCGCTGCCGTGGCCAGCGCTTGCCCCGCTGCTGCTAGTCACCGGCACCGGTATGGGCGCGCTATCGGGTTGCATCATGCCGGTTTCGGTGGCGCAGGTCGGCAACGATCACGCGGGCGCGGCCAGCGGGCTGCTCAAGACCGCGCAGCAACTGGGCGGCGCGCTGGGGATCACCATGGCTGGCAGCGTCTATTTCGCGTGGCGCGGCTGGCTGGGCCTGCCGCCATCGGGCGGCACGATTCTGGTGATCGGCGCGCTGCTGGCGCTGTGCGTGGTGCTGGCCGCGCGCCTGCCGGACCGGATCTTTGCCCCGAAGGAGGCTGGATAGATCCGGTCAACTGGTGTGCAAGCTGCGGAGAATTGCCTGACTTCCTGACGAATCGAAACCGGGATTCTGGTCTGTGCACCCTGGGTGCGGCCTGATAGACCTTGCTTTTCAAGGGACGGACCAATGCCGCCCGGGGGGAGAATGCCATGTCTCAAACCGCCGACAATCGCCGGTCGATCTACTGGGCCTGCGTGCTCGCGTTGTTTACCGCCGCGCTTGCCAATTCGCTGCGCGCGGGCGCCGCAGGGGCGATGCAGAAGGCGCTGCTCGATCCGATCGACGCGCAGCATTCGGGCGAGATGATCGGCACGGTGCTGGGTTCCTCGTTCCTCGGCTTCGCGCTCAGCCTGCTGGTGATCAGCCCGCTGCTCGACCGGATCGGGGCAAAGCGAGTGGTGCTGTTCGCCGCCTTCTGTTTCGTCGCGGGGCCGTTGCTGGTGCTCGCCGCCGCCTCGGCAGGGGGATCGGTCTATGTCCTGCTCAACGTCGCGATGGTGATCTGGGGCTTCGGCTGGGGTGCGACCGAGGCTTCGATCAATCCGGTCATCGCCACGATCTACCCGGAGGAAAAGACCGGCAAGCTCAACAGCCTCCACGCCTGGTGGCCCGCCGCGATCGTGCTGGGGGGCCTGTCCAGCGTGGCGATCTTCCGCGAATTCGCGCTCGACTGGCGCGTCGCAGTGATCCTGCCGATGCTGCCGGGCCTGGCGCTCGCCTTCATCGCCGCGCGGCTCGATTTTCCGCAGACCGAATGCGCAGTGCAGGGGGTAAGCTTTGGCGAAATGATGGCCGAACCGTTCCGCCGCCCGTTCTTCTGGGTGTTCTTCGCGATCATGTTCCTGACCGCCTCTGCCGAACTGGCGCCGGGGGCCTGGGTGGACGTGACGCTCAGCGAGACGGTGGGGATGCCGGGAATTCTGGTGCTGGTCTATGTCTCGGCGATCATGTTCGTGATGCGGCATTTCGCCGGTCCGCTTGAACACCGCTTTTCCGACATGGGGCTGCTGTGGCTCTGCACCCTGCCAGCCGCCGCCGGGCTCTATCTGCTGAGCACGGCCAATTCTCCGCTACCCGCGCTTGCCGCCGCGACGCTGTGGGCGATTGGCGTGTGCTTCATGTGGCCAACCATGCTTGCCGCAGTTGCCCGCCGTTTCCCCAAGAGCGGCCCGTGGGGGATCGGGCTGGTCGGCTTTGCCGGGGCCATGGCCATCTATTTCGTCCTGCCGCAGCTTGGCCGCATCTATGACGAGGCCAAGCTGGCCAAGGCCGGGGGCGAAGCGGCTTTTGCGGCCTTGCAGAAGGGATCGCCGGAACTGCACGCCGTGCTGGCCCATGCCGCCGAAGTATCGTTCCGCACCATCGCGGTGATCCCGGTGGTGCTTTTCGTGGTGTTCGGCGCGGTCTGGCTGCTTGAACGGCGCGCGAAGTGAAGGTCGGGATCAACCTGCTGCTGTGGACCGGCCACGTGACAGAGGCGATGGCGCCGCTGTTTCGCGCGCTGAAGGAGACCGGGTTCGATGGGGTCGAGGTGCCGATCTTCGATGCCTCCGACCCGGCGCATTACCGGCGGCTCGGTGCGATGCTCGATGATCTGGGCCTCGCCCGCACAGTCACCACCACGATCCCCGATCCAGCGCACGATCCGACCAGCGCCGATGCCGCAGCGCGGGCTGCGGGGTTCGGCCATCTCGCCCGCGTGGTCGAATGCTGCGAGGCGCTGGGGGCCGAGGTGCTTGCCGGGCCGTGGTACCAGCCGCTTGGCGTGTTTTCCGGCGTGGGGCCGACGCGCGGCGAGCTGGAGCGTTGCGCCGAGGTCCATCGCCGGATCGCGCCGCTGGCCAGCGCGGCGGGGCTGACCTGCGCGCTCGAAGTGCTCAACCGCTTCGAATGCTATCTGCTGAACACCTGCACCCAGGCGAGCGACTACCTCGACCTGCTGGGCGAGCCGGGCTTCGGCATCCATTTCGACACGTTCCACGCCCATATCGAGGAGCGCGATTGCGTCGCCGCCGTGACCGCCGCATGGCAGCGCGGGCACCTGCGCCACGTCCACATCAGCGAGAACGATCGCGGCGTGCCGGGGCAGGGACAGGCCCGCATTGCCGAGGTCATCCGTGCGCTTCGGGGGCTGGGCTATGACGAGTGGCTGACGATCGAGGCGTTCGGCGGCAGCGTGCCCGAACTCGCCGCCGCGACGCGCGTGTGGCGTCCGTTCTTCACCTCCGAGGAGGAGGTCTACACCCTTGGCCATCGCCATATCCGCGAATGCTGGGGCGGCGCGTGACAAGGGAAGGAAGTGCAATGGAACAGTTCCTGGCGATGGACCGGCGCAGCCTGCTGCAACGGGCCCTGGTGCTGGCGGGGGCCAGCGCGGTGGCGGGCTGCGGGTTCGTGCCCGGATCGGCGGCGC
>ERZ1645187.4986-NODE-4986-length-10507-cov-7.366628_pt1 | contig 10507 bp, 10 predicted proteins | sample MGYA00575352_ERZ1645187 | MGnify/ENA primary metagenome ERZ1645187 (study PRJEB40837, sample SAMN11349314) | freshwater sediment metagenome | isolation source: river sediment | host: Sediment | place: India: Wazaribad , New Delhi | collected 2017-02-21 ...
CTGACGAACAAGCGGCTTTGGGCTGGCGTCAAGGGCAAGAAACACGCCTGATCCGGGTCCGGATTGAAACAGGAAACCCCCGCCATCGGCGGGGGTTTTGCTTTAGCGCCCCAGATAGGCGCGCAGGGCAGGCGGCGGGTCGGCCAACAGCGCCGCCGTAGGCTGGGGGGGCGACGCCACGCCATCGGCCACAAGCACCGCCAGATCGGCAAATCGCAGGGCATCGGCCGGATCATGCGTCACCATCAGCACCGTTGCGCCGCTTTGGTCCGCCGTCTCGGCCACCAGATCCAGCATCTCGGCCTTGAGCGCGGGCCCAAGCGCGGCAAAGGGTTCATCCAGCAACAGGATCGGCCGCGCGCGCAACAAGGCCCTGGCCAGCGCCGCCCGCCCGATCTGCCCGCCAGAAAGCTGCCCGGGCTTGCGCCCACCCATCGCTGACAGGCCAACCCGCTCCAGCGTGGCGTCGATTTTCGACAGATCGGCAGGCGTCAGGCGTAGTCGGGGCGACAGGCCAAGACCCACATTTTGCGTGACGGTCAGATGTGGGAAAAGGTTCTGATCCTGAAACAGGATCGACAGCGGCCGGTCTCCTGGCGGCAGGGGGGCGAGATCCTTGCCCTCCCACAGGATGCGCCCATCATGCGACACAAAGCCTGCCATAGCCATGAGGAGCGTCGATTTTCCCGCCCCTGAAGGGCCAATGACCGCCACGCGCGCGCCCTTTGGCACCGACCAGTCCGCTGTCAGGTGAAAACCGCCCTGCCGGATGGAAAGCCCTTCAAGCTGCAGCATGCCGTGCCCCCCATCGGTCAAAAAGCCAGAACAGCGCAAAGCTGCACAGCACCAGAACCAGCGCAGCGCCGGCCGCCGCCTCCATCCGGTAGGCGCCCATCAGGCGCTGCACCAGAAGGGGCAAGGTTTCGCTTCTTTCGCCAGCGAACAGCGCGATCACCCCAAGGTCGCCCATCGACAGGGCGGCGGCAAGCCCGGCGCCAAACCCCAGCGGCCGGGCAAGGCGGGGCAAGGTCACAAGCCGCAGGCGCGCCATTCCGGCCAGACCCAGACTGTCCGACAGGCGCCCGTAGTCGGCCAGAAGCGCCTTTGTTTCGGGAAGAAGCAGGCGGAAAAGGTAAGGCAGCGCCATGGTCGCATTGACCGCGAGTGTCACCGGCAGGGCCATAGCTTCGGGCGAGAGGGCCGGAAAGACGGCCAGAAACAACCCGCTTCCCATCACAAGGCCCGAGGCCGACAGCGGCAGCATGGCCGACATCTCCAGCCAGCTCTGCCCCCGGGCGACAGCCTGTGCCAGCACAAGCGCCATGCCGACGGCCAGTCCGGCCGAGGCCAGCGCCAGCACAAGCGAACGGCCCAGCGCGGGCCAGACCGATGCGGGCAGGTCCATCAGCCCGGGCAGGCCGCGCAGGACCACCACCCCCAGAGGCGCCATAAGAAGGGCCGTGGCCAGCGTGATGACCACCCCGTCAAGGCCCAGCCTCCAGCCCTTCGGGGCTGGAACGGGCAGGCTGCGCCCCAGTCCGCTGCCGAAGGCGGGCGGTGTGGCAAAGCGCAGGGCGATCCCTGTCACCCCGGCACAGAGGGCAAATTGCAGGGCAGCCAGCAGGGCGGCGCGGCCAGGCTCAAACTCGAACCGCAGGGCCTGATAGATCGCCAGTTCAATCGTCGAGGCCGCCGGACCGCCCCCCAGCGTCAAGGCCACGGCAAAGCTGGTCAGGCATAACAGGAACACCGTCGCCGCCGCGCCGGGAAGGATGGCGCGCAGCATCGGCCATTCAAGGTGCCAGAATTGCGCAGAAGGCGGCATGTTCAGCGAAACGGCCAGCCGGAACCGTTCGGCCGGGATGGCCTGCCAGCCTTGCAGGATCATCCGGGCCACCAGCGGCAGGTTCAGAAACACATGTGCCAGCACCACCCCATGCAGGCCAAAGATCGACAAGGGCGGCAGCCCCAGCCCTGCAAGAGCAGCACTCACCGGACCTGACCGGCCAAAGACCGCCAGCAGCCCCAGAACGGCCACCACGACCGGCAGCAGAAACGGGGCGGCCAGAAGGCGAATCAGCAATTCGCGCCCGGCAAAGCGTCGCCGCGCCAGCCCCCGCGCCAGTGGAATGGCCAGCAGGCAAGAAACCAGCGCCGACAGCGCAGCCTGCAGCAGGGTAAAGCGCAACGCGGCCATGTCTGCCGGACCAAGCGCCCAGGTCGTCGCATGGCCTGCCGTCATTGCGGCGCTGCCCAGCGTCAGCGCCGCAATACCCAGACCCAGAAGGGCTGCGATCAGCGGGCCAGCGCGTTGCGCCATTCTTCCACGGCGCTGTCGCGCAGCGCGGCGGCCTCATCGGCCGACAGAAGCAGGGATTTTCCGGGCTGGGTCAGGGTCTCAAAGCCTGCGGGCAGGCCCGAAGACGGCAGATTGGCCGGATACATCCAGTTCGTGGTCGGCAGCACGCTCTGCGCCGCATCCCCCGTCAGATAGGCAAGAAAGGCATCGGCCAGCGCCGGTTGATCGGTGGAGGCCACCTTGGCTGCAACCTCGATCTGCAACAAGTGACCTTCGTCAAAAGCCGCCGATGTCTTGCCGTCATCGCTTTCGGCGATCAGGTGATAGGCGGGCGAGGTGGTGTAAGACAGCACCATGTCCGCCTCGCCTTCCAGAAACATGCCGTAAGCCTCGGACCAGCCGGGTGTGACGGTGACAATGTTGTCCTTCAACCCTTCCCAGATTTCCGGCGCGCGATCGCCATAGGCCGCCTTGACCCACAACACCAAACCCAATCCGGGGGTCGAGGAGCGCGGGTCCTGAATGACGATCTTGAGGTCGGAAGCCGCCAGTTCTTCGAAATTGTGTGGGGGGTTGGCCAGTCCCTTGTTGTGGACGAAGGCGAACCAGCCCCAATCATAGGGCAGGAAATCCCGGTCGTCATAGGGCACGGGAAGGCCGGTCACGGCGGGCAGGCCATGGGGGGCGAAAAGCCCGGTCGCCGCTGCCTCTGCTGCAAGGTTGGTGTCCAGCCCCACCACCACATCGGCCTTTGTCGCCGTGCCTTCCAGTTGCAGACGCGCCAGCAGCGCCGCGCCATCGCCTGCGGTGACAAAGCGCAGGTCGCAGCCGCAGCTTTCTTCGAACCCCTTTTCAATCGCAGGTCCGGGGCCCCACTCAGAGGCAAAGCTGTCATAGGTGTAGATGGTCAGCACAGGGGTTTCCGCCGCCGCCAAAGTGGCAAGGCAGGCAAACCCCGCAGCAAGAGGGATCGACTTCATGGTATCCTCCAGTTGCGACGGGACAGGTCGGGATGGAGGATTTCCATGCACCTTCCCTCCGCCGGTATGATCCGGTTCAGGTTCAACGGGTCCGCATCGCTGCATCTCAGCCCTTTCGGGCACCCCGAGGTGAGGAAAAGCATAGCGCCGGTTTCGCGCGGCGCAAGGGCATGTCAGGCGCGGATGCCCGCATAGCTGTCAATCCCGGCCTCGAAGGCGTGTTTCGAGGCGTCATAGATGGCCGCAACCGCCGCAAGGTCGATGTCGGTGTCACCCGTGGCGGCCTGCTTTTCGCCAGCCTGACACAGCTGCGCCAGATCCCGGAACCCCAGATTCAGCGCGGCCCCCTTCAGGCAATGCAGGGCAGCCTCAAGCGCGGCAGGCCCGGCACAGTCAGGCAGGCCTGCCACAACGTCATCTGCCTCTTCCAGAAACAAGGTGACAACCTCGGCAAAATCCTCGGCGCCGATTTCGCCGCAAAGCTCTTTCACCCTTGCCCAATCGATCATCGATGCCCTCCTGAGTCGCGCCCCGCCATAGTGATCCAATCCGCTTAACAGAACCTTTTCGCGCCCCGGATCAGGCGGATTTTACGTTTCACCAAGCCTTAAGAGCTTTCGCGCAGGAGTGGTCGGGCAGGCAGGGGTGTCTGGTTGGGTTTCTTGCGGGGGTGTGCGGCTTTGATGGAACAGAAGATCAGCCCGGCAACAGGGGGGGGCAGACAAACACCCGTGCTTGTCGTCGATGACAGCCGGGCGCAGCGCAAGGTGCTTGCCATGCAGTTGCAGCGTTGGGGCTATTCGGTGGTAGAGGCCGGCTCGGGCGAAGAGGCGCTGCGGCTATGCGCCACGACCGAGTTTGAGCTGGTCTTGTCAGACTGGATGATGCCGGGGATGAGCGGGCTTGATTTCTGCCGTCGGTTCAAGGCCTTGCCGCGTGAGGGGTATGGCTATTTCATCCTGCTGACCTCAAAGTCCGAAAAGGCCGAGGTGGCCGACGGGCTGGAGGTTGGCGCCGATGACTTCCTGTCAAAGCCCGTCAGCTATGATGAATTGCGCGCACGCCTGCGGGCTGGAGAACGAATTCTGGGCATGCAGCGCGAGCTGGTGCAGAAGAACCGGCTGATCGGGGCCACGCTGGACGAGCTGCAAAAGCTGTATGATTCGCTTGACCGCGACCTGATCGAGGCGCGCAAGCTGCAAGACGGGCTGATGCGCGACCGCTTTCGCGATTATGGTGGGGGGACGGTTTCGCTGCTGTTGAAGCCATCGGGCCATGTCGGCGGCGACCTTGTTGGCAGTTTCTCCATCGATGCCAATAGGTTGGGCCTTTTCTCGGTGGATGTGTCGGGGCATGGCGTCGCCTCGGCCATGATGACGGCGCGGTTGGCCGGTCTTTTGTCGGGCGGCTCTCCCGATCAGAACATCGCGCTGCGGGTCGGGCCACAGGGCAGGCGGGATGCCTTTCCACCCGCGCTGGTGGCGGACCGTCTGAACCGGCTGATGCTGGAGGATCTGCAGGTGGACCAATACTTCACCCTGGCCTATGCCGAGATGGACATGTCCACGGGCCGTTTTGCGTTGACGCAGGCGGGCCATCCCCATCCGATGGTGTTGCGCCGCGAAGGCGGGGTGGAATGTCTGGGTGAGGGGGGGCTGCCGATCGGCCTTCTTGAACCGGCAAGCTATGGGCAGATTCAGGGTGAGCTGCGCTGCGGCGATCGGCTGATTCTGGTGTCGGATGGCATGACGGAATGTCCTGATCCGATGGGCAACGAACTGGGCGGTGACGGCTTGCGCCAGCTTCTGGCCGACAACGCGGGCCTTGCCTCGGCCGATCTGATGGAGGCGTTGATCTGGGATTTGGCGGCCCATGCCGGAGGGCAGGATTTCCCCGATGACATCTCGGCACTGATCTTTGACTATCGCGGACCGTGATCAGCGGCGGGCCAGAACGCTTGCCAGCATGGCCCGGTCCCCTGCATTGCCCAAAACCTGAACTGCTTCGCGTGCGGGCATCCAATGGGCGCTGTGGCCGGGCTCGGTCGGCGGGCCAAGGCGCAGGGTTGGTCGGGCCAGATAGACGCTGCACAGCTTTTCTGCCCAGAACCCGTAATCGGGCATGTAGCAGAACCGGCGAAAGGCCCCGATGCGCTGGACCCCGGTGATGCGCCAGCCGGTTTCCTCCATCACTTCGCGATGAAGCGCGGGGATCGGGTGTTCGCCCGCATCAATCCCGCCGCCCGGCAGTTGGAATTCGGCGTGCGGCTCGGCCTGATGGGTCAGCAGGATGTCGTCGCCCCGCAGCAGGATGGCATAGATGCCGGGCCGCCTGCGATAGCTTTGCCCCGCTTTCACCGGCTCGCCAAAGCGTCTAATCATCCTTGCCCCCTTGGTGCGGCGGTTGCCCTGACTATATAGGCGCGATATGCCAAGAACGGCAGCCTTAGGAAACCCCACATGACCGCGCAGACCATCGCCTGGGACGATACCGTCCTGCCTTTTCAGCTTGACCGTGCCGACATCCGCGGCCGCGTCGCCCGTCTGGACGGCGTTCTGGATCAGGTGCTGAAGCAACACAACTACCCCGCCGTGATCGAGGCGCTGGTGGCCGAGACGGCGCTGTTGACCGCCCTGATCGGCCAATCGGTGAAGCTGCGCTGGAAACTGTCGCTGCAGGTGCGCGGCAAGGGTCCGGCGCGGCTGATCGCGACCGATTACTATGGCCCCTCTGAAGAGGGCGCGCCGGCCCGCATCCGCGCCTATGCCAGCTATGACGCCGAAAGGCTGGACCCGGCGGGCAATCCGTTTGACCAGATCGGTGACGGCTATTTCGCCGTGATGATCGATCAGGGTGAGGGGATGCTGCCCTATCAGGGGTTCACGCCCATCGCCGGCGGCTCGCTTGCCGCCTGTGCCGAGACCTATTTCGCCCAGTCCGAACAGCTTCCCACCCGTTTTTCGCTGACCTATGGCAAAAGCCAGGTTCCGGGGGGCACGGCGCATTGGCGGGCGGGTGGCGTGATGCTGCAGCACATGCCATCCATCGGTGGCCATCGCGAGGCGGCCGGTGAAGGCGGTTCTGGCGAGGGCGGCCTTTTGACCCACAGCGACATTCTGGCGGGCGATGAGGCCGAAAACTGGACGCGGGCCAATACGCTGCTCGACACGGTCGAAGAACTGGAGCTGATCGGTCCGTCGGTCGCGCCGACAGACCTTCTGGTGCGCCTGTTCCACGAAGAAGAGCCGCGGGTGTTCGGTGTGCAGCCGGTGCGCTTTGGCTGTTCCTGTTCGGAAGACAAGGTGCGGCAGGCCATGTCGATCTATTCGGCCAAGGACATCCAGAAGATGACGACCGATCAGGGCGTGGTGACGGCCGATTGCCAGTTCTGCAGCGCGCATTACGAATTGGACCCCCTGACGCTGGGGTTCGAGGCCAAGAATGTCTGACAGCTTTCGCCTGCGCGACGCGCTTGCGCGCCCCGGAGGCGATTCTTCGGATTTCGATCTGAATCCTGCCATCCCCTTGCCGCCCGACCGGGTCTTGCGCCCGGCGGCGGTGCTGGTGGCGGCTTGGGGTGACCGGCTGATCCTGACCAAACGCGCGTCGCATCTCAAACACCACCCCGGCCAGATCGCTCTGCCCGGGGGCAAGCTGGATCCGGAAGATGCCAGTCTTGAGGCCGCCGCCCTGCGCGAATCGCGCGAGGAAATCGGTCTGCCGGAAACGGCGGTGGATATCTGGGGCCGCCTGCCGGTTCATGAGACCGTGACGGGCTTTGCCGTGACGCCCATCCTTGCCCGCGTGACCGCTGACTTCACCCCGGTTCCCGAGGCGGGCGAGGTGGATGAGGTGTTCACCGTGCCGCTGGCCCATGTGCTGGACCGGCGGAACTATCTGATCGAACGGCGGCGCTGGCGCGGCGAATGGCGGCATTTCTACATCGTGCCTTATGGTCCCTATTACATCTGGGGGGCCACAGCGCGCATCCTGCGCGGGCTGGCAGAGAGGGTTTCGGCATGAAGGTGACGGGCGACTGGCGGACGCAGCCGGGCACTCAGGCCCTCTGCGCTGTGCTGGAAGGGGCAGGTCATCGGGCACTGTTCGTCGGCGGCTGTGTGCGCAATGCGCTTTTGGGGGTGCCGGTCGCCGATGTCGACATTGCCACCGATGCCTTGCCGTCAGAGGTGACGCGGCTGGCCGAAGGGGCCGGGTTGCGGGTGGTGCCCACGGGTATTGACCACGGCACGGTGACGGTGATTGCCGAGGGCGTGCCGCATGAGGTGACAACCTTTCGCAGCGATATTGAAACCGATGGCCGCCGTGCCGTGGTGGCCTTTGCCACCGACATTGTCGAAGATGCCGCGCGGCGTGATTTCACCATGAACGCGCTTTACGCCGATGCGCGGGGGCAGGTGGTTGACCCGCTGGGCGGCCTGCCCGACCTGCTGGCGCGGCGGGTGCGGTTCGTCGGCGACCCGCAGCATCGCATCCGCGAGGATTACCTGCGAATCCTGCGCTTTTTCCGCTTTCACGCCCATTATGGCGACCCGATGCAGGGCCTTGATGCCGAGGGGCTGGCGGCCTGTGCCGAACTGGCGGACGGTCTCGCCGGGCTGTCGCGCGAGCGCGTCGGGGCCGAGATGCGCAAGCTTCTGGCGGCGCCCGATCCGGCGCCGTCTGTTGCCGCCATGGCACAGGCCGGCGTTCTGGCCCATGCCGTGCCGGGGGCCGACCCACGCGCGCTGGCCCCACTGATCCATCTTGAGGCAGGCATGCCCATTCGCTGGCAGCGCCGGCTGGCCGTAATTGGCGGCGAGAACCCGGGCGAGGCGCTGCGCCTGTCGCGCGCCGAAATGGCCAGGGTTGCCGCCCTGCGTGCGGCGGCGGGTGGGCTTTTGTCCCCTGCCGCGCTGGGCTGGACGCTGGGCCCCGAGGGGGGCGAGGACGCGGTTCTTGCCCGCGCGGCCCTGATGGAAAGCCCCCTGCCGCCCGATTGGCAGGCCGATGTGGCAAGGGGTGCTGCTGCCCGCTTTCCGGTTGTGGCGGCCGATCTGATGCCCGCGCTTTCCGGGGCCGCGCTTGGCAAGCGCCTGAAAGAGCTGCAAATCCTTTGGCTGCGCAGCGATCTGCGCCTGACGCGCGCGCAGCTTCTGGCCTGACGGTTTTCCTTGTGGCCAAGACGCGCTATACCCCAAGGACAAGCGCGAGATGCTCATGTTCCGGTTTTTCGAGGGGTTGGTTGACCCCTACGCCCCCTATGCACAGACCGACACGCCGCCGCGAAGGCTGTGGCCGTTTCTGGCCGACTATATCCGCCCTTTTCGCAAGGTCTTTGCCGTCACCGCCACGCTTTCGGTGCTGACGGCCTTCGCCGATGTTGCGCTGATCTGGTATGTCGGCCGTCTGGTGGATCTTCTGGCCACCCACGGCCCGGCCGAGTTCTGGGCCGGTTACGGGGCCGAGGTGATCTGGGTGGCGCTTGCCGTGCTGATCCTGCGGCCGGTCCTTCTGGTCGGCAATGTTGCGCTGCTTCATAACACCATCCTGCCGAATTTCGGCACCATGATCCGCTGGCGGGCGCATGCCCATGTGATCCGCCAGCCTGTTGGCTGGTTCGAATCCGATTTTGCGGGCCGCATTGCCAACCGCATCATGCAAACCCCGCCTGCGGCTGGGGATGCGGTGTTCCAGACCTTTGATGCCATGGCCTTTGCCAGCGTCACCGTCGTGGGTGCGGCCATCCTGCTGGCCGAGGCGGACCCGCGGCTTTTGCTGCCGCTTGTCGTCTGGTTCGGCCTTTACCTTGCGCTGGTCAAATGGACGGTCAAACGCGCCGGGCCTGCGTCAAAGGCCAGTTCCGATGCGCGCTCGGCGGTGACGGGGCGGGTGGTGGATGCCTATAGCAACATCCATTCGGTCAAGCTTTTTGCCCGACATGACGCGGAAATGGCCTATGCCCGCGAAAGCATTGAACACGCGCGCGAGACCTTCAAACAGGAAATGCGCATCATAACAAAGATGGACCTTGCGCTGACCGTGCTGAACGGCGGGCTGATCGTGGCGGTGACCGGCTGGGCGGTTCTGCTCTGGTATCAGGGCGCGGCCAGCGTTGGCACCGTGGCGGCGGCGACCGCGCTGGTCTTGCGGCTGAACAACATGACCTATTGGATCATGTGGGCCTTCACCTCACTGGTGCAGGCGCTGGGCGTGGTGCAAGAGGGGATGGAGACCATCACCCACCCGATCGGGCTGGTCGATGCGCCCGGCGCGCAGCCCCTGCAATTCCGCGAAGGCCGGATCGAGATCGAGGCCATCAGCCACCATTACGGCCGCGGCTCTGGCGGGCTGCAGAATCTGTCGCTGACCATCCGCCCCGGCGAGAAGATCGGCATCGTCGGCCGGTCGGGCGCGGGGAAATCCACGCTCGTCAAGCTGATGCTGCGGTTCTACGACACCGAATCGGGGCGCATCCTGATTGACGGGCAGGACATTGCGACGGTCACGCAGGAGTCCTTGCGCGCCCGGATCGGCATGGTCAGTCAGGACAGCAGCCTTCTGCACCGTTCGGTCCGCGAGAACATCCTTTACGGCCGCCCCGAGGCCACCGAGGCACAGATGATCGCCGCCGCCAAAAAGGCCGAGGCGCATAAGTTCATCCTGACGCTGGAGGATCCGCAGGGCCGCAAGGGCTATGACGCCCATGTCGGCGAACGCGGGGTGAAACTATCGGGCGGGCAGCGTCAGCGGGTGGCGCTGGCGCGGGTGATCCTGAAAGACGCGCCGATTCTCATTCTGGACGAGGCAACCAGCGCGCTGGACAGCGAGGCCGAGGCGGCGATCCAGGAGGCGCTTTATGGCGTGATGCAGGGCAAGACGGTGATCGCCATTGCCCACCGGCTTTCCACCATCGCCGCGATGGACCGCATCGTGGTGCTGGAGGATGGCCGCATCGCCGAAGAGGGCAGCCATGCCGATCTGCTGGCGGCAAACGGGCTTTACGCCCGGTTCTGGGCCCGGCAATCGGGCGGTTTCATCGGATTGGAGGACGCGACATGAGCCTTTTACGCATGGGCGACTGGATTGACGCCTTCCGCCCCACCGATCAGCCCCCACCCCGGACGCTGGGCGCGTTTTTCAGATGGAGCCTTTCGGGGTCCTGGGGGCAGCTTTCGCTTGCGGCCGTGCTGTCGTCGCTGGCCGGTGTGACCGAGGTTGTCTCGGCCCT